>Ga0255363_100007_pt1 | contig 179297 bp, 167 predicted proteins | sample GFST100metaG_FD_186007 | JGI IMG/M metagenome (GOLD analysis project Ga0255363, IMG submission 186007) | Peat soil microbial communities from Stordalen Mire, Sweden - G.F.S.T100 | ecosystem: Environmental > Terrestrial > Soil > Wetlands > Peat | place: Sweden: Norrbotten County, Stordalen Mire... | reverse complement strand
GTCGTCTGCCACCGATAATTCCTAGTTATTTGAGGTGGGTAATGCCAAGGTGGATCGTACGACATGTGGCGGTCAGAGGCGGTGCGACGACGGCGGGTGCTAGGTAGGCACTGGCAACCGCTGTGCTTGTAGCCGCGGTGGGAGTGGCCTTACTGGCACGGGGTGACCTTGCGAGTCGTCTAGAACGCGGCGAGTAGAAAAGTCCGGCCTCGCTAGCAGGCAGACCCCTGGCGCTCAGGCGGGACGGGGAGGTTGTGGGGACGTTTGGGATGGCATGTGAGCTTCTGGGGATCCGCCTGCGGCGTGACCTCGGGAAGCGGGCACGCTTGAAGGCCTTCTGTCGTAGCGTGCATAAGCGAGGTTGGAGATGCAAGTTGGTTCTGGAGTGATCCTGTGACGGGTGATTGAGCGAGGCGGCGTGAGCGGGTCGGCGCGGCGATGGCATCTGCGCCGCGTAGCCGTGGCAGTGCCGGGCCGGTGGTTGTCGGTGGAGGTCGCGCGACATACTCGGATGGTTGGTCTGGACGTGCTTAGAGCGACCATATCCGAGGCATCCGCGGGCTGGTCCCTATCGAGCGTTGAGCCACGCAGGAACCGCTGATGTCGGCAGTTATGACTGCTCGAGGCGCATTGCGTCACCGGCTTGCGCGAAGGCGATGGGATCAATACGCGGCGAGGCCGCGCTCTACGGAAGGAATGCCAGCATGCTTGAGGAACGCTCCAAATGCGGTAGCTCTGGCATAGCTGGCGGCGTTCGTCGATGGTGAGCGACCGCAGATTCAGAAATTGCTCTACAGACGTGTCGTCCATGGCCAGCGGTTCGCCGAGGTGTGAATCTCACGTCAGCTTCAATCCCTCGTCGGCTGCGCTCAGTCGTCGGCTCCGCCAGCCGATGGGGCCAGCTGGGGTGTCCCGGTGGCGCCGGCAGACGCTCCCTTGGCAACCGCATCCTCTGCTCGCCGCCCCGGCAGAACCACGGCAACGGCGATTGTGCCGGCGGCAAGGATGATGGCGCCGATCAGGCTGCTGTGCGCGACCGCGTGGGTGAAAGCGTGGTCGGCGGCTTGGGTGAGGGCTTGGGCCTGGGTTGGGCCGCCAAGAGGGTTGTGGGCGACCCGACCGGCGACGATCAGAGCGCGGCCGATAGAGTCCTTCGCCTCGTTGTAGGCGGCTGCGGGGAGCTTGCCCTGGATCAGGGGCTCGATCGCGTGCTTGTAGCTGGAGGAGAGGATCGAGCCGAGCAACGCGATGCCGAGCGTGGCGCCCAGCTCAGCGGCTGTGTCGTTGGTCGCGCCGCCGACCCCGAGGTCGGTTTCGGTGAAGTGACCCATGATCGCGTCCACGGCAGGCGCCGCGCACAGTCCGACCGAGACGCCGAGCAGGATGAACGGCGCCAGGAAGGCGCTGTAGGTTGAGTGATCGCCCAGTGCGCTGAGGAGGAACAACGCAACCGCGCTGAGGGCGAGGCCAAAGGTCGCAACCGGCCTGATTGCAAGCTTCTTCGACAGTGGTCCGGTCAGCGCCGCGCCGAGGAACACGCCGCCGGCCAGCGGCAGCAGCCGCACGCCGGTTGCAAGGGGGTCGTAGCCCAGCACGAACTGGATGTGCTGGGTCGTGGCGTAGACGATGCCGAAGGCGCCGAAGAAGAACAGCAGCACGGTGAGCATCGCGCCGGAGAACGAACGATCGCGGAACTTCCGCAAATCGAGCATCGGCTCCGGGTTGTGCAGCTCCCAGACGACGAAGCAGCAGAGCGAGATCGCGGCGATGGCAGCGGCGGCGAGGGCGCTGGCGCCCCAGCCGAAATGCAATCCCTCAATGATCGTGTAGACCAACGCGCCGACGGCGACGATCGACACGAGCCCACCGATCAAATCGGGGCGACGTGAGCGCTCGGCCCGTGACGGCGGCACGAGGATCAGCGCGGCGACGATAGCGGCGGCGGCGATCGGGACGTAGATTATGAAGGTCGCCGGCCAGGAGTAGCTACGCAGCAGGAGGCCTGACAGCAGCGGGCCGGCGGCGATCGCCAGACCAGACGAGGCGGACCATGCTGTGATCGCGGTAGCGCGTTCGTTGCGCGGGAAGGTTGCCACCAGCAGCGACAAGGTTGCCGGCATGATGATCGCAGCGCCGATGCCCATGATCGCGCGACCGACGAGAACCGTCGTGAAACTGTCTGCGCGGTAGCCGACGAGCGAGCCGAGCGCGAAGACCACCAGTCCGGTGATGAGGGCGCCGCGCCGGCTGTACCTGTCGCCGATCGAACCGAGCATCAGCATCAGCGCGGCGTACGGGATCGTGTAGCTGTCGAGCACCCACTCGAGGTCGCTGCTACTGAGGTTCAGGTGCTCGGTCATCGACGGTGCGGCGACCACCAGCGAGGTGTTCGCCATCAGGATCAGCAGCACGCTGAGGCACAGCACCAGCAGCGCCGACCAACGGCGCGGATAGGGACCGTCCATCCGGTCCACCGGGGTAGATGCGATCAGTCGCATTGGCAGCCTCCAGAGATGAGTAATTTGCACACGCTTGTGCAGGATAGCGAACTTACACACCACTGTGCAATACTGCTCGGTCAGATGGTGCAGCCAAGACAATCAGGCTCGACAGCGGCTATTCGCGCACAGCGCAAGTCCTCCGCGGCACAGCCCGAGTCGGTCCTCGAGCAGCCCGAACGGCGGCGTGACGCGCGTTCCAACCACGAGCGCATCCTCGATGCCGCGCGCAGCGAGCTGGCCCGCAACCCGGACGCCAGCCTCAGCGAGATCGCCCAGGCCGCCGGGGTTGTGCGCCGGACCGTCTACGGGCACTTCCCGAACCGGCGTGCCCTGGTCTCGGCACTTGCGGCTGAGGGCAGGGAAGCGCTTGCGGGCGCCGTGCGCGGCGCCCGGCGTGATGGCGGCGAAGCACCCGAAGCTCTGGCCCGGATGGTGCTCGCGAGCTGGAGCGTCGCTGATCGCTACCGCATGTTGATTGCCCTTGGTCGTCGCGATCTCGGCGAGGATGCCTTCACGGCCGCGCTCGCGCCGGCCCGCGGCGAAGCCAGCGCCGTCATCGAGCGTGGCCAGCGGGAAGGCTCCATCGCCGACCATCTGCCCGCCGCGGTGTTGTCGCGTGCAACCGAGGCCGTCACCCTCGCACTCGTGGAAGACGCCGTCGCCCATCCCGAGTACGGCCTCACCGGTGAGATCGCTGCCACGGCGGTGCTGGTATCCGCCGGCGTTGGCCTGGGCCCCGCCCGCGCATATGTGCGCGCCGCGGCTGCTGATTGATCCCGGTCAGCCGGTCGTCGGCTAACCCCGATCAGAGGTCGAACAGGGTGGCGTCCGCCGGTGGTGCTGCTCCCGCCGGTGCCGCCAGTAGCTCGGGTCCGTCAAGCGCGCCGGCCTTGTTCAGCGCTGGGTTCGCGGGCCGGGCGCTCAATCGCTCTGCGGCCAGCGGGCCGCAGAGCGCCAGTGCCTCATCAAGACCGACCGCGGGGTCGAGCCAGGCGGCGCGAGTCTCGGGATCGGCGAGGATCACCGGCATCCGCTCGTGGATCCCCGAGGCGATCGGGTTCGGCGCCGAGTCGCAAGTCAGCAAAGTGGTCGAGTGGATCCATTTGCCGTCGATCTGCGCGGGCGTCCAGAGGGCAGCAAAGGCGAAGATCGCGCCGCCGTCAACCTGGAAGTGAAACGGCTGCGAGCCATGCCGCTTGCTCTCGGGGCGCAGCCACTCGTAGTAGCCGTCGGCGACCTGCAGCGCGCGCCGCGACGCCTGCGGGATCAGCGAACGGAACGCCGGGCGCTCGGTCACGCTCTCGAGCCGCGCATTGATCATCTTCGCCGCGCCGCTCAGGTCCTTCGCCCACGGGGGCACGAGACCCCAGCGCATCATCTCCGCCGCCGGCACGCCGTCCGGCGCGGCGATTGCCAGAACCTGCTGCGTCGGTGCAACGTTGAAGCGCCCGATACTGGGGCCGAGGCTGTCGCGGACGAAGATCCTGAGCTGACGCCCGATCTCGCCCGCGCCTGCTGTCAGCGTGTAGCGGCCGCACATGCGATCCGATTCTATGCGGGTCTTCCCCGGAAGCCGGCGTCTGGCGCGAACTCGAAAGCCGTTCAGCTCCACAGCGAGCAGATCGGGAGCGCGAAGATACGCTCTCCCAGAGCGAACGGCCTCGGCCTGGTGTGGAGTGCGACGCCGGCGCGAAACTGCGGGCCGAGCCGATCTCGCAGCCAGGCTAGGTGCTTAGCGTGCTCCGCCGTGGGAGCTGCGGTGGCTTTGATCTCGATAGCAATCACATCACCGCCGGCGATCTCGGCGACGATGTCGACCTCGTGGCGTCCTTCTTTCTCCCGCAGGTGATATACGCGTGGGCGTAGCGCGCTGAATTCGACCTCGGACCTGATCTGAGCGAGGACAAAGGTGTCGATCATCCGGCCGAGCATGTCACCATCGCGGAGTACGGCGCGGCTGTCGAGGCGCAGGGCGGCTGCTACCAACGCTGGATCTGTCATGTAGCGTTTCGGCCCTTTGACCAGTCGCGACAGCCGATTGCTGCTCCACGCCGGGAGCGTGTCGAAGACGAAGAGGTCAGTCAGCAACCGTTCATACGCTGCGGCTGTCATGCGCGTAAACCCGGCGGCGCTGTAGATGGTTCTGTCAGCGGCGACACCGGCGGTGTTCAAGCAAAGCGCCTCGAAGTAGCGGCGCAACAGCACCCGGTCGCGGAAGCCGTCGAGTCCCTCGGCGTCTCGGGCCACCAGCTGATCTACGTAGGCGTCGAGCCATGCCTGCCGCGCCACACTCGCAAGCCGTAGAGCTGGCTCAGGGAAACCGCCTCTCAGTGCCATCTCCACGTAGCCATGCAAGTCAGGTGGGTCGCTCGGAGCAGCGAAAACACTTAGGTCCGCGGCAGCGAGACGCTCGATCAATCCCGGGCCGGCACTGCGGCCGACGATCTCGCGGACGCTGAGGCCGTACATCTTGAGGTTCACCACCCGTCCGATCCCTGGCCACGCATTGCTGCCGCGGCGCGTCTTCGCACTACCGGTAAGCAGGAAACGTCCCGGTCGCGGATTCCGATCGACAGCTCGCCGCACCGCCCCCATTAGCTCCGGGGCCTCCTGCCACTCGTTAGCGCTTCAGACCACAAGCTAGTGGCGCTTTGGCCCATCTCGGCCGGAGGCTGCAACCTGCTGGGGTGTGCTGCGGCCGCGGTCGCAGCACACCCCAGCCAGGCGCAGGTGTCTCAGAAGGTCTGATCCAGCAGCCCGAACAGCGCGTTGAAGTGCCGCTCGGCGTACTCCTCGTTGTAGGCGGGCATGTCCGACATCGTGTAGCCGTGCAGCGCGCCCGGGTAGACCTCGGTCGTGTGGCGGATGCCGGCGTCGTCCATCGCCTTGTCGAGCACGGCGACGTTCTCCGGCGTCATGCTTCGGTCGTCGCCGGCGTGGCCCCAGTAGACCTTGGCCTTGATCTGCGGCGCGAGCAGATGCGGGCTGTCGGGCTTGTCGGTGACCATCCCGCCGGTGTGGAAGCCGGCGAAGGCGGCGACGCGGTCGGGGTAGGCGGCGGCGACCGTCCAGCCGAGGCGCCCGCCCATGCAGTAGCCGGTGATGCCGACCGGGTCATCGGTCAGCTCGGCGAGCTTATCGAGGTAAGAGCCACCGTCGCTGGCGATGGCGGGTGGTGTCAGGGCGCCCATCAGCGGGCCGAGGCTTTTAAAGAACTCGCCGGCCGCGGCCTGATCGGCCAGGTCTGGCTCCGGCCAGATCGGTGCGCGCCCAGCACGGTAGAAGGTGTTCGGTGCCAGGACGACATAGCCTTGCGCCGCAATCCGGTCGGCCATCTCCTTGGTCCGGCGCCGCAGCCCGATCGCGTCAATCAGAAACAGCACGCCCGGGTAGGAACCAACGCCATCCGGCCTGGTCAGGTAGCAGTCGGCGACCCCGTCGGGGGTCTGCACGTCGATAGTTGAGCCGTTCATCAGATCAGCTTGACAGGTTGCCTGCACAAGTTCCGCCTCCGGCGACCGCCTCTTCCACCGCTGAGGCCTCCGTGATCACGCCCCGGAGCCGGCGGCCTATCGTGCACCCCGACCGAAACCGAGGTCACGATCACCGCGGCACCAACGACGGCCAACCCCGAGGCGTTCACGGCTACCACGAAGATCGTCCAGCCCCGTTCGCACGGGCGCAGGAGCTTCGGCTGCCTCGCGCATTGCTCGTTCGGCGGCGGCTCTAGCTACGGTCGCAGCATCGACGGCTTCGGCCTTGGCCATGTCTTCGGCAGCAGGTACCTCGTCGACGGCCAGAAGTCCGTCGCCGTCTTCGCCGGCTCGCCGTCCACCGCGTCGCTGTCGTCGCTGACCTCGGCGCTGAGCAGGTAGCAAGTGCAGCGCCGCTGCGCTGCACCTTAAGCGGCAGCAGCTACTGGTGGGGGCCGCGGACCTTCGGGTCCGCGGCCCTCGCCGTCTCAGCGTGTTGTCGTGCGGACGGAGGTCGCCCCGCGGTCAGGAAACCGGTGCGGCTTCGATCTGATGATTTTGGAGGTGCTCGTAGACGACGGTGGTACGCACGTCCGCAATCTCGACGCGCTCAGTGAGGCGGTCGATGACGAAAGCGTAAAGGCCCTGGTTATCGGGAACGGCAACGTGGATGATGAAGTCTTCGTCGCCGCTGACGACGAAGACGCCGAGCACGTCGGGTAACGCGGCAACCCAATCGCGGAAGGCTTCGATGTTCCGGCGTGAGGGTGGCCGGATGCGGACGCCGATTAGCGCTTGCACGGGCCGGCCGACCTTAGCGAGGTCGAGGTCGAGCAGCGCCCCGCGGATGACCCCGCGCCGGCGTAGGGAGCGGGTGCGGTCCAGCGCAGTGGTTGGCGAGATGCCTACCGCTGCGGCGACGTCTCGATTCGTCTTCCGTGCATCTGACTGGAGCTCGGTCAGGATCGCCTTATCAAGTTCGTCTAAGTCCTCCAAAATGGCCTCTTTCCCAAATTAAATACGGATATCTAGACAATCGTGCATTCTATGCTTACTCTTAGCGCGGTTTCCCTATTTATCTCAACCTGGAACTATGATGAGAACCGCGCCGTTTGGCTTCGCTCCTGACGAGATCGACACTGCCGCCCCGACCCGCTCGGCGCGGCTGAAGTGGGTTGTGGTGGTTAATGAAGCGCTGCCGCCGGGGCGCGCGGTCAATGCTGCGATCTGCGTCGCGGCCGCTACGGGGCGCGCGGTTACGGGATTGCTCGGGCCGGACGCGGTAGATGTCGATGGCGTGATGCATCCGGGTCTGCCCTGGGCAGGGTGCACGGTCCTGGGCGCACGCGGTACGCAGTTAGCCTCCATCCGCGCGAAGGCCACCGCCGCTGAGAATGTGCTGGTGGTCGACATGCCTGCCGATGCGCAGCTCACCCGTGTCTACGACGAGTACCTGGAGAATGTCGCCAGCAAGGGCACGGCAGAGCTCGAGTACTACGCCGTCGGCATCGTCGGACCGCGCAACCGGGTGGACCGCATCAGCGGCCGTCTACGGCTGCTGCCATGACCAACTAAGCCGGGGCCGTATCAACTGACCGGAGACGGTTGGAGCAGCAGACGACCGCCAGAGTCTGGGCACGTTTAGCTCGCCTCGGTCGCGAACGCCTGCCACATCGAGGCGTAGCGGCCGCCGCGGACCAGCAGCTCCTCATGCGTGCCGACCTCGACGATCCGGCCGGCGCTCAGCACCACGATCCGATCGGCGCCGCGCGCGGTCTGCAGGCGGTGGGCGATCACGATCGTCGTGCGCCCGCGCGTCAGCTGCTCCAGCGCCGCGGTGACGTGGGCCTCGGTCACCAGGTCGAGGTTCGAAGTCGCCTCGTCGAGGATCAGGACGTTCGGCTCCACCAGCTCGGCACGGGCCAGTGCCAGGAGCTGGCGCTGGCCCGCCGACAAGGAGCTGCCCCGCTCGGTCAGCGTGTGCAGGTAGCCGCCGGGCAGCGTGGCGATGAAGTCGTGCGCGCCGATCGCCCGGGCCGCCGCCTCGACCTCGGCGTCGGTCGCCTGCGGGCGACCGTAGGCGATGTTGTCGCGGACTGTACCCGTGAACAGGAAGCTCTCCTGCGGCACGTAGCCGAGCTGCGAGCGGTACTCGTGCAGGTCGAAGTCGCGCACATCGATCCCATCGGCGCTGACCCTGCCTTCGCTGGCGTCGTAGAAACGCGCGACGAGCTTCGCCAGCGTCGACTTCCCGGCGCCGGTCTCGCCGACCAGCGCCACCGTCTCGCCGGGAGCGATCTCGAGCTCGACCCCGCGCAGCGCTTGCGGCGGGCGCCTGGTCGCCGTCGCGAGCTGCGGCAGGCGCGCGTCGCGGGGTCCGCGACGGAGCTTGGTGAGGCGGGAGCCTGACTCGGGGTAGGAGAAGCGGACGTCGTTGAACGCGAGATCTCCGGACAGGCGGTGGCCACGCAGCGGCTCCGCGACCTCCGGCGTCAGTGTCTCGGTCCGCATCAGCTCGCCGATCCGCTGAACGGAGATGGCGGTCTGCTGCCAGGAATCGAACACCTGGGAGAGCTGCTGGATCGGGGAGAAGAAGAGGTCGATGTAGAGGACGAACGCGATCAGCGCGCCCGTCGTCAGCTGATGGTCGTGGATCAGCACGGCGCCGACGCCGAGCACGATTGCGCCGGCGATGCCGGAGAGGAACTGCACGAACGGGAAGTAGATCCCGACCAGGCGCTGCGCCGCAATGCGGGAGCCGAGGTAGTCGCGGCCGAGGCGACGGAAGTGCTGGGTCGACCGCTCCTCGTGCACGAATGCCTGAGCCTCGCGGACGCCGGAGAGGCTCTCCTGGAAATCGGCGTTGACGATCGCGATGCGGTCGCGGGCGCTGTTATAGAGGACCACGGCGCGGCGCCGGAAGGCAACGGTCGCGAACGCCAGCGGGATCACGACGCTGAGCGTGCAGAGCCCGAGCTTGAGGTTGATCACCAGCAGGGCGACGCCAACGCCGACGAACGTCACCAGCGACACCAGTGCCGAGAGCACGCCGTTCTCGATCAGCGACTCGAACTGGTCGACGTCGGTGGTCATCCGGGTCATGATCCGTCCGGCCATCTCGCCCTCGTAGTAGTCCAGCGACAGGCGCTGCAACTGGGCCCAGATGCGGACCCGTAGCGAGAGCATGATCCGTTGGGCGGCGCGTCCGGTCACGAACGTGTCGCCGATCTCGTTGACGAGGTCGGCGAGGACAACGACCATGTAGATGCCGGAGGCGACAAACAGGACCGACTCGGATCCGGTCTGGACGCCGCCGTCGATGCCGTGCTTGACCAGCACCGGCTCGATCACGGACGCCAGTGCGTCAAGCACCACCAGCAGCAGCCCGAGCGTCAGCGGGCGCCAGAACTCGAACAGCAGGCGCCGCAGGCTGAAGTGCCGATCCTGATGGGCTTCCTGCGCGAGATCGACCTGCACGTGGTCGCGGATCGGTGGGAGCTTCGCGACGCCGGCCATCAGCTGCGGCGTCGGCGACAGGTTCGAGCGGAAGCCACCGCCACCGCCACCACGTCCAAGGCCCATGCCGAGGCTCGGTGCGCCAACCCGATTGACGCTGCTGGCAGCTGCGGTGCCGTCGCCGCTCTCCTTGACCCAGGCGGTGGCGGTCGTCTGGCCGGCACTGATCGCGGCAAGCGCCTCGATCCGGTCGCCGACGGCGGCCAGCTCCGTCTCCTCGAGCCCGCCGAGGTAGGTGCGGTAGAGGACGCTGCGTTCCATCAGCTCCTCGTGGTCGCCTTCGTCGACGACCTGCCCGCGGTCCATCACCACGATCCGACTCGCGAGCCGCAGGGTCGAGCGCCGGTGCGCGATCAGGATCGTCGTGCGGTCCTCCATCAGCTCGCGCAGCGCCTCGTGGATCTCTCCCTCCGTGGTGGCGTCAACGGCGCTGGTGGCATCGTCGAGGATCAGGATGCGCGGGTCGTAGAGCAACGTCCGCGCCAGCGCCACGCGTTGACGCTGGCCGCCAGAGAGGCTCAGCCCACGCTCACCGACGGTCGTCTCGTAGCCATTGGGCAGCTCCTCGATGAACTTGTCGGCGCCCGCGGCAGCGGCTGCGGCCCGGATCTCATCGAGGCTCGCGTCGGGACGGCCGTAGGCGATGTTCTCGCGGATCGACTCGGAGAACAGGAAGCTGTCCTCGAAGGCGTAGCCGACCTGGCTGCGCAGCGAGTGCCGGGTGACGTCGCGGAGGTCGTGGCCGTCGATCCGCACCGACCCCCGCTGGGGGTCATAGGCACGGATGAGCATCATCGCGGCGGTTGACTTGCCGCAGCCGCTCGGTCCGACGATCGCGATCCGCTCGCCGGCGTGCACGGTCAGCTCGAGTCCGCGCAACACCTGCTCGTCGTCCTGGTCGCCGACGTCGTCCTGGTCGCCGACGCCGTCCCGGCCGAGGCTGCCGGTCACGGCACCGTTGGCTTCGGTGCCCTGACCGTAGGCGAAGTGGACACCGGTGAACGTGATCTCGCCCTGAATCGGCGGCAGCGGCTGAGCATCCGGGGCGTCAGCCACGGCCGGTCGCAGGTCGAGCAGCTGGAAGATCCGCTCGGCGCCGGCCCGTGCCTGCTGGCCGATGGTCATCATGTTCGCGAGGCGCTGTGCCGGTGAGACAAGCTGCGCCACGTAGGTCGCGAAGGCCAGGAATGTGCCGAGCGAGATCTGGCCACGCATCGTCAGCCAGCCGCCGAGCGCCAGCACGCCGACCTGGCCGAGGGCGGGCATCGCCTGGAGGATCGGCTGGTAGAGGGACTGCAGGCGGACCTGACGCATCTGCGCGCCGTAGAGCGTCTCGGCGGATTCGGTCAGCCGCTCCAGCTCGCGCTGCTCCTGGCCGAAGGCCTTCACCACGCGGACGCCGTTCAGGTCCTCGTCGACGATCTGGACCGTGTCGCCCTCACGTTGCTGGGCAACCCAGGAGGCGGGGAAGAGCCGGCGGCGCATCCGGTAGGAGAGCACCATCACGGCCGGCACGACAACCAAGCTCACCACCGCGAGCAGCGGCGAAAGCCAGAGCATCACAGCCAGCGACAGAAACATCAGCAGGACGTTGCTGCTCATCATCGGGAAGAACATCAAGAGGCCCTGGATCAGGTTCGAGTCCGAATTGGCGCGACCGACGAGCTGGCCCGTAGGCATCGATTGCAGGCTCTCCGTGTCCATCTCGTGCAGGTGCTCGTACATCGCGTTGCGCAGGTCGTACTGGACACCGAGCCCCATGCGGCCGCCGTAGTAACGACGCAGATAGGAGCAACCGAAGCCGGCGGCGGAGAGGATGACGATCAGCGTCAGGTACGGCCACAGGGCCGAGCTGCGCGAGAGGATCACGCCGTTCACGATCTGGCGTTCGGCTAGTGGCACCGCCGTCTGGCAAACACTGCCGACGACCGCGCCCAGCAGCGAGATGTACATCGCTCGGCGGTGCTTGAGCACGTAGCCCCAGAGCCGCCGCACCCAGCCGGGATGCGCGCCGGTGGCGGTCACCGGAATCTGGGGAGTCGGCGCGCCGCCGCCGGTGGTCTCCTGGGCAAAGCTCACAGTCCGGGCCTCGGTTCCGGCCTGGAGTGCCCCGCATCCGTCTGCGGCCGCGGCTCGAATCCGGCCTCGTGGCGATGCTCGCACTCGCCCGCCTCGTGACGCTCGCGATGGCGCTCGTCGACGGCGCGGCCGAGCCAGACCAGCGCCTCGATCAGCCGCTCGCCGTCGGGTGTGCGGGCGCAAAGATCGCGCAGCCGCCGTCGCATCTCAGCCTCGACGTCACCGAGCAACTGCGCCCCGGTCGCGGTCAGGCGCAGCGACTCGGCGCGGCGATCGCCGTCGGCTTCGGCGCGGACGATCAGCTGCCGCTGGGCGAGCAGCTCGACGGCTGCGCTGACCGTCGGCTTGCCCAGCGCAAGGTTCGCGGCGACATGCGATGCCCGCTCATGCCCGGACGCGATCGCCGACAGCACGCGGTACTGCGCCAGGCTCAGATCCTTCGAGGATCGCTTCAGCACCGAGGACGCGCGCGCCAGCGCGCGGATTGCCTCAAGCTCGGGATCCTGCGGCCACGTTTCATTCTTCACAAATCGGAAGGATATCGAACAGTTCTAAAACCGAACTTACTGTCCTCTGAGCGGATGCTCAACTTCGGAGCATCCGCTCGCAAAGCGCCAGACAAGCGCTTACTCTTGGCCTGTCTCGCCCGCGGGCGGGACAGGCGGAATCGGTGGGAGACCGAGGGGGAGAGATGGCAGACGCAGCAAGGCAGGTCTGGTTCCTGACGGGTAGCCAGGACCTCTACGGAGAGACGACGCTGGCCAAGGTCGCCGAGCAGTCGCAGGCACTGGTGGCGGAGCTCAACGCAGCCGCCGAGATCCCTGTGGAGATCGTCTGGAAGCCAGTGCTCACCACCTCCGACGCGATCCGGCGCCTGATCCTCGACGCCAACTCCGCCGACGAGGTCGTCGGGCTGATCGCCTGGATGCACACATTCTCGCCTGCGAAGCAGTGGATCCGCGGCCTGCATGTGCTTGCCAAGCCACTCCTGCACCTGCACACACAGGCTCGCGTCGAGCTGCCGTTCGCGACGATCGACCAGGAGTTCATGAACCTCAACCAATCGGCACACGGTGACCGCGAGTTCGCCTACATGCTCACGCGCATGGGGATTGGTCGCAAGTCGGTGGTGGGCCACAGCTCGAGCCCGCGCGTGCTGCGTCAGATCGGCGCATGGACGCGCGCGGCGATCGGGCGCGACGAGCTCAGCCGTCTGACCGTGATCCGCTTCGGCGACAACATGCGCCGCGTTGCCGACACCGACGGCGATCGGATCGAGGCCGAGATCAAGCTCGGCACCGCGGTCGACACTTGGGCGTCATCCGAGGTTGCGGCCGTGGTCGACGCGGCACCGCAGCGTGAGGTGCGGGCGCTGGTCGACGAGTACCTCACGCGCTACGACGTCGCGGCGGAGTTGCGGCCGGGGGGCAGCCACCACCAGGCCCTGCGTGACGTCGCCGCCCAGGAATGGGGGATCAAGACGTTCCTCGACGAGCGCGGCGCCCGCGCCTGGGTCTCGAACTTCCAGGACCTCGGCGGGCTGCGGCAGCTGCCTGGCCTGGCCGCCCAGCGCCTGCAGGCGCAGGGCTACGGCTTCGGGCCGGAGGGCGACTGGCGCACGGCGATCCTGGTCCGCGCCGCACTCGCGATGGGCGAGGGCCTCACGGGCGGTGCCTCGATGATGGAGGAATACACCTACAACCTCGTCGACGGCCACGAGGGCATCCTCGGCTCGCACATGCTCGAGGTCGGCCCCGGCCTGACAACCTCGCGCGCGCGACTTGAGCAACATCCGCTGTCGATCGTCCCCGGCGACGATCCGATCCGGCTGGTCTTCGACGCTGATCCGGCAAGTGCCGTCCTGGTCGACATGGTCGACATGGGTGACCGTCTGCGGCTGATCGGCACCGAGGTCGAGATCGTCGCGCCGGACGCGCCGTTGCCGGCGCTGCCGACCGCCCGCGCCTACTGGCGGCCGCAGCCGAGCTTCGCTGCGGTGACTGAGGCGGCGCTCGCTGCGGGCGGCTCGCACCACCACGTGCTCAGCACGCTCGGGGGGATCGAGATCTGGGCCGACCTTGCGCGCATGCTCGACCTCGAGTGGCTGCCGCTCAGCGGCCCGCGGGTGGGCTGAGGCCGCGGCGGACGACGAGACGACCGGTTGAAGACGACAGCGGACGAGAAGACGAGTGATTGGCGATGTCGGAGGACGACGAGAAGATCAGCAGCGGTGCCGATGACCTCGCGCTGCGTGCGGCGTGGCTCTACCACGTCGACGGCCTGACCCAGGCCGAGGTCGCTGAGCGTCTCTATGTCTCACGGCCGACCGTCGGCCGGCTGCTGGAGCGGGCGCAGGCAAGCGGGATCGTCCACGTCGAGATCGACGCGCAGCGGCTTGCCACGGTCGAGGCTGCCGTCCGGCTGCAACGCTGCTTCGGCCTCGACGAGGCAATCGTGGTGCCGAGCGATCCGCGCGGCGACGATCGGGAACGCGGCAGCGCGCGGCTCGCAACGGCTGCGGCCGAGCGCGTGCGCGGCTACCTGCACCCGGGCGCTGTGATCGGCGTCGCCTGGGGCGACGCCGTGCAGCGCACGCTCGCCGATCTGCCAGCGTCGGCGCTGGCCGGGGTCACGCTCGCGACGCTCAGCGGCGGCATCGACTACATCTCGCAGCGAATTATCGGTCACCCCGCGATCGGCGGGCACCTGCGCGCGATCCCGGCGCCGCTGATCGTTACCAACCCCGAGATGGCTCGTGCGCTGCGCAAGGAGCCGGGCGTGCGCGACGTGCTCGACCTCGGTCGCGGCGCCGGACTGACGTTGACCGGGGTCGGCACCGCGTTGCCGGGCTCCTCGGCCGCCCGTGCCGGGCTGGTCTCCGACGCCGAGGTCGCCGCGTTCGCAGCCCAGGGGGCGGTCGGCGACATGCTCGGCGAGTGGTTCGATGCGCAGGGGCGCGTGCTGGCCGGAGCAACTTCGCAACGTCGCATCGGGATCGAGCTGGAGGAGCTGAGGTCGATGCCGAACGTGGTCGGCATCGCCGGCGGCAGGGAGAAGGTCGCGGCGATCCGCGGGGCGCTGAGGGGCGGCTACATCGACGTCCTGATCACCGATGAGGACGTCGCGCAGGCGCTCGTCGCGGACCACCGCCAGGTTGCTTCGGAACGCCGTTGCGGCAACGGCCGCGCGGCGGCTAACTAAGTAAGGAGGATGCGCATGTCTGGTGCTGAGATCCGAACCGGTCGGCTGTTCAACCCCGACTCGGGGCGCTCGTTCATGGTTGCGATGGACCGCACCCTGAGCACCGGACCCGAGGAGTTTGCAGAGGACTCGGCCGGGCTCGTCAGCTCGATCGTCAACGGCGGTGCCGACGCGATCCTGATGAGCCCAGGGCTGATCAAGCGTCACGGCGAGCTCGTCGCGTTCCGCGGCGGCCCGGCACTTGTGGCGCGCATCGACTTTCCTTTCCTCGGCGGTGTCACCCAGGGCAAGGGGGAGGAGTTCCGCCTGATCGCGAGCGTCGAGGAGGCCGTCAGCCTCGGCGCCGACGCGATCGTCGTCTTCCTGATCGGCGCCCAGCGCGAGCGGCGCGTGTTCGCCGAGAACCTCGCCGCGATCGGCGCGGTTGCGGCCGAGACGCGGCGGCTTGGGGTGCCGCTGCTGGTCGAGGCCGTGCCGTGGGGGGACGCCTCTCCAAGCCCGCAGGACCCGGCACTGGTGGCGCAGCTCGTGCGAATCGCCGCGGAGCTCGGCGCCGATGTCGTGAAGACCGAGTTCGTCGGCTCCAGTGAGGCGATGCGCGCGGTCGTCGAGGCCTGCCCGGTGCCGGTGCTGGTCCTCGGCGGGCCGCGCCTGCCGCTCGATCAGCTGTTGGAGAGAACCTCGAAGGCGCTCTCCGGTGGCGTCCGGGGCGTGGTCTTCGGCCGCAACTCCTGGCAACGGCCGGACGCGGCCGAGGCGATGAATCTCTTGCGCGCACTGGTCCACGAGAGCCCTATGGCGTGATCCGATGAGCGCCAGGGGGGACGGCATCCTGATCGGCCTCGATGCCGGCGGCAGCTACGTCAAGGCGACCGCCTTCGACCTCGCCGATGGAGCAGTCGCGACCGCCAGCCAGGCCGTGCCCGCCGTGCACTCCACGTCGGGTTGGGGCGAGCGCGACGCCGAGCAGCTGTGGCGCGCCGCCGCGGCGGTGATCCGCGCGTCGCTGGCCGGTCGCGAGTCCGATCGGGCACGCGTGATCGCGGTTGGCGTGACCGCGCACGGGAACGGCGCCTACCTCGTAAGTCGGGACGGCAGGCCCGCTCGGCCTGCCGTCCAGGCCACCGACACCCGCGCCGGCGAGCTGGTGCGGCGCTGGGAGCACGAGGGAGTGCCGGAGCGGCTGCGCGCGACTGTTTGGAACGGTCTCTGGCCGGGACAGCCGGGGCCGATTCTCGCGTGGCTGCTTGCGCACGAGCCCAAAGTGCTGGATGAGACCGCCGCGGTGCTGATGTGTGGGGACTACCTTGCGGCGCGGCTGACCGGCGTGGTCGCCGGGGAGCTCACCGCCTGGAGCAGCAGCGGCCTGATCGACTGCGCGCGCGGCGAGGTGAGCGACGCCGCGCTGCAGGCGTACGGTATCGACGGGCTGCGACGGCTGATCCCGCCGCTGGTGCCGGCGGGCACGCGCGTCGGCACGATCACGGGCGACGCCGCCGAGCTCACGGGTCTGCCCGCCGGCGTCCCGGTGATCGCGAGCGCGGTCGACAACGCCGCCCTGCACCTCGGCTCCGGCGTGCTCGATGGCACCCGGATCGTCGTCGGCGCCGGTACGTGGTCGATCAACCAGCTCTGCCTCCCGCGCGGCGCGATGAGACTCGACGGACCGCTCGGCAAGGTCGAACCGTACGCCGCGTGTCTCGCCGCCCCCGCAGGAATGGCACTGCTGATCGAGGCGTCGGCAACATCCGCCTCGACCCTCGACTGGGTCATCACCCGCGCTCTGTGTCTGACGCAGGCTCCGACGGGTGCGCTCTACACCCAACTCCTGAGCGATGCCGCCGCTTTGCCGCGGCGCCTCGACGCACCGCTCTTCCTGCCGTTCCTCGACGGTTCGCGCGATCAGCCGAAGGCCCGCGGCGCCTTCATCGGCATGTCCTCCGCCGACGGCGCGACGGACCTCACGGCCGCGACCGTCGAGGGGATCTGCCTCGAGCATCGCCGCCACATCGAGCGACTCTCGCGCGCGGTGCCGGAGCGCCTGCCGCTGCGGCTCGCGGGTGGCGCGGCCCGCAGCCCGATCTGGGCGCAGCTGTTCGCCGACGTCTGCGGCCGGCGCGTCGAGGTCTCAGGCCTAGAGGAGCTTGGCGCCGCCGGCGCTGCCGTGATCGCTGGCGTCACTGTCGGCGCCTTCGCCGACCTGCAGGAGGGCCTTGCCGCACTGAACCCGCGGCAGCGTGCCTTCGAGCCCGACCCGGCGGCGGCGGTCTTCTACGACGAGCGCTTCGCCGTCTACGGTCGCTGGGCGAGCCTTGTCGAGGACCGCGCCTCGGGCGCTCAGCCCGCTGGCTGAGCGCCCGGCACCGGTGTGTCGTGCCTGACATGCTGGAGCGATGCACTGGGTTGAGCGGTACGAGCGCATTCTCAGTCGATTACGCGCCGACGGGCATGTCGAGATCGGCGCGCTCGCCCGTGAGCTCGAGGTCACGCCGGAGACTGTCCGGCGTGACCTGATCAAGCTGGAAGCCCGGGGTCAGCTGCGTCGGCTGCACGGCGGGGCGTTGCCGGTCGAGCACTTTAAGCTCGAGGCCCCGCGCGGCAAGCGCGACACGACACAGATCGACGAGAAGCGCCGGATCGCCGCGGCCGCCGTCCGCGAGCTTGGGAACGCTCGGGTGATCGTGCTCGATGCGGGCACAACGGTGGCGGAGATGGTCGAGCTGTTACCCACCGACCGCGAGCTGACCGTCGTGACCAACGACCTCCTGATCGCGCAGCGGGCGGCCGCACGGGAGGGCCTGCGGGTCCTGCACATGGGCGGCGAGGTGAGCGCGGCGACGTTCGCCGCCACCGGACCGTGGGCGACCGACCATTTACACGGCATCGAGGTGGATGTGGCGTTCATGGCCGCCTCGGGATTGTCCCCGCGCCGGGGCCTCACGGTCTCTTCGCTGGTGGATGCGGAGGTGAAGCGCCTGATCCTCGCAAGCTCCGCCCGGAAAGTGCTGCTGGCCGACCATTCGAAGGTCGGCGACGACTTCTTCGCGGCTTACGGCGTCCTGACCGAGATCGACGTTCTGATCACCGGTCGGGCGTTGCCGACAGCGACGGTCACCGCGCTCCGGGCCGCCGGGCTGCGCTCGGTCCGCCGCGTCTGACGCCGGGGAAGCTGGGGGGAAAGTGACCGTCACGGTCACTTTCCCCCCAGCTTCCGAACCACAAGCGTCGACCTGCCCGGACGGCTGACGCCGTGACACGCGGGGCGCCGACGGCGGATTTCGGGGGGCGCGCACGCGGCGGGCCCTGGCCGCCACATACGCGCTTATAATCCAACGCGATCCGACATGATCCAACACGATCCAACTTCGCGCACGGAAGTTCTCGTCACCGGCCACATCTGCCTCGACGTCATCACGAACCTCGTCGATCCGACGCCGCTGCGGCCGGGGCACATCGTCACAGCGAAGCCGGTGCAGCTATCGACCGGCGGCGCGGTTGCGAACGTCGGTGTCGCGCTGCACCGGCTCGGGACGCCCGTCAGCTTGCTTGCGCGGGTCGGCGACGATGTCTTCGGTGGCATCGTGCTCGACACCCTGCGAGCGGTGGGTCCGAAGCTCGCCGAGCGGATGCTGGTGGCGCCGGGGGCGGCCACCAGCTACTCGGTGGTCATCAACCCGCCCGGCGTCGACCGCACGTTCCTGCATTGCGCCGGTGCCAACGAGGACTACGGTGCCGACGACGTGCCGGCCGGCGCGCTTGCCACCGCGGGGATCATGCACCTCGGCTACCCACCACTGCTGCGGCGCCTTTACGCCGATGGCGGCGCCGAGCTCGCGCGCGTGTTCGAGCGGGCTCAGGCCGCTCGTGTGGTTACCTCGCTCGATCTCTGCGACGTCGATCCCGAGGGTCCGGCCGCTCGGGTGGACTGGGAGGGCGTGCTCGCGCAAGCGCTGCCACACGTCGACATCTTCGCGCCGAGCGTTGATGAGCTGGGCGCGATGCTGCGGATTGCGCCGGACGACGCGGGCCCATCAGCAGGCGAGGACCGGACGCTCGACCTTGCACTGATCCGAACCCTCGCCGAGCGCGCTCTCGCGCTCGGCGCGCATGTCGTCGCGATCAAGCTCGGCGATCAGGGTCTCTACCTGCGGACCGCCGCGAACGGTCTCAACCGTTTCTGCACGCTGCTCGGTCTCGAACCGGCACGCTGGGGGGATCGCGAGGTGCTGGCGCCGTGCTTCGCGCCGAGCTCCCTGGCCGGGACGAACGGCTCTGGCGATGCGACGATCGCCGGCCTGCTCGCCGCGCTGATGCGCGGCTCAGGCCCGGTTGCGGCCGCGACCGCGGCGACGGCTGTCGGCGCTTGCAGCGTCGAGGCAGCTGATGCCACGAGCGGCATCCCCGCCTGGAGCGAGGTGGTGGCGCGCATCGCGGCCGGCTGGGAGCGGCTGCCGGTCGATCGCGCCCTGACCGCCGATCGTCGGTGGCGGCGCGACCCGCAGGGAACCCTTTTCGATCCAGATCCACAGGAGGCGGCATGAAGTCACTGGCTGAGAAGCTCGCGTCGATCCAGGCCGACCCGCGGGGCTCGGGCGCGTTCATCATCGCCGACGCGCGTGACGCTGACATGGCGTTCGGCCTTGCCGCGACCGGCACCGACGCCGTCACCGGTCGGGCTCGCTCGCTGGCGGAGTATCGCGAGCAAATGCGCGAGGTCGTCCAGCAGGGCCTCGTCGACATCATGCTGATGAGCTCGAGCACGAACGAGCTGCTGACGGCCGAAGAGCATCTGTTCGAGGACTCGGCGGTCACTCCGGCGGTCCGCGCGAACGACAGCACCGACATCCACGCTCTTACCGGTGCCACCTATTCCCAGCAGCGCTCGGAGCCGTTTCGCACGGCGCGGGTCGATGAGCTGCGGCTGGGCGGCACGGACCTCGCGCTTTACTCGATCACGCCGACGCTTGACGCTGCACAGGACGCCCGCATCCTCGGCGCCTACCGCGCGTTCCGCGCTGAGGCGGAGCAGGCCGGCCTGCGCCACTTCCTCGAGGTCTTCGCGCCGAACTTGCCCGAGGTCATGGCGGCGATCCCGGATCCCGGCCGCTTCCTGAATGACTTCGTCGTTCGGACGCTCGCCGGCGTCCCCCGCGCCGGCCGGCCAATCTTCCTGAAGCTGCCGTACTTCGGCGCCGAAGCGATGGAGGCGCTCGCCGCCTACGACCCGCTGCTCGTGCCCGGCGTGCTCGGCGGCTCGGCCGGGACGACCTACGACGCCTTCTTCCTCATCGAGGACGCGCGCAGGCATGGCGCTCGCGCGGCGTTGTTCGGTCGCAAGATCAAGCAGGCCGAGGACCAGCTCGAGTTCGTGCGACAGCTGCGGCTGATCGCCGATGGACAGGTCTCGGCGAGCGACGCCTGCCGCGCCTACCACGCCGAGCTGCAACGCCGCGGCATCCGCCCGCAGCGCCCGCTCGAGGAGGACCTCCAGCTCAGTGCCGCAAGCGCCGCCTACGCTCCGAAGGGAAGGCCGTCTTTACGCGCCTGACGTGCTACCACCAGGATCGATACCGCTGCGAAAACAGATCCTGGTCTAGGACCGGGGAAAGAGGAGGAACGTAATGGCCATGAGTGGTAATGCTCCTGACGTCGGTCCGTCGCGGCTGATCTACGGCATCATGGGTCTCGGCGGCTCCTGGGACAGCACTCCCTACACCGACGACGATGTGCAAGCGGCGGAGCACGCCATCGATGCGGCGCTGGAGCTCGGCATCACGTGGTTCGACGCGGCCGATGTCTACCGCTGCGGCAAGTCGGAGTCGGTACTCGGCGAAGTGCTGGCGGCACGTCCGGAGCTGCGCCAGCGGATCAAGATCCAGACCAAGTGCGGAATCCGGTTTCCGGGTAACAACATCGGCGGCGATCTGACCTACTACCGCGAGGATGGGGAGGTGGTCCTCAGCTCGCTCGAGAGCAGTCTGAAGCGCCTCCAGCTTGATCGCGTCGAGTGCCTGCTGTTGCACCGACCGAGCCCACTGATCGATCGTCCGGGCACGGCGCGCGCGCTCGACCGGCTGGTCGACGAGGGCACAGTCGGGGCGATCGGCGTCTCGAACATGTCGCATCACCGGATCGAGGCGTTGCAGGCACACCTCTCGCACCCGCTGGTGGTGGACCAGCTGCAGCTCTCGCTGGGGCACCGCGACTTCGTCGAGGTCGACCTGGCAGCCAACGATCGCTCACGGCAGGTGGCCTTCCCCGAGGGGACACTCGAATACGTCCAAGCCAAGGGCATCCAGCTCCAGGCGTGGGGCCCGCTCGACTCTGGCATCTATGGCCCCGAGTACGCCGGTACGACACCGCCGCGTGGAATGACGGTTGCGGAGGCTGCCAGCCCAGACGTTGCCAACACGCGGGCTGAGGTCGCCCGTCAGGCTGCCGCCGCCGGCGTCGCGCCGACCGCGATCCTGTTGGCCTGGCTGATCCGCCATCCGGCGGGGATCGTGCCGGTGATCGGCTCGTCAAATCCGGCGCGAATCGCCCAGGCGAAGGGTGCGGCCGAGGTGGCAGCGAAGATGAGCCAGGAGGACTGGTGGCGGCTGTTCAGTCTCGCCCGTGGTGCGCAGGTGGACTGACTGCGATCAGGCGCTAACTGTGGTCCGGCCGGGTCGCCGCCCCAATGAGGCGGCGACCCGCGCTTAACTTGCATACGCGAGTTAAGCGGCATTGCGCTTCTAGTCAGTATGGGCGTGGATTTGGCTGCTCGGTGTCGTTGGCAGGTAGCCTGCTCGTAGCCGGACGGCCGAAGTGGGTGACGCTCTGCCTACCCCAGGCTGCGGTAGTTCGGCACGCAGATGGCAGCTGGACGGCACATTCCGCAGACTTGCGTGACAGACACTCTGGGTGCACCGATACCTTTGGCGCTCACTCGAACCTGTTCCGCGCGGAACAAATCGTCGGTACAGCGGTCGATAACAGTTATAACCTTCGCGTAAACTGCTGCCCGCTGGTTACTGCGGAACGATCCTGGGGGATCGGCGTACCACTGCCGTACTCCCGGGACCGATGCTCACCTCGCTAGGCTGCGCGGCGCGCTTCGACTTCGAAGCCGTCCTCGGAGTACAGCAGCGGCTGGAGCTCTGTGACGCTGCGCCGCTCGGCCGGCTCGGAGTGCAGCAGAGCCTGGAGCCCCGCGGCGCTGCGCCGCTCAGCAAGCTCGGCGGCGGCACGGTGGTGGTCGATGAAGCGGTGCGGGTCGTGACGTACGATCGCCGCCGAGTGGGGGCGATGCTCGTGGATCTCGATTTTCTGGAAGCCGAGGTCGTGGGTCTCATCGCGGTACTCCAGGAGCCAAGAGCCAACGGAGCTGGGATCGGTTTCGCCGGCCAGCAGCTCAACTGGCTGACGGTGCAACAGGCCCCGCCGCTTCCTACCCACAATCGTATAACGAGTTGTTTCCATGACTCCAACTTACCGCGGTACTGTCATCCCGCCGATACGTTGTCGTTATTACATCTATGAGCCCTACAGGATCGGGCTTCGAGACTGTACCTTGCAGTTACCGGCAGTTGGCGATGCCGGTGGCCACCGGCATGGTGCCGCCGCCGGCCAAGGCAAAGCCCGGCCGAGGCAAAGCTATTCGATCGGCTGCCGGATCACCGGGTGCTTCGCCGCCGCTGCCTCATCGAGGCGGCGGACCGGCGTCGAGTAGGGAGCACCATGGGCGATCTCCGGGTCCTCGATCGCTTCGGCGATGATCGCGTGCACGGCGGCGGCGAACTCGTCGAGGGTCTCGCGCGTCTCGGTCTCGGTCGGCTCGACCAGCAACGCCTCGTCGACCAGCAGCGGGAAGTAGACGGTGGGCGGATGCACGCCGTAGTCGAGCAGCCGCTTGGCAAGGTCGAGCGTCCTGATTCCCAGCTTCTGCTTCATCGGCGCGCCCGAGAGCACGAACTCGTGCATGCACAGCTTGCCGTAGGCGAGCGGCAGGTACTCGGCGAGGTCACCGAGCTTGGCAAGCAGGTAGTTCGCGTTCAGCACGGCGGTCACGGAGGCGTCGCGCAACCCCGCGGCGCCAAGCGAGCGGATGTAGGTGTAGGCGCGGACGAACGTGCCGTAGTTCCCGTAGAAGCCGCGCATCCGACCGATCGACGGCGAGTCTTCTGCGTCGTCGAGGTCGAAGGAGCCGTCGTCACGCTTCACGACGCGCGGCCGCATCAGGAACGGCGCGATCCGATCGCCAACCGCGATCGGGCCCGATCCCGGGCCGCCGCCGCCGTGCGGTGTCGCGAACGACTTGTGGAGGTTGAAATGGACGATGTCGAAGCCCATGTCGCCGGGCCGGCAGACGCCCATGATCGCGTTCAGGTTCGCGCCGTCGTAGTAGAGCGTGGCGCCGACCGAGCGGACGATCTCGGTGATCTTCGTGATCTGCGGGTCGAAGATGCCGATCGTGTTCGGGTTGGTCAACATCAGGCAGGCAACGTGCTCGTCGCACTTCGCGCGCAAATCGTCCAGGTCGATGCCGCCGCCCGGGCCGGTCGCGACCTTCACGACCTCCATCCCTGACATCGCCACGCTCGCCGGGTTGGTGCCGTGGGCGCTGTCGGGGGTCAGCACCCGCGTGCGCTGCTCGCGCTCGCCACGCGACTCATGGTAGGCGCGAGTCAGCAAGAGGCCCGAAAGCTCGCCGTGGGAGCCGGCGGCCGGCTGCAGCGAAACGTGCGGCAAGCCGCTGAGCTCGGCCAGCGCCTGCTGCAGGTTCCACATCAGCTCGAGCGCACCCTGCGCCCGCCGGGGATCCTGCAGCGGGTGCAGATGGGCGTGGCCGGGCAGCGCCGCCGCCCGCTCGCCGATCCGCGGATTGTGCTTCATCGTGCAGGAGCCGAGCGGGTAGAAGCCCGAGTCAAGGTCGAAGTTCCGCTTCGAGAGGCGCACGTAGTGGCGGACAAGCTCGGGCTCGGAGACCTCGGGCAGGCGCGGCGGCTGTGCGCGGCGCAGGTTCGCCGGCAAGAGGTCTCGGGCAGGCTCGACGTCGAGTGCCGGCGCCACGAACGCCCGGCGGCCGGGAACGCTCTTCTCGTAGATCGTGCGAACCGGCTCGCGATAGCTCGCGGGAACGGCCAGCTCGGCGGCGCTCTTCGTGCTCATCGGCCTGCCTCCTCGGCGATCGCGGCTCTCAGCACGCTTGCAAGTCGGTCGATGTCGGCGCGCGAGCGTTGCTCGGTGATCGCGACCAGCAGGCCGTGCTCGCGCTCAAGCGCCAGCCCGGGGTTGACGCCCTGCGCGGCGCAGCGGTCGATCACCGCGTGCAGGTCAAGCGCCGGATCGAGCGTCAGCGCGAACTCGCGGATCACCGGCTGCCGGTGCCAGGCACTGATGCCGTCGATCCGGCAGAGCTGCTCGCGGGCATAGTGGGTGCGTTGCAGCAGCAGCTCGTCGAGCTCGACCAAGCCTTTACGGCCGAGCCACGCAAGGTAGGCGACGCCGGCCAGGGCATTCAGCGCCTGCGCCGTGCAGATGTTCGAGGTCGCCTTCTCACGGCGGATGTGCTGCTCGCGGGTCTGCAGCGTCAGCACGAAGCCGCGGCGGCCGTCGACATCGACGGTCTCGCCCGCGATCCGTCCCGGCATCCGCCGCAGGTACTGCTGCGCGGCGGCGAAGAAGCCGAACGAAGGGCCGCCGAAGCTCAGCGTGTTGCCGAGCGCCTGCCCTTCGCCCACGCAGACATCGACGCCGCACTCACCTGGAGCGGCGAGGATCCCGAGCACGATCGGATCGTAGCTGCCGATCACCAGCGGCCCGCCCGTGGCGCCGGCCCGCTGGCCGGCGCCGGCAGCAGCGTCCTTCGCACTCACGGGGGCGCCCGCAGCCGTACTGCCCGCACTGTGCGCGGCCTCAGCCAGCGCCGCCGCGTCCTCGACCGCACCGTAGAAGTTCGGGTTCTGGAAGATCACGGCGCTGGTCTCTGAGTCGATCGCCGCGCGCCAGGCGCCTAAGTCGGTGACGCCGTCCTTCAAAGGAACCTCGACCAGCTCGCCGCCGAATCCGCGCAAATAGGTCGCCAGCGTCTCCCGCGCCTGCGGGTTCAGACCGGCGGAGACCACGAAGCGCGTCTTCTTGTTCGTCAGCTTCGCCATGTAGGCGGCGCTGGCGACGGCGCTGGGGCCGTCGTAGACCGAGGCGTTCGCGACCGGCAGGCCGGTCAGCTCGCTGATCGCGGTCTGGAACTCGAACATCACCTGCAGGCCGCCTTGCGAGACCTCGGGCTGGTACGGCGTGTACGGGGTCAGGAACTCCGAGCGCTCGATCAGCATCTCGACCACCGCCGGCACGTAGTGGTCGTACATGCCGCCGCCGAGGAAGCTGAGCTCGTCGTCGGTTGAGACGTTGCGGGCGGCCAGCTCGCGCAGGTGCGCGTAGACCTCCTGCTCGGTCATTGCGTCCGGGAGATCCAATGGCTCGGTGCGGCGGATCTCGGCGGGGATGTTCGCGAACAGCTCGTCGGTCGTGGCGACGCCGATCGTCTCGAGCATCGCCGTGCGGTCGGCGTCTGTGACTGCGGTGTAGGTACTCATGAGGCTCCCGTGCCGGCGTGCCGGAGGGCGGCGCTAATCGGCGTCCTTACGGTAGATCGGCTTGCTGACGATGATCGCGGGGCGCGTGCGTCCGCGTACGTCGATCTCGAAGTGCTCGCCGACGTTCGCGCGTGCTGCCGGCAGGTAGGCCATGCCGATCCCGATACCGAGCGACGGTGAGAGCGTGCCGCTCGTCACCTCGCCGCCGCCGATCACCGGGTTGTGCTGGCGGGCGATGCCGGGCCCGTCGAGCTTAAAGGCGACGAGCTTCTCGGCGGGGCCAGCCGCGCGCTGGGCGGCGACCACGTCGGAGCCGATGAAGCCGGTGGCCTCCTTGCAGCACCAGCCGAGCCCGGCCGCGATCGGTGTACGGCTCGTCATCAGGTCGTTGCCGTAGAGGTGGTAACAGACCTCCAGCCGCAGCGTGTCGCGGGCGCCGAGCCCGGTCGGCATGGCGCCACCGGCAACCACGGCGTCCCACAGCGTCGGGGCGTCGGCGGGGGCGCAGAGGATCTCGACGCCGTCCTCACCGGTGTAGCCGGTGCCGCAGACCAGCGCCTTCGCGCCGGCGACGGCCAGCTCGGCCGTGTGAAAGCGGGCCGGCAGCGCGCCGTCGGTCAAGGTGGCAACCAGCGCGCGGGCGCGCGGGCCCTGCACCGCCAGCATCGCGTAATCGTCGATCCGGTCGATCAGCTCGACGTCGTAGTCACCCTTGTGCCCGCGCAGCCAGGCAAGGTCGAGTTCGTGGTTCGCGGCATTGGTGACGGTCAGAAAGCGCTCGTCACCGAGGCGATAGCTGAAGAGGTCGTCGCGGACGCCACCGTCCTCTTGGCAGAGAACGCTGTACTGGGCGCCGCCGACAGGGATCTTGCTGACGTCGTTCGAGAGCAGGTGCTGCAGGAAGACCTCGGCGTCCTTACCCCGGGTCTCGACCTGGCCCATGTGCGAGACGTCGAAGATGCCGACGTCGGTCCGCACCGCCTGATGCTCCTGCCGGATCCCCTGGTACTGCACCGGCATCTCCCAGCCCGCGAACTCCACCAGCTTGGCGCCGGCGGCGAGGTGGCGGTCGTAAAGAGGAGTGCGGCGCAAATTCGGGAGTGGGGCTTGAGGGTGACGGTCCGTCGCGGATGCAACATCGTTCGGGCCGTCACCCAATCGTACTTGGCGGCGCGGCGATGGGTCCCTCTGCTCGCAGGTCGGGCAGGCGCTCCCGCTCAGGGCAGGGGGTTCGCGGCGTCAGACGACGGGCGGGGGCGCGAACAGGCTGCTGATCGTCGCCCGCAGCGTTGCCAGTCCCAGCTCCTGGTGCCCGTCGCCGGCGTCGCCGCGGGCTCCGGTGCTCTGGACGTACTGCATGATCACGGTCGCAAAGACGTCCAGCAGCCAATCGGCGTCGAGGTCTGCGCGAACCTTCCCGGCCGCCTGAGCGTCGCGAATGTAGTCGGTTGCATAGTCGCGATCGACGCTTGGCGGTGGCTTGCAGGCGTATTTCAGATCCGCGAGCTGCGGCGAGTACTGCAGGAACGCGTAGCGGTTGCCGAAGCCTGCGAACTCGCACCCAAGTTGGACGAGCCGGGCCAGAGGGCCGGCTTCGCCCGGTCCCTCGAGCGTCGCGACGGTGATCGCGTTCGCCTCCTCGATCAGCCGTACGAGAATCGCCTCGATCAGGCTGCCGCGGTCGGGGAAGTGGCGGTAGAGCGTGGTGCGGCCGATGCCGGACGCCTCGGCGATCTCGTGCATCGAGGCCTGGGGCGAGTCAGCGAGCACCGCGATCGCGGCAGTGACGATCGCCTCGTGGTTGCGGCTGGCGTCGCTGCGCATCGCGCGACCAGAGGCGCCGGCCTCGGTCGCCCGCGGAACAGCCTCTACAGGCGACGGCAGTGCTGTTTGCGGGTCGGTCACAAGTGAAGTGGGATGGATGTGTACCATTTGCCGAACTGGAACAGAACTGTACCAGTTGACCCGGACCCGCTCGGCAGTCCGAGGCTGGACTCGAACACCAGGAGACTCATGACCGATAGCGTAAGCAAAGACCAGGGGAGGTCAGCTGCAGCATCACCCAAGCGCGCGGTGACGCGCGAGGGTAGGCGCGGGCACCCGTGGCTGACGCTGGCGGCGGTCTCGCTCGGCATCATGATGGTCGGGCTCGACGGCACTGTGGTGTCGGTCGCCAACCCGACGATCGAGCGTGACCTGCATGCATCGCTGGCCGGTCTGCAGTGGGTCACCAACGGCTACTTGCTGGCGCTGGCGGTCCTGCTGATCCTCGGCGGCAAGCTCGGCGACCGCTTCGGCCGCCGCCTGATGTTCACGATCGGCATCGTCGGCTTCGCGCTCGGGTCACTCGGCTGCGCGCTGTCGCACTCGATCGAGATGCTGGTGCTGTTCCGCGTGGTCCAGGGTTTCGCCGGGGCGCTGCTGATGCCGAACACGCTGGCGATCCTGCGCGCCACGTTCCCCCCGTCGGACCTCGTCAAGGCGGTCGGCATCTGGGGTGCCACATCGGCTCTGGCCGTTGCCTCGGGTCCGATCATCGGCGGCCTGCTGGTCGAGCACGTCTCCTGGCAGTCGATCTTCCTGCTGAACTTGCCGCTCGGTGCTCTGACGCTGCTGGTTACCGCGATAGTCGTTGCCGAGACGCGCGATTTGCGCCATTCGAAGGTGTTCGACTTCCTCGGCGTCGGGCTGCTGACAGCGGGCCTGTTCCTGCTGATCTGGGCGCTGATCAAGGCCGAGGGCCATGGCTGGGCCTCGCTCTACGTCGGCGGCTTTGGTACCGTCGGCCTCGCCGTCCTGGTTGCCTTCGGGTTCTGGGAGAAGCGCGTGGCCGAGCCGTTGTTGCCGATGCGGGTCTTCCGCTCGCGCTCGGTCTGGGCCGGCACGCTGCTGGTGATCATCGGCTTCATCGGCATGTTCGGCGTGCTCTTCTTCGTCACGCTCTACTTCCAGAACGTGCATGGCTACTCGCCGGTTCAGACCGGCGTGCGAATGCTGCCGTTGACTGGCATGTTCATCATCAGCCCGATCGTTGGCTCGGTCATCACCCAGCGCTTCGGGCCGCGAACCGCCGTGGTGATCGGCATGCTGGTCCTCGGCGTCGCGATGCTCGGACTGACTGGCCTCGCCACCGAGTCCACCTACGGTTCGATCTGGCCGTGGTTCGCGCTGCTCGGCATTGGCCTTGGCTTCATCATCACCTCGACGACTGAGGCGATCGTCGGTAACGTGCCGATCGAGCTCGGTGGCGTCGCCGGCGGCCTGCAGTCGACCGCGAACCAGCTTGGCGGCGTGCTCGGCACCGCGATCCTCGGCTCGATCCTGGTCTCCTCGGTCGGCGGCGTGCTGGGCAGCGCGCTGGCGAAGGTCGGAGTGCACGGCCAGACCGCCGCAGCGGTGATCGCCCAGAAGGAGGCTGTCGGCTCTGGCATCGCGCCGGTCTCGCCGTCGATGTCGCACCAGCTGGCGGCGGCGATCACGACTGCCAGCCACAACGCCTTCATGCACGGCCTGCACACCTCGATGATCGTCGCCGCGATCCTCGCATTCGTCGGTGCGGCGCTGGGCCTCTTGATCCAGCGTGGCGGCAGCGACGATGAGGACGAGGACACGGGCGCGACCGTTCCGGTCCATAGCAGCGAGCGCCACGCTGCCGGCGTCTCAGCCGAGCCGGCCGCCTAGCCAACTCGCTGCCTCGCCGTCAGCCGTTCGCCGGCCTTTGGCCGTTGCCGATCTTCTACATATATGGGAGAAGATCGGCAACGGCCGCGGCGACGCCTTTGAGAGTGGCTCGTAGGGTCCCGGCTCGCAGAGGGGGTCCCGGCTCGCGGGGTCGTGGCGACCGCTCACGGACTCGTGCGGGGACGGCCGAGCGTCCGCCAGCGGGCGGCCGCGGCCGGCTTGCCGACCAGCACGTACGCGGCTCCGCCCACACTGTTATCGAGGACATTCACGCGGTACTCGATCAGGTCGGCGTAGGTCGCGTAGCTCGCGGGCCGCTTGACGATGTCAAGCGGCCCGGACGCAAGTGTGTAGCGGCGGCCGCAGCGATGCACGTAAGCTTCGATCGCCGCGGTCGGGGTGGCGCCGCTGCCGTGGTCGTCGCAGAACGCGCGCGGCTTGTGCGAGTGCGCGAAGAGAAGGATTAGGACCACGCAGGCCACCGGCACGATGATGCCGCCGATGATCCACGTGCGCATGCCGATCTCCGGCTGCCGCCAGCTTCCCACGGCTGCTCACCCCTCGACCAGCTCGGCCGCTGTCAGCCACCGCGCCTCGAGCTCGTCGCGCGTCGCGGTGAGCTGCTGCAGCTCGGCGGTCAGCTCGCTCAGCCGCTGATGGTCGGTCGCGGCGGCAGCCATCAGCTCCTGGAGCTGCGCCGCGCGGCCGGAGAGTCGCTCCAGCTCCCGCTCCAGCCGGGCCAGCTGCTTGCGTGCCTCACGGAGCTGGTTGCCGGGCTTGGCGGCGCGGATGGCGGGAGCGCCGCCGGCCCCCTGGTGATTGGTGGCGCCGCTTGCCTGTCCGCCGCCGGCGCTCGCGACTGCCGCGCGGCTCCGGGCTGGGGTGCGGCTGGTGGCTGCTGCGGCGCTCGGGTCAGGGCCCGGTCCAGCGGGACCGGGCCCGGCTGACAGCTCGGACAGGTACTGCTCGATCCCGCCCGGCAGATGACGGATGCCGCCGCCGGGCGCGAGCGCGTAGACGTTGTCACAGACGCGCTCGACGAAGTAGCGGTCGTGGCTGATCAGCACCAGCGTGCCGGACCAGCGGTCAAGCAGGTCCTCGAGTGCGTTCAGCGTTTCGATGTCGAGGTCGTTGGTCGGCTCGTCCAGCAGCAGCACGTTCGGCTCTTCCATCAGCAGACGGGCGATCGCCAGGCGGCGGCGCTCGCCGCCGGAGAGACCGGCGACGGGGGTGTGGGCGCGCTCGCCACGGAAGCCGAGCCGTTCCACCATCCGCTCGGCGGTCAGCTCGCTGCCGTCCGCGAGGCGGACGTAGCGGCGGACCTGGGCGACAGCGGCGTTGACGGTCATCTCCTCGGGCAGCGTCGTGCCACTCTGCGGCAGGTAGGCGAGGTGCACGGTCGCGCCGCGTTCGACCTTGCCGTCGTCGGGCGACAGCTCCCCGGCCAGCAATCGCAGCAGCGTGGTCTTGCCGGAGCCGTTGACGCCGACCAGCGCGACCCGCTCGCCGGGACCGAGCCGCCAGGTGAGCTTGTGGATGACCGGGGCGCCAGGCTCGAACGCGAACGAGACTGACTCTGCCTCGAGCACCTTGTTACCCAGCCGGCTGCCGGCGAAGCGCAGCAGCTCGGCACTGTCGCGGACGGGCGGCTCGTCCGCGATCAGCGCGCTGGCGGCCTCGAGCCGGAACTTCGGCTTGGAGGTGCGGGCCGGCGGGCCGCGGCGCAACCAGGCAAGCTCCTTCCGCACGAGCTGCCTCCGGCGATCCTCCGCGACCGCCTCGAGCCGCTCGCGCTCGGCCTTCGCGAGGATGTAGGCGGCGTAGCCGCCGTCGTAGCGGTAGACACTGGTGTCCGCGACCTCCCAGGTGGCCGTGCAGACCGCATCGAGGAACCAGCGGTCATGGGTGACGACCATCAGCGCCCTTGCCTGGCGGGTGAGATACGCCGCAAGCCAGTCGATCGCCTCGATGTCCAAGTGGTTGGTGGGCTCGTCGAGCAGCAGCAGCTGGGCGTCTGCGATCAGCGCGCTTGCCAGGCCGACACGGCGGCGCTCGCCGCCGGAGAGGGAAGCCAGCTCCGTCTGCGCGCCGTCGCCGAAGCGCGTGAAGCCGACGCCGCCGAGCAGGCCGTCGAGCACCGTGCGGATGCGCGGGTTGCCGGCCCACTCGTGCTCGGCTTGCTTGCCGAGCAGCGCATTGGCGACGGTGATGCCCGCCGCCTCGTCGCCGGCCCCGACACCGGCAACGCGGTCGCTCTGGTCGAGCAGTACGCAGCGCAGGTCATGGACTGCGACCACGTTGCCGGTGTCGGGCTTGGTGGCGCCGGCGATCAGTGAAAGCAGCGTGGACTTCCCGGCCCCGTTGGCGCCGACCACGCCGATCCGATCCTGCTCCGTGACCCCGAGCGTCAGGTCCGCGAGAATTGTGCGAGCACCGTGCTCCTTGCTGACTTCACTGAGGTTGACGAGGTTCCGGGATGGCATTGGCTCAATGCCATGGTGGCAAGTTCGCGTAGCGAGGGTCTCGCGTAGCGGTGACCCGGGACCGTCTGATAACCCGATGGCCGCAAGTCCGAGTGCGGTTGCTGCCAAGATTGAAGGCGATGGCAGTGATCGCAGAACCGATGCAGTGGCTCGACCTCGACGGGACGGCGAACACCCGTGTGGTCGTGCCGGGAGTGCTGATCCGCTCCGACGATGTGCAGGATCTGAGCGCACGCGACGTGCGTGAGTTGGTCGACGAGCAGGGCCTGGAGGTCGTGATCGACCTGCGCAACGAGGTCGAGGCCACGCTTGAGGGGGTCGGGCCGCTGGGGTCGGATCCGCGCGTGCGGACCGAGCACCACTCCCTCTATCCGCCGGCGGACATCGCTGATGCGCTTGACGGCGAGACCGTCAGGCCGTGGGGCGAGGAGCACTCGGAGCCGGCACTTGACGGCGAGCAGCCGATCGTGCGCTCCTACCTGGGCTACCTGATCCGACGGCCGGACTCGGTGCTCGCATCGATCCGCGCGATCGCGAACAGCGACGGCTCAGTGCTCGTGCACTGCGCTGCCGGGAAGGACCGCACCGGTACGGTCGTGGCGATCGCGCTTGACGCGGCCGGTGTGGATCGCGAGCTGATCGCGCAGGACTACCTGCTGTCCGGCGAGCGGATCGAGAGGATTCTCGCCCGCCTGCGGAGCAGCGACACCTACCGCGGTGCGCTCGAGGGTGACGACACCGCTCGGCACATGCCAGTCCCCGGCGCCATCGAGCGCGTTCTCGAGCTCGTCGACCAGCGTTACGGCGGCACCGCCCGCTGGCTGCTCGACGTCGGCCTCAGCACGGGCGAGCTCGCGCGTCTGCGCCAGCGCGTGCAGTCGGCGTAGATCGCGGTCCGCGCGCGGCGACCGTCGGGCGCGGTCGGCTAACGTGGAATCTCATGGATGATCCGATCAGGATGACGCAGGCGGAGCTGGTCACGCTCCGTGGAGAGTTGAGCCAGCTCGAAGGCGAGGCGCGCACCGAGATGGCCAAGCGCATTAAGACCGCTCGCGAGTGGGGCGATCTGAGCGAGAACGCCGAGTACCACGCCGCCAAGGAAGCCCAAGCGCACCTTGAGACGAAGATCCTGCGGCTGCGCGGCCAGCTCCGTGGCGCCGAGGTCGTGGAGCGCACCGGTACGGAGATCGTGCAGCACGGCTCGACGGTGGCGGTTACGGACCTACGCAACGACCGCGAGCAGAGCTTCACGATCGTCTCGCCGAACGAGGCGGACCCGAAGGCAGGCCGCATCTCGGCAACCTCCCCGGTGGCGCGCGCCCTCGTCGGCCTTGCCGTTGGCGACGTCGCCGAGATCACGATCCCGGCCGGCGTCCGTCCGCTGCGCGTCAACGCGATCTCGTAACCGTCCGCCGGCTCCGGCTGCTTGCGCGGTTCGTCATCGGCCGTTAGACCAAGTGCTTCGCTAGCCCAGGAGAACTGCAAAGGGGCCTGGGCAGTGGCGGGTGAGTGGTGGCGTTCTGTCCGGCCTGGAGACGAACATGCGTTCGGGCCATGCACACAACGTCTCAGCTTCCTTGCAATGCCAATCCTCGCCGTCGTTGAAGATCCTGAAGGCCGCAGGGTGGAGCTGACTGATGAGCGCTGGACGCACATCATTCGACCCGATGGACACCCCGAGCTGGCCGATTCCCAAGCGGAGATCCTCGCTGCCGTCCGGCGGCCTGAGACCCGCCTGGCGGGCCACGAAGATAACGAGGAGTGGTTCTACGTATCCGGTGTGGGCCCCAGCCGGTGGTTGCGCGTCGTCGTAATCTATAAGGGGCGGCGCGCGGCATCATCGCCACCGCGTTTCCCCGGAGGGCAAAGCCATGAGTATCGCCATCGGCCCCTATATCTTCCCGGTTGTCCACTATGACGCAGCCGTCGACGTGCTCTACCTGCACAAGACGGCGCCCGACGGCGCTATCGACTGGGACGACACTCCAGAAGGTCACGGCGTGAGGTTCGGCCCTGACGGTCAGGTGGTCGGGATCACGCTTCTGCATCCGCGCTGGCTGCTTGAACATGAAGGTCGGATCAAGATCACGCTGCCGGTGCCCGAGTCGATCGAAGTGCACGCAAACACGCTCAGCTCTGCCTTGGTCGCCGCCTGAGCCGTTCGACACGCTGGCTGCTCGAGCGGATCCATGAAACAGCGCGTTGACCGGCGAGAGTTCCCATGAGCATCACCATCGGATCCCACACTTTCCGCACCGTCGAATATGGCGATAAGTACGACTTGCTCAACGTTCGCAACGGCGACCCGGAGTCCGACGCCGATTCCGACGCAACCCCGGGAGGCGACGCGATCAATTTCAGCGGTGATTGGCAGGTCGCCTCGCTCGAAATTCTGAGTCCGCGCTACCGGCTCCAGCACGATGGCGAGCTCGTTCTGACGTTCCCGGACGAGCGGGTGGTCCTCCGCGCCGACCAATTGGTCGAGGTGCTCGGAGTGGCGGCCTGACGAGTCGTGCCGCCGCCGGCGCCTGTCTACCCCTCGCCCAGCGCCGAGCGCAGCCGCTCGCCCAGCCGGCTGTAACGGCTGTCGGTGTCGGTCAGACGGGCGGCGCGGGCAACCAGGTTGCGGGAGCCGACGATGATCGTCGCCATCGTGGCGCGGGTGATCGCGGTGTAGAGCATCTCGCGCCGCAGGAAGAAGGCGCCGGCCTGCTCGTGGGCGACGATGACGGCGATCGGCAGCTCGATGCCCTGGCCACGATGGACCGAGCAGGCATAGCCGAGCTGGAGGTTGCCGGCCTCCTCGGCCGGCAACCGGAAGGTCTGCTCATCGGAGCGCAACAGCAACGTGGTTGAATCGCCGCCGGCGCTGGCAACCTCGTCCAGCAGCTGCAGGACGGTGCCGTTCATCAGGCCGAGCTCATGGAGGTTGCGGCCGGTCATGATCAGCTTGTCGCCGACTCGCAGGCGACCGCCGCCGACCGCTGCGCCGTCGGGGTTCAGCGCTTGACGCAAGGCGCGGTTCAGGGCGTCGATGCCAACGTCGCCGCGGTAGACGGGAGCGAACACCTGGATGTCGGAGACGGGATCGACCGCATAGTGCTTCGGCAAGCGCGCGGCGACAAGCGACACGATTTCGGCCAGCGCATCGCCGGCGTTCTGGCGCTCGATCATGAACAGGTCCCGGCGCATGCCCTCGTGCACGCTGAAGTCCGGCGCGTCGCCACGGCGCACCGCGTGGGCGCCCTGGACGATCATCGAGCCGGCGGCCTGCCGGAAGATGTGCGTCAGCCGGATCGTCGGCACGACCTCCGAGGCGACCATGTCGGCGAACGGCTTGCCGGCGCCGACGGGGGCGAGCTGGTCGGCGTCGCCGACGAACACCACGTGGGCGTTGACCGGCACCGCCCGTAGCAGCGTCACCATCAGCTCAAGGTTCGCCATCGACGACTCGTCGACGATTAAGAGGTCGAGGTTGAGCGGCTGATCCTCGTCGTGCTCGGGCGCCTCGCCTGGCACCCAGCCGATCGCGGCGTGCACGGTCCGCGCCGGCAGACCAGCGGACTCCGACATCCGCCGGGCGGCCCGCCCGGTCGGCGCTGCCAGCACGAACTTCGCGCTCTGGTCGCCGGCAAGCTTCGCGATCGTCCTGATCGTCGCGGTCTTACCGGTGCCCGGGCCGCCGGTGATCACCGACAGACGCTGGCTGAAGGCGTTGCGCACCGCCTCCTGCTGCTCGCTTGTCAGCGCCAGCTCGCCGGCATCGGTGATGTCCGCCTTCACCGGCTTCAGTTGCGACCCCGGACCGGCGCTGACCATCGCCTCCAGGCGTTCGCAGAGCTCCTGCTCAAGTTCCCAGGTCTCGGTGCGGTAGGCCCAGCCATCGTCGAGCACGAGGTCGCCGTCGGTGGACAGCTTCTCAAGCGTCTCGGTGCTGGCGGCCCCCGGCTTGGCGCCGCCAGTGCGATCGCTCTCGCCGTTCTCGTCGAACTCGCCGCGTCCGGCGTCGACACCGCCCGGTACGAAGCCGAACCCGGCGTCGCTTTCGTGTAGCAGCCGGTTTGTGCGGTCCAGCAGCTCCGTCGCCGGCAGGCAGGTGTTGCCGCCGCGGCCCTCGGCCTCGCTGAGCGTGTAGAGCACCGCCGCGCCCGGCCGGCCCGGCAGCTCCCAGAGCTTCGCGCCGGCCGCGACCGCGATCCGCTCGGCGGTGCGGAAGCCGACGCCGAACACACGCGTGAGCTCGTACGGGTTCTCGGCGATCACGCGTAAGGCGGTGTTCGGGTACTGCTCGTTGATCCGCGTCGCTAGATACGCAAGCCCGTGCGGCGCCAGCAGCAGGTGCAGCTGGCGCGTTGCCCGCAGCTCGTTCCACGAGGCCGCCGCCTCCTGCGCCCGCTGGTGGTTCAGGCCGAGGCGCCGGAACGTCCCGGCGGGGTCGCGGTCGATCGTGTCCATCACGTTGCGGGCGCCGTAGCGCTCAACCAGCGCCTCGGCGCGCTTGGCGCCGATGTGTTTGACGCGCTTCAGGTAGGCGGCGACGCCGATCGCGTCGGTCGGCGCCAGCGGCCGGGCCTCGGTGACCCGGACCTGCTCGCCGTAGCGTGCGTCGGTGACCCAGCTACCGATCACGCGAGCGCGCTCATGCTCCTCGAGGTGGCTGATCGGACCAACGAGCGTGACCTCGTCGCCGTTCACATCGGCTTCGAGCACCGCGAAGCCGCGCTCGTCGGCGTAGCGGCGCTTGACGATCGTGACCTCGTTGTCGAATGCCTCTCCCATCTTCTCCGCCAAGTTAGTCACATCGCGCGGCGCGAAACCGCCCTGACCGCCTACCTGTGCGTAACTTGTAACCGTTGTTACACACGTCTGACCTTCTGCGCAATGTCGCATATGGCAGCTACCGCGGTGGCAGCGTGTGACGGCGGTGGGCGCCATCATGGGCAGGTGCTCAGGTACCTGCTCGCCTCACACCACCCTCCGTATGCGCGCGCGATCGGTGTGCCGCTGTCGCTGCGGGAGCTGGCGGCGCCGCGGCTGATGGAGGGCGACCGCGCTGCAGGCGCGGTCGCCCTCACCTTCGACGACGGTCCCCATCCGGAGGGCACCCCCGAGATCCTCGACCTCCTTGCCGCGCACGGGGTGCATGCCACCTTCTTCCTGGTCGGCGAGCAAGTGCGACGGCGTCCTGAACTTGTCCGGCGGATGCTCGCCGAGGGCCACAGTGTGGCCCTGCACGGCTTTATCCACCGCGTCCAGCTGTTGCGGTCCCGGGCGCAGATGGACGCCGACCTCACACGCGGCATCGCCGCGATCGAGGACGCTGCCGGGGTCACGCCGCGCTGGCTGCGGGCGCCGATGGGGATCTTCAGCCCGGCCGCGCTCGAGTTTGCGCGATCTCACGATTTGCAGCCGATCCTCTGGTCGAAGTGGGGCTGTGACTGGCGGCGCTACACCACGCCCGAGCGGATCAGGCGGCGTGTCGTCACCGGCCTGCGGGCCGGTGACGTGGTGCTCCTGCACGATTCGGACTTCTACGGCGGCAAGGGCTCCTACCGGAACACTGCCGCGGCGCTGGAGCCGATCCTCGCGATGGTCGGGGCAGCTGGGCTCGCTACCGTCCGGTTCGCCCATAGCCTTACTTAAACTTGACATCAATCGCTGGCGCTGGGCATGGGTGACGGCTAAGGTCGCTCTGTCATGGAACGCGTAGAACATCTCGATGCGAGCGATGGTGAAGCGCCGCCAGAGACGCTGCCGCGGAAGGTGCTGATCGTCTCTGCCAACATCGGCGAGGGGCACGACCTGCCGGCTCGCTCGCTTGCCCGCGAGTTCCAGGACGAGGATCCGCGGACGCTGGTCGCGATCGTCAACAGCCTGCAAGCGATGGGTCTGGTCGTGACCATGGTGACGCGCGATGGCTCCGCCTGGATGGACCGTCGGGCGCCGTGGCTGTTCGATCTGCAGTACCGGCTGCTCATGGACTTTCCGCCGACGCGCTGGCTTGCGCACCGGCTGCTGATGCTGTTCGGCGCTCGCGGCATGCTGCGCATCGTCAATGCTTACGAGCCGGACCTGATCGTGTCCACCTATCCGGGGGCGACCGAGGTACTCGGTGAGCTGCGCCGGATGGGTCGCATCCACGTGCCTTGCTATGCCTCGATCACCGATATCGCGGGCCTGCGCTACTGGGCCCATCCCGGGATCGACATGCACTTCGTCACGCACCCGGAGTCGATCGCGGAGGTCGAGCGGATCGCCGGGCCGGGCAGCGTGCGCTGGTCCCGGCCGCCGACGACGTCGGCGTTCATGGAGCACCGCTCTCGCTCAGCGGCGCGCCGGTGCCTCGGCCTGCCTCAGACCGGCAAGGTGATCGCGGTGTCCGGCGGCGGCTGGGGCGTCGGCGACGTGGCCGGCGCCGTCGCGGCAGCGCTCGCGGCCGATGCCAATGCCCAGGTGCTCTGCATCTGCGGTCACAACGAGCGGTTGCGCGAGCTGGTCACTGCTCGCTTCGGCGATGAGCCGCGACTGCGGGTGCTGGGCTTCACGTGGCAGATGAGCGACATCCTCACCGCTGCCGACGCGCTTGTGCACTCGAGCGTCGGGATGACCTTGCTCGAGGCGCTGATCCGTGGTTGCCCGGTGATCTCCTATGGCTTCGGCTACGGTCATGTGCGCGTCGCGAACCAGGCGCTCGAACGCTTTGGGCTGGCTCAGGTTGCGCGGAGCGAAAGTGAGCTGCGGGCGGCGCTCGCCGAGGCCTTGCGGCAACACCCGGAGTGCGGCGACGCTTACGTCCAACGGGCGTCCACGGTCCGCCTGATCCTCGGCAACGAGCGGCGCAGCGTCCCGGTCTGGAGCCGGCGTGTGCGCGCGCTACGCGCCACCGCCGCGCTCGCGGCGACGGCGGTCGCCTGCGTCGTGATCGCGTCTACCGGGCCCGCCTACGCGGTGGTCTCCGACGTTGCCCACACGCGGCCGGTGACGGCGGTGACGACGCCGAGGGCTCAGGTCGGCGTGCTCGTCGACGCAAGTGACGCCCAGGCGGTGCCACTGGCCCGCATGCTCGCAGTCGAGGACATCCACGTGACGTTCGGCGTCGACCACGCCCAGCCTGCCCTGAGCCAAGGGATCGTCGCCGCCGGCGACGAGGCGGTGCCCTGGTTGACTGGCGACGGCCCCGGCGACCTCTGGTACGAGCAGCACACGCTGGCCAGCCTCGGCCACGAGATGGGCTGGCAGGATCGGCGCTTCATCTACACCTCATCGGATCCGAGCCTCGAGCAGTGGATGGTCGCCCATCACGCGGGCGGCAAGCTGATCGCCGGCGAGGTCAAGGTTGGTCAACGCCAGAACGCGCTCTCGCACCTGCGCTCCGGCGAGGTGATCGAGCTGCAGGTGACAAGCCTCGACGGAGCGATCACGCAACTGCTGCAGCTCGACCACCAACTACGCACCGATCACCTGCGGGCGGTGCCCGTTGGTCAGCTGATGCGCGAGTCGGGCCTGCAGGTCTAGGGCATCCAGAGCGGGCTGGGCCGCGCTACTGCGCCCCGCGCGTCCCAGCCCCGCCAAGTTTCGCGTGGCTTGCGTCCTCCCTTGGAGAGCGCAATTTCATCGATTCCGCCCTCCCCGTGTGCGAACATGTGTTCGTATGGATGGCGCGATCGTGATCTGCGCGCTGCTGCCGCGGTTCGAGTTGACAGTGGCCGCTGGTGGCCGGAGAGAGCTGCTGGGGTTGCCGGCGGCCATCGCGCCGCGCCCGGGCAGCCAGCAGATCGGCGAGGTTTCCGCCGCAGCGGAGGCGTTCGGCATCCATCGTGGGATGCGACTCGGAGAAGCACTCTCGCGCTGCCCGCGTTTGCGCCTGGTGCCGGGTGACCCGGCCGGGGCGGAGCAGCTCTGGGAGGCGAAGCTGGGGGCGCTGGAGGCAATTGGGGCGGCGGTCGAACCGCTGCGGCTGGGGCTCGCCTGCTTCGACGCGCAGGGACTGCTGCGCTTGTACGGCGGCGGTATCGAGGCGGTCGTGGCGGCGGCCCGGGAGGCACTGGCGATGCCGGTGCGGCTGGGGGTGGCACCGACTCGGTTCGCGGCGGTCGCCGCGGCCACCAGGACACGGGTACGGCGATCGCTGAACGTCGATGGCGACGAGCGGGCCGCGGCGGCGTTCCTGGCGCCGTTGCCGGTGACGCTGCTGCAGACGCTGCCGCCCCTGGCAGAGCTACCGGCGGCGCTCGAGCGGTTGGGCATCGCCACCCTGGGGGATCTGGCGGCCTTGCCGGCGGCGGCGGTCGGGGATCGCTTCGGCAGCCTCGGGCTGGTCGCTCACCGGCTGGCCAATGGTCATGATCGCGCTCTGCGGCCGCGAGCTCCCCGGGTGCCGGTAGAGGAGGAGCTGGTGCTGCCGGAGGCGATCGACGGCGCCGGGCTCGAGCATGCGGCCGGGATGCTGATCGATCGCTTGATGGCCAACCCGCTGCGGGGTGGGCGGGCGTTGCGTGCGGCGACCTTGTCGGCTTCGCTGATCGAGGGTGGTGGCACTTGGCATGAGCGCGTGGTGTTCCGCGAGGCGCTCGGCGACCCGCTAAGGATCCGTCTGGCGCTCTTACCTCGGCTGCGGGAGATCCCGGCGCCGGTGCAGGCGCTGCGGCTGACGGTGACCGACTTCGGGCCGGTTGCGGCCGTGCAGCAGACTCTGACCGGCGACCCCGAGAAGTTGCGTGCCCAGCGCCTGCACGAGGCGGTGCAGCAGGTCCGGACGGTGGCCGGCGTCGACGGCGCGTTGCGAGTGCTGCCGATCGACCCTGACTCGCGCCTACCGGAGCGGCGGGCGGTCCTGACGCCGTTTGAGCGGTGAGGCGGTCGGATGACGAGGCGGCGATGAGCGCATGGGGCGGATATGGGTCAGAGACGTAGTCGTGGCGCGGTCGAAGGCGGCGGATCGGCGATGAGCGGGACGCGACGGCTAGCGGTGCCGCGGCGGGTGTCGGTGCAGGTCGCTGACAGCGGGCAGCCACTTCTCGTCGACGGGCACCCGGTTGATGCGATCCGCGAAAGCTGGCTGATCGAGGACCGCTGGTGGACGCCGCGGCCTCTGCGCCGTCGCTACTGGGAGGTCGTCACGCTCGACGGGCGCGATGAGGTCGTCTTTCACGATCTGCGCAGCGGGCGCTGGTGGCGTCAACGCTGAGCGGCTTACTCCGGCGCCCCGGCCTGGTGCTGCGTCGACGCCAGCGCGAAGAGCTCGTCAATGCCGCTCGCGCCGATCGCGATCATCACCGTGTACCACATGCCCCAGCTGAAGAACTCGGACAGGTCGGTGGCGTTCGCGCCGGTGAGCTGCTGCACGTGCGCCGCAAGCTGCGCCCACCGGGCCCGCACGTGCTCCCGGATGACGTCATCGTCGCAGGCGGCGTACGACTGTAGCTGCAACATCACGACTTCGCGGTCCTTCATCAGCAGCTCGATTGCCTGCTGACCAAGCAGGTCCTGAATGCCCGAGTCGTTTGCGTGCTCGCCCGGCCCGGCCTTGTCCGATCTGGCCTCACCAGGCGCTGCGGCGGAGTCCTGCTGGAACTCCGCCGCAGCCTGCGCGAAGGTGGCGTCGACCCGGTCGAAGCAGCGCTCGACCGCCGCCAGGAAGAGGTCGCGCTTGGTCGGGAAGAGGCTGAACACGTACGGCTGCGCAACCCCAATCCGCTGGGCGATCCGCGAGACCGGCGTGCCGTGCAGCCCGCTGCGGGCAAACTCCGAGATCGCGGCCTCGATCAGCGCCTCGCGGCGCTCTGCTGCTGGCACCCGCCGATGCCCTGCGTCCAAGCCAGTGCTCACGGCTTGGATGCTAATGCCGACGTCGGAGCGGATGTATGTGGGGTGGGGTTTGAACGGCGGAGACCGGGACTACGAGCCGGAATGCCTCGCCACGGCGGAGGATCAGCAGCTCGCCGCCACTCTGCGTGAGGTCAGAGGATTTCTTGGACTGTGGCCTTCTCGCCCCCGTGGAGGGCCGGCCATCAAGGCCGCTGAGTTGATCTGATTGGTCATCCGCTCAACCGGTTGACATCTTTCGACGACTGGTGTATACCACTCGTTCGGTTGCTCATCACAGAGCGACCCCTACGTGAAGTCGACTGGAATCGGCGCGGATGCCACGCAGCTGCCGCTCGGAGGCGCGGCTTGCGTCCCTCGTCCGGCCAGATCTTGAGAAGGCAATGAACAATGAACGAAGTGCCCCTAACCGCCGTCAAGGCCTTGACCTTTGACGTTTTCGGTACCGTCGTCGACTGGCGGACGAGTGTCGCCAGTGAGTTACGCGCAACGCTTGGGGCGAAGGGCTATGAGCTGGACTGGTATCGGCTCGCCGACGAGTGGCGATCACAGTATCAGCCGGCTCTGGAAAGCGTGCGAAGCGGCCAGCGGCCGTGGGTCACGCTCGATGTGCTCCACCTCGAGAACCTTGGCACGTTGCTGGAGCAACACAGCATCTCGGGGCTAAGCGATGCCGAGCTCGAAGAGCTTTCGCATGCATGGTGGCGATTGGACCCGTGGCCGGATACGGTGGACGGGCTCACCAGGCTCAAGGAGAGGTTCATCATCGCCACCCTCTCGAACGGGAACATCGCGCTTATGGTGAACCTGGCCAAGCATGGCGGCCTGCCTTGGGACGCGATTCTCGGCGCCGAGATCTCGCACAGTTATAAAGAGCAGCCGCAGACTTATCTGCACAGCGCCGAGGCGCTCGGGCTGCGGCCGGACGAGGTCGCTCTCGTTGCCGCACACAACGGCGATCTGCTTGCCGCTGCCGCATGCGGCTTCAGGACCGCCTTTGTCAGTCGGCCGACTGAGCACGGCTCGAACCAGACGACTGATCTCGAGGCTGAGCACGACTTCGACGTGGTTGCCACAAGCCTTACGGACCTCGCGCAGCAACTGGGCTGTTAACGGGACCTGCGGCCCCGGACGCATTGGGAATCTCAACCACTCACACAGGAGGAGGAGAGTGGTGTCAACCACTGTTGTGGACATTGGAGGGATGAACGAAGCCGTTCGTCACTTGTTGCAGAAAAGCGGCAAAGCCGGAAGTCGTGTCGGCTGGCTCATGCTCGCCTCGACCTTGGTCGAGGCGTGGGATCTCTACTCGATTGGATTCGTACTCGTATTCATCGGTAACCAGTTCCATCCAAGCTCGTTCGTGCTTGGTCTCGCCGCCGCGGCGACCCAGCTCGGCGCGCTGGCCGGATCGCTGTTTGGCGGATGGCTGGTCGACCGGCTCGGTCGCCGGGTGATGTTCCTCGGCACGATGATCACGTTCATCGTGCTGGCTCTGGCGCAAGCAGCGTCCTGGAGCATCTGGTCGCTCATCGTCATTCGTTTCTTCCTCGGCCTACCCCTAGGCAGCGAGCCCGCGGTTGGTTTCGGCTACATCATGGACGCGATGTCCACGACTAAACGCGAGCTCATGGGCACCCGCTGGCAGTTCGTGTTCGGCCTCGGCAACGCCGCGTCCGCAGGTGTCGTCACCCTGCTGATGTTCTTGATCCCTGACCACGAGGCCGTTTGGCGTACCGCACTCGCCATCGGCGCCGTCCCGGCGTTCGTCATCCTCATGATGCGCCTCAGTTTGCCGGAGACGGCGATCTGGCTGATCCGCAAGGGCAAGTTCCGTGAGGCCAAGGTCGCCGCCCAGAAGATGTACGGCGACTCGCTCGACATGCTCCCCGATGAGGACATCGTCATCCCGCAGGCGAGGTCGTCCGCGTTCCTGGCCGACCTGCGCACGGATCCGATCCGGATGCGCGCGAGCCTTCACTCCTGGATCGGGAACTTCTTGTCGACCGCGCAGTTCCAGACCTTTGGCTTCTACCTGCCGCTGCTCTTCGTAGCGCTCGGTATATCGAGCCAGACGGGGAACAACCTGATCCTCGTGGTGCTGTATGGCTTCGCGGCTCTCTCCGGTTGGCTCGCCCCCTCGGTCGCCCAGCACATCGGCCACCGCGGCGTCTCCATCGTGGGCTTCGCCACCGTGTTCGTCTCTTTGCTGGTCGCCGCCCTGGCACTGCACGAGAACTGGATCTACGTCGTTCCCTTCGCGGCGGCGGTCATGATCTACGGCGAGTACCTCTCGGTGTCGAACTTCATGACCATCGCGACGGTTGTCGCCAAGCCTGAGTACCGCGGTCTCGCTGGCGGATTCTGTTACGCCTTCGCAAAGCTCGCGGCGTTCCTCGCGATCTTTTTATTCCCATCCGTCACTGCGGCCCTAGGCCATTCCGGCGCCACGCTGGCGGTCTCGGGCTTCGCCCTGCTTGGCCTGCTGTCGGCGATCTTCATCATGCCCGAGATGTTCGGATACGACAGAGACATCGCAGCAGGCTGACGCGTCGTACGAAAGTAATCAGAACACGATGGACGGATGCCGCGGGGACCCTCGCGGCATCCGCCTGTCCCGACAGTTTGGAGTCAAGCCCATGACAGATGCCGCCGGCTGGCCCATCGCGGCCACCATGAACGGAGCGCCGGGAACCACCCCGGCTGGCAGACCGATGAGTGAAGCGGACCCGCAGGAGTGGGCGCCCGTCTTCGCCGACATCGCGGCCGAGGGATTTGACAACGTCGAGCTCTCCGACGGCTGGGTCAAGGTCGCTGAGCTTGAGCCCGTGCGGAGAACCGAACTTGCTGCGGTCATCGCCGGTTCCGGTCTGAGCGTGCCGTCGCTGCACATCCAGCGCGTGAGCCCGATCGAGCCCGGCAACGGCGAACGCAACCTCGCCTACGGGCACGCATCGATCGACGTTGCGGCCGAGTTCGGCGCGAAGGTCTACAACACTGGTTTGCACCAGCCTCTGACCCCGGCCCAGCGAGAGGCTCTCTGGTTCTGGACCGCGCCCGGTGCGGTCGACCCGGTCTGGGACCGTGATACCTGGGAGCTCGCGGTGCGCCGCATCCGCGAGCTCGGTAAGCACGCGGCATCCGTTGACCTGGATCTCTCGCTGGAGCTTTACGAGGACACATACCTTGGGACCGCCAACTCCGCCGTCCGCTTCGTGGAAGATGTCGGGCTCGACAACGTCGGGCTCAACCCCGACGTTGGCAATCTGATCCGGCTGCACCGCCCCGTGGAAGACTGGCGCGAACTGTATGCCAAGACGCTCCCCTACGCGAACTACTGGCATGCCAAGAACTACCAGCGCGACGAGGCGGCGGACGGCTCGTGGCACATCGCGACCCCCGCGACGGCCCGGGACGGCATCATCGACTACCGCAAGGTCATCGGTGACGCGATCTCACTGGGCTTCCGCGGCGTCATCGTTTGCGAGCACTACGGCGGCGACGTGCTCTCGGTAGCCGCCGAGAACGCGCGTTACTTCCGCCGGATGATCGAGCGCGCGCTGTCGCGGCGCACCGCGAGCACGCAGGCCTGAACCGAGTCCTGGTCGGCGGCTTACGCCGCCGACCAATACCGGATCATCGTGGGCGTCGCGATGTCGAGACGCTGCCCGGTCCAATCCAGGCGCCCGTCCGCGTCCATCGCGAAGCTCACCACCTGATCGCTGTTCTGGTTCGCGACCAGCATGAAGTCGGCTCGGGGCGTGATGCGGAAGTGGCGAGGCCAGGCGCCGAGCACGTCGACAGTGTCCCGTGGGGCGAGCTCGCCAGTCTCGGCGACGATCTCGAAACTCGAGATCGACTCGTCGCGTCGGTTGGCGATGTAAACGAGCTCGAGGGTAGGGTGGAGCGCAATCTCCGACGGCAGCGAGTCTCCGCGGCCGAGCCCGGGGGAGGCGATGATCTGGCGCAGTTCGAGGCGAGCAGTAGGCTGATCGACCGCTACGACCGAGATGCCGGCGCGGTTCTGGTTGCTGACGTACACGACATCCCGTCGCGAGTCGTGGGCAAGGTGGCGCGGACCGGTGCCCTCCGGGAGGGCGAGCGCGTCGACGAGGCGTAGCGGGGCCTCGGCATCCGTGTCGATCGCATAGAGCAGAATGGCATCGCGCCCGCAGTCTGCCGCGACGATAAAGTCGCCCACCGTGAGCGCGGAGTGCGGCCGTGGCTCCAGGCCGCCGCGTTCGACACCGCCCGGGGCAACGGGGGTGTCGATGAGCTGCAGGACACGCGCTGGCAGTCCGTCAACCAGCGAGACGACAGAGAACCTGCGCCCGCGGTAGTGAGCCGCGATGGCGATGCCGTGGGCGAGGTCGGCGTGCACGTAGCAAGGGCCATCCGCGCCGGTTGTCACGCGTTGTGCCTCACCGAGCATGCCCTCCTGGTCGACGCGATAGCCGACAAGCTCGCCGCCGGGGACGACCTCGGAAGTCGTCCACAGCCGGCCGGCACGCGGGTCGGTGACGATGAAAGCGGGGTCATCGTCGTGTCGCGTGTTAAGTACTGCCATGGCCCCTGTGACGAGGTCGAGCTCGGCTAACGCGATTCCGGCTCCGTGCCCGGTCGGAGCAGCCGCCCAAGGCGAGGCCATCGAATAGGAACCGACATGGAAACGCAGGCTGTCCCGCGGCATCTTTAACCTCCATCACAACCCAGTTGGTCAACCGGTTGATAGTCTACCGGTGACAGAGGGTAATGCGGCCGGCGGCCGGATGGAGATCAGCCGTCGGTGCTTTCGGCGAGCGACTGTCGCAGTCGCTCGCTTGCGATCGCCATGTGAGACTGCATCGCCTCGTAAGCGGCATCGGCGTCCCGCTCGGCGATGGCGCGATAGATCACCTCATGCTCCTCGAGGCTTGTCTGCGCTGCCGAGCTGTCCGGGCTGGTGCGCGCCACCCAGACGTGCAGAAGCTCGCGCACGCTATGGAGGATGTCGCTGAGCACCGAGTTCTTGGCGGCGCCGACGACGGCGAGGTGGAAAGCGATGTCGGCATCCGCGAAATCGGAGACGTCAACCACCGCGCGGCGCATCCGCTCGAAGTGCGAGCCGATGTCGGCGATGTCGGTGTCAGTCGCGCGTGTTGCAGCCAGCCTCGCTGACAGCGCCTCGAGGTATTGGCGCACCTCGATGAGATCGCGCGTGCGCGGCTGACCCAGTAACAAGCCCCAATTGATCGTCTGTGGCAGTAGATTCGAGCTGGTCGCGCGCAAATAGGTACCGGAGCCCGGACGGATGTCGACGATACCGAGCACGTCAAGCGCGGCAATCGCCTCGCGGATCGCAGAGCGGCCAACCTCGAGGCTCGTCGCGAGCTGCCGCTCCGAGGGTAGACGTGTGCCAGGGGTTAGGCGTCCACTCGTGAACTCGTCGAGCAGCCGGCGAGCCACGGAGCTCACGACGGATTCCCGCGGGATCGCGTCGAGCCCCTGCGCGAGGATCGACTCCAGCTCATCGCCGGTACCGCTCATTGAACCTCCCTCGACGCGAGACGCCCGAACCGTCGGGGCCAACGGCTCCGACCCCTTCGATCATATAGATCGTTCTGGGACACTACCGCGACGGGCAGGTCTCCGTCACCTCGATGTTGATGCCCTCCGGTGCTCCTGTAAGGAAGCAGGCGTTCCGCTGGCGACCGGCGAGGCCGATCTGCGCTACCGCATCCTCCGGGTTCAGCTGTACAACCTTCGTGAGATCGTCGGTCGCGAGGCAGAAGTGATTGACGCCCTCACCGTGCCGTTCGAGCCAGTCGCGCAGCTCGATGCCTTCGCGCACCGGCTCGACAAGCTGGATCAGGGTGTTGCCTGCGTCGAAGTAGACGAGACGCGTCCCGGGCTCCTCGGCTTGTTCGTCACCGACGAGCGGAAAACCGAGCGTGTCGCGGAAATAAGGGATCCAGGCGTCGGCACTCCATACGGCGATCCCGATGTGATCGAATCTCGAGAAGAGAGGGCGCTCACCGTTCTCTGCCGCCACGATGCTGTCAAGCTGCGGTGCGCTGTCAGCCATGAACAGTGCCTCCTTGATGTCGATCCACGAATATTTCCGCCAATGTGCTGTGCTTCCGCGTGTTAGTCTATCAACCAGTTGACCAGTTCCGTAGCGACATCGATCTCTTATCTGTCCCTGCGTGAGCGGTCGCCGGAGTCTGGCCGGATCCAAAGTACGGAGGCAGAGAATGAGTCGATATAACGTCGCGGTTGTCGGTGGTGACGGAATCGGGCCGGAGATAACCGTCGAGGCTATGCGCGTCGCCCGCGAGGCGGCGTCGATCGAAGGTATCGAGCTTGACTTCACCGACCTCGACGCGAGCGCAGACCGCTGGCTGCGCACGGGCGATGCCTTTCCCGACGAGCAGTTCGAGGTCTGTCGTGCCGCCGACGCTGTCTACCTCGGCGCGGTCGGGCTCCCCGAAGCGCGCTACCCAGATGGGCGCGAGGTGAACGGCGACGTCATCCTTGGTCTTCGTACCGGCCTCGACCTGTACGCGGGCGTCCGCCCCGCGAAGTCCTTCGTCGGCGCGCCGCGCGTGCTGGCCCGCAATGTGGACATCGACTACGTCGTCGTGCGCGAGAATGTCGAGGGCATGTTCGCCTCGCGTAAAGGCGGCGCGCATGTCGGCGATCAGGTGGCCACGGACACGCTCATCATCACGCGCGCAGGCACCGAGCGCATCGTGCGCTACGCTTTCGAGCTTGCCCGTACCCGGCACGCGCGGCACCCCGAGCGTCCGGGGCGCGTAACCTGCGTGGACAAGTCGAACGCCTTCTCGAGCTACGCCTTCTTCCGCTCGATCTATGACGATGTCGCGGCTGGTTACCCCGACATCGAGCACGATTATGCCTACATCGATGCGATGACAGCGTTCCAAGTACAAAGGCCCGAGCGATTCGACGTCGTGGTCACCGAGAACCTCTTCGGCGACATCATCTCCGACTTGGCCGGCGCCACGGTCGGCGGGCTCGGCCTTGCTCCCAGCGGCGACGTCGGCGACCGGCACGGCCTGTTCCAGCCTGCTCACGGTTCCGCGCCGGACATTGCCGGACGCGGGATCGCGAACCCCATCGCCGCCATTCTCTCTGCCGGTCAGATGCTCGACTGGCTCGGCGCCAACCGCGGTGATGCCGCGTCCGCGCGAGCCGGTGACCGCGTCAATGAAGCTGTCGCTCGCGTGCTCGCGGCGCATGAGGTGCTCACTCCCGATCTCGGCGGTACCGCGTCGACGGCAGGGGTAGGTGACGCCGTCATCCGCGTCCTCGCTGAGCCCGCGGCCTAGCCGCGTCCGCGCAACAAAAGGAACAGCATGCTGATCGATCTGAACGGCAAAGTAGTCATTGTCACCGGCGCGGCTCGTGGCATCGGCGCTGGGATCACGGCTGCCTTCGTGCGCGAAGGCAGCACGACCATCGCCCTCGACGTGCTCGAGGGCGATCTCGCGCAGACTGCGGAGGTCATAGCTCAGGGCTCCGGCGGCGGGTCTGTCTACGCCTGCGACGTCCGGGATGGCGCGCGCGTTGACGACATCGTCACGGACGTCGTCGCCCGCTTTGGCCGAGTCGACGTGCTCGTGAACAACGCCGGCGTTGTGGCGGGCGGCGAGCTCGTCGAGGAACTCGACGACGCCACGTGGGACCGAGTGTTCGATGTCAACATGAAGGGCATCTTCCACCTGTGTAAGGCCGTCATCCCCGTGATGAAGGCACAGCACAGCGGTCGGATCATCAACTCCTCCTCCTTCGCCGCGATCTCACCGCTTGTCGGTGGGGCGCTCTACGCTGCCTCGAAATCCGCTGTCACACAGTTCACCCGCACTCTCGCGGGCGAGCTCGGTCCTTGGAACATCACGGCGAACTCCTATGCCCCCGGCATGATCCCGACGGCGCTTGGCCGCTTCGGCGAGATGTCCACCAAACAGCAGGAACGCTACCTTGACACGCTCACGCTGCGACGCTGGGGCAAGCCGAGTGAGATCGCGGACCTGGTTTGCTTCCTTGCCAGCGACTTCGCCGACTACATCACCGGGGTCTTGATCGACGTCAGCGGCGGCAAGCTGGCGACCCAGCAACCGCGCATGGCGTACGAGAGAGCGGCTGCAGTTGGCGACTTTTCCTTCTGACAGCGGTGTCGCCATGGAGCGAGCCTACGCAGTGCTCACGCATCGGATCCTAATGCCGGCGCCGGAGCGGATGCATGGCTGGCAGCGGCGTCGCTCCTGGTCTGCTGCACAGCGTCGGCACGGCGGGGCTTGAACGGCAGGGCCAATGCGGTCAGCGCACTCGCGGCGAGCACCGCCGCACCAACCCAGATCGTCGGTCGTAGCCCGGTGACGAAGCTCGCGGGTGAGGCGTAGCTGCCGTGATGCGTGAACACGGTCGCCAGCAGCGCGATGCCCAGCACACCACCAAGCTCGCGGATCGCGTTCGTCGCGCCCGATGCCTGCCCTGCCTGATCGTCGCGTACGGCCGCGAGCACGGCGTTTGATGACGGAGCGAAGACCAGTCCCATGCCGGTGCCGGCGAGCAGGAACGGCCCGACCATGCCGGCGAAGGCAATGTGAGTGGCCGTGATCTCGGCGATCCAGCCCAGCGCGACGGCCTGCAGCGCGATGCCGGCGATCATCAGCAGACGGCTGCCGAAGCGGGCTGACGCAACCCCGGCCAGCGGCGAGATGACCATCGTCGCGCCGGTCCAGACGAGCATCTTCGTCCCGGCTTGCAGGGCACTGTTTCCAAGCACGTTCTGCAGGAACTGACTGAGGAAGAAGATCGATCCGAACATCCCGAAGTACATCGCCAGCAGCAGTACGTTGGCGACCGAGAAGGCGCGGGAGCGGAAGAAGCTGAGCGGCAGCAGCGGCTCGCTAACCCGGCGCTCGACGAGCACGAATGCCGCGAGCAGCACGATGCCCGCGCCCAGCGAGACGACCACTGTGCCCGAACTCCAACCAAGCACCTGCGAGCGGATCAGCCCGAAGGTCAGGCCGAAGAGGCCGCTGCTGGCGAGCAACAGGCCGCCAAAGTCAATCCGGTGGCTGGTGCCGAAGCTCTCGCGCAGGCGTGTGGCCGCGGCGGCGGCGACCAGAACGCCGACCGGTACGTTGATCCAGAAGATCCAGTGCCAGGAGGCGAGCTGGATGGCCGCGCCGCCGACCAGTGGGCCGAGCGCGATCGCGCTGCCGCTCACGGCTGACCAGACGCCAAGCGCGAGTCCACGCTGCTGCGTCGGGAACGCGTCGGCCAGCAGCGTCAGCGTCAGCGGCGTCACGAAGGCGCCGCCGACGCCCTGTAGCGCACGGGCGGCGATCAGATCGTTGAGGCTCGGCGCCAGCGCCGAGGCGGCGGAGCCGATGGTGAATAGCGATATGCCGATGATGAACATCCGTCGGCGGCCGATGATGTCGCCGAGTGCCGAGCCCAGCAGCAGCAGCACGGCGTAGGCGAGCACGTAGGCGTTGGTGATCCATTCGAGCGACTGGATCGAGGCGTTCATGTCGCGGTGGATGCTTGGCAGCGCGACGGTGACGATGAGATTGTCGAGCACGACCATGAAGAGCCCGATCGAGATGATCGCGAGCGTCCAGATCTGATGCTTGCGAACGGCTTGCCGCTGCTGGGCGGTCTGGTCGGCCCGGCCGGCCTGGTTTCCCCGAACGGCCTGCCGCTCCTGGGCGGTTTGGTCTCCGCCGACGGTATGGGTGTTTTGAGAGGCCATCACAATCCTTAGTAGTTAGTGCTAACTAAGTTAATAATGAGAAGCCTAGCACCGGCTGTGGCCCTTGGCCACCCTGCGACTCACGCCCCCTTTCCTCTGGTATCCATGGGAAAGGGGGCGTGAGTCGCAGGGTGCACCGTTCTCCGTGGACCAACGTTTTCGCAGAGGGCATCGTTCTTCCGCCGTGTCACTCTCATGGCTCGTCGCAAAACCGTGAAGTTCGCCCCATAGTATGCGAACATACGTTCGTGTACGCGGAGCTGCATTGCCACTCGGCCTTCTCCTTCCTCGATGGCGCCTCGCTGCCCGAGGACCTGGTCGCCACCGCGCTCGAGCTCGGCTACGACTCGCTGGCGCTGACCGACCACAACTCGGTCTCGGGCTCGATGGAGTTCGCCAAGGCGGCGCAGTCGCTGAGCTTGCCAAAGCCGTTGCACGGGGCGGAGATCGATCTCGACGACGGCCGTCACCTGACGTTGATCGTTGAGAATCAACGCGGCTGGTCGAACCTCTGCCGGCTGCTGACCCTGGCGTATACCGATACACGGGCGCGGCCCGGCTCGCAAGCCAGCCCTCCGCAAGTAAGACTCAACGACGTCATCGCGCATAACGAGGGTTTGATCGCGCTCAGCGGCTGCCACGCCCACGGTGTCCAGGACGAGGCGACGTTGCGGGCGCTGAGGGACGCGTTCACGCCCGCGCGCCTGAAGATCGAGCTGCAACGTCCGTACCTGCGTGACGACCGGGCGCGCAACCGCCGACTGGCACAGCTGGCCGCCAGGCTGGAGCTGGCCACCGTTGCGACCGGCGACGTCCATGCCCATAATCGCGAGCGTGCGCTACTGCAGGATGCGCTGGTCGCGATCCGCCTGCACAGCACGCTCGATGCCACCGAGGCCGAGCGACGCGGGAACTTCAGCCACGTGCTTGCCTCGCCGGCGGCGATGGCGGCGCGCTTCGCCGAGTATCCGGAGGCGGTCGCCGAAAGCGCCAGGATTGCCGAGCGGGTGGACTTCGACCTGACCGTCGACCTCGGCTATCGCTACCCGGGCACCGAGGACCCGACCAAGCTGCACCAGCTTGCCGAGCTCTGCCACGCGACGCTCTACGAGCGTTACGCGGACGCCTCCGAGCAAGTGCGCTCAGAGGCGCTTGCACGCTTGAACGAAGAACTCCGGCTGATCGAGCATCTGAACCTCGCCGGGTTCTTCATGTTGCACCACGAGATGCTGGAGCTTGCCCGCGAGGTTGCCGTAGAAGTCCGTGGCAGCTCGCCGCGCTCATGGCTGCCGCCGGGCCGCGGCCGCGGCTCCAGTGTCTCTTCGATCGTCTGCTACCTGACCGGGCTCTCGCACGTCGATCCGATCGCAGCGAAGTTGGCGATCGGGCGCTTCCTCAGCGAGGATCTGCACGCGCTGCCGGACATCGACCTCGACTTCCCACGCGACATCCGGGCGGCCCTGATCCCACGCGTCCACGAACACTTCGGCCGTGAACGTTCGGCCCTGGTCGCTGCCTTCCCGACCTACCGGGCGCATGGCGCGATCCGCGAGCTGGGTAAGGCCCTGGGCCTGCCCGCCGGGGAGATCGAGCGCCTCGCCCGCGGCAGCGAGGGCTGGGACGCGCGTGCGGTCGAGGCTGACATCGCGGCAACCTTCGGGGCTGGGAGAGATGCCGGCGCAGAGATAGAGCCCCGGACTGGCGCCGGATCCGGAGGAGGGACCGGACCTGGAGGTGGCCCAGGGCCCCGAACGGTCGGTGGCCCGCTGGCCACCGACCACCGCTACAGCACCGGGCGCTGGCGCTGGCTGGCGTTCCTGGCGGCGCAGATTCACGGCCTGCCGCGCCACCTCTCGCAGCACTCCGGCGGCATGGTGGTCGCGACAAGGCCGCTGATCGACTGCTGCCCGATCGTCCCGACGGCAATGGCGGAGCGCCAGATCGTCCAGTGGGACAAGGACTCCTGCGCCGACGCGGGCTTTCTGAAGATCGACCTCTTGGGTCTGGGGATGCTCTCGGCGGTCGAGCGCTGCGTCGAGCTGATTGCGCACACACGTGGAGAGCGGATCGACCTGAGCCGGATCCCGCCCCAGGACCCGGAGGTCTACGCAGCGATCCAGCGGGCCGACACCACCGGTGTCTTCCAGATCGAAAGTCGGGCACAGATGCAGTCGCTGACACGCACGCGCCCGAAGAACCTGCAGGAGCTTGCGATCCAGGTCGCGATCGTCCGGCCCGGCCCGATCCAGGGCGGCTCCGTGAACCTCTACATCCAGCACCGTCAGCGTCAGCGCCTCGACCCCGGCTATCGCGTCACCTACGAACACCCGTCGCTCGAGCCCGCGCTACGGGAGACGCTCGGCGCGATCATCTTCCAGGACCAGGTGCTGGAGGTAGCGATCGCCTTCGCCGGCTTCAAGCCGGGGGAGGCCGAGAATCTGCGCCGCGCGATGAGCCGCAAGCGCTCGCAGGAGGCGATCGAGGCGCACCATGAACGGTTCGTGAAAGGGGCGATGGACCGGCATGGTGTCAGCCTCGAGGTCGCCGAACGGGTCTTCCAGAAGGTGCGCGGCTTCGCCGGCTTCGGCTTCCCGAAGGCGCATGCTGCCGCCTTCGCGCTGCTGGCCTACCAGTCGACATGGCTGCGGGTGAACTACGGCCCCGAGTTCCTCTGCGCGCTGCTGAACGAGCAGCCGATGGGCTTCTACCCGCCCGACGCCCTGGTGCACGAGGCGGGGCGTCGGGGGATCGAGGTGCTGGCGCCGGATGTGAACCGCAGTGGTGTCGACTGCGAGTTGGATGGCGACGGCAGCGTCCGGATCGGGCTTGGCTACGTCCGGGGCGTGAGCGCGGAAGGAGCGCGGGCGCTGGTCGCGGCACGCGAGCGTGGGGGGCCGTTCCGGAGCTTGACCGACCTGGCATCGCGCGTGGGAGCGGGCTCGGCGGCGCTCCAGCTGCTGGCGTGGGCGGGGGCCTGTGACTCGCTGGTGGCCGGCGGGGCGGTGGCCGGCGAGCGCCTAGCGAGCGGCCAGCCCGCCGGTGACCGGCTCGCCGGCCACCGCCCCGCCGGCTCATCACGCCGGCAAGTGCTGTGGGAGCTTGGCATCGCCGCGCCGGGACGCCGCGTACCCGGCGGCGTCCAGCTTTCGCTGCCGTTGGCGCTGCCGCAGGCGCCGACGCTCAAGGCACTCTCGGAGTGGGATCGGACGCTGGCCGACTACGACAGCACCGGGCTGACCGTCGGGCGGCACCCGTTGGCGCAGCTACGGTCGCGGCTGCCGCCCGGGTGCGTCGACAGCGCACAACTGCCGCACATCCGCCATGGGACCAGCGTCCAGGTCGCGGGGCTCGTGATTGCCCGGCAACGTCCGGGCACCGCCTCCGGGATGGTGTTCGTGTTGCTCGAGGACGAGCATGGGACGATCAACCTGGTCTTGCCGGCAGCGGTCTACGAGCGGCACCGGCTGCTGGTGCGGACCGAGCCGCTGCTGCTGGCGGAAGGCAAGCTCGAGCGTCCGGCGGCCGGCAACGGCACGATCAGCGTCCTGGTCAGGAGGGTCGCGGTGACCCCGATCCCGGGGCAGGAGCTGGCTCAGATCCTGGAGCTGCCGGCGGCGAATGCGGCCGCCGGCGCGCTGGAAGAAGACCGTGACGGAGAGCGCCGGAACGCAACCGCAGGCGGCGCCGAGTCGCAGACAGAGCAGCTGGCCGACGCGCGGATGCAGATGCGCGCGGTCGCCCACTCCTGGCGCTAGCGGTCGCTCCTTTGACAGGCGCGATACAGGCCTCGTCCTCTCAGCTGACATCCCCAATACACCAAAGTAGATCGACAGAACTAAATAGGTTAAGAAGATCAAGAAGGTGATACAGTCGCCCGGATATTCGACGAGGTCATCGGGCGTCCACCGTGGTCGGGCCGGCGGGTGCCAGCGAGGACCAGTGCCCGATCGAAAGGAAGTAGAACGTTGAGCAACAACACTCAGTCTCGGGGTGACGGCCCGCGTCGGCGCGCCCACCGCGAGCGGAGCGGCCGCAGGCGGCGTCTCGGCCTCCTTGCCACTGCCGCAGTCATCGTCCCGATGCTGGCGCCAGCTGCAGCGGGCGCGAAGACCATCCGCCTGATCGGCTCGGGCTCGAGCGGCGCTCAGCCCTATATGCAGCTGCTGTTCTCCGCCTACCAGAAGCTGCACCACAACATCCGCTTCAGCTACAACGCCGATGGCGGCAACCAGGGCGTCAAGGACGTCCAGAAGGGCGTCAGCGAGTTCGCGGTCCAGACCGCGCTGACGCCCGGCATCGGCGTTGCTCTGGCGCCGCTGATGTCCGACGCGCTCTGCGTTGACGTGAGCTCGAAGAACTCGCTGGGCTCGATCTCGTTCGCCACGCTCGAGAACATCTACGCCGGCAACTTCCTGACCTGGGCGCAGGTCGGCGGCAACCTCAAGAGCACGATCGACCCGCAGGGCCGCAACACCGCCGCTGGCGAGTACACGTTCTTCACCTCCGAGGTGATGGGCACCACGAAGTACGCCAGCAACGTCACCCAGGAGCCGACCGACGGTCTCGTCGCCCAGAACATCACGAAGGATCGCAGCGCGATCGGCTACGTGGGCCTCGGCAACTCCGTCCGTAAGGGTGTCAAGCGCCTCAAGGTGTCGAGCACGAGGGGTGCCTACGCCTGCACGGCCGCGAACATCAAGAACGGCCACTACCCGCTGTGGCACTACGACTACGGCGTCCTGCCCTACAGCCACGCGAATAAGAACGTGGTCGCGTTCTTCAACTGGGTCACCGACACCAAGGCGGCCGCGAAGGTCGTGAACAGGGCCGGCGCGGTTGCGACCAAGAAGCACAAGTACGGCAAGGGCTTCTAGCCGTCTCATGCTGTCCAATCGCAGGTGAGCCAACGATTGCTCTCAGAAGTTGACGATCTCGAGCTGGCGGCGGATGACGCCGCCGGCTCACGGTTGAGCCGCGACCGGCGCGCCGAGCTCTGGCTCGTCGCGCTGGTCGTTGGTGTCGTCCTGATTCTGGTTGCGATCGCCGTCTTCGTGACGGCGTCCGGCTGGCCGTCGTTCGCCCATAACGGCCTGAAGTGGTTCGGCTCCGGCGGCAGCGTCGACAACCAGATCCAGGCGATGATCAAGTCCGGCCAGTACGGCCAGCACCCGGTCTACACGTTCCGGGCCTGGCCGCTGATCTGGAGCACGATCCTCACGACCGCCGGCTCCGTCGTGATCTCGCTGGTCGCCTCGGTCTTCATCTCGATCTTCCTGGTTGAGTTCGCGCCCGAGCCGATCGCGCGCGTGCTGGAGCCGGTGGTGCGCGTGCTGGCCTCGGTGCCGTCGGTCATCTACGGCCTGGTCGGTGTGGTTGTGCTGGTTCCACTGATCGGTAACCACCTGATCACGGCCTCGCAGAAGCAGGCCGTCACACCGGTGATCCAGCTGGACGGCGCAAGCCTCTTAGCGGCGGTCGTGATCCTCTCGCTGATGATCTCGCCGATCATGATCTCGATCTTCAGCGAGGGCATGCGAGCGGTGCCGCGCAGCTGGTTCGAGGCATCGCTGTCACTCGGCGTGAACCGCTGGCGCTCGTTCTGGAACGTGGCCGTGCGCAGCGCCCGCCCGGCGCTGATCGCCGGCACGGTGCTGGCGACCGCGCGTGCGGTCGGCGAGTCGGTGATGCTGGCGATGGTCAGTGGCACGGTCGGCTTCTCGCCGAACCCGTTCGACGGGCTGTTGTTCTTCTTCGAGCCGTCGCGCGGGCTGGCGCCAACGATCCTGCTCAATAACGACGAGCTCTCGAACAACGCGGTCGCGCCGATGCTGTTCGCGGTCGCGACGGTGCTGCTGTTCTCGTCGCTGATGTTCTCGCTCACTGGCTGGGCGGCGCGGCAGCCGATGAAGCGCTACTTCAACTACGGAGGCGCCTCGGTATGAGTACCACCTCCGCTACCCCGACCCGCCGGCCGACCGCATCGGCCTGGCGCCTGCGTGACCGTCTCGGCCTTGCCCTCGCCTGGTTCCTCGGTCTGCTGTTCTGCGCCATCTGCGCTGCCCTGATCATCTACCTCGCGATTCAGGGGATCAACTACCTGCACCCGGCGATGCTCTTCGAGAACCCGAAGATCGGCTACAACCAGTCCGAGTCGGGTGGCTTTTTGGCGCCGCTTCTGGGTTCGCTGATCTGTGCGGCGATCGCGATGTTGGTGGCGATCCCGGCCGGAATCGGCGTTGCCGTGTGGCTGAGCGAGTACGCCCGCCCGCGGGCGCTGGCGCGGCTCGCCGAGTCGACCGTGGAGATGCTGGCTGGTACCCCGACGGTGGTGCTGGCGCTCTTCGGCCTGGTCGTCTTCCGGTCGAGGGCCCTGGCGTTCCTGAGCCAGAGCGCTGGCGGCGTGGTGCTCGGCAAGTCGTTCTTCAGCGCCGGCCTGATGCTGTCGCTGTTAGGACTGCCGTTCGTCGTGACGTCTACCCGCGAGGGGCTGACCGCGATCCCGAACCACGTCCGCGAGGCTTCCTACGCGCTCGGCAAGACGAAGATCGCGACGATCCGCCGGGTGCTGCTGCCGGCCGTGCGCCCGTCGGTGATCGCCGGCTCCTCGATCGGCACCGGCCACGTCATCGGCGACACCGCGATCATCGTGATGCTGCTCGGCAACACCTACACGCTGCAAGGCGCCGGCGGCCTGCCGCTGCTGTCGAGCCTGCGCGGTACTGGGCTGACGCTCACCAGCTACGTCTACGACAACGCTCCCACCGGCGCGCTCAACCATCCCCAGCAGGCATACGCGGCCGCCGCGATCATGATCCTGCTGGTGCTGGTGCTGAACCTGGTGGTTGATGTCTTCGCCAGAAAGGCAAGGAGGCAGAGATGGAACTGAATCCGCCGCCCCCAGCACGCCGTCTCGACCACGCCAGCAGGCTGACGTTGGTGGAGCCTCCGCCCGAGGCCACTACGATCCCGCTTACTGCTGTGCCGAGCGTCGTGGGCGTGCCCAGCGTCGCGGGTGTTCCCAACGTCGCCGGCGTGCCCAGTATCGCTGGCGTGCCCGACGCCGCTCCGGTCCGCGCGGCCACCCGTCTGCCCGCGATCGACCGCATGCAGATCGAGGACGTCTCGCTCTACTACGGCACCGCGGAGATCGTGAAGTCGGTCTCGCTGCCGATCCGTCAGGGCGAGGTGCTGGCGCTGATCGGTCCCTCGGGCTGCGGCAAGACGACGCTGCTGCGCTCGATCAACCGGCTCACCGAGCTGACCAAGACCGCGCACATGACCGGCACGATCACGCTCGACGGGATTGATACCCAGCAACTCGAGCCGACCGAGCTGCGGCGACGCGTGAGCATGGTCTTCCAGCAACCGAACCCGTTCCCGATGTCGATCTTCGATAACGTCGCCTACGCGCTGCGCGAGCAGGCGCGCCGGCGGCCGCGGCGCGCCATCCTGCGCGAACAGGTCGAGGACGCGCTCGACCGGGCGGCGCTGCTCGATGAGGTGAAGGACGATCTCTCGCGCCCGGCGCTGCGCCTCTCCGGTGGCCAGCAGCAGCGCCTCTGCATCGCTCGTGCCCTAGCGGCCAAGCCGGAGGTGCTGCTGCTCGACGAGCCCTGCTCGGCGCTCGATCCGGTCTCCTCCCAGATGATCGAGGATCTGATCGACACGCTGCGGCAGGAGCTGGCGATCGTGATCGTCACCCATAACCTCGGCCAGGCCTACCGTGTCGGCGACTACGTTGCGTTCATGTACCTCGGCGAGCTTGTCGAGTACGCGACCGCTCAGCGACTGTTCAGTGCGCCGGTGAAGGCGCGAACGCGGGAGTACGTGAGCGGTGCATTCGGATAGGCCCGCAAAGCCTTGCCGCCGCGGCCGGCGGCTGCTGGGCCTCGCAGTCGTTCTCGCGGCAGCCGGCCCGCTGGCCGGCTGCGCCACCACCTATCAGACGGCGGCGCGCCTGCAGCTGAACAGCCGGCGAGTCGTCCTCGCCGCGTCGGCGACGCGCGTCGGCGCTCCGTCGCGGACGGTGCTGGCGCGGGACGTCACGGTGCTGCGTGCGAAAGGCCGCGCCGCCGTCGTCATGACTGTGGTGAACGAGGGCCATACGGCCATCAGCGATCTGCCGATCGCGGTCGGCTACCGCCTGCGCGGCAACCACGTGAAGTACCTGAACACCGCTGCCGGCGAGCCGTACTTCGACTCGCATCTGCCACCGCTGCGTGCCGGTCAGCAGCTCGTCTGGGTGCTGAGCCCGGCTCGTGCGCTGCCGCGCGGCGTCCACCTGCGGGTGGTGATTGGCTCACGTCCGGCGACCCACTCGAAGGTCACGCTCACGCGCGCGCCCGTGCGACTCAAAGTTGACAACCGCGGCAGCAGCGTCAGCATCGCGGTGACGAATCTGACCGGTGTCGAGCAGCAGAACCTGCTGCTCTACGCATACGTCAAGGAAGCCGGGAAGTATCGGCAGGCGGGGTCGGCGACCGTCGCGGAACTGGATTCGGGCGCCAGCGAGAGTGCGCGCTTGGCGTTGATCGGCCGTGGCAGCACGAGTGCTGTCGAGGTTGAGGCCGTCCCCACGATCTTGCAGTAAACGAGGAAACGATGAACGAGCCTGAAAGCAACATCGAACGCCACGAGGACGGAGCAGAACAGGGGCGCAGCGCCTCCGGCGCCGCGCCCTCGCCGGCAGGCTCGCAGATCGAGCATTGCGACCAGTGCGGGGCGCCCGTCCGTAGCGACCAGCGCTACTGCCTCGCCTGCGGCGCTTACCGTCGCGAGATCCGCGACCCCGCGCACCGCTATCTCAGTGATCTGGCGGCGGCCCGATCACGGGTAGCCCAGGCCGATGCGGCCCGCGCCGCGGCGCCACGTCGCCGCGGCGGTTTGCGTGGCCTCCCCGGTCTGCTGGTGATCCTGGCGATCGCGCTGATTCCAATCTGCGCGGCGGTCGGCGTCTCGATCGGACGCTCCTCGAATCACCAAGACGCGGCGCTGATCAAGGCGCTGCACAACCAGACCGCCCAGACCACGACGGTCGCGGCCGCCAGCAGTGGCAGCACCGGCAGCAGCGGCACGGCGAATGCCGCGACCGCCAGCACGCCGAAGAGCGGCAGCAGCAGCGCCGGGAGCGGCGCAAAGTCGGGATCGAAGTCGAAGAGCGGCAAGCAGCCGCAGGCGGTGAGCACGGCCGACAGCGCTGCGGCGACCACGCCCAGCGCCAGTCAGGTGCAGACCAGCGAGTCGGTGGCCAAGGCAGTGCAGACGGCAACCGGCTCCAACTACACGAAGATCGAACAGCAGAACACGGGGTCGGTGGGGATTCCATGACCGAGCAGGACACTGACTTGCGCCAGCGGCGCGATCGATTGACCGAGCGCTTCGCGCTGATGCAGACCGAGCTGGGCGGACTGTTCTACGAGATGGCGATCCGCGACCGCGTGCAGCTCGATCTACTGATCGCGCGCGCCGCCGATCTGCAGCGCGTCGACCACGAGCTCGCCCAGGTCGAGCTGCTGCTGCGCGAAGGCAAGCGCGCCGGCGGCTCCTGCCCGAGCTGCGGCGCCATCTACGCGGAGGGCGCGGCGTTCTGCTCGCAGTGCGCGACACCGCTGATGGGTGCGGTAACGGCGACAGGCAAGTGATGAGCCGGCTCCGCGATCTACGCATCGGTTGGCGGGCCCTGGCGCTGCTGGCGCTGATTTCCGCGGCGGCGACGTTCGTGGTGCTGCACGGGAACGGCCGCACGCCAGCGCAGCAGGAGGCGCTGACGGAGCTTGCCGCCGCGCGGCACGTGGAGGTCGTGCAGCCCGCCGTCACCGGCAGCTCGCAGGCGGCTGACGATGATACGGCGAGCACCGCCGACGGCAACGACAGCGACAGCGACGATGCCGACGACGACACGGCGCCGGTGACCGATGGCTCCTCGGACGACGTCGCGTCTACCTCTACGCCGGAGACGACGGCGGCAGCCACCCCGGCGACGACGACCACGGCCAAGACTCCGGCGCCCGACGCCGGCTTGCCGAAGGTGAAGCATGTCTTCCTGGTCACGCTTTCGACGCCGAGCTACGCGGCGGTCTTCGGGAAGGGCTCACAGGCCACCTACCTGCACTCGCTGATCTCACGCGGAACGCTGCTGACGAACTTCCGCGCGCTCGCCCACTCGTCGGAGCTCGCGGACGAGCTCGCGATGGTCTCCGGGCAGGCGCCGAACGCCGACACGGTGGCGGGCTGCACGAAGATGTCGAGCTTCGCCGCGAACGCCAAGGTGAACGCGACAGGCCTGGTCTCCGGCAAAGGCTGCATCTACCCGAACGCGGTTGCGTCGATCCCCTACCAGGCCGACCTCCTCGGCGACAGCTGGGGCGCCTACGTCGAGGATCAGGGCGCGAATTGCGAGTACGTGAACTCCGGTGCCAGTCAGCAGACGCAGATCAGCGGCACCGACCCCGGCTACGACTCGCTGCACAACCCGTTCATCTACTTCACCTCGGTCGTGGAGGGCGATTGTGCCTCGAGCGACCAGGATCTGAGCGCGCTGCCGAAGGCGATCGCGCATAAGGCGCTGGCGCCGAACTTCGTCTACGTCTCCGCCGACGCCTGCGCCGACGGCGATCCCTGGCTGCAGGCCGCGAGCACCGCGACAACCACAGGCACCACGAGCACCCCGACCACGACCCTGACGACGCCGGCAACCGCGGCGGCGCCGACTGTGCCGGCCACCGACGCCGCCGCGGCCGACGCAGACGCGTCAGCGCCCCCGACGTCCAGCACCGCCACCACCACGGCAACGCCGGTGGTGAACGAGCAGTGCCCGGCCGGCTCAGTATCCGGTGTCGCTGCCGAGGATGCGTTCCTGAAGAGTTGGGTGCCGAAGATCCTGAAGTCCACCGCCTACCGTGACCACGGTGTGCTCGTGATCGCCTTCACCGGCGCCGGCACCCATTCCGCAGCGACGCGCACCGGCGCGCTGGTGATCTCGTCGCGCACGAAGCGCGGTCGCCGCATCAAGACCAGTTACGGGCCTTACTCCTTGCTGCGCTCGCTCAGCGACATGCTCGACCTGGACTCGGAGGGACACGCGGTCAAAGCGCCCTCGTTCGCGAAGCGAGTGCTGTAGCGGCGGGCGGGTGCAGCGGCACCCGCCCATGGCCACGGTCTCGACTTGACACAACCTGCACAGGTAACTCGATATAAATTGTCCAGTTTGTTCACAACACCACGGCCGGCCAGCCATAGCGAAGTCCGGCCGGCCTGATTCTGGAGGTACCTTTGTCCGATCGCAGACGTACATTCGCCAGTCGCTGGCTGGCACGGAGGATCCCCTTGATCGGGGTGCTGGCTGCTCTGGCCACGCTCGGTGGCGCGCAGATCGCGAGCGCCGCTGGTACCACCAGCCCGGGCCAAGCGCCGACCTCGCTCACCGCGTGCGGCGGCACGGTCAACCGTGAAAGCAGCGGTGGCGCAGCGGAGCCCAACTTGCTCGGCTACCAGTTCCACTGCTGGGCCGAGGAGGGCAACCCGACGCTCGGCACGAGCACCGCGACCGCCGAGAACCCGCTCGGCGGCAACGTCTGGGCGTACACGGTCTACATCACGCGCCCGGATGGCACGCAGAACCAGATCGACGACTACAACGCGAACCCGTACACGACGTTCCCGAGCTCGCTGACCGCCGACCCGTTCTACACGATCAACCCGGCCGCCTGGCCGGCGACGGCGGCTGCGGGTGCGTCTGACTTGAAGACCGCCATCAGCTGCGAGCAGAGCGCTCAGCTCAGCGCGGTCAACTGCAACGCGGGCCTGCCGACGGTCACCGCGGGCGTCACGACGAACAACGGCTACATCCCGGAGTCCGAGCGCGTCCATGGTGACTTCGACCTCGACCAGGCGTTCTGCAAGCACCTGCCGAACACCAAGAAGATCGGCACGCCGGCCGTGCGCCAGGCGCAGGTCTGGCTGCTCGTCTCCGATAACACCGGCGCCCAGGACGGCCCCTTCCGTCTGACGCTGAGCGGCAAGAAGTGCCCGAAGGTCGGGAACTTCGTCACCAAGAAGAGCATCAAGGCGGCCGAGAAGGCAGCCAAGAAGCACGGCAAGAAGACGACCTCGAAGAAGGGCACCAAGAAGGGCTCGAAGCAGGCCGCTACGAAGTAGCGACACAGCCCGGCAGACACCGGTGAGAGCGGGCTCGCTTGTCGACGCCGTTGCGGCGCCGTGAAGCGGGCCCGCTCGTGTGCGCACACCGGGGAATACCCGCAGCGACAGCATCTCGCACCTGCCTCAGTGCCCTGCCGACGTTCCGTCCACGACCTGTGGTAGGTTCCCACAACTAATGCAAGCTGAATTCCCGAGTCCGGCGGCCTCAATGCCGGTTGGGAAGCGGGGGACCCAAGTTGTTGGGGCGAATCACGTGAGTTCACGTGTAGCGCAGCTTTCAAGCGCGAGCCCGTCAGCTAACTCCGCAAGCGTCTGAAAGAAAGGCATTGTGACTATCTACGACTTCAGTCAGGACGCCGCGGGCCACGACGGTGAGCGGCGGGCGCTACTGGAAGAGGACATCACGTGGTCGGAGGCACCGCTGGCACGCCGGCGCGTCCCGCGCCCACGCGAGGCGGATGCGCGCTTGCGGCGCGATCCCAAGCCACAGCGCGGCGACTACTGGCTCTCCGAGTTGACCGGCGCACCGGAGCGCGAGGAGGATCGCTGGGCTGCTGAGCCGTGGGCATCCGCGCCCGAGCGCACAGTGGCGGTGCAGGACGACCGCTGGGCGCCCGCGGAGGCAAGCATGTCGGTCAGCGCCGACGGCCGGCGCACGGTCGTGATCACCGGCCGCGGCGCCGAGCGCGACTACGTCCCGACGCGCCGTCGCGAGCGTGACCTGAGACCGCACGAGCGCGCCGGCTTCAAGCCCGAGCGACTGGCGCTGTGGGCATTTCTGCTGACGCTGTTGCTGATCCTGGTGGCGGCCACGAGCAGCCATGGCGCGGTCCTCACCACTGTCGTGCACTGACCCGGATGGGTGCACAACGCTAGGGGCATGAACAACCCCTGCTCGCCCTACCACGCGGCGATCGAGCTGATCGGTCGCCGCTGGACCGGTGCCCTGATCATGGTGCTGATGGATGGCCCGCAACGTTTCTCGCAGCTCGCTGTCGCGGTTCCGGGGGTGTCCGACCGCCTGCTGTCCGAGCGCCTGAAGGAGCTCGAGGCACACGGGATCGTCCGCCGGACCGTCGAGCCGGGTCCGCCGATCGGCGTCTCCTACGAGCTCACGGCGATGGGCGCGGATCTGCGGCCGGCGCTGTCCGAGCTGCAGACATGGGCGCGCCGCTGGCTCGAAAGCTAGAGCCTGCCGGACCCGTGTCACGGAAATGCCGGTCGGGAGGTCAGGCGGGCTGTTTCATCGCCGGTGCGAGAGCGGCGGCGTCGACGTGAAGCGGCTCGGGGAGGCCGGGGAGAGTGATCGTGATCTGCCCGTCGCGCTCTAGCCAGTAGCGCGGGTGGATGATCGTGATGCCGATGATCTCGTCGCCGGGCCCGAAGCGGAGGGCGTGCCCCTCGGGGGTCGCGTCCCAGTCAACGGCGGCGTTGGGGTCGCCCCGGTCGAGGTAGAGCACGTCGCCGCCCACTTCGTCGGGCTCGTTGTCGTAGTCGTTGTTATCGAAGGTGTAAGGGCCGATCGTGACGTTCATGGCAGTCTCCTTCGCGGAAACGCGCTGACAATGAACCAGCGCTCCTCCCTATAGGCTATGACGGCTTGCAACCATCGACTCGGGCCCGTGTCGGCGAGGAAGTACCACCGTTCGTTCTGCTCGCGGCCTGCCCGGGCCAGTGTGGGGGTTCCGATGGTGTGCAGGACCTCGATCTGCAGCGTGCGCATCACGCCGTGGCGGTCGAGGATGTGTGCCCAGCGCTCATCGGTGAGCTCGACGAGCCTGCCATCAGGATCTCTGACCGTCGCGAGGACTGCCACGACCATGCAGAGTCCCACACTCGCTATGACGTCACCAATGCGGCACAGTGCCGTGACAGTGCTGTGAGTCTCGTGTCTGCGGGCCTGCCCACTAGCTAGCGTCCCGGCAAGCAAGTAACGTAGCGGCCAACATGACTTCGATTCTCCCGACGCCGGAGCCGCTGCCCGCCACCCCAGAAGACGTGATCGCCTACATCCGCGATCACGGGGTGCGCTTCGTGCGCCTCTGGTTCACCGACATCCTGGGCCAGCTGAAGGCGTTCTCGCTCAACGCGACCGAGCTCGGCCGCGCGTTCGAGTCCGGCATCGGCTTCGACGGATCTTCGATCACCGGCTTCAACGCGATCGAGGAGTCTGATATGGTCGCCGTCCCGGACGCCAGTACCTTCGCGGTGCTGCCGTGGGTCGAGGACGAGCTTGCCGGCGTGCGGCTGTTCTGCGATATCCGTACGCCCGAGGGTAGGCCCTATGAGGGCGATCCTCGACATGTGCTGCGTCGCGCTGTCCAGCGTGCCGAGGCGATGGGCTTCGACCACTTCTACCTCGCGCCCGAGCTCGAGTACTTCTACTTCCGCAGCGCAAGCGCGCCGGAGACCCTCGACGACGGTGGCTACTTCGACCTGACCACGCTTGACGCCGCCTCGAACCTGCGGCGCGACACCGTGGTCGGGCTCGAGCAGCTGGGCATCCCGACGGTGCTCTCGCACCATGAGGTCGGTCCGAGCCAGCATGAGATCGACCTGCACTACGCAGACGCGATGAAGCTGGCCGACGACTGTATGACCTGCCGGATCACGGTCAAGGAATACGCGATGAAGTACGGCTTCCACGCGACGTTCATGCCGAAGCCGATCCTCGAGCGCAACGGCTCCGGGATGCACACGCATCAGGCGCTGCTGCGGGATGGTCACAACGCGTTCTACGACGCCGACGATCCCGACGAACTCTCGCCCGTGGGACGGGCGTTCATCGCCGGTCAGCTCCGCCATGCCCGCGAGATTTCCGCAATATTCGCGCAGTGGACGAACTCCTATAAGCGGCTGGTGCCCGGCTTCGAGGCGCCTGTCTACGTCGCCTGGTCGCGGCGCAACCGCTCGGCGATGGTGCGCGTCCCGGTCGACAACACCCAGACCGAGTGGTCGACCCGGATGGAGATCCGCTGCCCCGACTCCGCTTGCAACTTCTACCTCACCTTCGCCGTACTGCTGCAAGCCGGCTTGGAGGGAATCGAGCGTGGCTACGAGCTGCCCGACGCGATGGAGAAGAACCTCTATCACCTCTCGCCGGAGGAGCGCCAGCGGCTTGGCATCGAGCAGCTTCCCGAAACGCTTGGCGAGGCAATCGAGCTGACCGCGCGCTCGGAGCTCGTGCTGCGGGCGCTTGGCGAGCACATGTTCAACCGCTTCATCGAGATCAAGCGCCAGGAGTGGGACGACTACCGCGTCCAGGTCACCAGCTGGGAGCTCGACCGCTTCCTGCAGGATCTCTGACCCGGTCCGGCGCAAGCGCCGGACCGGGGTTGCTCGCCTGACTCGCGCGCTGCCCGCGGCACTCACTCTGTGCCACCGGCCTTCTTTGTCAGTTTCCTTAGCCTATGTGTAAGGAGATCGACAAAGAAGGCGAGCGACGGTCTCTGGCTCCAGAAAATTTACGGGCTTTGTCCGACCCGGAGGTCGGACAAAGCCCGTGGTACTCGTACTGAAGAGGGGACAACCATCAGCTACCCGGGCTGACGGGGGCCAAACCCTTTTCTCGAAAAGGTTTTGCAAGGACGCCGAGCGTCAGCCTTCGCGGTCGCCCAGCTGCTCCCGGAACGCGTTGACGTCGGTCACCGGCAGCTTGCAATTGAAGTGCTCGCAGACGTAGGCGGTCGGCAGCCCGTTGATCGTTGTGCGGCCGGCCAGGAGCGGCACGACGCTCTCGGCATACTCCGACCCAGACCCAGACCCAGACCCAGACCCAGACCCGGGGCCAGACCCGGACCCGGGGCCAGACCCAGACTCGCGGCCGGCCAGGACCGCGTGTGGGCGCAGGCGGGACCGGTAGGCGCGGGCCAGCGGGCCCGCGCCCTGCTCACCGATCAAAGCGACCTCGTGAGCAGGCGCGAGGTAGAGATCGAGCGCTTGCAGGACCTCGCCGAACGCGGATGGCTGGCGTGCGGCCAGCGGCGCCAGTAGCGCGAGCGTGTCGGCGGCCGCGTCGGCGTAGCGCGCAGCGCCGGATAGGTGAGCGAGGCGCAGCAGGGCGAGGGCGGCGGTGCCGTTACCGGACGGGAGCGGCGCGTCCTGGCTGTCCTTGCGGCGTGCGGAGAGCACCGGTTGTTCCACGGCGGTCGTGAAGAAGCCGCCGCCGCTTGGGTCGGCGAAGCGGGCCAGCAAATCATCGGCGAGCTCGACCGCCGCAAGGTAGTAGCGCTCGGTGAACGTCGCCTCATACAGCACCACCAGCGCCTGCAGCAAGTAGGCGTAGTCCTCGAGCTGGCCGGCGAGGCGGGCGCGACCGTCGCGGTAGCTGCGCAGCAGATGACCCTCCGGATCGCGCAGTGACCGCAGCACGAAGTCCGCGCACTCGCGGGCGGCCTCGATGTAGTCGTCGCGATCGAGGACCGCGCCCGCCTCGGCCAGCGCTGTCACCATCAGCGCGTTCATGCCGGTCAGGCGCTTCTCGTCGCGGGTGGGGCGGGGCCGCCCGGCGCGGGCTGCGGCCAGGGATGCGCGGATCGCACCGAGGTCGATCTGTCCCGCGGGCGCTACACCGCCGTGCGCGGTCAGCACGCTGGTGCCATGGTCGAAGTTGCCGTCCTCGCTGACGCCGAAGTAGGCGATCGCCGCCGCTGCCAGCTCCGGGTCGGGGAGGGCGTCGCGAACCTGGGCCGGGGTCCAGGTGTAGAAGCGGCCCTCGCCGCCGTCCGAATCCGCGTCGAGCGACGTGCAGAAGCCGCCCTCCGGACCGCGCAGCTCGCGCAGCGCGAACTGCAGCGTCTGCTCGCAGACCTCGCGCAGCCGAGGCTCGCCGCTGACCTGCCAGCCGTGCAGATAGGCGCGGGCGAGCAGCGCATTGTCGTAGAGCATCTTCTCGAAGTGCGGCACGGTCCAGGTCGTGTCGACCGTGTAGCGGTGAAAGCCGCCGCCAACCTGGTCGTAGATGCCGCCCGCAGCCATGCCTCGCAGCGTCTGCAGCGCCGGCTCAGGCGCGCTGACGGCCAGCAGCAACTCGATCCGAGAATGCGGCGGGAACTTCGGCGCGCCGCCCCAGCCGCCGTACTCGTCGTCGAAGCCGTAGGCGAGCGCAGCGACCGAGTCGGGGATCACCGTCTCGGGCAGCGGGATCTCCTCGCCCGTGGCCAGCTCGGTCGCCTCGGCCAGGGCGTCTGCGATCTCGGCTGCCTGACTGGCGAGGCGCTCGGGGCCGCGACGCCATGCTTGCGCGATCGCCTCGACCACCATCGTCCAGCTCGGCATCCCGGAGCGACCGTGCGGCGGGAAGTAGGTGCCGGCGAAGAACGGCTCCTGCGCCGGCGTCATGAACACGTTCAGCGGCCAGCCGCCGGAACCGTTCATTGCCTGGCAGGCGTCCATGCAGACCGCGTCGATGTCCGGTCGCTCCTCGCGATCGACTTTCACGCAGACGAAGGCCTCGTTCATCAGCGTCGCCACTTGTGGATCTTCGAACGACTCGCGAGCCATCACATGACACCAGTGGCAGGCTGCGTAGCCGATCGACACCAGCAGCGGCCGGTTCAGCTCGCGGGCTCGGCTCAGGGCTTCCTCGCCCCATGGGTACCAGTCGACCGGATTACCGGCGTGCTGAAGCAGATAGGGGGAGGTCTCCTCACCGAGATGGTTCATTGCCTCAGAATAGGTCGCATACAGATCCAGGTAACCCCAATGGCCGCCAGCCCTCGGACGACCAGATCGATCAGGAGAACTCGTGACACATCAGAGCGTGAACGCACCGGACGCCCCGGCTGCGATCGGACCGTATGTACATGCCGTCCGTAGCGGCGAGCTGCTGTTCTGCTCGGGTCAGGTCCCGCTTGACCCGAAGACCGGCGAGATTGTCGGCACGACGCCAGCCGAGCAGGCACGTCAGGTGCTCGAGAACCTGAGCGCGGTGCTCGCGGCCGCAGGCGGCACGCTCAAGGACGTGGTTCGCACGACCGTCTACCTGACCGACATGGGCGCCTTCGGAGCTGTGAACGACGTCTACGGCGAGTTCTTCGCCCAGGATCCGCCCGCACGTGTGGCGGTCGGGGTTGCCGCGTTGCCGCGTGGCGCGCAGGTCGAGATCGACGCGGTGGCGGCAATTGACGACTGAATCGGATACAGCACCGGTGACTGCGCGCCAACGGGCGGCTGCCGCGGGCGAGAAGTCGGGAGCCCCGCGCCGCGAGCCGGCGATCGCCGACATCGAGCATGCACGCCAGGCGATCGCCGGGGTGGTGCGGCCGACGCCGACCGTGGACTCGTGGACGCTGGCGGAGCGGACCGGGATGCCGATCGTGCTGAAGGCCGAGAATCTCCAGAGCACCGGTTCGTTCAAGCTGCGTGGCGCGGTCGCGAAGCTCGCGTCGCAGTCGGCCGACGACCTCGCCCACGGGGTCATCTGTGGCAGCGCCGGGAACCACGCACAGGCGGTTGCCTACGCCGCTCGCAGCCGTGGCGTTCCCTGCGAGGTCTTCATGCCCGACGGCGCGTCGATCGCGAAGGTCGAGGCGAGCAAGGCGCTGGGCGCAAAGGTCACCCTCGGTGGCGCCACCGTTGACGAGGCGCTGGCGGCCGCGCATGCGCGTGAGGCGGCCAGCGGCGCTTGCTTCGTGCACCCGTTCGACGACCCCGAGGTGATTGCCGGCCAGGGCACGATCGGCCTTGAGCTGCTTGAGCAGGTACCGGAGCTCGGTCAGGTAGTAGTGCCGATCGGTGGCGGTGGGCTGATCAGCGGGATTGCGATCGCGATCAAGACGCTGCGCCCCGACGTCCGCGTGGTCGGCGTCCAGGTCGAGGCCTGCGCGCCAGTGCTGCAGTCGCTGGCGGCAGGAGCACCGGAGCCGGTCGACTCCGCCCGCACGATCGCCGACGGTATCGCCGTCAAACGCCCCGGTGAGCTGACGCTGTCCCTGATCTCGAAGTTCGTCGACGAGGTCGTGCTGGTCAGCGAGGATCAGGTCGCGGAGGCGATGGCATTCCTGATGTCAGACGCGAAGCTGGTGGTCGAGGGTGCGGGCGCGGTCGGCGTCGCGGCCTTGCTCGCCGGTAAGCTCGCGCCGTCCGCGGATCCGGATCGCGTTACGGTGCCGGTGCTCTCGGGCGGCAACGTCGACTCGGGTCTGTTGGCTGAGATCGAGCGTCGGAACGAGACGCTGGCGGGCCGCCGGCTCGTGATCCAGGTCAAGATCGCTGACCTGCCCGGCCGTCTGGCGTCGCTGCTGGCGCTGATCGGCAACTCTGGCGCGAATCTGCTCGACGTCGTGCACCTGCGTGAGGGGATCGAGCTGCACATCCGCGAGACCGCGGTCCAGCTCGTGCTGGAGACGCGCGGCAGCGACCACGCAGAGCAGGTGCGCCGCGCGATCGTCGACGCCGGCTACGAGGTGATGGCGTAGGGGCCGGCCGGGCTTACGCGGTGGCGTAGCCGGGGCGCGGCTGGTGGCCAGCGCGCTTGCCCTGCTTGGTTGTGGCGGTCGTTGTGGCAGTGGTTGTGGTGCTCGCCGCCGCTGCGGCGGGCACCGGCGCAATCGCCGCCTGGCGGCTGTACTCGACCAAGGCCCCGATCTCGCGGCTCGCGGGGTCAAGTTCGGGGTGCCACTGCACGCCCAGCACGAACTGCCGGTCCGGCAGCTCGATCGCCTCCGGCAAATCGTCGAGCGTCGAGCGAGCAGTGATCACGAGGTCACGGCCCAGCTTGTCGATCGCCTGGTGGTGGTGCGAGTAGATCCGGCGACGGGTGCCACCGACCGCGCGTGCAGCCAGCGACCCTGCCGTCAGGGTCACCTCGTGGGCGTTGCCCTCGTGGGTCCCTGCCTCGTTGAGGGCGTGGCGAGTGTGACCGACGATGTCCGGCAAATGCTGAACCAGCGTGCCGCCAAGGACGACGTTGATGATCTGCATGCCGCGGCAGATGCCGAGCACCGGCATGTCACGCGCTATCGCATCGCGTGCCAGCGCCAGCTCGAGGCGATCGCGCTCGGGCTTGATCACCTTGGTCTCGGGATGGCGCGCGGCGCCGTAGGTCGCGGGGTCGAGATCGGAGCCACCGATCAGCAGCAGACCGTCAGCCCGATCCAGGATCGTCTCCGGATGCTCGGCAACAAACGAGTCGGTCGAGACGAGGACGGCGACCCCGCCGGCGTCGCGCAGCGGCTCGAGGTAGTTGTTACGGACAAGCGCGCAAGCCTGATCGACCCAGATTCCGTAGCTTGCGGACTCCAGCGACGCAGCGACGGCAATCACGGGTCGAGATACATACATTCAGATCCACTTTAGTGGAAATTCGGGCGCGTATCAAGCCTCGGACAACGCGGCTCGTGCCGCGAGCGTCTCCGGGACCTCGTCGGTGATGACGGCGGCAACGGCGCGGTCAGTCAGCAAAGCGCCGTCGCGCGCGGGGAAGAAGTCCCAGACCCAGACCGGCAGTGAGGCGGCCCGCGCCGCGTCGAGCAAGCGCCGGTCGGCAAGCTCCGCCGGTGGCAGCACCACCTCGGCGTCGAGCGCAAGCGCGTGCTCGATCACACCCTCCGAGCTCTCCTCGAACAGCAGCCCCTGTCGCAGCCCCGGCGCGTAGCGGCGCAGCTGCGCCAGCGCGTCCTCGAGGAACGAGGTCACCAGCAGCTCATTGCCGCGGGCTGCAAACGCGGTCAGCAGCGCAGCGATCCGGTCGATGTGAGTCGCCTCCTTCAGCTCGACATCGAGCGGGATGCGTCCGTCCGCCCAGTCGAGCACCTCGCTCAGCAGCGGCGTCCGCAGCCCCGTGCGCTGCTTGAGCTCGGCGACGCTGGCCTCGGCGAGCGTGATCCCGTCGTGGCCATCGTCGTGCAGGATCGCAAGCTCCCCGACGCCGCTGTGGCGAACGTCGAGCTCGAGCATCTCGGCGCCGGCGTCCGTGGCGGCGACGTAGGCATCCATCGTGTTCTCGATCAGGGCGCCGGTGTGCATGCCACGGTGCGCGATCACTGTCGGTGAGGCTGGCATGAGGAGAAGTATGAGGCGATCGCGCCGGAGGAAGTGTGGTCACACCGAAGCGAGCGCACCCATGACAAAGGGGGCGCCGCGGCGCCGATGCGGATGTCGGTGCCGCATTTGTGACGGTTTTCTGGCCGAGTTCACAACTTAGTTACAACTGGGTCACACGATCGTCACAAATAGCTAATTAGAGTGCAACGAGTGCATCACTCGGCGGTTACATCCGGCCATTTGCACCCACCTATTGTGAGCGACGACCCCATGCTTCTCGCGACCGCTACGGGGCCCTCCCATCCAACTGCTTTATCCAGAGGAGTCTGATGTCAACTCACTTCAGCCGGCTGCAAGCACGGCTTGGCGGCACCCGCCTGAGACATGTCAGTGCCACCGCCGCAACTCTGTCCGTTGGGCTGATCGCACTAACGGTTGCGGGCTGCGGCTCGAGCTCGAAGTCATCGTCGACCTCCAGCAACGCGAAGAACGCCAACTGGGCCACCGAGACCTCCGCCGCTGCAGGTGGTGGCCAGGCAGCCCTTGTCAAGGCCGCGAAGGCCGAGGGCACGCTGAACGTGATCGCGCTGCCGACCAACTGGGCGAACTACGGCAAGGAGATCTCGACCTTCAAGGCCAAGTACGGGATCAAGGTCGTTTCCGAGAACCCGTCCGGCTCGAGCGCTCAGGAGATCGAGGCGATCAAGACCTCGCGCGGACGCAGCTCCGCGCCGGACGTCGTCGACGTCGGCCAGGCCTACGCCGGCGCCTCGACCTCGCTGTTCGCGCCGTATAAGGTCGCGACCTGGAGCGACATCCCGACAGCGAACAAGGACGCATCCGGCCTCTGGTACAACGACTACGGCGGCTACATCTCGTTCGGCTGCAACCTGAAGATCGTCAAGACCTGCCCGACGAGCTGGTCGCAGCTGACCGAGCCGCAGTACAAGCACGACGTCGCCCTGAACGGCAGCCCGGTCTCCGCCAACGCCGCCCTCTCGGCGGTCTGGGCGGCCGCGCTGAATAACGGCGGTTCCTACGACAACATCAAGCCGGGCCTCGCGTTCTTCAAGAAGCTGCAGGCCGACGGGAACTTCAACGACGCCGACTGCAACGCAGCCTCGCTGATCGAGAGCGGCCAATGCCCGATCGTGATCAACTGGGACTACCTGAACGTCGCCGGCGCCTGGGGACTGCCTGCGACCGCCAAGTGGAAGGTCGTCGACCCGGACGGCACCTCGTTCGCCGCGTACTACGTCCAGGCGATCTCGAAGACCGCCCCGCACCCCGCGGCCGCGCGCCTCTGGGAAGAGTTCCTCTACTCGACTGAGGGCCAGAACATCTGGCTGCAGGGCAACGCCCGTCCCGTCGAGCTGCAGGCGATGACGGCTGCCGGCACGGTCGATAAGGCCGCCGCCGCCAAGCTCCCGGCCGTGAAGAACGTGGTCAAGAGCTACCCAACCGAAGCGCAGTCCACCAAGGCTGCTGCTGCGGTGACCGCCGGCTGGGCGTCGTGAGCACAAACGCTCAAGCTGTTGCTGTCAACGATCCGGCGGGGCCACAGCCCCGCCGGATCAGCCGTTCCAAGGCTGGCGCGCGCGGCCCCTGGCTGGGGATCGTGCCGTTCAGCCTCTACGTACTGATCTTCCTGGGCGTGCCGTTGTACATGGTGATCCACGGCGCGCTCACCACCGACGCCGGCCATCTGACGTGGGCGAACTTTCGCGACACGCTCGACTCGGGGACCTACCGGGCGGCCTTCAAGAGCTCCATCCTGCTGTCAATCTGGACGGCTCTGCTCGGCGCTGTGTTCGGCACATGGCTGGCGGCGGCCGTCGTCGTCGCTCCCGCTGAGAGCACGCTGCGTCGGCTGATTACGAGCGCCGCGAGCGTCCTCGCCTACTTTGCCGGCGTCCCGCTCGCATTCACCTTCATCGCGGCGCTCGGCCGCGTCGGCGTCGTCACCAATCTGTTCAGCGACATCGGGGTCCACCTCTATGCCCACGGCTTCGACATCTCCTCGATGTTCGGCGTCGGGCTCGTCTACGTGTACTTCCAGGTGCCGCTGATGGTGATTCTGATCCTGCCGGCGCTCGAGGGGCTGCAGCCCCAGTGGCGCCAGGCGGCGGAGAGCCTCGGCGCCACGCGCTGGGCCTATATGCGGCACATCGCGATTCCGGTTCTGGCACCAGCGCTGATCGGCTCGACGCTGCTGTTGTTCGGCAACGCCTTCGCGGCCTACGCCACCGCGCTCGCCCTGGTCGGCTCGACGATCAACATCGTGCCGGCGCAGATCGACAACGCGATCAACGGCAACGTGCTGGTCAACGCCGACCGGCTCGGCCTCGCCCTCGGCGTCGAGATGATCGTCGTCATCGTGGTCGTGATGATCATCTACTGGCTCGTCCAGCATCGCGCACGCAGGTGGCTGGCATGAGCACCCAGGTTGCAGGTATGAACCCCACCGCCGCGCCGAGCGCACCGGCGCCCCGCACGCGCAGCCGCGAGCACCATCGGGTCCCGGCCTGGCGCTGGATCATCTTCGCCGCGGCGCTGATCTACTTCGTCGGCCCGCTCATCGCCGCCTTCAAGTACAGCCTGATCGACCAGCACGGCCACTACAACTTCCATAACTACGCGCAGATCGTCTCGAACAGCGCCGTCCGCTCGTCGCTGTACATCTCGCTCGAGATCGCGATCATCGCCGCGGTGTTCGTCGTCGTGCTGATGCTGCCGACGGTGGTGCTGGTGCGGCTGCGCCTGCCCAGGTTCACGACGGTGCTGGAGGGTGTGACGATCCTGCCGATCGTGATCCCGCCGGTGGTGATCGCCGCCGGCATGGAGGAGATGCAGGGTCACGCTCCGCACTGGGTGGTGAGCGCGCTGTTCAACCATCCGCTGACCGGCCTGACGCCGTTCTACGTGATCTTGGCGCTGCCGTTCACCTACCGCGCACTCGATAACGGCCTGCGCGCGATCGACCTGCGGACGCTGACCGACGCCTCGCGCAGCCTCGGCGCCTCGTGGCTGCTCACGCTCGCGCGCGTGGTCCTCCCGAACGTCCTCACCGCCGTGCTGGGCGCGATGTTCCTGACGATCGCCCTCTGCCTCGGCGAGGTCGTGATCTCTACGCTGATGCTCTACACGACCCTACCGGTGGAAATGATCGCCATTAGTAAGAGCAGCGCCGGGGTCTCGGTCGCGATCTCACTGCTGGCGCTGATCTTCACCTTCGTCCTGCTGTTCGTACTCTCAACGCTGGCCGGGCACCGCCGTGGCTCAGCAACGGTAAGGGTGATCTGATGACAACCGAGCAAAGCCCCTCGAGCCAGCACGATGCCTCGAGCCAGCAGGACCCCTCCATCCAGCAGGATGCCACCAGCCAACAAGATGCTGCACCCATCGTTGCCGGTACGGAGCCTCGTGGCCACGTCACCGTCACCTTCGAGGGCGTCGAGCGCCGCTACGGCGAGCTTGCCGCGTTGGATGGTCTCGACTTCGAGATCCAGCCGGGTGAGCTGGTGGCGCTGCTTGGTCCCTCGGGTTGCGGTAAGACGACGGCGCTGCGGATCCTCGGCGGCTTCGACCGCCCGACCGCCGGCCGGGTGCTGCTCGCCGGTCGCGACGTCACCGACATTCCCGCCCACAAGCGCGACATGGGCATGGTCTTCCAGGCCTACAGCCTGTTTCCGAACATGAGCGTGCTCGACAACGTCGCCTTCGGGCTACGAATGCGGCGGCAGTCGAAGGCGCGCCGTAGTGCCCGCGCCCAGGAGCTGCTCGAGATCGTGGGCCTCGGCGAAACCGGTGATCGCTTCCCGCACCAGATCTCCGGCGGCCAGCAGCAGCGCGTCGCATTGGCCCGGGCGCTCGCGATCGAGCCGACCGTTCTGCTGCTCGACGAGCCGCTTTCGGCGCTCGACGCGCAGGTGCGCACGCAGCTCCGCGGCGAGATCCGCAGTCTGCAGCAGCGGCTTGGGATCACGACGCTGTTCGTCACCCACGACCAGTCCGAGGCGTTGTCGATCGCCGATCGCGTCGGCGTGATGCAGTCCGGGCGCTTGGAGCAGATCGACACGCCGGAGAACGTCTACCGCAAGCCCGCGACTGAGTTCGTCGCCGACTTCGTCGGCGCGATGAACCGCCTGCCGGGCCGCGTCGGCGAAAGCGGGGAGGTCGTCGTCCTGGGACAGCGGTTACCAGTTGCCAACCCCGGCCAGTACGCGCCCGGCAGCGCCGTCGAGGTGCTGGTTCGGCCCGAGGTGATCGCGGTCGAGCCGGACGTCGCCGGCGCCGGCCAGATCGTCGAGCGCACGTTCCTCGGCTCGACCGTGCGGCTTGGCGCCGAGCTCGACGGCGGCAATAAGGTCGTTGTCGAGGCACCTGCTCACAGTGGCGAGCACGCGCTCGGCACGCGCGTGTCGCTGCGGATCGCCGCTGATGCTGTTACCGTCGCAGGCAGGCGATGAGTACGGCAGAGGGCTTCCGCGAAAACTTCCCCGTCCTGGGTGAGCTGGCATATCTGAACGCAGGGACCGAGGGGCCGGTGCCGACTGCCGCCGTTACGGCAATGCAGGCACGGCTCGACTCCGATCTGCACCGCGGCCGGATCGGCGCGGCGTACTTCGATGAGATCCGCGGCCTTGCGACGCGCGCTCGCTCGCTCTACGCGAAGGTGCTCGGCGCCGACCCCGGCTCGGTCGCGCTCACGGGCTCGACCACCGAGGGCTGTAACACCGTCATCAGCGGCCTCGACTTCAGTCCCGGCGATGAGATCCTGACCAGCGACCAGGAGCATCCCGGCTTGCTTGCGCCGCTACGGCTGGCGATCCTGCGCGCCGGTGTCAGCGTGAAGGTCGCGCCGTTCCGTGACCTGGCAAGCGCCGTCGGCCCGCGCACGAAGCTGATCGCCTGCTCGCACGTTTCTTGGATGGGTGGCGAAGTCGCCGATGTCGCTGCGTTGCGGGCGACAGGGGTGCCGGTGCTGCTCGACGCGGCGCAAGCGTTGGGCGCGATCCCGGTGAACGTTGCTGAGCTCGGCGTTGACTTCTACGCCGGCTCCGGGCAGAAATGGCTGTGCGGGCCCGAGGGCTCGGGCGCCCTCTATGTGCGCCCCGACCGGCTCGACGAGCTCGAGCCGCCGTGGCCGGGCTACGCCACGGTGAGCGACCACAACGACATCCTGCACGGTGCTCTGGCGGCGGGCGCTGCTCGCCTCGACACCTCCTTCCCGCCCGCGAACCGCAGCGCTTGGGCCGTCGCCGCGCTCGAGCTGTTCGATCAAGCCGGCTGGGAGTGGATCCACGAGCGCGCCGCCTCGCTGGCCGCGAAGCTTGCCTTAGAGCTGACCGAGCGCGGCTCCGACGTGTTGCCGCGCGGGCACTCGACGCTGGTCAGCTGGCACGTCGACGACGCCGAGGCTGAGGTCAAGCGCTTGGCTGCGAAGGGTGTCCTGGTCCGCAGCCTGCCCGGCGGCAAGCTGCTGCGCGCGTCGGTCGGAGCGTGGAGCAACGAGGACGATCTCGGTCGTCTGCTCGACGCCCTGAGCTGAGCCGAATCGCCAGCTGAGATGAGGCCTTGAGCGCGGGTGCCGGCCCCGCTGGGCCGGCACCGACCACACTGAGCCGACGCCGACCATGCTGGGCCGACGCGCAAGGCGCAATACTAGGGTTCTTGCCAGCTCAGACCGACACCCGGACGTTGATCGAACAGACCGCCAAGCGGTTTCTCGACGAGGTGCCCGCGCTGGCCAAGCTGAAGACCGTTGTCGGGCTCGAGCTGCACTCCCGCGGCGACGTCCAGCTCTACCGCATCGAGATGCCTGGGCCACAGGTGATGAAGGCGATCGCGCCCGACGCGAAGATGACGGTCCAAATCCAGCGGGCGAAGTTCAACGAGCTTGCCGCGCGTGGCCACCTCGCTGACTGGCGCCTCGCGTTCGAGCGTGGCGAGGCGAAGGCAACCGGCGTCGAGCAGTACCTGCGGCTGATCGAGAAGGTCGTCGAGACCCAGGAGGAGCGGTCCCGCACACGGCGGGCGCGCCCCCGGTAGGCCGGGGGACGGCTCACACTTGACTGACGCCCCGTTTCCTTTGGTATCCATGGGAAAGGGGGCGTCAGTCGCCAGCCGACGCCTGTGACCCGATCAGTAGGCCACCCGGGCGCGCCCCAGCGGGGGCGCGCCTGTAAGACCCACGCTCCGGCTACGCCACCGTGAACTTGCCGATCAGCGCGTCGAGCTGCTGCGCGGTTGCTGCCAGTTGCTGTGCGCCGGCCGCGACTTCCTGGGTTGACGCGGTCGACTGCTGCGTCGACGCCGAGACCTCCTCGGTGGCGGCGCTCGACTGCTCGGCAACTGAGCTGACCTCATTCATGCTGTCGCGCAGCTGGGTCCCGGACGCCGCGATCTCGCTGATCGCGGTCGCGATCTCGGACACCCGTGAGCTCATCTGTTCGATCGAGGCGCCAATCTGCACGAACGCGTCGCGGGCGCGCTCGACGGTCTCGGCACCCTCGCGGGTCTGGTCGGCGCCTTGCTCGACGACCGTGACCGCCTTCATCGTCTCGTTCTGCATCTCGGCGATCAGCGACTCGATCGACTCCGCCGCTTGCTTCGACTGCTCGGAGAGCTTGCGGACCTCGTCGGCGACAACCGCGAAGCCGCGGCCGTGCTCGCCGGCGCGGGCCGCTTCGATCGCGGCGTTGAGCGCCAGCAGATTCGTCTGCTGGGCGATCTCGGTGATCGTCCCGACGATTCCGCCGATCTGATCGCTGCGCTGGCTCAGCGACTCCATCACCTCTGACACCATCGCGGAAGACTCGCGCACCGCCTGCATCGAGCTTGCCGCGCCCTCGGCGGCGGCGACGCCAGTCCGCGCCAGCTCACGGGTCTCGGCGGCTGCGGTTGCCGTCTCCTCAGCGGTCTGTGCCGACGCCGCCGAGGACTCCGCCAGCTGGTCGGTGATGCGCACGGCCTCCTGCACTGAACGCACCTGGTGGTCGGCGCCCTCGGCGACGGAATTCACCGCGTCGGCGATCTCGTTCAGCGCTTGGCCGGCCTCGTGGCTGGTATTTGCCATCTGCGTCGAGGCGCCCGTCAGCGTCTCTGAGCTGCGCGAGATCTCCTGGACCATCTCGCTGATGCGGCCGCGCATCTCGTTGTAACCCCGGACCGAGACCTGCACCTCTCCGAGCACCGAGTTGAACGTCTCCGCGACCATGCCGAGCTTCCTGCCGGGCTTCGCCGTGATCTGCTTGGTCACGGGCTCGAACACGACCGTCAGGTCACCGTCGTTCATGGCGCTCAGGCCACGCTTCAGGTCGGCCAGGCAATGTCCCTCCAGCGACTGCAGCCGGTCATTGAGGTCTGCGAGGCAGGAGTCGTCACCGAGCAGCTGGCGCATGTGCTCCTGGAGCTGGCTGAAGCTGTCGATCGTCGCCTGCGCGCTGGCCAGCATCGAGTTGAAGCCGTTGACGAGCACGCCAGGCTCGCCTGCCTCGACCACGATCATCCGCGTGCCGGCCTTGGCCGTCACCGTCAGGTCGCCGGCGCTCGCCGCGGCGATGCCATGCTGAAGGCTCGCCAAGCAGTCCTCGCCCAGCGACTGCATGCGCGAGGCAAGCAGCTTCGGCGTCGCCTCGTCGCCGAACAGGTTACGGAGCTGGGCCTGCAGCTCGGCGACGGCGTCCAGCAGCTCGTTCGGCGTTCCGTCCCGCTCGATCGGCTGCGAGTACTCGCCGTCGAGCATCGCCTTGATCGCCGCGAGCGCCTGCTGCTCGCTGCCGACCGCCGGCCTTGCCTGGCCGCGTCCGGTGCGACCCTGGGACGGCGAGGCGGGCTTTACGAAGGGGCTCGTGGCTGCCTTCGTAACCGCACCGGCCGTTGGCTTGGTGCCGGGCGCCGTTGCCGATGTCGTGGCGCCGGCGCCCGGCTTCGCCCCTGCGGCGTCGCCTGACTCCCCGGAGCCCGACGACGCAGCAACGGCGCGCTTGGACTTCTTGTGGAGGTTCTTCAGAATTGGGCTCATGCCTCGGGTATCGGCAGCAACCCGAGTACCTTGCGCGAAACCGTGTGGAATGGCCCAGGTGGCCAGTCCACACGCTTCGCGGCTACTCGCCCCGCTGAGCCGCCAGCTCCTCGGCCGCGCGCAGCTGCGCGTCGATCAGTTCGAGCCCCGCGTCCCAGAAGCCGGGATCGGCCAGATCGATGCCAACGATGCGCGCCAGCTGCTCGGGACTGCGCGAGCCGCCCGTGGCGAGCAGCTCCAGGTATTGCGGCACGAAGCTCGGGCCGACCTCCTGGTAGCGACGGTAGACGGACAGTGCCAGCAGCTGCCCGTAGGCGTACGCGTAGACATAGCCCGGAGTGTCGATGAAATGGGGGACGTACGACCACCAGTGGCGGTAGCCGTCGCTCATCGCCACCGAGTCGCCGAACAGCTCGGCCTGGCTCTCGGTCCAAGCGGCGGCGAAGTCATCGACCGAGAGCTCGCCGCCCGCGCGCCGGCGCGTGTGCACGAGGTGCTCGAAGCGGTTCATCGCCATCTGCCGGAAGACGGTGGCGATGGCCGAGTCGATGCGGTCGGCGAGCAGGTCGAGGCGCTCCGCGTCGCTCGTGGACTCCGCCAGCAGCCGCTCGAAGACGAGTGTCTCGCCGAACACCGAAGCGGTCTCCGCCAGCGTCAGCGGCGTGTCCTGGTGGAAAATCCCCTGTCGCTGGGCGAGCGCGGAGTGCAGCCCGTGGCCGAGCTCATGCGCCATCGTCAGCACGTCGCGGCGCTTCGCGGTGAAGTTCAGCAGCACATACGGGTGCACGCTCGGGACGGTGTAGGCACAGAAGGCGCCGCCGCGCTTGTTCTCGCGTACCGGTGCGTCGATCCAGCGCTCGTCGAAGAACCGCTTGACGACCGCGCCGGCCTCCGGCGAGAACGACTGGTAGGTGTCGAGTACGAACGCGCGCGCCTCGGCGAACGAATAGCTCTCCTCGCTGGTGGCGATCGGGGCGGCGCGGTCGTAGTCGGCCAGCTGCTCGACACCGAGCAGCCGCGCCTTCAGCCGGTACCAGCGCTGCGGGATGTCGAAACGTCCGCGCACCGCCGCGATGAGGGCGTCCACGGACTCGTCGGATGCCTCGTTCGCGAGGTTGCGGGATGCCAGCCAGCTCGGGTAGTGCCGCAGGCGGTCGTCAACCGACTTGTCGTAGACCAGCGTGTTGAAGATGTACGCGCGCGTCCGCAGCCCCGGCTCGAGCGCCGTGGTGACCGCCTCGGCGGACTTGCGGCGTGCCTCGCGGTCGGGGTTCGAGAGGTTCGCGAGCGCCAGCTCGAGCGACACCTCCTCACCGCCCAACGAGACCTTCAGCGCCGAGACCAGCTCGCCGAAGAGGCGGCCCCAGGCGCTTTCGCTGGTGAGGCTCTTCTCGGCGAGGATCCGCTCCTCCGGCTCCGACAGCAGATGCGGGCGGTAGCGGCGGGCGCTGCGCAGGTAGTGAGCGCAGAACTCGAGCCCGTCGCCGGCCAGCAGCGCCTCGGCGCGAGCGCCGTCGAGCGCCGCCCACTCGAGCTCGAAGAACAGCAGCTTCGTCTCAAGCGCGGTCGCCTGCTCCTGTACCTTCTGCAGCAGCGCGCCGCGAGCCGGGTCGGCGGTGTCGGTCGAGAACCGCAGCGACGCGTAGGAGCCGGCGCGGCCGACCATGTCTTCGATCGCCGCAAGCTCGACCATCGCCTCGCGCAGCCCGGCGCTGTCGAGTCCGGCCAGCTTGCCCTGGTAACGCTGCGCGAACTGGTCCGCGTGCGCGAGCGCCCTGTCCAGGAGCCGCTCGACGCCATCCGCGGCGTCGCCGTCGACGAGCGGCTCGAGGTCCCACCCGGTGGCGAGCAGCTCGGGGTCCTGCAGCAGTGTGTCTGTCTGAGCCATGGCCAGAGCTTACTTGTCGGCGATCGGCTCGATCGCCGGGACAGTGCGCAGCTTCGCCGGCAGCTTGGCGCAGACACTGAGCGGCTGCGGGCCGCTCAGTTGCCAGAGTGCGTAGTGCTTGCCCTGGCGCATGTAACGCAGGACGACGTGCGCGTGCGGGCCTGGTCGCAGCCAGTACGCCGCCTGCGCGATCAACTTCTGATGGTCATCGCTGCCGCCCGGGCTGACGACAAGGTAGTTGTAGTGGCCTGCGTTCAGGGCCTGCAGCCAGGCGTGGCACTGCCGGTACTCGTGGAGCGTCCCGTCGTTGCCGGTCCACACCAGGTAGTTCACGTAGTTGTCGAACGACGGCCCGTAGAGCGGGTACCGCTGCTCGGAGATCGCGATGCCGGCCAGCGCCACCCGAGCGTGGTGGATCTCCTGGAAGCGGGCGTAGATCGGCGCCAGCGGGCTGTGGGCCACTTTGCCGAACTGGGCAGGGTGCGTGTAGCGGTCGTGCAGGTAGCGGTGCTGCTCGAAGTGCAGGCCGACGACTGCCACCAAGACCAGCACCGCACAGGTGGCGATGCCGGATGCGTTGCGTAGCCGCGGGCGCAGCAGCGCCAGACCGATTGCAGCGGCGAGCACGCAGACAGCCGACAACGCCTCCGGGACGATCGGGATCGGCCAGCGGTTCGCGCCGATCAGGATGAGCAGGTACAAGCAGCCGAGTACGGCGAACGTCACGCGCCGCCAGGCTCCTCGTCGCAATGCCGGAAGGGTCGGCAGCAGCGCCAGCCCCAGCAGGACCGGGCCGGCGATGTAGCGGATGGACCAGAAGAAGTTCCACTTTGGCCCACCAAAACTGCTGGCCGTGTTCGGCGTGACCACGTAGGCGGCGCCGGCGAGCAGTGCCACGAGTGCGAGCAGCTGGGTGCGGCGCTCGCGGGCGATGAGTGCCAGCAGCGCGCCGATAGCGGCAAATGCCAGCAGCCAGATCCAGTAGCGGTCGAGCGACCTGCTGAGTTCGCGCAGTAGCGCGCTCATGATCGGCTGGCCGAAGAAGTGGGCCACCGAGTAGCTGACGTTCTCACTCAGCACCATCGGCGGCTGGTGCATCAGCGGCAGGCGCGTGCTCGTAATTGGATTGCCAGCGGCCACCAGGTTGCGGATGTACCAGTAGCTGCCACCGACGAACAGCCCCGCGACCCAGAGTCCCGCTGTCCGCCAGTGACGGTGCCTCGGCGCGATCGCGATCGCGCCGAGGGTAAGTACGGTGACGGCCACCCACGTCGTTGGCTTGACGGAGATCGCCAATCCAGCGGTCAATGCTGCCAGCGTGAGGCGCGCCCAACTCGAGTTGGGCGCTCGTTGTGCCTGCAGGTCCGGATAGATCGCCACCGCTGCGATCAGGAAGAACACCGCGACGATGTCGTTGTCGAGGCTGCCAGCGTCGGAGGCCGTCAACATCTGCGTCGCGGTGACCGTCGCTCCCGCCAGCAGTGTCCAGGGGCCGAGCTTATACGGGGCGCCGATGCAGTAGGCCGCGAGCAGCGTCAGGCTGACCCAGACGAGGTTCAGGCCGGGCGAAAGCGTGTCGTAGCCGAAGACGAGGATTCCGACCGCATGCAGCAACTCGCTGGTAGCTGGATAGAAGCGGTTGTAGTACTCGACGTCGAGGTTCATGACGTGGGTCGTCCAGCCTGTCTGCGCAAACTGGGCGGCGAACGGCCCGTGGTACCAGAGCGTGTCGAAGCCGTGCACACCAGTCAGGTAGGCGTGCAACGTGGGCTGCAGCCACCTGGCGAAGGTCGCGCCACAGGCGAGCAGCGCCAACGCCAGCGCCCACTGTTGGGTCGACGGGCGCTGCCAGAGATGGCTGCTGCCGGGGGGGCGTGCAACGCTGGCCTCCGGGTCGGGGCCGCCGGCGGCTGCAGCGTTCCCAGCGACCCCAGCGCCGGGGCCGTTAGTGGCCCCGGCGGCGACTGCTACCGGCCGGCACCAGCGTAACGACGCCAACCCGATGACAGCGGCGCCGAGCACCAGCGGCACGAGCTTGAACAGACCGACACTGCCGAGAAGCTGCGATTCAACGACCAGCAGAGCCAGCGCGATCACGATGTTGCACAGCACTGCTAGTGCTCCATCGACATCGAACAACCAGCGGCGCCGCAGCCGGACCGCGGCGAAGCCGAGCCCGCCGCCCAGCACTGCGATTGCGATCAAGGCGGCGGCGTAGCGGATGGCCGAGGTGGAGCTGGGAATCAACTAAGCAATCTCAAGCGGAAGTCAACCGTTGCCGGTGATCTGGAGCTCGCCGCCGTCGATGCCGAGCATCACCTTGCCGGCCAGGAGGTCCTGAAGATCGGTGCCGACCAGCTTCCGCCGCCAACCGGCCAGCGGTCGCACATCGGGCTCCGTTTCACCGCGGCGGGCGGCGCGGACGATCTGCTCGAGCTCGGCACGCGAGGCCACGAGCTCGTAAGCGATGTGTGCCTGCAACGCGCGCGAGCGCACGATCGCCTCACAGAGCGCGACCAACGGAGTGTCTGTGGGCTCGGAAACGGCGTGGCGCGGTTCGTGGGGGATCGGTGGGTCGTCCTGCCCCTCCGCGATCGCCTGCAACAGTTCGTCGCCGCGTCGCTTGATCGTGGCGGTATGCATGCCGCGGATCTGACTCAATTCGCGCGCGTCCACCGGACGCCGGCGGGCAAGCTCGATCAGCGTCGGATCCTGGACGAGCTGACCGACGGGGCGGTCCTCGCGCTCGGCCGTGCGCTCGCGCCAGGCGGCCAGCCGACGCGCGACGGCGCGCGTGCGCGGGTCGAGCCGGCCGACGCGCGGCAACAACTGCCAGGCGCGATCGGGGTCGTGTCCGTCGGTTACGGTCTCGAGCCGCCGGCACTCCTCGATCGCCCACTGGTGGCGGCCGATCTCGCTCAGGCGCTGCTGCAGCGCGTCGGCGAGCGCCAGCAGGTGCTCGACGTCCTCGGCCGCGTAGTGGAGCTGCTCGGCGGTCAGCGGGCGCGCATCCCAGCGGGTGTAGCTCGCGGTCTTACTGGCGTGGATCCCGAGCACCGAGGCGAGTAGGTTCCCGTAGCCCATCTGCGCGCCCTCGCCGGCAAAGCCGGCGGCGATCTGCGTGTCGAAGATGTTGGTGGGGGTCGTCTGCCAGCTGTGCCGCAGGATCGTCACGTCCTGGTGGCCGGCGTGCAGAACGATCTGAATGTCCGGGTCGGAGAGCAGTTTGGCGAGTGGTGTGACATCGACATTGCGGTCGAGCCCGTCGATCAGCAGCGTGCGGGTTCCGGTCGGCGCCTGCTCGTCCTCGACCGCGACTTGTGTCATGCAGAGCAGCGGCCGGTAGTGGCCCTCCGACATGAACTCGGTGTCGATCCCGAGCCGTCCGTGTGCCCGCGCGAGCGTCGCCGCCAGAGCCACCTCCGAGGAGTCCGCGCAACGATGCTGCGAACTCGTATCCTTGGTAGTGCTGGTGGAACTCATCGGACTCGCTCCGGACCCTATCAAGCGAGGCCAGCGCAGCGTTGAGTCGTGCGCGATGCCGGCAGCTTTTCCTTGGTCTGGACCGGGGTCCGGGGGAGAAACACCTAGCCCGGTGGTAGGATTTGCTCATGCTCTTTACCGCGAAGGCTGAGTACGGCGTGCGCCTGATGCTGAAGCTCGGGCGTCAGGGTACGGATCGGCCGACGAGCTTGAAGGCGATCGCCGACGCCGAAGGCTTGCCGCTGGCTTACCTCGAGCAGGTTGTCGCGGCGCTGCGTAAGGCGGACCTGGTGATGAGCGCGCGTGGTGCGCACGGTGGCTACTGGCTCGCGCGCGACCCCGCGGAGATCACGATGTTCGAGGTGATCGCCGCGCTGGAGGGCACGATCGCGCCGATGGAGTGCTTCGTGCGCGAGGACATGGAGCGCGTCGTCTGCGCCTTCGAGACCGGGCAGACGCTTGACCCCTGCGCCACACGCCTGCTATGGCTGCGCGTGCAAGGCGGCATCGAGCGCGAGCTGCGCAACACGACGCTGGCGGAGCTTGTCGACTTCTCGCGCCGCGAACTGCACGAACGCCATGCAATCGGTGCGGAGCTCGCGCGGCCCGACGCGGACGTCGCTACGGCGGCCACCACGATCAGCATCACTGGCGACGCCGTCGGCGGCGACCTCGCGGTCGGCCAAGCCGCCACCGTGTGAGCTTGCCGGAACTTGGATACCGAGCGAACCAGAAACCACCCAATCTGAGAGCGTTAGAACTTTTATGCCCGATCTTGAGATCAGAAACCTCCACGTCAGCGCCGACGAGAAGGAGATCCTCCACGGCGTTGACTTGACCGTCGGCGGCGGCGAGGTCCACGCGCTGATGGGCCCCAACGGCTCCGGCAAGACCACGCTCGCCAGCGCGATCATGGGCCATCCGGCGCTGACGGTGACCGAAGGCCAGATCATCTTCGGTGGCCAGGACATCACGACGGCGACCACCGATGAGCGTGCGCGCCTCGGCCTCTTCATGTCGTTCCAATACCCTGTAGCGGTCCCAGGCGTGACGATCACGAAGTACCTGCGCTCGGTGATCAACGCGCACCGCAAGGCCCGCGACGAGGAGCCGATCTCGTTGCGCGACTTTCGCACGCGCGTGCAGGATGCGCTCAAGCTGACGAACTTCCCCGAGGAGCTCACCAAGCGCTATCTGAACGAGGGCTTCTCCGGTGGCGAGAAGAAGAAGCTGGAGATCCTGCAGCTGGCGATCCAGGAGCCCGGTCTTGCGATCCTCGACGAGAACGACTCCGGCCTCGACATCGACGCGCTGCGCGATGTCGCCGCCGGTGTCAACACCGTCGCCAGCAAGCGCGGCTCCAACATGGGGGTCCTGGTGATCACTCACTACCAGCGGATCCTGCATCTGATCAAGCCCAGCCACGTCCACGTCCTCTATAAGGGCGAGATGGTGAAGGAGGGCGGCCCGGAGCTCGTCGACGAGCTCGAGGCGCGCGGCTACGGGTGGATCACCGAGGAGATCGCGGCCTGAGCTCCGTCGTGACCGACACCATGACGACTCAAGGCGTCCTTCGGGCGCAGGCCCAGGACGGTCGTGGCACTGTGCCGCTTTCCACGCAGGTGGCGGACCAGTTCCCGATCCTGAAGCGCCGGATCGACGGGCAGCCACTGACCTACCTGGACTCGGCCGCGACTTCGCAGACCCCCCAGGCTGTAGTCGACGCGCTGGTGCGCTACTACACCCACTACCGGGCGTCGGTCGACCGCGGCGTCTACCCGCTGCTGCTCGAGGCGACCGAAGCGTACGAGTCGTCGCGACAGGCGGTCGCCGACTGGCTGCACTCGACCGTCGAGGAGACGATCTTCACCTCCGGCGCGACGATGTCGCTGAACCTGGTCGCCCAGACCTGGGGTCGGACCAACGTCGGCGCCGGCGACGTGATCGTCGTCACCGAGATGGAGCACCACTCGAACGTCGTGCCCTGGCAGCAGCTGGCGCTCGAGAAGGGCGCGAAGCTGCGCTACATCCCAGTTGACGATGACGGCAAGCTCGACCTCGGTGGCTACGCGCAGTTGCTCGAGCTGGAGCCGAAGATCGTCGCGTTCACCCACGTCTCGAACGTGGTTGGCACGATCAACCCGGTCGCGGACCTGGTCCGCGCGGCCCACTCCGCCGGCGCGATCGCCGTGGTCGACGGCACCCAGGCGATCCCGCAGATGCCGGTTGACCTGCGCGAGATCGACGCTGACTTCTACGCTTGGTCCGGGCACAAGGTCTACGGGCCGACCGGTATCGGCGTGCTGCACGGGCGGCGTTCGCTGCTCGAGGAGATGCCGCCGTTTCTCGCCGGCGGTCACATGATCAAGCGTGTCTCCGATGACAGTTCGACGTGGACTGACCTGCCGGGTAAATTCGAGGCGGGAACCTCCGCGATCGCCGAGGGCATCGGCCTCGGGGCCGCCGTCAGGTGGGTGCAGGAAATTGGCCTCGAGCGGATTCGCGCCCATGAGCAGGCACTGACCGCTGAGCTGCTGAGCCGCCTGGAGGGGTTCCCCGGCATTCACATCCACGGCCCACACGACGCCTCGGACCGTGGCGGCCTGGTCTCGTTCACGCTCGACGGGGCGCACCCGCACGACATCGGCGAGATCCTCGGCCGCGAGGGCGTCTGCATCCGCACCGGACACCACTGCGCGCAGCCGCTGATGCGCCGGCTCGGCATCGCCGCCAGCGCCCGGGCGTCGTTCGCGGTCCATAACAACGGCGCGGACATCGACCGCTTCATGGCGGCGCTGCAATCGGTCAGACGAGTTCTGGAGCTCTAATGGACGACGAGCTATATCGCGAATACATCCTCGACCACTACAAGCACCCCCATCATTGGGGCGAGTTGCCGCAGGTCGACAGCGAGGCCGAGGATATGAACCCGCTCTGTGGCGACGAGCTGCGCGTGCAGCTCGCGTTCGACGACGACGATCACCTCAGCGACATCGCCTACGCAGGCCGTGGCTGCGCGATATCGCAGGCCGCCGCCTCAATGATCTCAGACGAGGTCAAGGGGATGAGCGCCGAGGACCTGTTGCATCTCGATCGCGAGTTCGTGCTTGAACTGCTGGGCATCGACATCACGGCGGTGCGTATGAAGTGCGCGATGCTGTCGCTGAAGGTGCTGCAGTCGGCGGCACTGTCGCATGCCGGCGAGCGGGAGCCCGAACTGCAATGAGCCAAACGGTTCCCGTTTGCGCGACAGCCGAGCTGCCGCCCGGTGCCGTGCGCGTCGTTTCGGCCGGCGACTACGAGATCGGCGTCTTCAACTGCGACGGCAAGCTCTACGCGATCGAGGACCGCTGCACGCACGACGATGGCCCGCTTGCCGAGGGAACGCTCGATTCGAGCACTTGCACGATTGAATGTCCCCGACATGGGGCACGTTTTGACTTGACGACTGGTAGGGCGCTGACGCTCCCTGCCTTCGAACCGGTGGACACCTTCCCGGTGGTCATCGAGGATGACATGATCAAGCTGGAGGTGGACTGATGGCCACTACTGAAACACCCAGCCGCGGTGCACCTGAGGTCACGCGTGACCTCAGCAGCGCCAACGCACAGATCGCCGAGATCAACTCCGACTACGAGGAGCGCTACGGCTTCCGCGACGAGGAGAACTACGTCTACAAGGCGCCGAAAGGGCTCAGCCGCGAGATCGTCGAGAAGATCTCCGAGCTGAAGCACGAGCCGGCATGGATGCGCGAATTCCGGCTGAAGGGCCTTGACTACTTCCTAGCGCGGCCGCAGCCGGCTTGGGCGCCGGAGGCGCTGAACAAGCTCGACTATGACGACATCTGCTACTTTGCCCGCGCCTCGGATAAGTCCGCGCGGTCCTGGGACGATGTGCCGCCCGACATCCTGCGCACCTTCGACCGCCTCGGCATCCCCGAGGCCGAGCGCAAGTTCCTCTCCGGGGTCGGCGCCCAGTACGAATCCGAGTCCGTCTATCACCAGATGCACGACGACCTCGAGCAGCAGGGCGTGATCTTCTGCGACATGGACACCGCGCTACGCGAGCACGAGGACCTCGTGCACGAGTACCTCGCGTCACTGATCCCGCAGAACGACAACAAGCTGGCGGCGCTGAACTCGGCGGTTTGGTCCGGCGGCTCGTTCGTCTATGTGCCCGCCGGCGTGCACGTCGACCAGCCGCTGCAGGCCTACTTCCGGATCAACAGTGAGAGCATGGGGCAGTTCGAGCGGACGCTGATCATCGCCGAGGAGGGCGCGTTCGTCAGCTACGTCGAGGGCTGCACGGCGCCGGTCTACTCCTCGGAGTCGTTGCATGCCGCGGTTGTCGAGATGATCGCCAAGCCTGGCGCCCGGATCCGCTATACGTCGGTCCAGAACTGGTCCGCGGACGTCTTCAACCTCGTCACCAAGCGCTCGATCGCCTACGAGAACGCGACGGTCGAGTGGGTCGACTGCAACCTCGGCGCCGAGCTGTCGATGAAGTACCCGTCGATCTACCTGGCCGGCGAGCACGCCCATGGCGAAGTGCTGTCGATCGCCTTCGCGGGCAAGGGGCAGGTCCAGGACACGGGCGCGAAGGTCTTCCACATGGCGCCGAACACGACCTCGAACGTCTTCTCGAAGTCGATCTCGAAGGATGGCGGCCGCGCCTCCTACCGTGGCACGCTGGAGGTCGCGAAGGGCGCCCACGGCTCACGCTCGAAGGTCGTCTGCGACGCGCTGTTGCTCGACGAGCGCTCCCGGACCGACACCTACCCGACGATCAGCATCAGCGAGAACGACATCGAGGTCGGCCACGAGGCGAGCGTCTCGAAGGTCGGCGAGGACCAGCTGTTCTACCTGATGGCGCACGGCATCCCCGAGGATGAGGCCTCGAAGCTGATCGTCAACGGTTTCCTCGAGCCGATCACGAAGGCGCTGCCGATGGAGTACGCGGTTGAGATGAACCGCCTGATCGAACTGCAGATGGAGGGTTCCGTTGGCTGATGAAGTTACGGCACTGCCGACCGTGGAGCTGCCCGCGTACAAGGGTCGACCCGGCTGGCAGTTCACCGACCTGTCGCGCTTGAACCTGGCCGCCTACGAGCTGGTCAAGGAGGACCCACGGCTAACTGCCGGGGCTGCGCCCGCTGGCGCGGCCCCGGAGGGAATCTTCAAGCTCGACGCTGCCACCGACCTGCCCGCTGGCGTGATCGTCAAGCCGTTCGAGCAGGCGCTGGCCGAGAACGGGGACCTCGTCCGTCACCACCTCGGACGATTGATCTCCGACGACGATGTCTTCGTACGGCTGAACGGCGCCGGCTTCCGCGCCGGTAGCTTCGTCTACGTCCCGCGGGGTGTCGAGCTGCAGCAGCCGATCTCGCTGATCACCGTCCAGGACGGCGACCACACGCTGCTGAACCAGCGCACGCTGATCGTGCTCGACGAGGGCGCGAAGGCTGAGGTCTGGGAGCAATACCTGTCCGGCTCAGGTGAGCTCGACAGTGTCTTCAACGCGGTGACCGAGCTGGTCGTCGGCGACAGCGCCAAGCTGCTGTACGTCAACGCCCAGGCGCTTTCGCAGAAAAGCTGGATCTTCGGCGCTCAGCGCTCGCAGGTCGGCCGGGACGCCAACCTCGATTGGGTGGCGCTCGGCTTCGGCGCCCGCAACGGCCACGTCCGCACCGAGACCCATCTGGTCGGTGAGGGCGGCGGCGCCCGCGTCACCGGCGCTTACGCGGTCGAGGGCTCGCAGCACATCGACTACGACACGACGCAGGAGCACGCGGCGCCGCACACGACCTCCGACCTCGCTTTCCGCGGCGTCCTCCAGGACAGCTCGAGCGCCGTCTGGCAGGGGAACATCGTCGTTGATCCTGGCGCCCAGAAGACCGATGCCTTCCAGGAGTCGCGGAACCTGCTGATCTCGAAGAAGGCTCACGCCGACTCGATCCCGGGCCTTGAGATCCAGGCTAACGACGTGCGCTGCACCCACGCGGCGGCCGTTGCCCAGGTCGATGCCGAGCAGATGTTCTACCTGCAGGCCCATGGCCTGCCGGAGCCGATCGCCAAGCGCCTCGTGATCGAGGGCTTCCTCGACGCGCTGATCGAGCGCTTCGCGGTTGGTCCAGTGCGCGAGACGCTGCAGCCGGCGCTCGAGCACCGGCTGCAGCAAATCCTCCAGCGCTAGCGGCAGCAGGGCTGCCGCCAGCGCCCTTCCTACTCGACGGCGCCGGCCTCCACGCCGGCGCCGAGGTCCGTGCTGACAGCGGCATCGACCTCGGTCTCAGTCTCCGTACCCGCGTCGACCGGCGCATCGGCTTCGCGTTCTGTCTCGGCGCCGACCTCCGGCTCCGCGCTGTCTGCCGCGCCAGCGGCGTCGACGAACGGGTCGACGACCTCGATCCGGAACTGCGCGACGAGCTGCTCCAGCAGGCTCGCGTTCGCGGCGAGCGTCTGCGCCGAGGCGGCGACCTGCTGAGCCGCGGCCGAGCTCTGCTGGGTGGAGGCGGATACCTGTTGCGTCGACGCGGACACCTGCTGCGTTGAGGCTGAGGCCTGCTGTGCCGAGGCGGCGAGGCCGCCGGCGCTCTCGGTGACCTGCGCCGCGGAGGCGGCGACCTCCTCCACCGTGGCCGAGGTCTGCTGCGCCGACTCCGACACCTCGTCGGCGGCTTCGTGCATCGAGTGCGCCGAGGCAGCGACTTTCCGGGTCGACGCTGACGTCTGCTCGGCAACCTCGGCGACCGTGCCGACAGCGGCCTGCATCTCCCCGGCGCTCGCGGCGATCCGCTCGGCGATCGACACGATCCGGTCGACGCGGCCGGTCATGTCCTCGATCGCGTGGTCGATCTGCTCGAACGCGTCGCGGGTCTGGTCGACGACCTGGACGCCGTCCTCGGTACGGCGCGTCCCGACGGTGACGGCACTGACGGCGCGGTTCGTCTGGCTCTGGATCGTGCCGACCAGATGCGTGATCTCGGCAGCGGCGCCACCGGACTCCTCGGCGAGCTTGCGGACCTCGTCGGCCACGACCGCGAAGCCACGGCCCTGCTCACCGGCGCGAGCGGCCTCGATCGCGGCGTTGAGCGCCAGCAGGTTCGTCTGCTCCGCGATCGCGGTGATCGTGCCGACGATCTTCCCGATCTGGGCCGACTCGTCGTCGAGGTCGTGGATCACCCCGTCGATCTCCTGCGAGGTGTCGCGGACGGCGGCCATCGCGCTGCTCGCCTGCTCGGCGGCGCTGACGCCAGCTTGCGCGGCCTCGCGCGTGTGGTGGATCGCCTGCTGCGTGTCATGGGCGGCGCTGGACGCGGTCTCAACCGCTGCGTTGACGTCGTCGACGGAGCTGCGTGCGACGTCGACGGCCTCCACCTGGCGGCGTACGCCGGCGGTGATGTCGTCCACGGCGTGGTCGACGTCACCAGCCGCGGTGCGCACGCGTTCGACCGCCTCGACCTGGCGCTGCGCCTGCTCGGCGACCTGGCCGATCGCGGTCGCGACCTCATCGGCCGAAAGCCGGATCTGCTCGACGGTCCGCGCCTGCTGGCCAGCACCGGTGGCGATCTCGTCGATCACGGTCGCGATCTCACCGATCGCCCGGCCGGACTGCTCGACGGAGCTGCCGGTGTCGGCGGAGGCGCTGTGCAGCTGGGTCGACGACGCGGACACGGCTTCGGCCGAGTTCGAGATCTCGCCAACCAGTCCGCTGAGCTGCGTGCGCGTGTCGTCGTAGGCATCGAGCGCCTGGGTGACGCTGGTGCGCATGTGGTTGAACGAGCTGGCGATCTGGCCGATCTCGTCGCCGGTCGGATTATCGATCGGCGGCGCGTCGACGCTGTAGGTCTGTGTCAGGTCGCCGCCGGCGAACGCGTGCAGACCCTGCTGGAGGCTGCCGACGCCGGTCTGCTCGAGCATGTTCAGGTGCTTCAAGACCTGCCGGACGCGCTTGCGGATTGTGGCGGAGATTCTCAGGGCCAGCAGCAGACCGATCACGACGGCCAGGACGACCAGGCCGGCAAGCACGATCAGCGCGCGGTTGACGGCGTGGTTGTTCGCGGTGAGACGAGTGCGAGCATCGCCCAGGCTTGCACTGACCCAGCTGTCAGTCGCTGCCGTGAGCGTCTGGTAGTCGTCGGAGGAGGAGACCGCCAGCGCCTGGATCGAACTGTTGTCCGAGTGGGCGGCGTTGTTGCTGAGCGCGGCCGTGGACTGGAGATAGGTCTGCCAGTCCGCCAGTGCTGTGCGCCAGAGCGACTTCAAGCTCGTGTTCGACTGTAGCTTGGCGTAGCCCGCGAACTCCTTGGTGATGTCATCTTGGGTCTGCTGCAGGCTGGCGCTGATCTGGGCGCTGTATTCCGAGCTGGTGTTGACCGCGTTCTGCAGCTGCAAGCTGCGGAACTGGCCAAGGTCGATCGCGATCTGGGTCGCGACCTCGACGTTGGGCACGGCTTGGCCCTGAACCTGGTTGCCGTCTCGCCTGATGCTGCCCAGCTCCAGGAACATGACGACGCCGATCACGACCGTCAGTGCAAGTACCGTGCCGAAGCCAGCAAGCAGCTTTCCACGCACAGATACGTTTCTGAACATCTTGCGCATTCCTCTACTCCAGACGCTTTCCTCTGGCCCCCCTCAGGGCCTGATTTCTGCGGGCCCGCAGTCGCGCCGGACCTGCCTCAGTGACTGCCCGCCATACCCAGCGGCGCCACCGCGCTCCGGCGTTCGTGACCTCTCTTGCCGTTGACAATCGACAGCGGCCCCCAGCAACTTGAGTCACGATGCTGCAGGACCGACATCTCATGGTTTCCTCTCAACGGCGCCTGAGTGCCGTCGCCGCAGCAGCGGCTGCGGCGATAGCCTCCCAGTCATGAAGCTCGCTACATTCAAGGTTTCCGATGGAGACCGCAGCGTGCTGGCCGGTGTCCTCGAAGAGGGGCGGCTACGCGCGTTCGCAGAGGGGGAGGACGCCGTGCGCGGCGTGCTTGCCGGGACGCAGTCGACTGACGGCCACCTCGGCACGTTCGCGCTCAGCGACGTGACGCTGCTGGCGCCCGTCCCGAATCCCGGCACGATCTACGCGATCGGCCTGAACTACGCCAACCACATCGCCGAGATGGGACATGAGCCGCCGCGGGAGCCGGTCCTGTTCACGAAGCTGCGCGGCTCGCTGACAGGCCCGTCCGGCCCGGTGAGTCGCCCCGCGATCGTCAGCCGTCTCGACTACGAGGGTGAGCTGGCGTTGGTGATCGGCGCCGGCGGTCGGCTCGGTGGTCTTTGCATCGCCGATGACATCTCGGCGCGGGAGCTGCAGGAGCGGGAGTCACAGTGGACGCGCGCGAAGGGCGGCGACACGTTCTGCCCCTGCGGGCCGTGGATCACGACGATCGATGAGATCGACGATCCGCTGAAGCTGCAAGTGCGAACCTGGGTGAACGGCGAGCTACGCCAGGACTCGAGCACCGAGAACCTCGTCTTCGGCCCCGACGCGCTGATCGACTTCATCGCCGAGGTCGCCGCGCCGCAGCCTGGCGACCTGATCCTGACTGGGACGCCCGGTGGTGTCGGTCAGGGGATGCAGCCGCCGCGCTATCTGCAGCCGGGCGACCGCGTCCGCGTTGAGATTGAGCCGCTCGGCTCGATCGAGCACAAGATCGTCTGAGCGGGCGTAGGCCCGTAACTGACGAGTCCGGGCGCGAGACCGTGGTCTACGCGCCCGGACATCGCCGGCAGATCAGTGGTGCTCGATGACCTTGTCGATCAGTCCGTACTCGGCGGCCTGATCGGCGGTGAAGAACTTGTCGCGCTCCATGTCCGCATGGACCTGCTCGACCGTCTGCCCGGTGTGCTGGGCGTAGATCTGGTCGATTCGATCGCGGGTGCTCAGCACCTCGCGGGCGTGGATCTCGATGTCGGAGGACTGGCCCTGGAAGCCGGATGACGGCTGGTGGATCAGGATCCGGCTGTTCGGCAGCGCGAAGCGCTTGCCGGGGGCGCCGGCGGCCAGCAGCAGCGATCCCATCGACATCGCGATGCCGACGCAGATCGTCTGGACCTGCGGCTTGATGAACTGCATCGTGTCGTAGATCGCCATGCCGGCGTAGATCGAGCCGCCGGGCGAGTTGATGTAGAGCGAGATGTCCTTCTCGGGCTCCGACGACTCCAGGTGCAGCAACTGGGCGACGATCAGGTCGGCGACATTGTCGTCGATCGGGCTGCCCAGGAAGATGATTCGCTCATCCAGCAGGCGGCTGTAGATGTCGAACTCGCGCTCACCGCGGGCGGTGCGCTCAACGACCATTGGAACGAGTGGCATGGCATTCACGCTAGCGCACGGCTGCCCGGTTCCTCCCGGTGCTGGCCGAGTCCGCGGCCGTCGCGGATTTTCTCCCGTATATAGGTGCAAAATCCGCGACGGCCGCGCTCCGGAATCAAATGCCGTCCCGAAATACTGCCTTGCCGGCCGGTCGCCGGTCGGTCGCTCACCGTCGACGGTCGTCACGCCACTCACGGCACGACAACGGCGGAGCCGTCGAACGCGCCGGCTCGCAGGTCCGCGAGTGCCTGCTCGGCCGTGGCCAAGGGGTAGACGCTGACGGTGGTCCGGATCGGGACCTGCGGCGCCTCGCGCAGCATCGCCTCGGCGTCGGCGCGCGTGAGGTTCGCGACCGAACGGATCGAGCGCTCCTGCCAGAGGTCGTCGTAGGAGAAAGTAGGGATCTCGCTCATATGGATGCCGGCGCAGACGACCGTCCCGCCACGGTCGAGCACGCGCAGCGCCTGCACCACCAGCGGACCGGCGGCGGCGAAGATGATCGCGGCGTCGAGCGGCTCTGGCGGCGCCTCCAGACTCGAACCGGCCCACTCGGCCCCAAGTGATCGCGCGAACCGCTGCGTGTCCGCATCGCCCGGGCGCGTGAAGGCGAAGACGCGTCGCCCCTCGTGGACCGCAAGCTGGCAGATCATGTGCGCTGCCGAGCCGAAGCCGTAAAGCCCGACCCGCTCCGCGTCGCCGGTCATGGTCAGCGCGCGGTAGCCGATCAGGCCACCGCAGAGCAGCGGCGCAACCTGCTCGTCGCTGAGCCCGTCGGGTAGCGCGAAGCAGTAGCGACGGTCAGCGACGGCGCGCTGCGCGAAGCCGCCGTCGATGTCGCGACCGGTGAAGCGCGCCTCCAGACAGAGGTTCTCGCGGCCGGAGCGGCAGAACTTGCAGCGTCCGCAGGTGTAGCCGAGCCACGGCACGCCGAGCCTTTCACCGTCGTCCGAGACCCCGACGATCTGGTGCCCGAGCACGACCGGCAGCTTCGTCGCCTCGATCTCGGCGTCACGCAAGTGCAGGTCGGTGCGGCAGACGCCACAGGCGCGAACCGTCAGCGCGATCTGTCCCGGGCCCGGCTCTGGGTCCGGCAGCTCACGCACGACCAGCGGTCGGCTCTGTTCTTCAAGTACCGCGGCAAGCATCTTCGGTCCCTCCGATTCTCTCGCGAACCCCACTCCACATACTCTGGCGGGCCCGGCTCGGACCCGGGCTCGGACCCGGACCCGGACAAAGACGCCAGACGCTGGCCCTTTAGCTGGCGGCGTCGAGCCAAGCGCGCCGGCTCATGTGCGTCGCCGTCGCCGTCGCCGTCGCCGTCGCCGTCGCCGTCGCCGTCGCCGTCGCCGTCGCCGTCGCCGTCGCCGTCGCCGACTCGCCGCGCGAGAGCTCAGCCCGGATCTCGCCAAGCAGGCCATAGCGCTCGGCAACGACGTTGTGCTGGTGGATCGTCTCGAGATTCTCCTGCCGCGCCGACACGAACACGTCGTCGCCAAGCTCGGTGTAACGCCCGGCGACGCCGCCGATCATCTCGCGCACGCAGTCCTCGACGAACCGCGGGCGGCGGTGTGCCCGCTCGACCACGCTGGCCTCGTCGTCACGCTTCATCAACTCGTAGATCTCCGAGGACATCGATTCCTCGACGATCTGCACAAGCTCGCGCGCGTCGATGTCGGCGTCGACGCCCTCCGGCAGCCCGAGCTGCAACGTCCCGAGCCCGCGCTGATTATGCGTGGCGACCGGTACCGCCTCGAGGATCCGGTCGATCGCCTCGTCGTCGTAGCCCTGCTCGGCGAGGCGGACTCGGGCGGCGGCGGCGACGTACTCCTGCGCGCACGGACAAGCGGTCATGCCCTGCGCCCTCACCCCGGTGATCCGCCGCGTACCGCGTTCACTGGCGACCGCGCAGCCAAGCAGCGTGTAGATCTCCTGCGTAGGGATCCCGGATACCGGTGCCGGCTTGCGCTCGGGGAAGCGTGCGGTGACCGTGACCTCGGCGCGCCGGGCGTGCTGGCGCTCGCGTACGAGCACGGCGATCCGCTCGGCCAGCGTCTCGGCGCGCAACGTCGGCTGGTCGGAGAGCACAACCTCGCCGATGGCGGCGTTGACGACCTCCTCGAAGCGCGACATGTGCGCGCCCTTCTGGTTGGAACCGAGCTCGACCGCGCATTCGAAGCGCGCGGAGAACAGCTGCGCCGAGCCGCCGGCACCGAGTCGAATCACCTTTTCGACACCGGTCACGCCGACCTGCGAGAGGCTGATCTTGACGTCGGGCTGGCTGGCCTGGACGTCGAGTACAGGCACGGATGCGGAAGTGTGTCCTGTCATGCCGTAAGCCTAGTGCTCCATTGAGCGGCCCTTGCAGCGGCCAAGGCTGTCACAGGCGTCGCGTAGGCGGGTAGCAGGAACGTTGTCAGCCGAGTGCGGATGTATCCGCATCGGGGCGACGGGAGTGGCGGTGATGGGCGTGCGTGTGATATCAATGCTTCGTCCTGGAGGGGAGCAACGGAAAGCCACCTGGCGTGGCTATATCCGCTCTGCCCTGCTTCGCAAGAGGAGATCGCGATGAGCGGACAAGTTGCGGTGCTGCCGGATGCGCGCGGGCGCGATGAGCTTGATCGGCTTGAAGCCCAAACCCGGGCCGAGATCGACGAGGCCAAAGGCTCGGGCGAGGCGGACTTCGATGCCAGCGTTGCCGACTCGCTGACGCTTTACATGCGTGAGGTTGGGCGCGTCAAGTTGCTCACCGCCGAGCAGGAGGTCCGCCTCGCACATCAGATCGAGCGCGGCGACCTGGGCGCGAAGGAGCACATGATCGAGGCGAACCTGCGGCTGGTGATCTCGCTCGCTCGCGGCTACGAGGGGCGAGGGCTGGCGCTCAGCGACCTTGTCCAGGAGGGGTCGATCGGCCTGATCCGGGCAGTGGAGAAGTTCGACTACCGCCGTGGCTGCCGCTTCTCGACCTACGCCACGTGGTGGATCCGCCAGTCGATCGTGCGCGCGATCGCGAATAAGGGCGCAACGATCCGTGTGCCGGTCAACGTCAGCGACAAGCTGCGTCGCGTTCGCAGCGCCGAGCGCGCGCTGACGCAGCAGCTTGGCCGGCAGCCGACCGCTGCCGAGCTCGCCTCCGAGTTGCAGATCGCGCCCGAGGAGCTGGAGCATCTCCTGCAGCACACGCAGCAGCCGGTTTCGCTCGAGCAGCCGCTGCGCGACGGCGAGGAGGTGGAGCTGGGCGACTTCGTCGAGGACCGTTGCGCCGAGACCCCGTTCGAGGCGGCGGACCGGTCGCTACGGGCGGAGCTGGTGCATCGGGCGCTGGCGGTGCTGCCGGAGAACGAGCGCCAGGTGATCGAGCTGCGCTACGGGCTCAGCGGCGAGACACCGAAGACGCTTGACGAGGTCGGCCGCAACTTCAGCCTCACGCGCGAGCGGATCCGGCAAATCGAGAGCCGCACCCTGAAGAAGATGGAGCTGCTGCCGCCATCGGTTGGGCTGCGAGGCGACCGCTCGTAAGACCGCCGGCGCTACGATCGCGGCATGGGGAGCCTCGAGCAGCGAGTGCGGGAGCTCACAGGCCGGGCGGTCGCGCGCGAGCCGGCAGTGTTGCAGTCTGCGGTCAACGGCGAGCCGTTGCATGGCTCCCAGTCCGAGGTCAACCAGCTTGTGATCGCGGCGCTTGGCGGCGTTTACGACGCGCTGATCGAGATCGCCCGCGAGATCGACGAGCGCGGTCTCGGCGAGGGTCCCAGCGGCCCGGACGACTGACCGCGGACCGCGGAGGATCCGACCTTCGGCTGCAGCTCGACCGGCTCCAGGCTATGGATCAACTGACCGCGGGCCACAGATCGTCTTCGCGCGCCAAGGGCTAAACTCAGCCGCCGCGGCGGGGTTCCCGAGCGGTCAAAGGGGTGTGGCTGTAAACCACATGGCACTGCCTTCCTAGGTTCGAATCCTAGCCCCGCCACCTTCTGGCGCCGGCCCGCTGGCCGGCGCCGACGCCTCTCCAGACCCCGCGCGACGACACTGCGGCCGCCGCGCCGTTGGCAGCCGTCTCGGGCCGCTCCCCGATCCCGCCTACGGGATCTCGACCAGGACCTTCCCGACGGCGCCGTCACGGACGGCGTCCTGGGCGTCGGCGATGCGCTCCAGCGGGAAGCGATGCTGCGGCAGGTTCAGCCGCAGTGCCCCGGCGGTGAGCGCCGCCTGTGTACTCTGCACGGCCGCCAGCAGCGCGGCGTGCGGCACCGTGTAGAGCAGCATGAAGTGCAGGAAGGCGTTCAGCCCCATCAGCTCGCGCACCGGCAGCGCGGCGGCCGACTCCGGGTTCGCGGCATAGGAGACGATCGTCGCGCGCCGGGCTGCGACCGCGAGGTCGAGCTCGAGGTTCCGCGCGATGTCGACGTCGATGATCCGCCGCACGCCGCTGGGGACCAGCGCCCGGATCCGTTCGGCGACCCCGGGCTCGCGGTAGTTCACGGTGGCATCGGCGCCGGCGGCCAGCGCCAGTTGCGCCTTCTCGTCGCTGGAGACGGTGGCGATCACGGGCCCGGCGCCCGCATGCTTGGCCAGCGCCACGGCGGCATTGCCGACCGCGCCGGCGCCACCGGTGATGAGGATCGCCTGATCGCTGACCGGCCCGCCGTCGAGCAGGCAGTAGGCGGCGGTGAGGGCGGGTATGCCGAGCCCGGCGCCGAGCTCGTCGCTGGCGTCGTCGGGCAGCGCTAGCACCCGCTCGGCCGGCAGCACGGAGTACTGCGCGGCGGCGCCCCACCGGTTCTCGTTGGCTGCGAAGTAGATCCAGACGCGTTGGCCGACCGTGAGCGTGTCGACCCCGGCGCCGAGGGCATCGACGGTGCCGGCGGCATCCTGGCATGGAACCTGAAAGTCGCCGATGCCCTCGGCGCCGGCGGTCGGGGCCGTCGATGCCGTCAGGCCGGTGCGACTCTTCCAGTCGGTCGGGTTGACGCCTGCGAGCCTGACCCGCACGCGCACCTCGCCGGGTCCCGGCTCCGGCGTCGGCAGCTCGCGGACGCTGAGGTCGTGATTGGAAGCGGAGGGAGTGTAGGTGGCGGCAATCATGATGCCGCGGAGTATATGCGGGGGATGAACGAAACCGGGGCGGGCGGCCGTGTCGCGGCTGCCTCCGGCAGCCGCGACACGGCCGCCCGGGGCTACCGAGACAGACCGCGATTTTCGTCGCCGTCGCCGCGGTCGTGGTCTACGATGCGCGTTGTGACAGAACGACAGAAGATTCGGTCTTACCTGTTGGACATGGACGGGGTGCTGATCCGTGAAGAACAGGTGATTCCCGGCGCTGACAAATTCGTACAGCGCCTGCGTGAGCTACAGATCCCATTTCTGATACTTACCAATAACTCGATGTACACGCCCCGCGACCTTGCCGCCCGGCTACTCCAGCACGGGATCGAGGTCGAAGAGAAGAGCCTCTGGACCTCCGCGCTTGCAACTGCGCGCTTCGTGCAGTCTCAGCGTCCCGGTGGCACCGCTTTCGTGCTCGGGGAGGCCGGGCTGATCACGGCCCTGCATTCGGCCGGTTACACGATGACCGATGTCGATCCGGATTACGTGGTCCTCGGCGAGACACGCTCGTACAGCTTCGAGCGGATCACGCAGGCGGTGCGCTTGATCGAGGACGGCGCCCGCTTCGTCTGCTCGAACCCCGACGCAACCGGACCCTCGGCGCGCGGCCCGATTCCCGCGACCGGCGCGGTTGCAGCGCTGATCACCAAGGCGACGGGCGTCAAGCCGTACTTCGTCGGCAAGCCGAACCCGTTGATGATGCGCACCGGGCTGAACGTGATCGACGCGCATTCGGAGTCGTCGACGATGGTCGGTGACCGGATGGACATCGACGTGCTCTCCGGGCTCGAGGCTGGCATGCAGACGGTACTGGTGATGAGCGGACTGAACACCGTCGAGGACGCCGAGAGCTTCCCGTACCGACCGTCGCGGGTGGTCGACTCGATCGCCGATCTGCTGCCCGATCTGGAGACGGTCGCGCCGGCCAGCGGGCCGGCGCTTGCGCAAGAAGCGAGCTAGGGAGTCGCGATGGGATCCGCTGCGCCTTTGCGCTGGTGCGGAGCGGCTGAATACAATTAGCACGTGCCGTAACGTCGGCTGATCGTAGGGCAGGTCGCCGGCGACAGAACGCAAGCTCGGCGGCGGGTGGTTCACCGTCTGCCAATTCGGGAAGCGGGAAGCTAATGCACACCGGCCCAGCAAGGACAAGCAAAGGCACTAGAGGCGAGATTGGCTCGAAGGAGCTCATGGTGCGCTGGCACCGGGACGGCGACAAGCGGGCGCGTGAGCAGCTCGTCGTCCGCTATCTGCCGCTTGCCCGGAAGCTGGCGCGCCGCTATCGCGGCGCCCGCGAGCCGCTCGATGATCTCGAGCAGGTCGCCAGCCTCGGCTTGGTGAAGGCGATCGATCGCTACGACCCGGAGCTCGGGAACAGCTTCAGCTCGTTCGCCGTGCCGACGATCCTCGGCGAGATCAAACGCTACTTCCGCGACTCGGGCTGGGCGGTTCACATGCCGCGCGGCATCCAGGAGCTGGCGCTGCGCGTCGATCAGGCGCGTCGGACGTTGGCGAGTCGTGACGGCGGCGAGCCGACCTACGCCGAGCTAGCCGAGTATCTGGAGCTTGGCGTCGAAGATGTGCTCGACGCGGTCGAGGCGGCGGGTGCGCATCACGCGATCTCATTCGACACTCCGCATGAAGATGGCGAAGGCAGCATGATTACGCTCGGAGACTCACTTGGGTCTGTCGACGAGCGGTTCGATCAGGTTGACCTCGGTGTGTCGTTGAATCGCGCGATCAGCCACTTGTCCGAACGCGAACGTCTCGTTCTCGCGTTGCGCTTCGACGAGGACCAGACGCAGAGCGAGATCGCCGAGGCGATCGGCGTTTCGCAGATGCAGGTCTCGCGAGTGCTCCGGCGAGCGCTCGAGCGCATGTCGGACCTGATGTCCGAGGCGCCTGCCTGACGGACGCCTGCTTACAGGTGGTGCCGGCTTCGCCTTCTGGCCTGTCCGGAGAACGGCGGAGCCGCCCGTCTGGGCGGACTGATTCCGTGGCCTCGACGCTCGCGACAAGCGGATTTCCGGAGGCCACGTACTGATGACCGGTAGTGCCGCCCGTCTGCGTCTGCAAGCGCTGAGCGACTCGGCGAATATCGCTGCGGTGCGCGCGGCGATCGCGGCGGTCGGCGACGCCGAGCGGCTCGAGGACGAGCTGATCGCCGATGTCAAGACCGCAGCCACCGAAGCCTGTAACAACATCGTCCTGCACGCCTACCAGGGGCAGGCCGGTCCCATGTGCGTCGAGCTTGAGCTCGAGCCGGCCAGCGTCCGGCTGCTCGTGAGCGATGAGGGCAACGGCTTCGTGCCGGTGGCCGGTCGCCGCCGCCTTGGCCTGGGGCTGCCGCTGATCGGCGCGCTCACGCGGCACGCGGAGTTCCGCATGGGCAAGGGTGGGGGCACCGAAGTCGAGATGTGGTTCTCGCGTCCCGTTGTCGGCATGACGGGACCGGCCGTGAGCTGGCCGGCGCGCACCCCGGGGAGCGAGGTCCTCGGCCTCGGCATTTGGTTTATGCCCTGCGACCTCGGGCTCTATGTGCTGCCGCGGGTGCTGACGCTGCTGGCTGCTGGGCGCGGCTACTCGCTCCCCGGTGTCGAGCGCGTGCGTCGTGCGGCCGCCTGCCTGGCGCGCTACACCGGCTTGTTGGCGAGCCCCGTCAGCCACGTCGTGATCAGCTTCGACCACTGCCGCCTGGAAGTTGCGGTCGCGTTGGCGGCGGGAGCCGGGCGCGGCGGGGAGGGCACCAGCGGGGCCGGGTTGCCGGCGGAGCTCGTCGATGCCGCCGACGCGGTGCGAGTGCATCGCGGCGAGGACGGGGACCGCTGGTTACTGATGGAGCTCAGCTATCCCGGTGCCGCGCGCGGCCAAGGCTGATCACTGTCCAGCGGGCTGGGACTGCCGACGGTGAGGGCTTACCGGTCAAGCGCGCTCAGATCCCGGACCAACTCGAGGCTGTCGAGCAGGCCGGTGAGCTCGAGCAGGCGATGGACCTGGCCGCCGCCGTCAACCAGCACCAGGCGATGGCCGGCCTCCTGACAGCTTCTGTGCGTGTGCACCAACAGGCTGATGCCGGTGGAGTCGATAAAGCCAAGCTGGCTCAGATCGATCACGAGCATCTCGCGATCGGCCAGCTGTGTCAGCGTCTCGGCGAGCCGCGAGCACGAGGCGAGGTCGAGCTCACCGAAGACCGTCAGGATCGTGCGGTCAAGCTCGCTGTGCAGTTCAAATCGGAAACCATCCTCCAAGACATGTAAAAGACTACATGTCCCCTGGCGAAACGGTAAGGGGCTGCGCTAAGCGGTTGCGGGCAGTCGCCAGCTGTGACCGACCGCAATGCTCGCAGGCGGAACGCTGCTGACAGCCTCAGCCAAAGCTCAGGGCGCCGCCGGCACCGACGACACGGTCGAACCGCCAGCCGCGTAGCTGCTCACGACTGCCGACCAGACCGGTGATCACAGCGCCGGTACGCGTCTCGATCGCCGCCCGCAGCCGTGTCAGCCGATCACGCAGCGCACGATCGCGTACCGGCTCCGCATCGCAGAATTCCTCGGGCCCGTTCTCCACCAGCACGGTCACCCGATCCGGGTGGCGGCGCGCGATCTCTTCGACCAGCTGCGCGTCGTCATCGCTCTGTTCAACGATCGCAAGGATGTCGCTCATGGGATCAGTCTCGGTCGGCCATGATAAGGCGCGGTTAAGGGCAAATATGAGTTGCCAAGCGAAGTCGGGGCCGGTGCACAGCGGTGCTCCGGCCCCGCATGCACGCTAGAGCTGCTCGGCCACCGGGAACTGGGCCCGCACCATCCACAGCGCCTGCTCGAGATCGCCGACGACCTCGATCATCAGGTCCTCGGAGACGCTGTCGAACTCGCCCAGGCGGTTCATCCGCTCGCGGCAGCGCTCGGCAGTGTCGGCAATCCGCTGCGCGAGCTCGCGAACTACCTCCTGGTCGGCGATCTGTCCCTGGGCGATCGGAGCGGGGCTGGCGGCGGCGACCGTGGCGGCCTGGCCGTCGGGGATCAGGCCGAGGGCGACGGACCGCTCGGCGACCTTATCCGACAGTTCATGCCATTCGTCGACGAGCTCGTCGAGCTGCAGATGCAGGGAGCGGAAGTGGGGACCGATCACGGACCAGTGGAGCTGCTTGCCGAACAGCGAGAGGTCGATCAGCTCGACGAGAGTCGCCTGCAGCTCGTTGGCAACTTCATTGCGGATGTGCTCGCTGAGAGCGGGTAGGCGGACGGTGCTTGTTGACGGCATGACTCATCTCCAGTAATCCCAAATGTTGTCTCGGACTGATGTTCGCAGCCCTGGCGATAGACAACGAGCGCCTGCGCGTTGCTACCTGTATACCTCTATACCCGCATCAGTTCTACTCGCACCGGCGGCGACCCTGAGGCGGGGATGGCCACGGCGCCGCGTGGGCGGCATCTGCGAGCGCGTCGCGAATCGCTGCGCGATGAGGGCGTCAGTGGTCGGCCGTAAAGCCGGCGTTCAGCAGTGCCTCGGACTGCGTCGTCCAGTTTGCCGAGTGCAGCAGCACCACCGCGAGCCAGCGGCGGCCGCGCTTGGCCGCCGCCACCAGGCACATCCCGGCGGTCGACGTGTAGCCGGTCTTCACTCCGTCGGCGCCTGGGTAGCCGGACACGAGCAGGGGGTTGTTGTTGGAGAGGTAGAGCTTGCCGCCCTTAATCGGGAACTTCACCGCCACTTGCCTTGAGGCCACGATCGGCGAGAGCTCGCGATTCATCAGGACGGCGTAGGCGAGCTGAGCGAGGTCGACGACGCACGAATGGTTGCCGCGGTCGACGACGCCGGAGACGGTGTCGTAGCGAGTGCAGGTGAGCCCCATCGCGCGCGCCTGGCGATTCATCATGCCGATGAACGTTCGGGTGGTGCCCCCGACGTGCTGGGCAAGGGCGATCGCGGCGTCGTTGCCGGAGGGCAACAGGAGCCCGTAAAGCAGGGCAAGCTCCGGCACGCGCTTGCCGAGCGGCAGCACGCCGACACCCGAGCCCGTGTAGTCGTGTGCCTGCTTCGTGATCATGACCCTCGACTTCGTCGAGCTCTCGGCGACAGTGAGCAACGCCGTCATCATCTTCGTCAGGCTTGCGATCGGGTGCTCCGCGGTGGGGTCGCGCTCCCATAGCACCTGGCCGCTGCGGACGTCGAACAGAATCCCGGCGCTGAGGTGCTGCGCCATCGCCGCGTTGTGCTTCAAATGCTCCTCGACCGCCGCGCGCAGCGTGGGGGAGGCGAGTGTGGTGGCGTAGCCCGCCGGCGCGAGCGCGATGCCGGGCGCCGAGGCCGCCGCTCGCTGCGTGGTGCTTGCCGCGTTGGTCCGAGATGTCGCGATGTGCGTGCCGCGGCCGGTAGGTCTTGCGGTGTGCGCGGCCTTCGCGTGTGTGGCCTTGGTGTGCGCCGCCGCGGTATGTGCCGTCGCGGCGTGTGTGATATGCAGGCCGAACCAGCTGCTGCCACCGAGGGCGCCCTGGCTGTGGGCTGTGTAAAGCCCGGCTGCGAGCACCACGACCACCGCCAGGGAAACAAGGACGCGCATCGGGCGTCGACGCCGCCGGCCAGCGTGAAGCGGCACCGATTGGAACGGCGAGAAGGTCACTGTCTGCTGGTGCGGACGCCGCCGCGAACGGCCGCGCCGGCTGAGCGGCTGGAACGGTTCCCGTGCTGGCACGGCGTCCTAGCTTAGGGCCTGTCCCGGTGGATCTGCACGCCCGGATGCGTCCTGGTCCCGGCGGTGGTTCGCTGTACCGTCAGCGTTCGGTGGTGACGACCGGCGCCTGCGCCGTGGCGATCCGCCACGGTTGCTGCTCGTCCTGCGTCAGTGCGAGCGTCCAGCGCTCGGTGAAGCTGTCGATGCGCGTCGCACTGCCGGCGACGACCTTCGTGGTGTCGCGGTCCTCGAGGTAACGGTTGCCACGCAGGTCGACGTCGACGGTCATCGTCGGCGGCTGTCCGGCGGCGTCGAGGGCGACAATCCGGATGCGTCTGACCGAGAGGCCACGCACGACGAGGCGGATGCGCTCGTCGGCGCCTTGCGGATACAGCAGATCGTGCGCCGCCTGCGCTGTCGCCACCGCGAGCAGCGGCTCGTCCGGGCCGTCGACCGCGTCGGCCCAGGCGGCGACCGCGCGACGTGCTGCGACCTCCAGCACGTCGGGCGCGAAGCGTCCGTCGGCGAGGCTCAGGTCGAGGGCGGCGGCGCGTGCGTCGCCGGTGAACTGCAGATCCGCGAGGTCGGCAAGGTGCGTTCCAGCCGGCACCGCCTCGCGGGCGGCACCTTCGACCACGGCCTGGTCGCGTAGCCCGGCGGTGTCGGACCACGCGTTCTGCACGATCTGGTCTTGCAGCTGGTGCTGGCCTTCGGCTCCAGACTCGATCGAGAACAGGCGCCAGCGGTCGCTGACGCGTTCGAGCGTCCAGTACTCGCGCATGTGCACAGACTCGGTGAATTGACCGGCGCGCTTGATGTGCCGACCGGCGCCGTCGACGACATAGTCGCGGAGCTTTGCTTCGATCCGTACCACGACGCGATCCGACTCACCCGGCTGCTGGTGGGCGCCGTCAAGCTGGTCCGCATCGCTGCGACGCAGCAGCCCGACATATTCGACCGTTGGCTCACCGATCGGCTCGGAGTGATTGCGCCAGCCCTTGCGATCGAAGTCGTCGAGTCGCCGCTCCCACTCATTCATCAATTGCGGAGCAAGGAGGCCGCGGAGCTTCACGCGGTCCGCCGCGTCCCAGGCAAGTTGCACGTCGATGAACAGCTGCGCCGCGTCACCGCGGACTGCACTGGGGCCGAAGATCGGATCTTCGTCGGCCGCCTCGGCGGCCGCCAGCTCGACCTTCCGTTCACGGCTCCGCGTCTCGCGCTTGCGGCGGCGGCCCTGACGCCGGCGCTCGTCCCAGACCCGCTGGAGCTTCGGCTCGCCGCGCACGAAGAACCAGTAGACGAGGGCGGCTGCGATCAGGACCAGCAGCCCGAGGCCGTGGCCCAGAAACGCGATTTCGATGATGACCCGTAGCAGCAGGAAGATGACGAAGCCGTTACCGCCGCCACCACCACCGCTGCCACCACCTTCACCACCGCTGAAGCCGGCGCTGCCGCCACCGGCGGAAGCCAGGGCGACCGGTGCGACGACTAGCGTCGCCAGTCCGACGGCGGCGATGAGCAGCAGCGCTCGGCGCCGCCGCATCAGAGTGCCTCCGTGGCGACTGCGATTGCGCGCGGCCCCCAGCGTCGGTCCACCATGTGGATGACGTCCTGGACGCCGCCCGGATTCAGTCGCGCGCACGTGCTCGCCATATGCCGAAGGTTACTGCCAGTTGCCATCCGCCTCCCGGACCCGTTCGCCGCGGCTCGACCTGCCCGCCCGCCGATGCCGCGCGCTTGCTGCGTCGCGCGTCTGTCCCGCCCCGCTTGTCGTGCGCGTCCCGTCGTCGCGCTCCCTGCCTCCCTCCGCCTCGATCGGGTCCCATCCCGTCGTCGCGCTCCCCGCCTCACCCAGCCTTGATCGGGCCAACTTTGCGACGAAGTCAACATCTCTGCTTCGCGCTGGTACCAACTCTGTGCAATGGCCTTTACATGCCTGGCAGCCCGTGAAACTCTCACGGTATGGCGGGCGCAACGGCCGATCAGCAACGACGAACCGGTGCGGATCGGCCACCCGGCGCTGGGCCGGTCGGGATTGGATCGCCTGCCGGCACGTCGGCGGAGGTAACCCCTCTCGGGGATGGTCGGCGAGTTTGTCAACCTATTCGCAACAAACTCGACGACCATCCCCGAGAGGGTGCTCGCTCACCTGGCCGCACCTCACCTGGCCACACGAGTCCGCGTGAGCTGGCTATCGCGCAGCTCGCCACCAGCCAGCAGGGAGTGCTCACCACTGAGCAGCTCGTCGCCCTCGGTCTATCGCGGGCCGCAGTTAGCAAGCGCGCGGTGGAAGGCCGCCTGTTCCGCATCCATCGCGGCGTCTACACGTTGACCCCACTGTCACTTGTGCGGCCACTGGGCTTGATGGAGGCGGCGGTTCTCGCGTACGGGCCGCATGCCGCCCTCTCGCTGCAGTCCGCCGCGTTTGCTCACGGCTTGATCGGCCATAACGCCGCCACCCCGCACATCACCGTGGCCCGCGACGGCGCGGTAGCCAGACGTCCTCATATCCACGCGCACAGCAGCAAGACTCTGCGGCTCGACGTCGATGTGACCCGCGTCTACGGCATCCGCACGACGACGATCTCGAGAACGATCTTCGACCTTGCCGGCACGTTGGGCTCGGAGCAGCTCGAGCGTCTGCTGGACGAGGCGTTAACCGCCGATCTGTTCGATCTCCATGGCCTGTACGAGCAGATCGAGCACAACCGCGGACGCACGGCGAACTGCCGAGCGCTGATCCAAGCACTGGCGAGCGATCAGATTGGGTCGAACGTGACCTGGAACATGTTCGAAGGACGCTTCCGGGTGCTGGCGCGCACCTACGACCTTCCCGCTCCGGAGGTCCAGCACTACCTCGATCTGGGTGATGGCGAGCAGCCGATCCGTCCGGACTTCCTCTGGCGCGGCGCGCGCCTGATCATCGAGACCGACGGCTACGGCCCCCATTCCAGTCGTCACTCGTTCGAGAGCGACCGCCGTCGCGACCAGCGTGCGGCTGCCGCCGGCTACCAGACGCTGCGGGTCACGTGGCGACAGCTCGTCGCGGAGGCGCCGCGTCTTGGCGCCACCTTGCAGCCGCTGACGCGACGCGGGAACAGAGTGGCCGTATAAGCGGACTCGGCCCCAGTCTCAGCGCGGGCCCGGGCGTCGGCCCGCTGGCCGGCGCCGGTCGCAGTCCAGACCGGCCCCGTCATTGGTCCGGGCGGAGGCCCTCCATCAAGTCCGCGATCCGTCGCAGCACCGCCGCCGCGGTTGTCAGCTCGTTGGGCGTGAAGTCGTCGACGGCGCTGCGGAAGCGGGCGTCCATCTGCTCGTAGCGGCGGGCCACCAGCTCCCGACCGCGCTCGGTCAGCGCGGTCATCTGCTTGCGCTTGTCCGTCTCGGAGCGGCGTCGCGCGACCAGGCCCGCGGCTTCAAGCGTGTCCAGCATCTGCGTGACGGTGCCAGGCGTGAGGTCGGCTGCTGCCGCCAGTTCGCGCCCAGCCATCGCGCCCCTGCCCGACAGCACGATCAGCAGCTCAAGCTGCGCGAAGCTGAGCCCGTCGTGCTGGTGCGTCTCGCGCCCACGCATCCGCCGGATGGCGATCATCAGTCGCTTGAACGAGCGCTGCAGCTCGGTAGGACCGTCCGGGACAGTCGCTAGGTCGGCGGGCGACCCGGCGACAACCGCTATGCCACTGTCCAGCTTCACACCCGTGTCCGTCTCCCCATCCACACCTACATTTTCCGTCGTCACGCGGCAACCTCGCTGACGTCGCCGGCCGGGGCGAGATCGTGCTGGTCGCCGCCGTCCTCCCTGGCCCGCACCCGGCGTTCCGCATACAGCAGCCACGCGCAGGCCGGGAGCGCAACCGCGAGCATCACGATCGACCACCAGAACGCGGTGCCGTAGCCTGACGCCGCGCCCGCCAGCGTGTGCGAGCCGGTCAACGCCCGTTGCAGCACGACCGCCAGGATCGCGGTGCCGAACGAGCCGCCGACGCGCTGGAGCACGTTGAGCTGGGGGGTAGCGTCCGAGACCTCCTCGTGCTTCAGGGAGGCGAATGCCGCCGTCATCGCTGGCATCATCGCCATTCCCAGGCCGAAACCGCGCAGCAGCAGCGCGAACTCGAGGTAGACGATGCTGGTGTGGGCACCGATGAAGGCGAACGGCAGCGTCGTGACCGCCGTCAGCGCCACGCCGGCAAGTGCGAAGATCCCGCCGCCGTAACGGTCGGTGAGACGGCCGACGAGCGGCAGCATCAGCGCCGTGCCGAGGCCTTGCGGCCCAACCAGCAGGCCCGTGTCGATCACGCTGACGTGACGGACCGACTGCCAGTAGAGCGGCAGCAGGATCATTGAGCCGAACAGCGCCGCGCCGAGCATGAACGTGACCAGCGAGGCCGAGGCGAAGGTCGGGCGTCGGTAGAGATGAAGCTGCAGCAGCGGTCGCTTGGCCCGCATGGCGTGGAAGCCGAACAGCACCATCAGGACAAGTCCGATCGCCGCCGGCACGAGCACCTTCGTCGACCCGAACGAGCCGCCGGTGCCGACTTCGGCTAGGCCGTAGATGATCAGCGGCAGGCCCGGGCACATCAGTGCCAGACCGAGGACGTCGAGGTGCTCGGTCGGTTGCCGGTGCGTGGCCGGCAGCGCGCGCAGCCCGGCGATGACCGCGGCGATCCCGATCGGGACGTTGACGTAGAAGATCCAGCGCCAGGAGAGGTTCTGCAGGATCAGGCCGCCAATCGTGGGGCCGAAGACCGGCGCCAGCATCATCGGTACGCCGATGATGCTCATCACGCGACCCATCCGCTTCGGTCCCGCGGCCTGCGCCAGCATCATCTGGCCGACCGGCATCACCATGCCGCCGCCGATGCCCTGGATCACGCGAAAGACGATCAGCTCGGTGGTGGATTGCGCGACGCCGCAGAGCGCGGAGCCGGCCGTGAACAACACCAGTGAAGTAATCCAGACCTGTTTGATGCCGAAGCGCCGTGCCGCCCAGCCGCTCAAGGGGATGACGGCGGCAAGGGCGAGCATGTAGCCAGTGACGACCCATTGGATCCCGGTGATCGAGGCGTGAAGCTCGTGCGCCAGCGTGTCGAGGGCGACGTTGACGATCGTCGTGTCGAGGATCGTCATGATCGCTCCGAGCACGACCACAAGGCCGAGGCGGATGGTCGCCGGATCGAGCTTCTCGGTTCGGGAGGCGGTGGCTGCGTTCGTCATCTCGTGGCTCTTCTCATCAGGGCTTTCGGGGCGCGCTGGTCAAACTCTCGCGGAGGACGCTACCCGAAAGGAAAGGTACCAAACGATTTGGTACCGAAGGAACACCTGAGGCTCGCGTCTAACCGAGCCGTGTGGCGGCGAAGGGCGCGGGGCTCTATCGTCACGGCGATGAGCACTTTCGCGGAGCTGGGGCTGTCGAAGCCTGTACTGGAGGCGATCAGCGATCTCGGCTACGCCGAGCCGAGTCCGATCCAGGAGCAGGCGATCCCCTATCTGCTGAAGGGGCTCGACGTGGTTGGCCAGGCCCAGACCGGCTCGGGGAAGACGGCGGCCTTCGGACTGCCGCTGATCGAGTACGTCGACCCGAGCGAACAGGAGGTGCAGGCACTGGTCCTGACGCCGACGCGGGAACTCTGCATCCAGGTCACGCAGGCGCTGCGCTCCTATGGCGTCAAGAAGGGTGTGGATGTCGTCGCGGTCTTCGGCGGCGCGCCAATCCGTAACCAGCAGGCGCAGCTGCGCGCCGGCGGTCACGTCGTGGTCGGTACGGTCGGACGGATCAAGGACCTCATCAATCGCCACTCGCTGCTCTTGAGCTCCTGCCGCTACGTGGTACTCGACGAGGCCGACGAGATGCTCGACCTCGGCTTCTTCGAGGACGTTGAGAAGATCATGGCCCTGACTCCGGCCTCGCGCCAGTCGGCGCTGTTCAGCGCCACGATCCCCACCGCGATCCGGCAGCTGGCCGATCACTACCTCTATCACCCGGAGATGATCAAGGTTAAGAACCCGACCATGACCGTCGACAGCGTCGAGCAGTTCGGGCTGAAGGTCGCGACTCGCGACAAGCCGCTCACGCTGGTCGAGGTGCTCGATGCCGAGCGGCCGATGCAGGCGCTGGTGTTCGTGCGCACGAAGATTCGCTGCGACCAGCTCTACCGCACGCTGAAGGACCGTGGCATGAACGTCCGCGCGCTGCACGGCGACATGAGCCAGGGTGCCCGCGACGGCGTCATGATCGCGTTCCGCCAGGGACGAGTGCCGTTACTGATCGCGACCGACGTCGCTGCCCGCGGCCTCGACATCACGGACCTCTCGCACGTAATCAACTACGACATCCCGACCTCGCCGGACATCTACGTGCATCGCATCGGCCGCACCGGCCGGGTCGGTCGCAGTGGCCGCGCGATCACCCTCTACGAGCCGCGTCAAGAGCGCGAGGTCGAGGCGATCGAGCAGCACACCGGCGTGCGCCTGGCGCCGTGGACGAAGGACGCGCATGTGGCTCCCGAGGCGGTTCAGAGCACGGCCAAGCGCCACTCGAAGCCGCGCGATCTGCCTGAGCATGAGACGCCGACGCGGAAGCTGTTGATCGCCGGCGGCTGGGCCGACGAGATCACCCCGGCCGATGTGCTCCATGTGCTTGCCTCCGGCGCTGGTCTCGGCGGGGAGGCAGTCCACAACGTCGTCGTGCTCGAGTACTACAGCCTCGCCGACGTGCCCGCTCAAGAGGTCGACGGCGTGATCGAACGGGCACCGAAGCTGAAGCTCGGCTCCCATCGTTTGAAGCTCGAGCCCGCCCTCTAGTCGGACGGCTCAGTACGGCTCAATCTGGACGGTGACTTGCGGGTCGGTCCCGATCAGCTTCGAGATCGGGCAGCGGTGGTGGGCGAGGGTGGCGATCCGCTCGGCGCGCGCGTCGTCGAGCCCGGCGATGGCCACGTACGCGGTCGGCACGAAGAAGTACTGACCGTCCGGCTGCTGGTGCAGCTCGACCTCGACGCGCACCCGGCTGTCCGCCTCGATCCGGCTGCGCTCCAGGATCGAAATCACTGTGGCGCCTAAGCAGGTGCTCCAGGCCATGGCGAGGAACTGCTCCGGATTGGTGCCCTGCTCGGGATGTCCCGGGGCACCGGTTTGCATGGTCTCGCCGTCTGCCACACGCACTTGTCCCGCAATGCCACCGGTGTTCACCGCGCCGGCACGGTAGAGAACGGCGTCGGCCGCCGATGTGGGGTCGGTCGAAGGCATGCCTTTCATGCTAGGCCCAGGCAGCTCGGCCGGGGCCACCGCTGGCAAGCTCCGTGCGGCCCGCTACTGTCACGCCCATGAGCACAGCCATACTCCACACGAACCACGGCCCGGTGACCGTGAGCTTCTTCGACGATGATGCGCCGAACACGGTCGCGAACTTCCGCAAGCTCGCCGCCGACGGCTTCTACAACGGGCTCACGTTCCACCGCGTGATCCGCGATTTCATGATCCAGGGCGGTTGTCCCCTTGGCAACGGCACCGGTGGCCCCGGCTACACCTTCGACGATGAGTTCAACAACCACAAGGTCGTTCGCGGCGCCCTCGCGATGGCGAACGCCGGCCCGAACACCAACGGCTCGCAGTTCTTCATCGTCACCACCGGCGAGGCGCCGTGGCTCGACGGCAAGCACACCGTCTTCGGCGAGGTGACGGACGGGATGGATGCCGTCGACGCGATTGAGGGCGTGCAGACCGACCGCCGCGATATGCCGGTCGAGCCGGTCGTGATCGACCGCGTCGAGCTCGACGCCTGAGAGTTTCGTTCCCTGAGCGCCGCCGCTGCGGCGCTCAGGACCCCTGGGGTGTCAGGACCCGGGTGTGTACTTCTGGAAGAACAGGCTCCCCTGGAAGTACGCCGTCTGGCTCTCAGCGGCGTAACCGATCGGTGAGAGCCCGAACAGCTTCTCGATCGTCAGCAGCAACGAGAAGTGGTTGAACTGGTCGGTGGTGTCGGAGCTGCCCGGCTTCACCCACTTCGTGAGCACCAGCGCACCGACCTGCCCACCGCCGCCGGTGCAGGGGTTGCCGAGCGGGTCCTCGCCCGCGAGGCACAGCGTGTCGGTTGCCGTCGCGGTGCTGGGGGTGGATGTACTCGGTGTGGACGTGCCTGGGGTAGACGCACTCGGCGTCGATGTGCTTGGAGGAGACGTACACGAGGCGCTTGTGCTCGGCGCCGTCGTATCGGCGCTGGATGAGGTCGTATCCGTGGTGCCGGTGCCGGTGCCGGTAGCACTCGTCTCGGTGCTCGACGTCGTGGTGCCTGTGGTGGTGGTCGTCGTGCAGGTACCAGTGTCAGTGGTCGTCGTATCAGTCTCGGTACTGGAGGTCCCGGCCTGGCTCGTTGCACCGGTCCCGGCCTGAGTCGTCGTCGGCACCGTCCAGCCGTTGGGGATGTTCGGGTAGGCGGGGGTGTCGCAGCACGACGCGGAGCTTGCATACTGGCCGCTCTGCGGCGCCTCGTCGGAGGTGATCACGATCATGCCGCCGGCCTTGTACGCCGGCGAGTTCATGATCGCCGGCACGACCGACTGCAGGAAGTGGTCCGACTGCGCCGTGCCGGCGGCGGCGCCGCTGATGCACGGCGTGTCGCTACCGTCGTTGCAGGCATCCGGATAGATGAACGAGACGTTCGGCGTGCTCTCGGCCGACTGCAGGTCCATGAACAGCCCGCTCATGCCGACGTCCTCGGAGCTGCAGTCGTTGCTACCGGTGACCGACTGGAAGTAGACGGCCGGATTGCGCCAGGTGACGTAGCCGCTCGCAGCGCTGGCGCTGTTCGCGCTGTCGCTGCCGCCAAGGCTCGGGTGCCGGCAGGCGGTGGTGGTTGCGGTGTCGATGTGCCGGCGCACAACGAGGTGAGCGCGTGACTTTGACTTCGAGGTCTGCTTCCGCGCCCTGGCGGTCTGAGTCTTCGCGACGGTCCGCGTCTTCACCGTCTGCGTCCGGAGCGCGATCAGCGAGCGTTCCTCGGCGGCGAGCGCCACTGCAGCGCTGCCGTCGGCAGCGCTGGGCGTCGCGGCGGTCGTGGTGTCGGTAGTCGTCGCAACTGACGGCGGGTCGTCGCTGTCCATCCCCTGAACGTAGGCCTTCCAGGTGTCATGGGCAGCGGTCAGCTGGCTGAAGAGCGTCGGCGTGGACTTCGGGAAGACGCAGCCGTCGCCGAGCACCTGGCCATGCTTGCCGGTCTTAGCGGGTTTGACCGCCGTGTACTGAGGGCAATCCTCGAGCAGCGACTTGGTCGGGCCCTGGCCGCTGAGCATCGCAACCTCGTTCGCGAGCGGGCTCTGCGCCGTGCCGTAGTAGGCGGAGACGACCTCGCCCTCGTGCGCGAGCGTGGAGCTGAGGTAGGTATCGGCAGAGCCGCCCGCGAGGGTCTGGCCATAACCCTGGCCGTCGAGCACGATCACCCAGACGTTCTTGATCGGCGGCAGCGGTCCCGGCGTCGTCGTGGTCGCGCTGCTGCTCGTACCGTTGCTCACCTCACTGGAGCCGGGGTTGACGGCGGGCGCGTGCTCGTAGATCGTCTCGACCCCGCCACCGCCACCGCCACCGCCACCCGAGCCGCCGCTCGCCCCGCTCGTCGGCGCCTGCGCGACGACGGCTGGCGCGTTCGAGCCGGCGCCGAGTCCGAGGACCAGCTGGAGCGGCGCCTCCGCGACGCTGAGGCCGGCGGCGCCGACCGCCACGCCGAAGCCGAGCATCGCCAGCGCGCTTGCAGCTGCGGCCCGCGGCGAGGGCATCCGCCACGGAATCGTTAGCGGACCCAGTCGTAGCGGCGCGTGTACAGCCGCGCCAGCGGGCGCGGCTCCGGTTTTCGTTGCGGCGGGCGTGGACTTCGGCCCGTAGCGCCTCAGCGCGGTCTGGATCCAGCTCGGGAGTGCCCGGACACGTGTCCCGCATTCGACGCAATAGCGCTGGTCGACGGCCAACGCGGCGCCGCACATGCGACAGATAAGCACTCGACTCATTGAAACCTTGATGCATTCTCTTGCAACAGAGCTCGTGAGTTGTAACCATGGTGTTGCCGAGCAACCATTTGATCGGTCCTCGGCTTGGCGGAGTTCACGCCATGGTTACAAGTAGCCGTCTCGGGATCAGTAAGTTCTATGCGGCATGACACCGCTTCCGCAACGCGCCTTCGGGGGGTCGATGAGCGCAGATGAGGAGCAGCCGACATTGAGCCAGGCTGGATATCAGAGTGTGTCGCCGGGTTTCGGCGCCACGAGGTCCAACGTCTGCGCGAATTGCGGCGCCCAGCTCCAAGCCGATCAGCGTTACTGCGTCGAATGCGGCACCCGCCGCGGTGAGGCGCGCTTCAAGCTTGCCGACGTGCCGTCGGCGAAAGGCACGCCCGCAGCGGCCACGGCCGCTGCGGCGCGCGGCACCGGCACCGGCACCGGCCGCTGGAGTGCGGGCCTCGGCCTGATCTCCGTGATCGCGGTGCTCCTGCTCGCGGTCGGCGTCGGCGTGCTGATCGGGCATCAGGGTGGCTCCGGCTCGGCTTCGAACGGCACGCAGAAGATCGTGGTCAGCGGCACCGGCAGCAGTGGTACCGCTGGCGCGGCCACCGCCGGCGCGGCCACCGCTGGCACCGCCGCCGGTAGCGCCAGCGCCGCCAGCTCGCCGAGCGGCGCCACCGCCGGCAAGAGCAGCTCCGGCACGAAGGCGGCTTCGAACTCCAGCGGCGCGAAGGCGACGAAGAAGATCGTGATTAAGAAGCCGACGCAGAAGGAGCTGAACGCGGTCAAGAAGGCTCAGGGTTCGTCGTTCTCGGGCACGGACGGGAGTCAGCGTAAGCTCGCGTCGCCAACCCAGAAGTACGGTGGGTCCTGCACGAACGGCACGGCCGGCTGCTCGAACGGTAAGTACAACGGCAGTTTCTTCAGCAGCAACTGACGGCTGCACTGCTACGTGATTCAAACCCGCATTCGCGGAACGGTGAGATGACAGCTTCAAGCTCGACAACGACTCGCTTCAGCCCTAAGCGGCTGTTCGGGCACGGCCACGACGACACCGGGACAGCGGCATCTGCGGGCCCCGTCGCTCCGGAGCCGGCGGTCCTCGACCTGCAGCGCCGCCGCGACCAGCTTCACGCCCAGGTGGCCGAGCTGCAGTGGGATCTCGGCGGGATCGTCTACGAGATGGCGGTCCGCAACCACATCCGCGTCGATGTCATTGTGAAGAAGTCGGCGGAGCTGCAGGCGGTCGACTCGGAGTTGCAGGAGATCGACCGGATCCTCGCGGCGGAGCAGACCTCCACCGCCGGTATCTGTCCGAACTGCGGCGCGCCGCATTCGAGTGGCGCCGCGTTTTGCTGGCAGTGCGGCCAACAGATCATGCGTCAGGTTGACACCAGCGCGATCTTCGGCGAGTAAACGCGACCGCCGCCGCAGCCACGCGCGTCGCGGCAGCGCGCTGCGTCGTCGTCGGGCGGCCCGCGGGATGTGCCGCGACGCCGGTCAGCCGAACTGACCGGTGATGTAGTCGCTCGTGCGCTGGTCAGCCGGGTTCGTGAACAGCCGGTCGGTGTCGTCGTACTCGATCAGCGTGCCGATGCCTTCGTCGTTGAGGCTGATGAACGCGGTCTTATCGGCGACGCGCGCGGCCTGCTGCATGTTGTGCGTGACGATGATGATCGTGTAGCGCGACTTCAGCTCGTCGATGAGCTCTTCGATCGAGGCGGTGGCGATCGGGTCCAGGGCCGAAGCCGGCTCGTCGAGCAGCACCACCTCGGGCTCGACCGCGATGACGCGGGCGATGCAGAGGCGCTGCTGCTGACCGCCGGAGAGGCCGAGCGCGCTCGACTTGAGCCGGTCCTTAACCTCGTCCCACAGCGCGGCATCGCGCAGCGCCTTCTCGACGCGCTCGTCGAGGCCGTGGCGCATGCCGAGGTTGCGCGGAGCCCAGGCGATGTTGTCGTAGATCGACTTCGGGAAGGGGTTGGGGCGCTGGAAGACCATACCGATCCGCCGCCGTACCTCGACACGATTCGCTTGGGGGCCGTAGAGGTCGTGGCCGTGATAACGCAGCTGACCTCTCAAGCGGAAACCGGCGATCGGGTCGTTCATGCGGTTGAAGCAGCGCAGGATCGTGCTCTTGCCGCAGCCAGACGGGCCGATCAGCGCGGTCACCAGGTTGCGCTCGATCTCCATGGAGATATCGGCGACGGCGAGCTTGGGGCCGTAGTAGATGCCCATCTCATCGGCTTCGAAAACCACCTCGCGGGTATGCGACTGCGGGGTTGCCGACCGCAGCTCACGGGTCGGCAACGGCGGGACTTTGGCGCTGGTGCGATCGTAGAGCCGCACGCGCCGCGGTGAGTCGCCCGCGCCGCTGACGGGCTCGCCCGGGGGGTTCATGTTGGTCGTTGTCATAGGCCTCGCTTCTTCTGGAAATGCCTGAGGATCATCCGCGCGACGATGTTCGCGATCAGGATGAACAGCAGCAGCACGAACGCTGCGCCCCACGACTTCTGGACGCCGCCCTGATAGCCCTCCTCGACCAGCGTGTAGATCTCCATCGGAACGGTCGCGATGCCGTGCAACGGGTTGATCTGAACGGTCTGCGGATAGAGGCTGCTGGTGAACAGCAGCGGCGCCGTCTCACCGGCGGCACGCGCCACCGCCAGGATCGTCGCGGTCAGGATGCCGCCCCACGCGCTCGGCAGGACAACGCCCACCACGGTCCGCCAGTGGGCGATGCCCAGTGCTTCGGCGGCGTCGTACAGGTCCCGGGGGACCTGCGAGATCGCTTCGAGGCTCGAGCTCCCGATCAGTGGTATCACCACGATCGCCAATGCCAGAGCGCCGGACCAGCCAGAGAAGCTGTGGCCGGCGACGAAGATCGAGAAGACGAAGACGCCGGCGATGATTGTCGGCAGGCCGTTCATCGTGTCCATCGCGGTGCGGATCACCCAGTAGACGCGTGCGCCGGCGAACTCATGCAGGTAGATCGCGATCAGCACGCCAATCGGCACCGCCACGATGATCGCCATCAGCACCAGCTCGGCGCTGCCAAGCAACGCCGGGCCCATGCCGCCGGCGGTACCGGTGCTGCCCTCGAGCGGCAGGCTGCTCGTGAAGAACGAGAGGCTCAGTGCGCCGATGCCGTGCACGGCGACGACGACCATCATCAGCACGAGCGCAGCGACCGCGATTGCGGCGGCGAACAGCGCACCCGCCTGCACGATCCGGCTGACGATCAGGCGTCGCCGGAGGTTGCCCGTTGGCGTCAGCGCGTAAGTCGGGTCGGGCATTGCCGCAGACGCTGGCGTGATGGGTGCGGTCGTGCTCATCGGTCGATTGTGGGATTCGGGGTGTGAAGTCTCATTGCCGTGTCGTGTCCATCTTGCGGCCGATCAGTCGTGCGCCCACATTCGAGACGATGCCGAACAGCACCAGCACCACCGCGAGGTAATAGAGCGTTGAGAGGTGAAGCTGATTGACCGGGGAGTCGAACTGCTCCGCGATGCGGCTGGCCACCGTGTCGCCGGGCAGGAAGATGTTCAGATGCGCGACGGTCTGGCCGCCGATCACCATTGTCACGGCGATCGCCTCGCCGAGCGCACGGCCGAAGCCGAGCATGCAGGCGGAGATGATCCCCGGCGCAGTGGTCGGCAGCACGACTCCCCGGATCATCTCCCAGGTGGTCGCGCCAAGCGCGTTGGCGCCGTCGATCAGCTCCTGCGGCACCGTGGTGAAGATGTCGCGCGTGAGTGCCGCGATGATCGGCAGCACCATGAATGTCAGCACGAGGCAGGCGGTGAAGATCGAGTTGCCATAGCCCGGGGGCTGGCCGAACAATGGGATGAAGCCGAGCACGCCGTGCAGCGCCGGCTCGACATGGTTCGCGACGAACGGCGCGATCACGATGATGCCGATCAAGCCGATCACGGTGCTTGGGATTGCGGCCAGCATCTCGACCAGCGGCCCGACGCCGGCAGCCAAGCGCTTCGGCGCCAGGATGCTGAGGAAGAGCCCGATCGCGACGCCCAGGATCGTGGCCAGCACGAGGCTCACGACGGAGGTGACCAGCGTGCCGTAGATCAGCGGCCAGGCGCCGAACTGATGCTCGGCTGGATTCCAGGCGCTGTGTGTGAGCAGACCGAAGCCTTCGCGCTGGAACGCCTGTGTGGCGTCGTTGATGATCTGGAAGACGAGGGCGACGAGGGTCACGAAGATCAACGCGCAGGCGCCGACCGCGAGCATCCGCAGCACCAGATTGAGGCGGCGGTCAATGCGGTTGAGGCGGCGACGGACGAGGCGCTGAGCCTGGACGCTGCCCCGAAGGCCGCTGGCTGGAGGTGTTGTGCTGATCGACACCGGGATCCAGGCTAGCCAAGCGCGCCGCTGCTCAGCGGGACGTCTGCTGCCGGTCACAAGTTAGTAACAACTTGGACACATCGACGCAACGTCACATCGACCGGCACGACCTCGCCAGACGGCCCACAGCGAGCCTCGTTTGACCACGATCGCCCAGCCTTACACCGAGTTCACAACTTAATCACAATCGCTCTTTGCAGCGGTTTTTGGTCTGATCACGAGCTTTATGCACCGCGGTTACAAGTTGGTAACAGGTTTGCCTGCCATCGGAGGGATTCTTGTCGTGCGCGGACGGCCGGACGCGCAATACGTCGCCGCGCCTAGCGGGCCGGCACAATCCACCATCGCAGGAAAGGAAGCAGTCTTTTGCGAATCAAACGGTTGATGCTGGCAGGTACGGCAGCCATCGGCATGAGTGCGGCCGGGGCGGCTGCCGTCGGCGTGGCGCCGGCGCTGGCTGCCCAGACCGTCATTGGCGGTGGCTCGACGCTGGTCGCGCCGCTAGTCAATGACGATTGGACGCAGGCGTACAACGTCAGCCAGTCCAACTACAGCTTCTCGCAGTTCGCGGCCGTCGGCTCAGGAACGGGCATCAAGAACGTCGAGTCGGGGAACTACAACTACGCCGGCTCCGATCTGCCGCTCTCGGGAACGGCCGGCGCGTACGCGGCGGTCACGAGCGGCGCCCATGCGACTGGCGTCCTCCAGCTTCCGTGGGCGCTGAGCGCGACGGGTGTCACCTACTACCTGCCGGGTGTGCACCACACGGTCAAGCTGGATGGCAAGGTCATCGCCGAGATCTACGAGGGCAGGATCACCAAGTGGAACAGCAGCGCGATCCAGAAGCTGAACACCAAGCGCGTCAAGGTGAAGAAGCACGGTAAGAAGGTCACGAAGACCGAGGACTTCCCGAAGCTCCCGAAGCTGAGGATCACGCCGATCTGGCGCTCTGACGGCTCCGGCGACAGCTACGCGTTCGAGACGTTCCTGCAGAAGTCCTCGAAGGCGTGGAACGGTGGGACGCCGTCGAGTGCCTGGCCGATCACCAGTGTTGGTGTCGGTGAGTCGGGCAATGCTGGCGTCTACAACGAGGTCCAGCACGTGAAGGGCGCCATTGGCTACGTCGCGGCGCCGTACCTGGTGGCGGAGAAGACCGATGCCAGCGTGGCTGAAGTCGAGAACGCCGCTAGCCGGTACGAGTTCCCGGACGCGAGCAATATCGCCGCGGCGGCGAAGTCCGCGACGTCGGTCCCCGCACAGGGCCCGAACTTCGGTCTCCCGATCATGTACCCGGCCAAGAAGTACAAGACCGCCTACCCGATCTCGACGTTCACCTACGGGATCATCCCCTACGGCGGACCGGCCGCTCAGTTCCAGGGCGCGATGCAGTCCTTCCTGAGCTGGGTCTTCTCGACCGGTCAGACGTTCGGTGCCAACGCTGACTACGTGCCGCTGCCGAGCAAGGTGCTCAGCTACGACCGCGCTCAGCTCGGGCAGCTGTGAGCAGACGCTGAGCTTCTAGCTCCGCAAATACCTCGATCGGCGGCTGCACCGCGTGTGCAGCCGCCGGGTCGGGACCGCGATTCGCGGCATGGGAGCGGGGTCGGTCCGGCAGGGTGCCGGGCCGGCCCCGCTCCCGCTACGCTTGGCAGCGATTCCTGGAGAGGTGCCGGAGCGGTTGAACGGGCACGACTGGAAATCGTGTAACGGGGGTTAACCTCGTTCGGGGGTTCGAATCCCCCTCTCTCCGTAGCTTTCGGGCCCGTTAGAAGTACCACGATTTGCAGGGATTTCGAGTCCTGTGAGAGTAGTGATCCGGCCTTACAGAAGTGAGGACGCCCAAACAACTCTCGACCTCTCGAGCGGCGAGTGCTCGCTGCCGGCGCCAAACAGAAGTCAGCGGATGTGAGCCTCACGGCGAGGTCGTTCTTTGAAGCTCACGGTTTCACCGCCGAGGCCGAGCAGCACCCGGGCATGGGCGGTGTTCAGATGGCCAACTTCCACGTGGTTAAACAGGCCAATACCAGGACAGGCCAATACCAGGGTGTCGCTTATCGTGGAGCTTGAGCGGTGGCTGCGGCTGCGCCCCGGAGCGCGCGGGAAGCCCTCGCGGTCGGGCGGATTCTGGCAGGGCGGCCGTTCTGGCATCCTGTCTCGGATGAAGTGGCCGGCCGCGGTGGTGGCGATAGGTGGACTGGCGCTGGTGGTGTGCGGGTGCGGCTCGGCCGGGCAGCATCCCCAGCGTGCTCCGGAGGGCACGCCGCTGCAGGCCGCCCTCGGCTGGTTCGCGGCGGTTAACGCGAAGGATTCGCAGAAGGCCAAGACGTATTTCGCGGTATCAGCCCGCGACATGATGGACTGGGGCCCTGCGTCTGAGTGGTCGACCTTTGCGAACATCCACTGCACGACCAGCTCGGCGACACAGACGCACGCTCTGGTCCGCTGCACATTCGACGAGTCGTCTTCTCCGACCGAGGGCAATCCCGACTCGTGGTGGAGCGTCGAGCTCCGGCGCGGTCAGCAGGGCTGGCTCATCGACAACTACGGCCAGGGTTAGCGACGCCGGTGCCATCAGGACGCTCGTCCGGAGCTTCCTCGCCACTCTCCGACAGCAATCGGCAAACCGGACCTCAAGCTCCACAGTAGGCGGCACCCTCCAACGCCCAAGTCAGTAGCGGGATCCTGAAGCGCAGCATCGTCGCAGTGCCGACTGCCAGCGCGTTCGACCGGGACTTCAAGCACCAGCCGGCCGCGCAACCTGGCAGTGGGTGAAGCCCAGCGGCCTCAGCGGATCCTGGCGGCGACCCGCTCAGGCCGTCTCAGGCGCCCGCAGCACCGCTGGCGCGCCGGCGTCGACCAGAACCTTCGGGATCACGACCGAGCCGTCGTCCTGCTGGCCATTCTCGAGGATCGCGATCATGTGGCGCCATGTGGCCGCGGTGCCGTTCAGCGTATGCAGCGTCTGGGGGCGACCGCCGCCCGCGGGACGCATGCGGATCTCGAGGCGACGTGCTTGGAAGTCGGTCGTATTCGAGCAGGACGTGACCTCGCGGTAGCGTTGCTGGCCCGGCATCCAGGCCTCACAGTCGTACTTCTTCGCGGCTGACGAGCCCAGGTCGTCGACTGCGATCGCGACCACGCGGTAAGGGATCTCGAGGTCCTGCAGGATCGACTCCTCGATCGCGAGGATGCGCTCATGCTCCTCGGCGGAGTGCGCCGGATCGACGAACTCGAACATCTCCAGCTTCTCGAACTGATGCACGCGGAAGATGCCGCGTGTGTCCTTACCGGCGGCGCCGGCCTCGCGCCGGAAGCAGGAAGAGAGCCCGGCGTAACGCAACGGCAGCTCCTCGGCGGCGAGGATCTCGTCGCGGTGTAGCGACGCCAGCGGCACCTCGGCGGTACCGACGAGCAGCAGCTCGTCGGCGGGGAGCTGGTAGATCTGCTCTTCGCTGTCGGGCCACATGCCGGTGCCGTAGAGCGCGCGCTCACGCACCAGAACCGGCGGCATCACCGGCTCGAAGCCGAGGGCGACGAGCTTCCCGACCGCGTAGCGCATCAGTGCCATCTCGAGCAGCACCATGTCGCCGCGCAGGTACGCGAAGCGCGAGCCGGAGAGGGCCGCGCCGCGCTCCATGTCGATCATGCCGCCAGCCAGCTCCAGGTGATCGCGCCCGCTGGCGCCGGCCTGGCCAACCTCGCGCAGGACGGTGTCGGCGTCCGGAGCATCGCCTGAGGGAATGTTCGGCAGCGCCGCGAGCTGCTGCTCAAGCTGCTGCGAGGCGCTCGTCGCCTGGTCGGTCAGCTCGCGACCGCGAGCCGCCAGCGCTGTCAGCTGCTCGCGCTCCGCAGGGCTCGGGGCGCCGCGGCGGCCGCGGCTGAGCTGGTTCTGCTGCGCGCGCAGCGTCTCCAACTCCTGTGTCAGCTCGCGCCAGCGCCGGTCGCTGTCGAGCACCCGGTCGATGGCATCGTCCGGCACGTCACCGCGTCGCGCGAGAGCGGTGCGGACTGCGTCGGTCTTCTCTCTGATCACTCTGATGTCAAGCACGATGCCTCCGAATGCGTTCCCGGATCCTTGCCTCCCTGCGGCCCGATCATACGGGGCGGCTGGCGGACGCGGCTCGCAAGGGTTGCCTGCAAATGGGACGTGGACGTGCGTTTTGGCGCATGGACAGGGGCGGCCTTGATATAAAAGGCTTGTGCTCCGCAGTTATCTGCCTGCGATCGTCTTCCTCCTGCTTGGCGCTGGCGTTGGTGGCGCGTTTGCGACGCTGAACCTCGTCACGGGCGTGAAGACGCGGCCGAACCTGAACCACACGACCCCCTATGAGTGCGGTCTGCCGTCGGAGATCCAGCGCGGCTTCCGGTTCGGGATCAGCTTCTACCTCACCGCGATGCTGTTCATCCTGTTCGACATCGAGGTGCTGTTCATTTATCCGATCGCGATCGAGCTGCGCGCGTTTGGCTCATTCGCCCTGTGGGAAACCGTGACGTTTGTGGTCCTTCTGATGGTTGGATTCGTCTACGTTTGGAAACAGGGAGCGCTCGAATGGAAGTGAAGCGAGAGCAGGTCGACGAGTTCCGGATCCGCCAGTTGCGGGCGCGGGACATGCTGCGCAACGATCTCAGCGACGATGAGCTGGAGAAATACGTCGAGCAGGCGGTCGTGACGACCACGCTCGAGAAGGCGATCGGCTGGGCTCAGGGGAACTCGATCTACCCGATGACGTTCGGGCTGGCGTGTTGCTCGATCGAGATGATGGCGATCGCGTCCTCCCCGCGCGTGGACCTCGCACGGTTCGGCTGGGAGGCCTTCCGCGCCTCGCCCCGACAGGCCGACCTGATCATCCTCGCCGGTCGCATCTCGACGAAGATGGCGCCGATCATCCGTCGTGTCTACGACCAGATGCTTGAGCCGAAGTTCGCGATCTCGATGGGCGCGTGCTGCTCGTCCTTGGGCGTCTACAACAACTATGCGCTGATCCCCGCCGATAAGTTCATGCCGGTTGACGTCTATGTGCCGGGCTGCCCGCCGCGGCCTGAAGCACTGGTCAACGGCATCCTCAAGCTGCGCGAGAAGATCCAGCACAATGCGAAGCCGGGCTGGCGCGAGCGCTACGACGCTGTTGGAACGGAGGAAGTCGTCGGTGCCTGACGCGGCCGGCCTTGATCTGATCGCCGAGCAGCTCACGGCCGTCGACGATGCCTGCCTGACCGGCCATGGCTTCGACCGCGGTCATGCCGAGCTGCAGATCGACCCGGCGAAGAACATCCAGGTTCTGCAGTGGCTGCAGCAGCGCGGCTTTACGTTCCTGGCCAGCGTCCACGGCGTCGACTACTACCCCCACGAGCCGCGGCTCGGCGTTGTCTACGAGCTGCTCGACATGCAGACGGTCGATCGGGTTTCGGTGAAGGCGCGGGTCAGCACCGCGGCGCCGGAGATCGACTCCGCAGTTCCGATCTGGCCCGGCGCGAACGCCGACGAGCGCGAGGTCTACGACATGTTCGGCGTGATCTTCGTCGGCCACCCGGATCTGCGCCGGATCCTCATGCCCGAGGACTACGAGGGCTTCCCGCAGCGGCGGGACTTCCCGATCGGCGGCGAGCCGGTGCTGTTCACCCACAACGAGCATGGCTACGGAGAGGACCGATGAGCACGGTCAGCGACTACCGCAGGCATGAGGAGTCGGTCACCTACTCCAGCGAGCTGTCCGGGTCGGGCGAGAGCCATGAGCTGCTGACGATCAACTTCGGTCCTGTCCATCCTTCGACGCACGGTGTGCTGCGTCTCTACGCGACGCTCGAGGGCGAGATCGTCCGCGACATCCAGCCGGTGATCGGCTATTTGCACACCGGCATCGAGAAGACCGCTGAGGACAAGTCGTATTGGAAGGCCATCCCGGTCGTTGAGCGGATGGACTACCTCTCCTACTACTTCAACGCGATGGCGTACTGCGGCGCCGTCGAGCAGCTCCTGGAGCTTGAGGTGCCGAAGCGGGCGCAGTACCTGCGGGTGATCCACCTCGAGCTTGACCGCCTGATGTCGCACATGATCTGGATCGGGACTTTCGCGCTCGATCTCGGTGCGATCTCTCCGATCTTCTACTGCTTCCGTCAGCGTGAGCTGCTGCTTGACCTGTTCGAGATGTCGTCGGGTCAGCGGATGCACACCCGTTACTTCCAGGTGGGCGGCGTCGCTGAGGACATTCCGCAGGGCTTCAGGCAGAAGCTGCAGCAGTATCTCGACCAGGCACCAGCAGTCTTCGACATGCTCGCGGACCTCTTCGAGAACAACGAGATCGTGCTGCAGCGGTTGCGTAACGTCGGTGCGATCTCGCAGCAGACCGCACTTGATCTGGGCGTGACCGGGCCGCTGCTGCGCGCGACCGGCAACCCCTGGGATCTGCGTAAGGCGGCACCGTATTCCAGCTACGACGACTTCGATTTCAAGATCCCGGTCGGCACGGTCGGTGATAACTACGATCGCTTCCGCGTACGCCACGCCGAGCTCTACGAATCGGTGAAGATCATTCAGCAGGCGCTTGACGGTCTGCCGGACGGGCCGTACATCGCCGACGATCGTAAGGTCGTGCTGCCGCCGCGGCATGAGCTGGCGACCAGCATGGAGGCGCTGATCCACCACTTCAAGCTGGTCACTGAGGGCTTCAGGGTGCCCGAGGGCGAGTCCTACTACCCGGTCGAGTCCCCCCGCGGGGAGCTCGGGTGCTTCGTGCGCGCCGACGGCTCCGCCAAGCCCGCGCGCGTCCACATGCGCGACCCCAGCTTCCACAACCTGCAAGCGCTGGCGCCGATGGTGCGGGACGGCTACCTCGCCGACTTCATCGCGACGCTGGCGGCGCTCGACCCGATCATCGGAGGTGTCGACCGATGAGCGCGTTCGACCCTCGGGCCGGCAAGGTGTATCGCTTCGAGGACGGCTCCCGCGTGCCGGGACCGCACGAGGGCGTGGAGCTCACGAAGGATCCGGCGGCCGTGCCCGATCCGGCGCTGACCCCGGTGCCCGACGACCTGCGTGCCGCGATCGAGGCGAGGATGGCCCGCTACCCGGACCCGAAGTCCGCGTCGATTCCGGCACTGCACCTGGCGCAGGAGCGCTACGGCTGGTGCTCACCGGAGGCGATCGAGCAGGTCGCTTGCGTGATGCGTCTGACGCCCGCCTACCTGACCTCGGTCGCGTCCTTCTACGACATGTTCAAGCTGACGCCGGCAACCAAACACACGGTGTTCGTCTGCACGAACATCACCTGCGGGCTGCTCGGCGGCGATGACGTCTACGAGCATCTGTGCGCGGCAGCGCGTGAGCACCCGGAGGCGGACGTGGACGTGCGCGAGTTCGAGTGTCTCGGGGCCTGTGACATCGCGCCGATGGCATCGGTCGACGGCGAGTATGTCGGTCCGCTCGAGTCGGGAGACGCGGAGCGGATCGTTGACGATCTCGAGCAAGGCCGACTGGTTCTCGAGGCTAAGCAGCTGCGTAACCGTCCGTCCGTCGATCCCGGAGCGGCCGTATGACCCCGCATCTGATCTTCAATCGCATCGACGAGCCGGACCTGAATACGCTGGCGGTGTACGAGCGCCGCGGCGGCTACGAGTCGCTGCGTCAGGTGTTGCAGTTCCCGGCGGACGCCGTGGTCGAGGAAATCTCGGCCTCCGGCATCCGTGGCCGCGGCGGTGCTGGCTTCAAGATGGGCCAGAAGGCTTCGTTCCTGCCGAAGAACGACGCGGTCCGATACCTGGTGTGCAACGCGGACGAGTCCGAGCCGGGCACGTTCAAGGACCGCGAGATCCTGCAGAAGACGCCGCACATGCTGATCGAGGGCATCGTCATCGCCTGCTTCGGCACGAACATCCATGAGGCGTTCATCTACATCCGCGGCGAGTACGAGCTGCAGGCACAGCGCCTGCAGGCGGCCGTGCAGGAGGCCTACGATGCCGGCTACCTCGGCGAGAACATCCTTGGCAGCGGCTTCTCGCTTGAGCTGACCGTCCATCGCGGTGCCGGCGCCTACATCTGCGGCGAGGAGACCGGCCTGCTCGACTCGCTCGAGGGGCGCCGTGGCAACCCCCGCCTGAAGCCGCCGTTCCCGGCGGTCCAGGGCTTGTATCAAGGTCCGACGCTGATCAATAACGTCGAGACGCTGTCGACCGTGCCGCAGATCATCCGCATGGGTGGCGCCGAGTACGCGAAGCTCGGCACCGAGACCTCGACCGGCACGAAGCTGATCTCGGTCTCCGGCGACGTCCAGCGGCCCGGTAACTACGAGATCGAGCTCGGCACCTCCAGCCGCGACATCATCTACGGGCTGGCCGGCGGCCCCAAGCCCGGTCACGAGATCAAGATGTGGTTCCCCGGCGGCTCGAGCTCGCCGGTACTGCTGCCGGAGGACATCGGCGTTGCCTACGACTTCGACACGCTGCAGAAGGCCGGCACGATGCTCGGCTCCGGCGCGATCATCGTGATCGACGACACTCACAGCGTGCTTGCCGTGATGCAGAAGGTCGCGAAGTTCTATTCGCACGAATCTTGCGGCAAGTGCGTGCCGTGCCGCGAAGGCACGAACTGGACCAAGAAGATGCTGGCCCGCTTCGCGACTGGCGACGCGACGCCGATGGACATCGACATTCTGGACTCGATCCAGGGGCAGATCATGGGACATTGCCTGTGCGTGCTCGGCGACGCGATGGCAATGCCGCTCGGCTCGATCATCAAGAAGTTCCGCTCCGAGCTCGAGGGGGAGATCCTCGATGCCCGTGAGCACGCGGCGAACGCGCCTGCCGATGACGCGATCCCAGTCCTGGCCGGCCTCGCCGGCGCCTATCCGGGAGCCTTGTGAGGCTGCCCGCAACCCTCGCTTCTTCTAGTTACTAACGCATGCCCAGACCAGAGCAGAAGAACATAACCATCACCGTCGATGGCAAGGAGATCCAGGCCATCGAAGGCACGATGCTGGTCGACGCCGCTAAAGCCGGCGACGTCGAGATCCCCTACTTCTGCTACCAGCCGAAGCTCGGCGCACCAGTCGGCGCCTGTCGCATGTGCATGGTCGAGATCGAGGGCATCCCGAAGTTGCAGACCTCGTGTTCGACGGCCGTCCGCGATGGCATGGTCGTCAGCACCAAGTCCGACCGGGTCAAGGAGGCGCAGGAGTCGGTCGTCGAGTTCCTGCTCGTCAACCACCCGCTCGACTGCCCGGTCTGCGATAAGGGCGGCGAGTGCCCGCTGCAGGACATCACCTTCGGCTGGGGCCGTGGCACGAGCCGCGTCACCGAGCCCAAGCGCCACTACGTCAAGCCGATCGAGCTTTCCCCGCTGATTGCGCTCGACCGTGAGCGCTGCATCCTCTGCTATCGCTGCGTGCGCTTCAGCCAGGAGATTGCCGAGGACTGGCAGCTGATCTTCGCCGAGCGCGGCGCCAATACGTTTGTCGCCACGCACGACGGTCACCCTTACGCGGCACCGTTCTCCGGGAACATCATCGAGCTCTGCCCCGTCGGCGCGCTGACCTCGCAGCCCTACCGCTTCCGCGCCCGGCCGTGGGACATCCAGGGCGCGGGTGGCATCTGCACACTCTGCCCGGCCCAGTGCAACGTCGAGTTCACGCTGCGCGACGAGCAGGTCATGCGTGTGCTCGGCCGCGACCACGCCGAGGTTGACGACGGCTGGCTCTGCGACAAGGGCCGCTTCAGCTACCAGGCGATCACCTCCGAGCAGCGCTTGACGACCCCGCTGGTGCGTCGCGGCGGCGAGCTCGTGCAGGCAAGCTGGGAAGAAGCCCTCACCGCAGCCGCCGCACTCGGCGAGCACCGCGGCGCGACTGCCGCCCTCGTCGGTGGCCAGTCCACCAACGAGGAGGGCTACCTGCTCAGCCGCCTGCTGCGCGAGGGGCTTGACTGTGCCGACATCGACTCCCGGCTCAGCCCACTCCGGCTCGAGCCCGAGCCGGTCGACCTCGAGCTGACCCGTGCCCTGGCGGCGCCGGCGCTGCAGGCGACGGTGCCTGACCTCGAGTGGGCGCACACCGTGCTGGTGCTCGGCACCGAGCCGGTCGACGACGCGCCGATCTTCGATCTGCGGATCCGGAAGGGCGTGCGCCGCCACGGCGTGCAGCTCGCGGTCGCTTCGGAGCGTCCGAGCACACTCGACCCGAACGCCACGGTGTCGCTGCGCTACGCGCCTGGCGAGGCGGAGGCGCTGCTCGCGGAGCTGGCGAGCGCGCTCGACGGTGGCGCCGCCTCGGACGAGGTCACCGCGCTGGCGCGGTTGCTCGCCGACGGCGGTGAGGACGTCGTGATCCTCTGGGGTGAGCAGATCGGCGCCCAGGCTGCGGCTCGGCTGCTGGCGATCGCCGACCGTCTCGGTCTGCGCGACCGCGACGGCGCGGGCCTCTTGGAGATTCCGTCCAGCACCAACGCCCGTGGGCTGCGGGAAGCTGGCGCGCTGCCGAACGCGGGCCCCGGCTACACGGCTCTCGAGCGCAGCGGTCGCAGCGCCGCGCAGATCGCAACCGCCGCCGCGGCTGGCGAGGTCTCCGCACTCTACTTGCTGAACGTCGACCCGGTTCGCGACCTGCCGGACGCCGGCCAGTGGGACCGGGCGCTCGGCGCGGCGAAGCTCGTGGTCGCGCAGGCGTTCGCGCTGACCGATGGCCTGCGCGCCCACGCCGATGTGATCTTCCCGGCCGAGCACAGCGCCGAGCAGGAGGGCACGATCGTGCACCCGGATGGGCGCCTGCAGCGCGTCCGCGCCGGCATCCCGCACACCGGTCAGGTGCGCGCGGGCTGGTGGGTGATTGCCGAGGTCGCGAAGCGTGCCGGGCTCGATCTGAACGTGCTTTCCGGTGGGGTCGCGTTCCGCCAGCTTGCTGCCGCGGTGCCCTTCTACGCCGATATCACGCTCGACCGGATCGGTGGTCGCGGTGTTCGCTGGCCGCTCGAGCCGGCTGCCGCGGCGCTGCCGCAGGGTCGGCCGAGCGCTCCGGAGGCGGTGCCGGCCAGCGGGCCGGCACCGGCAACGCAGACCGCGGACGGGTCACTTGGCCTCGGCTTCTATCGGCCGATCTGGGCGGCGCGAGAGGTGGAGATCTCGCCGGCCCTGGAGTTCGCGATCGCGCGCCAGCTCGTCGAGGTCGCGCCCGAGGAAGCGGAGCGGCTCGGGATCGTGCCGGGCGCCGAGGTGCAGGTGTCGCAGAACGGAGTCAGCGTGAGCGGTCGGGCAGTGGTCCGTACCGGCGTGCCCGCCGGCACCGTCTTCATGGCGACCGGCATTGCGACTGATTCGGCCAACGTCCTCTCCGGCCGGGTGCGGGTACGTGCGGTGGAGGTGCATGCAGCGTGATCGCGTTCGCCGATGTGAACTACTTCGAGCCTTGGTGGGTGCAGATCGTCAAGGCGGTCGTGATCTTCGCGGTCGTGTTCGCAATACTGCCGGTATCGATCGTCTGGGAACGCAAGCTCCTCGGTCGCTTCCAGATGCGCTACGGGCCGAACCGCGTAGGTCCGTATGGCTATCTGCAGCCGATCGCGGAGTTCGTGAAAGTCGCTCTCAAGGAGCCGTTCCGGCCGACCACAGCTGTGGGCTTCCTCTACATGCTCGCGCCTGCAATTGCCATGATCTGCGCGATCGGTGCGCTGGCGATCATCCCTTGGGGCACGGTCCAGCGCATCGGCTCAACGCCGGTGGGCCTGTACGGGATCGACGTCTCGATCGGGCCGCTGTACGTGTTCGCGTTGGGCGGCATCTCGTTCTACGGGATCTTGCTGGGCGGCTGGTCCTCGGGCTCGAAGTACTCGTTCCTCGGCGCGATGCGTGGCGCGGCGCAGCTCATCTCCTACGAGGTCTCGCAGTCGCTGGCGCTGGTTGGTGTGCTGATCAGCGCCCAGACGCTGTCGCTGACGGGCATCGTCAACGCGCAGAAGGGGATGTGGTACTTCATCCCGCAGTTCTTCGGCTTGCTGGTCTTCTTCGCGGCGTCGATGGCGGAGGCGAACCGCGCGCCGTTCGACCTGTCCGAAGCTGACACCGAGCTGGTCGGCGGCTACTTCACCGAGTACGGCGGCCTCCAATGGGTGGCCTACATGTTCTCGGAGTACGCGAACATGATCGTCGCCTCGGCGATGGTGACCACGCTGTTCCTCGGCGGCTGGCTGCTGCCGTTCGGCCTCCATCCGCCCGGCTTTGTCGATCCGATCGTCGTCCTCGTGAAGATGTTCCTGGTGTTCAGCCTGTTCGTCTGGATCCGGGCGACGTTGCCGCGGTTCCGCTACGACCAGCTGATGTCGTTTGGCTGGAAGATCCTGCTGCCGCTCGCGACCGCGAACTTGCTCGTGACCGCGATCATCGTGGTGCACTAGGAGAGACATGGCTTACGACCCATCAGACGTCATCGAGGTGATTCGCCGGCCGCCGCGTGGCGCCGTGGCGAGCACCTACCGTGCGTTCGGCGAGACGTTGCGCGGCTTGAAGACGACCTTCGCGAGGGTCGTCGAAGGCACTGACGTGGTTCAGTACCCGGAGGAGAAGGTGCCGGTGTACCCGCGCTTCCGCGGACGTCACCGGCTCAACCGCTTCGAGGACACGGGACTCGAGAAATGCATCGGCTGCTCGCTCTGCGCCGCGGCCTGCCCGGCGGACTGCATTCGTGTGGTCGCAGCCGAGAACACCCCCGAGCATCGTGTCTCCGCGGGTGAGCGCTATGCGGCCGTTTACGAGATCAACCTGAGCCGCTGCATCTTCTGCGGCTACTGCGAGATCGCCTGCCCGTTCGACGCGATCACGATGGGTCACGATTACGAGCTGTCGGATTACCACCGCACCGACCTCATCTTCACTAAGGAGATGCTGCTGGCTGAGCCGATTGAGCGCACACCGCTGCGGCAGGAGGGCGAGTGAGCCAGGTACTGTTCTTCATCGCTGCGATCGGCGCCCTGGTTGCGGCTGGCGCCGTCGTTCTGCTGCGCAACGCGTTCTACTCGGTGCTGGCACTGGTTGCGCACCTCGTTTGCCTGGCCGTGCTGTTCCTGCTGCTGCGGGCGGAGTTCGTCGCCGCAGCCCAGGTCGTGATCTACGCCGGCGCGGTGATGGTGCTGTACGTGTTCGTGGTCGCCTACATCGGCGACACCGATGAGGTCACCGCCGGTAGCGGCGTGCTGCGGATCCTCGGTCCGCTGTTCGCACTGGCGCTGACGGTCGAGCTGTTGATCGCGCTGCTTGGTAGTGGCCTATCCGGCATTACCGGTAAGGGCGCGGCCTATCGCACCGGGTTCGGCACGCCAGCCCACATCGGCAGGCTGTTCCTGGTGAACTACCTGTTCCCGTTCGAGGTCGCGTCGCTGCTGCTGCTGGTGGCTGCGGTTGGCGCCGTCGTGCTTGCCCGCCGCCGGCGTGGCACGCTCGATCTCAGCCCCGAGATGGAGGCGTTCGCCACCGAGCTGCGGCCGGAGTTCACCGGCACCACCGCTGAGGGCGTCGGCATCCGTCGGGTCTACCGCCAGCTCGAGGCGGCGAACGCACGGGTGAAGCGCATCTCCGAGAGCGGTGGCGTGGATGAGCCGGATGATGCCGAGCAGCCGGCGCCCACGGGTGTGACGGCCGGCACCGCGACGCCGCCGGATGTCGCGGCGGACACACACGATGCGGAGGAGGAGCGGTGAGCATCGGTTGGTATCTCGCGGTTTCCGCGATCATCTTCGGGATCGGTACGGCCGGCGTGCTGACGCGCCGCAATCCGCTCGTCATCCTGCTGTGTCTGGAGCTGATGCTGAACGCCGGCAACCTCGCACTGGTGGCGTTCTCGCGGATGTACGGCAATGAGGCCGGCCAGATCTTCGCGCTGATCGTGATGGTCGTGGCCGCCTGCGAAGTGACGGTCGGGCTTGGCCTGCTGGTCGCGATCAGCCGTCGCAAGCTGCCGATCGATGTCGACAAGCTACGAGAGCTGAACGGATGAGCACAACCACGTGGGCGTGGCTGGTCCTGCTGCTCCCCTTGCTGGGGTCAGCGGTGATCGCCCTGGGATTCAAGATCTATCCGCGAGCAGCGGGTGCGATTGGCACTGGTGCGATCGCACTGTCGTTCGTCTGCGCGATCATCACCCTGATCTCGCTGCTCGGGCATCCCGGCGACCATCGAGAGCTGACCTCGACGCTCTGGAACTACGCGGTCAGTGATGGGGTGGACGCGAAGCTGCAGATCCTCGTCGATCCGGTGTCGGTGTTCATGGCGCTGGTCGTGACCGGCGTCTCGTCCACGATCCACCTGTACTCGATTGCGTATATGCGGTCGGACCGGGGCTACGCGCGCTTCTTCGCGTACATGAACTTCTTCGTGCTCTCGATGCTGACGCTGGTACTCGGTGGGAACTTCATCATCCTGATCATCGGCTGGGGCTTCGTCGGCGCCGCCTCCTACTTGCTGATCTCCTTCTGGTATCGCCGCACAACGGCGACCCGGGCTGGTGTCAAGGCGTTCGTGATCAACACCGTCGGCGACGTCGGCATGATCCTCGGCACCATCCTGATCCTGCGCCAGACCCATACGGTCGGCTTCCTGGCGACCTTCCAGGTGCTTCCGCACGTTTTCTCGCACAACTCTCCGGACCTCGTCGCCGCGTGCATCCTGTTGCTGGTCGGCGCCTTTGCGAAGTCCGCCCAGATGCCGCTGCACACATGGCTGGCGGACGCCATGGAAGGTCCGACGCCGGTCTCCGCGCTGATCCACGCCGCCACGATGGTGACCGCTGGCGTCTACTTGATCGTGCGCCTGCACCCGCTGTTCGAGCTCGCGCCAGCCGCTGCCTGGGTCGGCATCGTGGTCGGCTGCGCGACCTTGCTGATCGCCGGCACAATCGCTCTGGTCGTGACCGACATCAAGCGCGTCATCGCCTACTCGACGATGTCGCAGATCGGGTACATGATCATGGGCGCCTCCGCCGGCGCCTACTCGGCGGCGCTCTTCCACCTGATGGCGCACGCCTTCTTCAAGGCGCTCCTGTTCATGGCGGCTGGCTCGATCATCGGCGCGATGGCCGGCGAGCAGTCGCTGGATAAGATGCACGGTTTCAAGCGGGCACTGCCGTTCACGTTCGCGTGTTTCGTGATCGGCGGCCTCGCGCTGTCCGGCATCGTGCCGTTCTCGGGCTGGCTCTCGAAGGACCAGATTCTCGGCTACATGCTGAACCGCGGTGGCGCCTACGCCGTGTTCGCGGTGCTCGGCTACATCGGCGCGCTGCTAACCGGTATGTACACGTTCCGCCTGATCTTCCGCGCCTTCACCGGCAAGCCGTGCGAGGAGGCGGTCGAGCTTGAGCACGGCCAGATTGCCCACGCTGAGGTGCCGACCAACCCCGGCACCGGCGAGGTCGAGGACAACGAGATCGGCTTCCCCGGCCCCGAGCACGTGATCGCCGAGCGTGAGTGGACGATGAAGCTGTCGATGGGCCTGCTGGCCTTCGCCGCGATCGTCGCCGGCTTCCTGCAGGTCCCGGGCGTCGACCACGAGGTGTCGGGCTTCTTGAACACGTCGTTCGCCGGCTCGCCAAGGATCGCCGCCGGCACCGAGCCCTCGGTCGGATCCGAGTGGATCGAGCTCATCATCGGCACGGTCGTCGGCCTGATTGGCATCGCCACCGTCTACGTGATCTATGTCCGTCGCCGCGGCATCAGCGCGGTGCTGCAGCGGCGCCTAGCCGCGATTCATGGCCTGCTCGTGAACAAGTGGTACTTCGACGAGCTGATCAGCGCGCTGGTCGTGCAGCCAGCTCTGGCGCTCGGCCGGTTGGTTGACGTAGTGCTCGAGCGCGGTGCCGTGCAGGGCGCGATCACCGGCGGCGCGAACGACGCCGTCCGCGCCGGGTCGGCAGCCGTGCGCCGGGCTCAAACCGGATTGCTGCGGAACTACGCGGGCCTCTTCATCCTCGGCGTGGTCTGCGTCGGCCTCTACTTCCTGATCTCCGCCGCGTGAGCCTGCAGTGCGTCACGAAACCCAGAAGACCTTCGATCACATCCACAACTACTCCGAACTAAAGCTCTCCGCTTTCACACTGCAATGAGTCTCTCCGTCCTGATCTGGCTGCCGCTCGCGATCTCCGTCGTCGCGTCGGCGCTGCCTGCGCGCGTCACTCCGAAGCTAACCGGCGTGCTCAGCTTCGCCACGCTCGGTGTCGCCATCGACTTCCTGATCCGCTTCCACGCGAGCACGGCCGGGCTGCAGTTCTATGGCGTGCACAACTGGATCAGCGCGCTCGGGATTCATTACGCGGTCGGCGCCACCGGATTGAATATCGTGCTCGCTCTGCTGACGGCGGTCCTGTTCACGATCGCGATGGTGTGGTCGTCGATGCGCGAGATCGACCGGCCAAAGCAGTACTTCTTCTGGTTCGGACTTGCCGAGAGTGCTGTGCTCGGCGCCTTCTTCGCGCAGGATCTGATCCTGTTCGTCGCTTTCTTCGACCTGATGCTGATCCCGTTCTACTTCCTGGTCGGAATGTGGGGCAGCGGCGACCGCGTCCACGCTGCGGTGAAGCTGGTGATCTACACGGCGGTCGGGTCGTTCCTGATGCTGGCCGGCGCGATCGCCACCGGCGTGCTCGCGGCCTCGCACTACGGGACCCACATCAGCTTCCTCTACTCGACGTTGCGGTCGCTGCCGCTTCCGGCTGGCTCGCAGGACTGGATCTTCCTCTGCTTCACGATCGCGTTCCTCGTGAAGATGCCGCTGACACCGCTACACGGCTGGCTGGCCGAGGCCTACAAGTCGATGCCAATCCCGGCCGTCGCGGTCTTCTCGGGCGTACTCTCAAAGGTTGCCGCGTTCGGCTTCCTCGCGATTGTGCTGCCGATCTTCCCGCAGGCCAGCCGCCAGCTGCAGATGTTGATGCTGATAATCGGTGTCGTGGCTGTCCTCTGGGCGACGGTGATGGCGTTCACGACCCACGACGGGCGGCTCGTCATCGCGTACTCGTCGGTCGCCCAGCTCGGCTTCATCGTCCTCGGGATCTTCTCGCTCAAGCCCGCTGGCGCCCAGGGCGCTCTGCTGCAGATGGTGAACCACGGTGTCGTCACCGCCGCCCTGTTCTTCGTGCTCGCCGCTGTCGCGGCACGTGCTGGTGGCAGCGAGAGCCTGGATGACATGGGTGGGATCGCGTTCCGAGCGCCTGTGCTGGCGACAATGTTCCTGATCGTGATCCTCGCGAACCTGGCGATGCCGGGGTCGGCGAACTTCGTCGGCGAGTTCATGATCCTGCTCGGCCTCTTCACCGCGAAGCTGCCGCTGGCGATCATCGCCTCGCTCGGCACGATCGGCGCCGCCTACTACGGCTTGCGGATCTTCATCGGCGCGATGCACAACCGTGCCGGAGCGAAGGTTGGCGGACAGGGTGGCGGGCGTGACCTCACGTGGCGCGACGCGATCGCGATCGTGCCGCTCGCCGCGATCATCGTCTTCCTCGCCTTCTATCCGCAGTTTGGCCTGCGGCGCTCGCAGGCGTCCGCGAACGCGGCGATCGCGGCAGCCCATGCCCAGCGGTCGACCGCCACCGCTGTGGTGCAGCAATCGAGCGCTACTGGCGCGGCGCGGCGCACGGGCGTCGCCACGACGGGCCCCACCGGGCAATCTGCGCCGCGATTCGTATCTGCAGAGTCCACTACGACCGAGTCCAGTCGATGATCTCTTCCGCGCTGACCTTCGCTTCCGCACACATCCAGGGGCCCCACATCGCCTGGGGGCCGCTGACGACTGTCGGTGTGCTCGCGCTGGGTGCGATCGTCGTGCTGCTGGCCGGCCTGCACCCGGCCTCCCGGAAGGAGGGCTCGCGGCTGCTGCCGGCGCTGACGATCGTGACGCTGCTGGCCACGATCACGGCCGACATCTGGCACTTCGGTCAAGACCAGCTGATCATCGCCGGGGCGCTGCGGGTCGACGACCTCGCGCTGATCACCGACATGGTGTGCGCGTTCTCCGGGATCACGGCAGTGCTGGTGGGGTTCCGCTCCGCGGGCCCGCGCCACGCCGGCGCCGGGGAGTTCCACTCGCTGATGCTGTTCAGCATCATGGGTATGGCGGTTCTCGCGGCGGCCGCCGACACCGTGACGTTGTTCGTCGGCATCGAGCTGCTGTCGATTCCGCTGTACGTGCTCTGCGCCGCCGAGTACCGGCGCAGCCGTTCGCTCGAGTCCGGCTTGAAGTACCTGATCATCGGTTCGATCGGCTCGGCGACATTGCTCTATGGCCTGGCCTTGATCTACGGTGCCACCGGCAAGACCAGCTTCGGCGCGATCGCGCAGGTGCTGTCCGGCGGCACCGGTCGCAACCTGCTCGACAACACGCTGCTGCTTTTCGGCATGGGCCTGGTCCTCGTCGGGTTCGCGTTCAAGTCATCGATCGCGCCGTTCCACCAGTGGACGCCCGACGTCTACGAGGGCGCCCCGACGCCGGTGACATTGCTGATGGTGACCGCCACGAAGGCGGCGGCGCTGGTCGCGATCTTGCGCTTCACCTCGGTCGCCATGATCTCGGCGCAGAGCAAGTGGTCGCCGATGCTCGCGGTGCTGGCGGCGATCACGATGGTCGTCGGTAACGTCGGCGCTCTCGGCCAGACGTCGCTGAAGCGAATGCTCGGCTATTCGGGTGTCGCCCAGGCTGGCTACATGCTCTCCGGTGTGGTCGTTGGCACCCGGCTCGGCGCTTCCGCGACCGTCTTCTACATCGTTGGCTACGTGCTGATGAACATCGCGGCGTTCGCCGTCATTCAGCACGTCGAGCAGTCGACCGGCGAGGATCGTCTCAGCGGCCTGCGGACGCTCAGCAAGCGTTCGCCGGCGCTGGCTTGGTCACTGACGATCTCGATGCTGGCCCTGGGCGGCTTCCCGGGCACGGTCGGTTTCATCGGTAAGTTCCAGCTGATCCGCGCCCTCGTCGACGGTAACCACGCGTGGCTTGCCATTGTGCTGGTGATCGCTGCCGTGATCTCCCTTGGGTACTACCTGCGGGTGGTGGCCGCGATCTGGATGCCGGCGAGCGACCGTGTGCGCACCGAGAGCGGCGAGCAGCTCGCCCCGATCGCCGGCGGCTCACCGGAGCTGGATCTCGTCCCGCGCGTCCCGATCCTTCTGGTCGCCGTCGTCACCGCCGCCGCCTGTGTGGTGCTTGGCGTAGCGCCCCAGCCGCTCTTCCACTTCGCCGCCCACGCCGGCGCCGCGCTGACGAGCCTGATCCCGTAGCCGGATCTGTGTGACGTCTTCGTTCACCGCACGTTTCCTTGGCCTATACGGACGGCAACTTACAAAGAATGCGCTGAGAGGTCTGGCGGCGCTGCCAATCGGGGGCCCGGAGAGCCGGGCGAGCGTGCTCGGGGCGGTCCGGCATGTCCGCGCTGGCGCCCGGTACCGGGCGCCCGGCCTCAGACCTTGCGCCACTCGGGGACCCAGGCGCCGTCCTCCTGGCACTTGAAGTCCTGGAAGAGGCTCGGCGCCTCTTCCTGCATGATGCGGGCGACAGAGTCGAAGACAAGGCGGAGCTCTTCCTCAGCGCCGGTGCTCGTGCGCATCTCGATCACGTGGCGCAGTGTGCGCACGTTCGCGGTCCAGAGGATGTCAGTGGACAAGCCGATCGGCGCGAGCCGCCGCAGCGCCGAGGTGATCTCCTTCTTCACCGCGAAGGGGATGCCGTCGGCGTCGAGGTTGAGCTCGTCCGCCGCGCTGCGCTGGAACTCCTCGAGCGTCTCGACGAGACTGATCACCTGGTTGCGGAGCGGTTCCAGGGCTGGCGCGACGCGGAAGCCGATATCGGTGAGTCGCACGTAACGCAGGCTCTCCTGACTGAAGGCCGAGCCGGCGCGATGGCGGACCAGCTCATGCGTGAACACGCGCGAGACATTGCGGAAGGCGAACGAGTAGTTCGCGTGCTCAAGGACCGAGCCGTGAGCGCTACGCAACAGGTTCCCGAAGTACTCCCGCCGGTCATGGCGAACCTTCTTGACGTTTGCATTCAAACCCGGCTCCCAGCTGCGATAGCAGATGCGTCCGCCGAACTCGGCCAGTAGCTCGCCATCGGGGACCGGCTCCTCAGCGGCGCGGCGTTCGTCGAGCCACGAGAGTCCGCCAACGGACTCCAAATACGCGGTAACGCCTTCGACGTTGATCGACGGGCGGGCAACTAGGAAGACCTCTGGAGATGTTTCGTGCACTCGATACATCCAATCGAATCTCCCGGACGTCTGCGGTCCCGCCGCCAACTCGACGACATCCTGATCCCAACGAAACCCCAAGCTTGATCAAGCATGCGTCTTACAACCTCGATCTAGCTTCGATCTGTGGCTCCAGGACGGCACCAGCGCAGACGCACAGCGGGTGGTGTGGAGCCGCGGCGCCCGGCGGCGGCGCGTTTCGCGCGCAAGCGGCGCTTGAGGCGCCGCCGCAGGCGTCGCAACGCCCTGGCAGCCGTCATCGTGGTGGCATTCGTCGGTGGCGTCGTCGTGGCGCGCAGCGGCACGTCACAGGGCTCCCGGCGCACGGAGGCGGGCATGCAGGCGGCGACGGTCAGCCGCCGCACCAGAGCCGGCGGTGGCGCCACGACCGCTCGCACCGCCCGGGCCTCTGGGACCGGTCGCACACCCAGGACACCCAGGACGGGCACGACGGCCCAGGACGTGGCTGGCATCGACCCGCTCACGACGGCGCCGGTGAAGCGCTATCTGGCCGGACGAAAAGGCGGAGTGACCGCTGCGGTCGAGGATCTCAACACCGGCCGGGAATGGCAGCTGAACCCCGCGGCGCGCGATCAGACGGCGTCGATCGTGAAGGTCGACATCCTCGAGACGTTGCTGCACGAACACGGCAGCGCGACCTCGGCGCTGGGCACGGCAGCAGCCGATGCGACCACAGCGGAGGAAATGATCGAGGCCTCGAATGATGCTGACGCCTCGGCGCTGTGGAACGCAGTTGGGGGCGCCAGCGCGGTCGCCGGCTATGACCGCCTGGCCGGACTCACGAAGACGACTCCAGGCGCCGACGGCTACTGGGGCGAGAGCCTGACCACGGCTGCCGATCAGATCAAGCTGCTACAGCAGCTCGCCCTCACGTCGAAGCTGCTCACGCCAGTTGCGCGCCGCTATGAGCTCTCGCTGATGCGTGAGGTCGACGCCGACCAGAACTGGGGCGCGAGCGGCGGCGTGCCCGCGGGCGTCACCGTCGAGCTGAAGAACGGCTGGGTTCCGCTCACCGGCTACAGCGACTGGGAGGTCAACAGCATCGGCTGGGTCCATGGCGACGGCCGCGACTACCTGATCGCCGTGCTCACCGCCCACGATCCGAGTGAGAGCTACGGCATCGCGACGATCGACCATCTGTCCGCGGCCGTCTACAGCGGCCTGAAGCGGCACGCCTAACGCGCCTGATGCGGGTTATTCCCGCGGGATTTGCGGGCAGCATGCAACAGCAAATCGGTCTGAGACTTGATCGAATCTCTTGAGGAGGAGAGGATCAATGGCAGCTATCAGGGAGAGTGGCATCGCTCCCGCGGCGAACGCTGAGTCGTCGTCCACATCGGTGGCTACTTCGGGATCGTGACCGGCGCGCCGGCACTTTACCTGGCCTGCGCGGAGCTCATGGAGGGCTTCACGGAGACGGCCCGGTGTTCACTGCGGCCGAAGGTCGCAAGCCCGGTCGGTCGGACCGCCCCAAGGGCCTGAGGCGGCGGGACAGAGCACCTGACGCTATGTGCCGGCCAGCGGGCCGGCACGCGACCGACCCATGAGGCAGATACGACCAACTCATTAGTTGCATGCGACCGTCAACGGCCCGGCGGGCCGAAGACAAGGGAAGGAAGGACAACTGATGGCAACTGACCATCCGAGCATCGATGATCACGAGCTTGACCATGAGCTCGCTCAGATGCTCCAGATCGATCGCTTTGCGCCCTCCGAGGGCTTCACGCAGGGCGCGGCGCTCACCGACCCGTCGATCTACGAGCGGGCCGATCGTGACTGGCGCGGCTGGTGGGCCAGCCAGGCCGAGCGTCTAACCTGGTTCAAGCCGTGGGACCAGCTCCTCGACGACTCGAACCCGCCGTTCTACAAGTGGTTCGTCGGTGGCAAGCTGAACGTCTCCTACAACTGCCTCGACCGCCACGTCGAGGCCGGCCGCGGGAAGCGCGTTGCTTTCCATTGGCGCGGTGAGGAGGGTGAGGAGCAGGACATCACCTACGCCGACCTGCTGGCGCGGGTGCAGCGCTTCGCCAGCGCCCTGAAGGACCTCGGCATCGGCATCGGCGACGTCGTCGGCATCTACATGGGGATGGTGCCCGAGGTCGTGGTCGCGATGCTCGCCTGCGCCCGCATCGGTGCGGTGCACAACGTCGTCTTCGGCGGCTTCTCGCCGGAGTCGGTCGCCGAGCGCATGGACTTCTCCGATGCCAAGGCGCTGATCACGGTTGATGGCGCGGCCCGCAAAGGTAGGGTCGCGCCGGTCAAGCGCAACCTCGACCCGGTGCTCACGGGCCTCAAGCACCTCGAGCACGTGATCGTGGTCAAGGCGAAGGGCGTCGACTGCGAGCTGCAAGCCGGTCGCGACGTCTGGTACCACGAGATCGTCGCCCAGGCCAACCCCGAGTGCCCGGCCGAGCCGATGGATGCCGAGGACCCGCTGTTCATCCTCTATACGTCCGGCTCGACCTCGAAGCCGAAAGGCGTGCTGCACACCACTGGCGGCTACCTGACCGGCGCGGCGTCAACGCACCAGAACGTCTTCGACCTACGCCCCGAGACCGACGTCTACTGGTGCTCGGCCGACGTCGGCTGGATCACCGGCCACACCTACATCGTCTACGGCCCGCTCGCGAACGGCGCGACCTCGATCCTCTACGAGGGCGCGCCGGACTACCCGCACAAGGGCATCTGGTGGGAGATCGTCGAGCGCTACAAGGCGACGATCTTCTACACCGCGCCGACCGCGATCCGCGCCTGCGTGAAGTGGGGTCTCGAGCACGTCCAGAAGTTCGACCTCAGCTCCCTCCGACTGCTGGGTACGGTCGGCGAGCCGATCAACCCGAAGGCGTGGCTCTGGTACCGCGAGGTGATCGGTGGCGGACGTTGCCCGATCGTCGACACCTGGTGGCAGACCGAGACCGGGTCGATCATGATCTCGCCGCTGCCGGGGATCACAGCCACGAAGCCGGGGTCGGCAACACGGCCGTTGCCGGGTCTCAGCGTTGCCGTCGTCGACGAGCGCGACGGCAAGCCGGTGCCACCCGGCAAGCAGGGTCTCTTGGCGATCACGCGCCCCTGGCCGTCGATGCTGCGGACCCTCTACAAGGAGGACGAGCGCTTTGTCGAGACGTACTTCCGGCGTTTCGGCAACAAGATCTATCTGGTTGGCGATGCCGCCCGCATCGATGAGGACGGCTATTGCTGGATCATCGGCCGCATCGACGATGTCGTCAACGTCTCGGGCCACCGGCTCTCGACGGCCGAGGTGGAGTCGGCCATTGTCGCCCACGAGTCCGTTGCTGAGGCAGCGGTGATCGGGCAGAGTGACGACCTCACTGGGCAGGCGATCTGCGCCTTCGTCACCCTCCAGGGCGAGAGCGACGGCGATGTCGGGGTCGAGTGCGGGATCCGTGAGGAGGTGACTGCCCGAATCGGCAAGTTCGCCCGCCCGAGTCGGATCATCTTCGCCGACGATCTGCCGAAGACGCGCTCGGGGAAGATCATGCGACGGCTCCTCCGTGACATCGCCGAGGGACGCGCGCTTGGCGATGTGACCACGTTGCGCGACCCGGCCGTGGTCGCCGAGCTCGAGGCCAAGGTCAGCGAGGAGCACGCCACGCAGGCGTAGGGCACACTTGCATCCACAGGAGCCACGCTCGCGTCCGTGGAGCCGAACTCGCGGCATTACACCGCGCCCCGTCACGAGGAACGTGGACTGGGGGACGCCCCGCTGGGCGTCCCCCGCGGGACTCGCGACTCGAATTGCCGCAGAGCCCCGAAGGAGAGTCAGCTCCGGCGTCGCTTGCGCTTGCTGGTGCCGGCGCTGCGCGGGGGTGTCGGCGGCTTCGGTGCCTCCGGCGCCTCGGCACCGCGGGCTTGCCCTTGCTGGCGCGCGCCGAAGCCAAAGGCGCCGAGCAACGATGGACGCGGCGGGACGCCGGCTGCGCCGCCACGCCCACCACGCGCGCCCGCGGCAGCTGCGGGCCGCGCCCGTTGCGGCCAGGGGATCGCCGCGCCGGCCTTCCACGCAGGCGGGTCGCCGCTGGGCCAGTGCTTGCCGATCGTCAGCGCCAGGGCGGCCAGCCAGACCGCCTGGATCAGCGTGCCGAGCGAGCCGAAGATCGGGAACAGGAACAGCGCGCCGGCAAGCACGCCGATGTAGCCGATCGCGCGCGTCACGAGCCCGCAGCGTAGTGCGCCGAGCGAGACCCAGACGATGCTGAACGCCAGCAGCAGCAGGCCCAGCTCGCTGAGGTACTCGACGATGAGGAAGCTGCCGCTGAGCAGCTTGTTCGCCTCGGGGAAGGTCTGGTTGCCGGCGGTCGCGAACTCATGCGCCTTGTGCGTGTAGACGATCGCGACGATCAGCGTCAGCACGCTGGCAAGGGCGGACCCGAAGGCGATCAGGTACAGCGCCAGCGGCGATGCCTCGGGGCGGCGTGCACGGGCGACGCCGTAAAGCCAGAAAAGGGTGATGCCGACGCCGATCACGCCCACCATGTTCAGCGCTGCGCTGAGCACAACGTTCGTGTGGTTCTGATTGACGACCAGCAGATTCACGGTCATCTCACTGACGGAGGCGTGCTCCCCGGTGAGCGAGACAAGCTGCGATGCCACGATCAGGAGCGCGGCAATGAACGCGATCACGCCATACCGCAGCCGCACCCGCGACTCGTATTCGACCTGCGCAGAAACGGCCATTCTGGCCATAGTACGATGAAGTCATGGAAGGCAGCGGCTTCGGTGACCTCTTCGGGGATCCCGACGAACTACAAAGGCGGCTCGCTGAGTTCGCCGAACAGATGCAAGGTTCGCAGCGGCTCGCTTGGGCGGATAACGCGATCAAGCTTGCGGTTGACCTGACGGTGGCGGCGATGAACCGCGTCAACATCCAGGGGACGACCGATCAGCAGGCGGAGCAGCTTCGCTCCGTGATGGCGCACATCTTCCCGGACGCCGTCGCGCTGGTGCGCGAAGCCCGCGAGGGCCTCGCTTAGCACTGGCCTGACGCACTGAACTTTGGCGCGTCTCGCCCGCTGGCGAGACGCCGGTTGGTGCTGCATTCGACCGCGGTCGGTCGTTGCGGCCCGGTGTCGTATGCGCCGAGCTTGCCCCCTCGACCGGCGACGCTTAGTTGCCGCTATGTGGCGCTGCTGCGCTATATCCTTACCGCTATGGGCTATCCTTACTTCCGAGCGTGGAAAGGAATCCCGGCAATGTCGATACAAGCGAAGCTCACATCGAAGGGGCAGGTCACGATCCCGAAGAGTGTGCGTGAGGCGCTGGACTTGAACCAGGGCGACAGCCTCCTGTTCAGAGTCGAGAACTCCACGGCTGTGATCTCGAAGGAGCCCGGCCTGCTGGATCTGGCGGGTTCTGTCCCAGTGCCGCCGGAGAAGCGCGGGATGCAGTGGAAAGACATCCGCGCTGAGGCTCACGAATCTCTCGGTCGGCGGTACCGGCGCTGACTGCGCTGCTCGACACCAACGTCCTGATCCGCCACTTCACGGGTGACCCGCCCGAGATGGCGCAGCGTGCCACCGCGGCGTTGGCAAGTGGCGAGCGACTGGTCTTGTCGAGCGTTGTTGCTGCGGAGTGCGTCTACGTGCTGGACTCCGTCTACGGCGTCGATCCTCACGGTGTGTCGACCTTGCTCCGTGCCGTGATCGGGTTCCCTGCGATCGATACACCAGAGCATGCGATCCTGCTCAGAGCGCTTGAGATCTATGAGCTGGAGCGCTTGGACTTCGCCGATGCCTACCTTGCCGCGAGCGCCGATCTGACGGGAGTGAATAACGTGCTCTCCTTCGATCGGGGCCTCGATCGCGTCCAGGGGATCACCCGTCGCGAGCCATGACGCGGATGGTTGACGGACGGTGTCACTGCGGCTGATGGCTAGCGGGGCGCGGCCCCGGTGAGCAGCAGGTTCAGCAGCCGCGAGCCGACCGTGCGGGCGTCCTCGCGGCCCCTGGAGAATCAGGGCGAAGCCGCCGAGGGCAAGCGTGACGTCGTCGAGCTCAAGGTCGGCGCGGAGCGAGCCGGAGCGCTGAGCCGCCTCGAGCAGGAGTCGCGTCACGTCGTTGACTCGGGCCCTGCTGTCCAGGCGCAGGCTCTCGTTGACGGTCAGCAGCGCTTGCAACACGCCGGCCACCCCCGCTTGGTCGCCATGCAGCCGAGGAACCCGCTCCCGGTCTGGCTAATCACGGTTGCGGTCGACGGCGCGTGCGAAGCCGTCGCCGTAGCAAACTCTCGAATGTCGCGGCAGTTGCCGGCGCTCGACCGGTTTGCGGGTTATCGACGACCTGGTTGAGATAGCGAACCAGCATGTGGTCAGGCTTGCCGGTCGAAACCAGGAGCCCGTAGCCGTTCTCATCGAGAAACGCTTTAGTCGCGATATACGCGGTTCGTCGGTTGCCGTCCAAAAAGCTTTGTGCTTGCGCTATGCCGTGAGCAAGCAGTGCTGCGGTGCCGATAATCCCTTCCGGAGAGGGGGAAAACTCTTCTCGGCGAGAGCTGGGCTGCTTTGGAGCCTCGAAGGCTGGTCGCGTGCATACCGCTCCGGCTGGCCGGCGTCTTCATGGATAGCCCGGTTGACCTCTTTGAGGTCGTCGATCGTGGGGAAGCCGGGTGGCCCAGCTTCTCGAGCGCCGGTCGCTCGGTCTCCTTGTACCTGCGGAAGTACTCGACTGCTGTCATGTCATTCACGGCAGCGGTCCGATTCGCTGCTGTCGGACCCAGCCCTGTCATCCACTCAGCCCTGTCATCCTGCGGTTCGCCGTTTCTTCGTGGCACCGCAGCGACGTTAGCCGCCGCTGCGGCGGGGCCGAGCTAGGCGGCATCCAACTCGGCTACGAGGCCTGCAACCCGTCGCTCGATCTCGTCGCGGACCTCGCGCACGATTTCCAGCGGCTGACCGGCCGGGTCGGGGAGCTCCCAGTCGATGTAGCGCTTGCCGGGAATGAACGGGCACTTGTCGCCACAGCCCATCGTGACGACCACGTCGGCCTGCGCGGCAAGCTCGCGAGTCAGACGTCGTGGCGTGCGGCCGGACAGGTCGATGCCGACCTCCTGCATCGCCTTCACGACCTCGAGGTGCAGGTGCTCGGCGGGCGTGGTGCCCGCCGACAGCGCGCGGTGCCGGCCCTGCGCGGCGCGCTCGAACAAGGCCTGGCTCATCTGCGAGCGTCCGGCGTTCTGGAGGCAGACGAAGAGGACGGTGCTCACTGGCTACTCCTCCCCGCTGTGGGGTATCCGGTTGTGGGGTATCCGGTCATGGACTGTGCTCGAAGAATATCCATTGACAGATGTCACTTCAATTGATATTTGTGAATGTATGGCTGCCACTCTGGAACTTGCACCCAAGCAGAAGCGGTCCACCGGCGAGCGGTGCTGCGAGCCGGTGGTCTATCCGGACGTCAGCCGCGACCAGGCCCTGCGCCTGGCCCGGGTTGCCAAGGCCCTCGGCGACCCGGTGCGGGTGCAGCTCGTCGACGTGTTGCGCAAGCACGCCGGCAAGGTCTGCGTTTGCGAGCTGGTGCCGCTGTTCGAGCTCTCGCAGCCAACGGTCTCGCATCACCTGAAGGTGCTCCGCGACGCGGGCATTGTCGGCTCGGAGCGACAGGGGCTGTGGGCCTATTACTTCGTGATCCCCGAGGCATTGAAGGAGCTGTCGACATGGCTGAGCTAGATATCCGCGCGGCGGTTCGTGCGAAATACGCGGAGTTGGCAATGGCAAAGGAGGGCGAGTGTTGCGGAGCCGCGTGCTGTGGCGGCCCCGCCGACCGCGAGGGCGCGTTCGGTGTCTCGCTCTACGCGGGGACCGAGGCCGGCACGATGGCAGCCGGCGCGACCGCCGAAAGTGCACCCGAGGCGTCCGGAACCAGTGCGGCGCTGGCGGCGTCGCTGGGCTGCGGGGTGCCAACCGCGGTCGCGGATCTGCACGAGGGCGAGACCGTCCTCGATCTCGGTTCAGGTGCCGGGGCGGACGTGCTCATCTCCGCGGGGCGAGTCGGACCGGCCGGGCGGGCGATCGGCTTGGACATGACCGACGAGATGCTGGAAGTGGCCCGGCGCAACGCAGCCGACGCGGGCGCGAGCAACGTCGAGTTCGTGAAGGGCTACATCGAGGAGCTCCCGTTGCCAGATGCGAGCGTCGACGTGGTCATCTCGAACTGCGTGATCAACCTCTCAGCCGACAAGGCCCGAGTGCTCCGCGAGGCTGCCCGCGTCCTGCGTCCCGGCGGGCGCTTCGCCGTCTCCGACGTGATCGCCGACGATGGCATGGACGCGGCCACGAAGGCCGACATGGCCGCCTGGACCGGCTGCATCGCCGGCGCGCTAACCGAAGGCGAGTTCCGCGCTCAGCTCGAAGCCGCCGGTCTCGCAGCGATCGAGGTTGAGCCCACCCATCGCGTCCATGAGCATGCGAGCGCCGCGATCGTCCGCGCTGTCAAGCCGGCGGCCTGAAAGCTTGCAGCCCGCGACCAGTCACCACGGGTGGTGATACGCTGTGATACATGGGTGCGACGGTGAGCGTCAGAGACCTTCGTAATCATGGCGGCGAGGTTCTCGCTCGCGTTCAGGCGGGCGAGACGCTCACGGTCACCTTGCGCGGGACGCCTGTCGCCGAATTGCACCCGGTACGAAACCGGTACCTGACGACTCATGAGCTGATCGAGCAGGCGCGTCGCCTGCCGCCGATGGATCCGCGCAAGTTGCGCGAGGACATCGACGCAATCATCGACCAGACCGTTTGACGTCAATGGCTGACGAAGCAGACACTCCGACGGAAGAGCTGGAAGTCGGCATGCTCGACACGTCGACTCTCATCTGGTCCGGGCGACTTGACCAGCGTTTGCTGCCGGCTCAAACTGTCATCTCGACGATCACGCTGGCTGAGCTCGGGGTGGGGCCACTCGTTGCTGGCTCGGCCGATGAACGGGCGGTACGTCAGGCGCATCTGCAGCTAGCCGAGCGAGTGGAGGCGCTGCCTTTCGATGAGCGTTGCGCCCACGTGTTCGCTCCTATCGCAGCGAAGCTCCGGGAAAAAGGCAGCAAACGCAAGGCGCGGGCGTACGACACGTTGATCGCGGCGACGGCGATCGCGAACGGGTTGCCGCTCTACAGCGGCAACCCCGACGACTTCGGCGGTATTCCCGGACTCGATCTCCGGTCAGTGCCCGTGCCCGACTGACGCCCGCCACCCGGCTGAGGCGTCCAGGACGGATTCGCCCGGGCGATGTAATGCGGCGATGGCGGCGGCCCACTTAACAGTTGTGACCGCAGCCAAGACTCAAGCGGCAGCTCCGCCGACCACTGACCCCAGTCGGCTGGAGTTTGCCGTCGTGTATCGACAGAACATCGGGGCGGTGACGGCGTTCTTCGCGCGTCGGTGTGGTGAGCCGCAAGAGGTGGCTGACCTCACGTCGCAGACGTTCGTGGAAGCCATTAAGTCGGCTCACACCTACCGCGGACGCGGATCGGTGCGTGCCTGGCTCATCGCCATCGCCCGCCGGGTCTATGCGCAGCACCTTGCAAGCCGGACAGCGAACGCAGGGTTGGTCGACCAGCTCGGTGGACAGCTCGTGCTCGCGCAAGACGAGGTTGAGGATCTGGCCGCGCGTCTCGATGCACGGCGCGACGGGCGCGTGCTGCTTGACCGCGCCGCCCACCTCTCTGATTCAGAGCGAGAGGCGGTTGAGCTTATCGACCTGCTGGATCTCACGCCCAAGGAAGCCGCACGCATACTCGGCGTATCTGCCAATGCGATACGTGTACGGCTGTTCCGGGCGCACCAGCGACTACGGAAGGAGTCACGCCAGTGACAAACTTTGAAGACGGCCTGTGGGAACGGCTCGTGGAGGAGCACAATGCCGACCACGTATCCATCACAGCGCCACGTACACACGCCGACAGGAGGCTGCTTGTCGTCGGCGGCAGCCTAACCGCTTCAATAGCTGCGGTAGCAGCGGCTGCGGTGGGCATCATCGGCTCAGTGACCAGCACGCCACCAGCCTACGCAATGACCCAACATGCAGACGGATCCGTCACAGTCACAATCAACGATGTCGCACGCTCTGTCGCGGCGGTGAATGCGAGATTCGCCGCGATGGGAATTGACGAGACCGTCGTGCCCGTCGAGTCCAGCTGCACCGATACCGGGAACATCGGGCAGGAGCTGTGGCTCGATCCAGAGGGTTCAATGAGTCAGTCGCTCACCTTCACGCCCGGTGTCCCGGCGTCTTGGAAGCAGGGCGGCTATACCGGAGTCATCGCGGCCGAGCAGCTTTCGAACGGCAAGGTCGCGATGACGATGGAAGCGATCAAGCCGCCGGTACCAACGTGCTTCCCGGCCACCGCTTATAAGCTGATGCGGATTGGCAGCACGAACGGAGTTCCCACCTTCACGAAGCAGACCGTCACGCCGTCTGGGAAGTGAGACCTGGGGCAGCAGGTGATGATCTGCGCGTTTGTCAACCTATACGCGACAAACGCGCATATCACCCCAGGCGAAGTCAGCGCTATCCGCGCTGTTCCAGCTCCTCGTCCGTCCTCAGATCGCGCTCAAAACGCCCAGCGCGCACGGACCCGCTAGCCGGCCAGCGCGGTGAGCACGAGCTCGTCGTGCTCGGCCGGCTTGACCTTGCGGAAGACGTGGGTGACGACGCCGTCGGGGCCGATCACGAAGGTCGTGCGCTCGTTGCCCCAGTAGGTGCGGCCGTACATCGACTTCTCAACCCAGACGCCATAGCGCTCGGCAACCGCGTGGTCTGAGTCTGACAGCAGTGGAAAGCCGAAGCCGAACTTCTGGTCGAACTTCGCGATCGGGTCGATCGCGTCTGGGGAGACGCCCAGCACAGTCGCCTCGAGCTGCGCGTAGTCGGCGTGGTGGTCGCGCACGCCGCAGGCCTGGGTTGTGCAGCCCGGCGTGTTCGCCTTCGGGTAGAAGTAGAGGACCACGGGCTTACCACGCAAGCTCGAGAGCTTCACCGGATCGCCGTGCTGGTCCGGCAGCTCGAAGTCAGGGGCCTCATCGCCAATCTCGATCATGTCTTAAAGGTAGCCCTGGAACCCGGGCGGCCAAACGTCGGAACCGGCACTATTTCAGGAGCCGGCTCAGCCGGCGGTCCTTCAGGACGCGGCCGCCGGTCTGGCAAGTCGGGCAGTAGCAGAGGACGTAGTCCTCGAAGCTGATCGATGCGATCGTGGTGCCGCAACGCGGGCAGGGTTCGCCGGCGTGACGGTGAACGCTGAGTGGCAACGGCAGCTTGTCGGGCAGCGGCAGGCTCAGCGTCCGCTCGTAGCAGTCGACTGCTCCACCGAGCGTCGTCGCGATCGCGGCGCGCAGCGCCTCGACCTCCGTGCCGCTGAGGTCGGAGCCGCGCTTGAACGGCGAGAGCTGGGCGGCATGCAGGATCTCATCGCCCCACGAGCGGCCGATGCCGGCGATCACATGCTGATCGCGCAGCAACGTGTAAAGCGGCCGCGCGGAACCCAGCAACTGCTGTAATGCCTTCACGGCCGGCGGCTCCGGCCACGCCTCCGGCCCGAGTGCGCTCAGCACCGGCTCGGTCTCGAGGTCGGCCTCGCGCAGCAGCTTGACCCAGGCCGCCTGCTTGGAGCCGAACTCGCGTAGGCGCAGCTCACGCTCGCTGTCCAACCGCAGCAGCAGCCGCGAGGTGCGATCGCGCGGCGAGGCCAGCTTGCCGTAGAGCTGGAGGCGCCCGGCCGACATCAGGTGGATCACTGCCGCGAGCGGCTCGCCGTCGGCGGCGGTCAGCTGCACGACGAACAGCTTCCCGCGCCGGCCCACGTGGACGAGCGAGCCGCCGGCGAGCCGCTCGAGCGCGGGGTCGAACGTCCGCAGCACGTTGATCCCCGGCGCCAGCGCCGACTCGATCGTCGCGCCGGCGAGTGCACGGTCCAAGAGCCCTGCGGTGATCTCGACCTCAGGTAGTTCGGGCATCGCTCGCTGTTGTAGCAGCGGGCCCTACGACTCAGGTGTCTTGCGCTTGATCGCCATGATCGCGGCGTCGTCGCTCGGCCCCGACGGCGGCACGAGCTGGTGGAATGCCATCGCGCAGATCTCGTTGGCGGTGCTCCCGGTTGCGATCAGCGATCGCAGTGCCTCGATGCTGTCGTCGATCGGCACGCCACGGCGCTCGATCAAGCCGTCGGTGTAGAGAACGAGCGTGGCGCCCGGGGCGAGCGTCAGCTGCGTCTCTACCGCGGCCTGGTCGGGGAAGGCCCCCAGCGGTGGTCCCGGCGTGGCCGGGACCAGGTGGGCGGCTCCACCCGGCTCGACGACGATCGGCGGCAGATGGCCGGCCGACGCGATCGCGACGGAGCCGCCACTCGGGTCGATGATCGCGTATAGGGCCGTCGCCATCGGCTTGTCGGGCATCGTCATCGCGAAGCCGTTGACCAGCACCAGCGTGTTCGAGGCGGAGTGCCCCTCGAGTGCGTAGGCACGTAGGCACGTGCGCAGCTTGCCCATCCGCGTCGCAGCAATGATGCCGTTCCCGACGACGTCTCCGACGGTGGCGCCGATCTGGCCGCCGGGCAGCTGAAAGGCGTCGTACCAGTCGCCACCGGCCTCGGCGTGCGCGGCCGCGTAGCCGGCCGCGATCGAGAGCCCCGGGCACTGCGCGAGCTGAGGCGGCAGGAGGCTGCGCTGGAGCATCACCGTAACCTCAAGTTCCCGCCGAAGCTCGTCGGAGAGGCGTGCGCGCTCGATGCCGGGAGCGGTCCGTGCTGCCACGCTCTCAAGTGCTGCGAGGTCCTCGGTGGTGAAGCTGCGGCGGATGCGGGAGCCGATGTGCAGGACGCCGATCAGCTTGCCCTCCACGATCAGCGGTACCCCCAGCATCGAGTGGATGCCGGCCGCGCGCAGCAGCGGGTTGACGACGTCGGCGTCGGCCAGCTCCAGGATCGCGATCGGTTTGCGCTCGGCGGCGACGCGGCCGGCGAAGCCCCGGCCAACTGACACCGTGACGTGCTCGCGGACCTCGGCCTCGATGCCGCAGGAGGCCCGTGCCACCAGTGATTGCTTGTCCTCATCGAGCAGCAGGATCGAGGCCGTGTCGACCTGCAGGACGTTGACGACGCGCGCGAGGATCGCGTCAAGAAACTCATCTAGCCCGAGCTCTGAAAGCGCCGGGTCGCTGAACTGGTAAAGGGGGCTGATCTGCTGCTCTCTGATGACGCTCATAGCTCGAGCTCCGCCCAGACCACCTTCCCATCAAGGCGGCGCTCGGCGTCCCAGCGCGTGGAAAGTTGATCGATCAGGCGCAGACCCCAGCCGCCGGCGCCACCGCTCGCGCGCGGCCGTAACTCCGGCAACGTGCGGCTACGGTCGGCGACCTCGATGCGGATGCGTTCGCCGCTGAGCAGCAGGCTGAGCCGTAGCGCCGATCCGGCGTGGATCACCGCGTTGCTGGCAAGCTCGCTGACGAGCAGCTCCGCGACCTCGGCTTGCCTGCCGGTCCAGCCCCAACGGCTCAGCGTCCGCTCGACCGTCTGGCGGCAGCGCCGCGGCGCCTCGAGGTCAGGCCTTAGCTCGACCGAGAGATAGTGTTGCTTTTCCCCCGCTGCCGCTGACCTCGGGACCAGCGTCTGCCTGTGATCAAGTTGCTGTGTTGATGTCGGCATCCGCTCGTCTTCGGCCGTCCGTAGCAGTGGATCTCTTCCCCCTCCGGATCTACCCGTAGCGGTGCGCGGTAAAACTGCCGGTGGTGCTCTGCTGACCCCCTCCGGCGGGTCGCTGGTAGAGCTTCACGCCGAGCTGTGCGAGCCGCGCGACACTCGCTGGCGAGTCGACGTCGCGTGCCATCACGCACGTGCCAAGCTGGCCGGCGACGGTCGCGATCATGCGCATGACCGTCGCCATCGACGCGTCGGTGAGCGCGGCGATCGGAATCGCGCTGCCGGGGGTGACGTAGCGGAGCTGTAGCCCCCGCAGCGCCGGCAGCAGCGGCAACGCGCTCTCGAAGCCGCTCAGCGCCAGCTCGCAGCCGAGCTGCTGCAGGCCGCCGGCCACCTGCGCGATGTACTGCGGGTTGCGAGCCAGTGGCTCGGCCGGCAGCTCGACGACGAGCCCACCGGCGGTCAGCGGCGCAAGCCCCAGCTGGGCGCCGAGATGACCCAGCGTGGCCGGGCTTTCCAACGTCGCTGCGGAAAGGCGCACAATCAGCGGTCGCGGGGCGAAGGACGGTGGTTGGTCGCGTACTCGCCGCAGCGCCTCGTGCAACGTCCACGCGTCGACCTCGCGGATCATGCCGGTCCGTTCATCGGCGCCGAGGAACGACGACGGTGAGACCAACGTGCCGTGCTGATCTCGCATCTGCGGCTGCAGCTCCAGCAGCGCCGGCTGATCCGTAACGACGTCGTAGACCGGCGCCACCGGCACCTCGAAGGCGTCCTGCGCCAGCGTCTCTCGCAACCGCGAGAGCAAGGTCCCGCGGGTGTAAAGCTCGGAGCGACGGTTGTCGTCGCGCAGGTACACGGAGAATTGGTCCTTCCCGTTCTCCTTGGCTCGATACATCGCCAGGTCCGCCTCGACCAGCAGATCCTCGGGCTTGGTTGCGTCACCGGGCTCGACCGCGGTGATGCCGATCGAGGCCGTCACCCGCACATTGGTGATCTGCTCGGGCCGGGAGGCGCTCATGCCGATCGTCTGCAGGATCTTCTTCGCGGCCGGGATCGCGTCCTCGATCGTCGTGTGCGGCAGCACCGCCGCGAACTCGTCGCCGCCGATCCGCGCCAGCACGTCGGTCTCGCGCATCGTCTGGCGCAGGAGGTCGCCGACATGCCCGATCAGCTCGTCGCCGGCCGTGTGGCCGAGCGTGTCGTTGACAGACTTGAAGCCGTCGAAATCGATCAGCATCATCGCGCAGCTGCCGCCGTAGCGGTTGACCTGAGCGACGGCGCGGCGCAGCTCCTCCTCGAAGCAGCGGCGATTCAGCAGACCGGTCAGCGGATCGTGGTCGGCCAACGTCTGCAGCTCGCGCTCGACTCTCTTACGCTCGTCGATATCGGTGGCGTGCAGCACGACGACGCGCTTCGCCAGTCCCTCATCGATGCCGTGGCTGGCGTACTCCAGCAGCACCCAGAGTGGGTTGCCGGCACGGTCCTTCAGGCGCGTTTCGAGCTGCCGCGGCGCGGGATCGCCGCTCTCGAGCTCGGCTTCCGTTGTCTGCCGGAGGATCTCGTCGCGGTCGCGCGCGAGCACGATATCGCCGAGCGTGCGCTGCTCGAGCGTATGCGACGGGTAGTGGAGCAGCCGGTTGGCGGCAGGGTTCGCGTAGAGGATGCGTCCACGGTCTGCCGCTTCCAGCGAGACGACGATGACCGCGGCCGGTCCGTGCTCAGTGATCGCGCGCAGCAGCGGTGACAAATCGTCCCGGCTCACGCTCGCGGATGCGGCCGCGCGTGCGATGCGCTGCATCTCGGGCGACTGCAGCCAACTCTGGCGCGCGGCACCTAACAGCGACCGGAACATCGGCGGGCGGTCAGGCACAGAGGTGCCCCTGCCACCCTTGCGGCGGCCGCGTGAAACCCGCGCCGGCTGCTGCCCGGTGCGCCGATGAGGCGACGCTTCCGACCTTCATATCTAACCTCGGAATTGAAGATCATAAAACTGGCACTTTGGGAAACCTGGACAAAAGATTTAGCCAACTCGACGAATGATCGATACAGTTGCCTCCGCGCCCGACCATAGCGTTCTTCCTGGCGGACCAATGTGCTGCCAGGGGCACTTTTCGCGGTAATAAGGCGGAGCGCGACGATACGTCGGGAAAACGACGCGCGAGCGGGCGCAGAAACGACCGAATGCGGGAGCGTGTGGCTCCGGCCCGCTGGCCGGAGCCACGACCCCCAAGCTCGTCCGTCTACGCCATCGGCAGCGACATACCGGCGGCCTTCGGCGCGGCCGGCATGACCGGCGCGGTCGGCTCGCTGACCATTGGCAGAATCGCGGAGTCCATCGCGATCAGGTGCTTCGCGGCCGCGGTAATCGCCTGCGAAGCGGGGTCATCCGGGTTGGAGACGACGACCGGCAGGCCGGCGTCGGATTGCTCGCGCAGCGGCAGCGTCAGCGGCACGCTGGCCAGCAGCGGTGTGCCCAGCTCATCGGCCAGGTCTTGACCGCCGCCTTGGCCGAAGATCGCGAAGTGCTCGCCGGCCGGGGTGGTGAAGTCCGACATGTTTTCGATCACGCCGATGATCTCGAGCTCGAGCCGCTCGGCCATCTCCGCGGAGCGGCGCGCGACCTTCTGGGCGACCGGCTGCGGCGTCGTCACCAGCAGGAAGCGGGCGTCCGGCAGTAGCTGCGCGATCGTCATCGAGACGTCGCCGGTGCCTGGCGGCAGGTCGATCAGCAGGTAGTCGAGCTGGCCCCACTCGACGTCCTCGAGGAACTGCTGCAGCGCTTTGTGGAGCATCGGCCCGCGCCAGATCACGGCGGCGTCCTGGTCGATGAAGAAGCCGATCGAGACGACGTCGACTTCACCAGGGCCGCGCAGCGGCAGGATCTTCTTGTCGGCATTGACCTTCGCGCGCTCGCCGACGAGGCCGAACAGGCGCGGCTGCGAGTAGCCCCAGACGTCGGCGTCGAGTATGCCGACGCGTTTACCGGCGGCCGCCAGCGCCGCGGCCAGGTTCGCGGTGACCGTGGATTTGCCGACACCGCCTTTACCCGAACCGACGGCGATCACGTTCGCGACCTGTGCGAGCGTGCCCGCGGGCAGACTGCTGCGGCCGAGCTTGCGGCCGAGATCCTGGCGTTCTTCCTCGGAGAGGACATCGAAGTCGAGGTTCACGCCGATGACGCCGTCAAGCGCCGTCAGGGCCTGTTTGACCTCGGTCTCGAAGTGATCGCGAATCGGGCAGCCGGGGATCGTGAGCGAAACGGTGATGTCGATCACGCCGTTCGGATGGATGGCAAGCGAGCGGATCAACCCGAGCGTGACGATGTCCTGGCGCAGCTCCGGGTCAATGACTGCGCGCAGGGCCTCGGTTACTTGGTCGTTAGAGGGCATGGTGGGCATGGCTTTATTCTGGCAGACCGGTGAAAAATGCCCGGGGCGCGCGAGCAGACCGCCGGGTCGGCCATGCGGCCCGGGCGTGCAGACGACTGTGGGGCCTGGCTGTGCCGGCGACCGCCGGACCACGCCATCGGCTGTGCCGGCGACCGCAGGACCAGGCCGAGCACGCACCCAGCCTGGACACATCTAGGCGCGCGCGGTGATAGCTTGCCGCTGCGTATGGCAGTCGAGATCACACCCGTCAGCAGCTTCAGCGATGTGCGTGAGTTCGTCGACTTGCCGTTCCGCCTGCACCGGGGGACGCCGTGGGTGACACCGCTGAAGCTCGAGCGCTACGCGTTCCTGAGCCCGCGTTCCAACCCGTTTTTCAAGCACGGTGAGGCGCGGCTCTTCCTTGCTCGCCGCGACGGCCAGGTAGTGGGCCGGATCAGCGCCCAGGTCGATCGCAATTACAACGGCTTCCACGAGACCCGCTGGGGCTTCTACGGCTTCATCGAGTTCGAGGACAGCCAGGAGGTCTTGGACGCGCTGCTCGGAGCGGCCGAGCAATGGCTGCGGATCCGGAATTGCGATCGCATGATCGGGCCTTTCGACTTCACGGACAACGACGAATGTGGCGTCCTGGTTGAGGGCTACGAGCACCGACCGATGATCCGCCAACCCTGGCACCCGCCGTACTACCGTGAGCGCTTCGAGGCTGCCGGGATGCTGAAGGTGGTGGACGTGTTCGACTGGGATCTCGCGCTCAGTGATCGGGACGGCCGCATGAACCCGACGCTGCCGCGGCTCGCGCAACGCGCCCACGATCGCTACGGCGTCGAGATACGGAAGATGTCCTTCTGGCATCTCGGCCGCGATCTGAAGCAGTTTGCCAAGGTCTACAACGCCGCTTGGTCGAAGAACTGGGGCTACCAGCCGCTCGACGAGCACGACATCGCCGACATGGCAGTCGAGTACCGGCTGCTGTTCGACAAGCCCTGGTTCATGCTGGCCGAGAACGAGGACGGCGTGATCGGCGCCGCGATGACCATCCCGGACATGAACCAGGTACTGGCGAAGATGGGCGGACGCATCCTGCCGTTCGGCTGGCTCTACTACCTGCGCCGCAAACAGATCGTCGATCACTGTCGTGTCGGCTTTCTCGGCGTACTGCCCGAGTACCAGCACACCGGCGCCGGCGCAGCACTCTACGTCGAGAACTTCAACGTCGCCTCGGTCAGCCGGATCAAGCGGGGCGAGCCCGGCTGGATCCTCGAGACCAACCACAGCATGAACCGCGGTCTGGAGGAGATGGGCGGCCGCGTCATCAGGCGGATGCGCATCTACGAGCGACTGCTCGATCGGTCCGCGCTACCCGCCGCGCCGCCGGTCTCGCTGCCGCGCTACGAGCCGCAGCCGGCAGCTTAAAGCCGTTGGGGGCATCGCCGTGCGACGCCCCCAACAGTTGAGGAAGGAGAGTTACTACATCCGCCGACGGGGTATGAAGCCGGCGAACTTCTCCCGTAACCAGCACTCTCCGGTCGCCGGGCGGGGTAAGCTTTTGAGCTTGTGTGGTTCGTAGCATAGCGTGAAATGCCATTTGTCCAGAACCGGGTTCGACAATGGCGAACGATTTCCCCGCTATTTGCGATTTTCCGGGCCTTTCGGCCTGCGGAGCGGTGCCGGCACTAAAGCTCGGACCGCACACGGCGCAGCCACAGCGCCGGGGCCTGGAGCTCAACCAGGCTCGGCAGCGCGTAGGGCGCCGAGAACAGGTAGCGCTGCGCGTCGGGACCGGCGGCGCCGATCACGGCATCGCAGAAACGCTTGCCCTGCTCGTACTGACGCATCTTCAGCTCCAGCCCGAGTAGCTGCGAGATCAGCCGCGCGTACGGCGAACGCCGCCGGCGGCGCGCGTCGAGCCGCGCGCGCAGCTGCGGCAGCGACGGCAGCAGCCCGACCGCAACGGCGTCCATCACGTGCTCGGCATGGCCCTCGATCACAGCCATGACGGCCTGCACCCGGTCCATCGTGGCGCGTTCGTGCCCGCTCATGACCAGCGAGGTGAAGCTGCCCGAGCGCAGGGTGCGTCGGAAGCTCTCGACCTCGGCGCGGCGTGGCCAGTGCGGCTTGCGCGGCTCCAGCCGTCGCTCGGCGCTCGCCATCACGTCATTGACCAGCCCCGCAAGGTAGTCACGTAACCACGACACGCCGCCGAACTGCACCGCGTGCGTGACCTCGTGCAGCGCCACCCAGGCCATCAGCTGGCGCGAGTCGGCGCCTAGGTGGACCACCGCGTCACCGAGGTTCGGCAGCACGAACAGCAGCCGTGGCGGCCGCGTGTGTCCGGATGTGCTGGTGAGCGCGAACTCGAACTGGCCGAGCACGCGCTTCGACATGTAGCCGAGCATCAGCCCCAGCTCGGCGCTGGCAAGCGCCTCTGTCCAGACCGAGGCGCTGCCCTTCTCCGCGCCGAGCCGCACCTGCGCCCGCTCGATCAGCGGCTGCATCATGTCCCGCATCGACGCGATGTTCGCGCTCACCCACTCGCGTCGGTCGATGCCCTCGGCCGCCGGGATCGGAAGGCTCGGATGCAGGTCGGTGTAGCGCTCGACGCGCTCACGGGCGTCCGCGGCAAGCGCGGCAAGATCGACGGCGGGCCACGGGCTCTTGCTGCTCGGTGCGACACGCCGGCCGAGCAGCTCCGCGAACTCCCAGTCGATCAGAGGCGCTGGCAAATGCCCTCCAGCAGCTTCAGCGGCTCAGCGCCGCGGGCCGCGATCAGGGGCGTGCGCGTGTCCAGGTCGAGCGGCGCCGAGAGCGGCGCATCCAGCTCCGGGAATGCAATCAGGCCCCCCGCCTCACGGACGATCAGCTGCGCGGCGGCGGCGTCGACCGCCCGTGCCGGACGCAGCGTGGCCATGCCGTCGACGCGCGCGCTTGCGACCTCGCAGAGCGCGACCGAGATCGAGCCAAGCGCCCGGAGCCGGTGCGCGGCCCGCTCTAGCGCCTCGCCCGCGGCCAGCAGCCAGTGCGGGTCGCCGGACTCGATCGCGAGCAGCTCCAGACGCCCGTCGCGGCTGCAGCGCGCGGGGACGTTGGGATCGATCGGGCTGCCGTTCAGGAAGGCACCCGTGCCGGTGGCTGCCCACCACTCCTCGTGCGTGCCGAAGTCGTAGACGTAGCCGAAGCGAACGTCGTCCATCCGGGTGCCATCGGCAACCGCGATCGACAGCGCGTGGTGTGGGGCGCCGCGCTTCGCGTTCAGGGAGCCGTCGATCGGATCGACGACGACCAGGGGCATAAGACCGCCGAAGCTCACCTTGCCGCGCTCCTCCGACAAAGCCTGAAAGTTCAGGCCCTGCTCATGCAGCGTCGCCAGCTCACTGAAGACGACCTCTTCGGCCTCGGCGTCGAGCACCAGCGTCAGATCGCCGCCGCAGCCACGGGTGCCGACCTCGCGCACCCGTTGCTCGACGCCAACTGTGCCCTTCAGCATCGCGCTGACCTTCGCGCCTGCCCGCTGGCAGGCTCGAAGCCACATGTCGTAGTCGCTGCCAGGGACCGCGCTCATCCGATCAAGCGCCCGACGCTAGGGCTTTGAGTGGCCGTCCCCGCCGCGCTGGCGGAGAAATCTCTGCAGGTCTCGAGCGATCGAATCGCCCGACGGCAGCTCGAAGCTGTCCGGCGCCTCCTCGTGCGTGGCGCGTTCGAGCCGTTCGACGAAGGCGGCGATCTCCGGGTCGCTCTGGACCGCGAGGTTGACCTGGCGCTCGTAGTCGCCGGCCGCCTGCTCGAGCGTCGTGGCATCGACGACGACTCCCACCAGGCCCTCGAGCGTGCGGATCAGCGCCAGCGCCGCCTTCGGGTTGGGGGAGGCCGAGATGTAATGGGGGACGGCGGCCCAGAGGCTGGCGCTCGGCATGTTCGTCTGCTCACAGGCGTCCTGCAGGACGCCGAGGATGCCGGTTGGCCCCTCGTAGCTGGATTCGCTCAGCGACAGCCGCGTGGTCAGCAGCGGGTCCGAGGTGAAGCCGCTGATCGCGACCGGCCGCGTGTGCGGGATGTCGGCGAGTAGCGCGCCGAGCGTAACGACGATCTGCACGCCGAGCGTCTCGGCGAGCTCGATCACGGTGTCGGTGAACGTGCGCCAGTGATACGAGGGCTCAGGGCCGACCAGCACGATCAAGTCGCGAGGTGCGCGCGGCACGCGCACCTCAGACAGCGTCACCTCTGGCCAGCGCAACCGATGATGCTGGTCGCCGTCGATCTCGATCTCCGGTCGCACGGACTGGAAGTCGTAGAACTCCTCGGGATCGAGCGTCGCGAACTCGCGCGCTTTAAAGGAGTCGGCGACGAAGCTCGCCGCCGTCGAGGCGGCGTCGCCGGCGTCGTTCCAGCCTTTGAACGCACAGATCAGAGCCGGTGCTCTGAGGCCTTCTGGTCGATATCGCCAATTTAGATGCTGCATCCGGGTCACCGTACATCATGATGACAATGCCGACTGATAACTCGATAAGTTCGTTGCGCGCTGGCGATGAGGTGCGCGGTGTCTTCGCCTGTGTGCGCAAGGATCGCCTGAAGGCGCGGACGGGCACCTCCTATCTGGCCCTGGAGCTGCGCGACCGCACCGGCAGCGTTCCGGCCCGCGTCTTCCGCAACGCCGACCTTCTCGCCGGGCGCTTTGAGCGCGGCGAGCTCGTCTCGATCGTCGGCCAGGTTGAGCGCTTCCGCGATGAGCTCGTGATCGAGGTCAGCGACGTCCGCCGCGCTCGGCTCGGCTCGGAGGAGGAGACGCAGGCGACGCTCACCGACTTCTTGCCGAGCACCTACCGCGACATGGAGGAGCTCGACGGCTTCATCGAACACCTCGGCCGTGAGGTCTACGACCCCGGATACCGGGCGCTGCTCGAATTGATGCTGGGCGACGAGCAGCTGCGCGAGGCGCTGCGGCGCACGCCGTGCACGCGTAACGGCCACCATGCGTACCTGGGCGGTCTGCTCGAGCACACGGTCGCGGTCACCACGCTCGCCCGCGAGACCTGCGATTTGCATCCGCGGCTGAACAGCGACCTCTTGCTGACCGCGGCGATCGTCCACGACATCGGGCGGGTCCGCGAGTTCACCTACGGCGCCGAGATCGGCCTCACCGAGGCTGGGAAGCTGCTCGGGCACCTGCTCCTGGGGCAGCAGATGCTGCAGGAGTACTTCGACCGACTCGCCCAGTTGCCGGCGGGGGCGCTGCCGGAGAGCAGCCGACTCGCGCTGCTGCACTGCCTGCTGTGTCATCACGGCGCCGGCAGCGCCCCCGCCGGCCGCTTCGGGTCGCCGGAAGCGCTCGCCCTCTACCGGCTCAACGCGCTCGACGCGGGCGTCAAGGGCGCGCTGGAGCATGGCCTCTACCCGCCAGCGGGCGGGTAGAGGCAACTACGCCCCGAGGAGAGCTGCCACAGCTCAGCTGCGGGTGGCTTCGCGGCCGGGCCAGTTGGCGATCTCGTTCGCCAGGTGCGGCAGCAGCTTCGCCAGATCCTCCTGCTGATCGGGCTCCCACCCTTCCAGCATCTCGTGCAGCAGCGCCTGCCGCGCGACCGTCAGACGGCCCAGCGTCTCGAAGCCCTTCGCGGTCACCGTGTACGGCGGCGCCGCCACCAACGGCGTCTCGGGTGCGTGGCCGCTGGGAGCGGCAACTGCCATACCCGGTGCGGCATTACCATGCAGGCCGCTGGCAGCGGCGGGATTACCACCCAGCGGCGAGCCGGTGATCATCCCGCGCTCGATCAACTCGGCGATCGCCTGGTGGACGCGGTTGGCGGTGACGTCGTAGCGGGGGGAGATCTTGTCGAGCTCGACGTCGGGCTGACGGCCGATCCGGAACAGCGCCCACATTGCCGTCGAGGTCAGCTCGACGCCCGCCTCGCGATTCAGACGCTCGTGGTAGCCGCGGCGGGCGGAGCGGCTCAGCACGACGCTGAGCTGGCGACCCAGCTCAGCTGCCGAGTCGCTGGTTCCTGGCGTCGCGAAGGCCTCGCCGATGCCGGTCGAGCTGGTGATGGTCTCGCGCAGCTTCTGCTGCTTGATGAACCAGCTCAGCACGAAGCCGATGAGCGCGACGCCTGCCGCAACGACGAAGATCCGGTCGATCGCGTTCGTGAAGGCATGAATGTAGAACTGGCGCAGCGTGGACGACACATCCGGCCGGTGGAGGATCTGTGGATCCGACTGCGCCAGGCCCAGCAGCTTCATCTCGGCCGGCTTCAGGTTGGCGGCCTGCAGTTGCGTCGTCAGGTGGCTGGTGAACAGCGAGCCCATGATCGCGGTGCCGACCGCGCCACCGATCGACCGGAACAACGTCGCGCCGGAGGTCGCAACGCCCAGATCCTTGTAGCCGACGCCATTCTGGACGATCAACACAAGGACCTGCATCACCAGCCCGAGGCCGAAGCCCATCACGAACATGCGCAGCGCCACCACCAGGTAGCTGTCGGTCGCGTCCACGCTCGACAGCCAGAAGAGGCCGATTGCCATGATCAGCGTCCCGAAGATCGGGAAGGGCCGGTAGCGGCCGGTCTTACTGATGAACTGGCCGCCACCGATCGAGGTGAGTAGCAAGCCGAACATCAACGGCAACAACTGCAGGCCGGAGTGGGTCGGCGTCGCTCCGCGCACCACCTGCAGGAACAGCGGCAGGTAGACGATCGAGCCCAGCATCGCGAAGCCGACGATCAGGCCGATTCCGCTGGTCAGGCTGAAGGCGCGGAGCTTGAACAGCCGCGGCGGCAGAATCGGCTCCGGCACCCGCTGCTCGACCATCAGGAAGGCGATGATCAGCACGATCGCGAAGGCGCCGAGCCCGAGGATGAAGGGTGAGAGCCAGTGGTAGTCGACGCCGCCAAGCGTGCAGACCAGGACGAGCGCGGACAGTGCCGCCGCCAACAGCGTTGTGCCGCCATAGTCGATCCGGTGCTTGGTCGTCATGACCTTCGAGGGGAACGTGATCGCTAGCGCGATGAACGCGACGACGCCGACCGGCACGTTGATGTAGAAGATCCAGCGCCACGTCAGCGAGTCGGTGAAGAAGCCGCCGAGCAGCGGCCCGATCACGCTGGCGAAGCCGAACACAGCGCCGAAGTAGCCCTGGTAGCGGCCGCGCTCCCGCGGCGAGACGATGTCGCCGATCGCAGCCTGGGCGCCGACCATCATGCCGCCGGCGCCGAGTCCCTGCAGCGCGCGAAAGAGCACCAGCTCAGTCAGGCTGTTGGCGAGCCCGCACAACGCCGAGCCGATCAGGAACAGCACCAGCGCCGTCTGCAGGATCTTCTTGCGCCCGTACTGGTCACCGAGCTTCCCGTACAGCGGCGTGACCGCGGTTGACGTGAGCAGGTAGGCGGTGACCACCCAGGAGATGTGATTGAGGCCACCGAGGTCCGAGACGATCGTCGGCAGCGCCGTCGAGACGATCGTCTGATCGAGCGAGGCCATCAGCATGACGAGCATCAGGCCGACGAACACGGCCGTCACACCCTTCGGCAGGACCGGCTCCTGGAGTTCGTCGCCGGTTGCTGTCGTGCTTTCAGTTGCGCTCATTCGCCTGCACCTCACACTGTTCGTCTCGCTGTAGCTGACAGCGGTGCTCTGACTTGGTAGGACCATGGCACCGGCACCGGCGGTGAGCCCCGGACACCGGCGTCAGGGACTCGCTCTGGACACCGACGTCCCCACGGAGAGCACCGCGTAAACAAAGGTACCAAATCATTTGGTACCGAATCTTTATCTCGCCGCCATGTTTCACGGCGGCGCGCTGCGTTACGTGGGCGCTGCAACGATGCGTGCCCGGCGGCGACCGCAAGGGGGCATACTAGAGGCGTGGCAGGGCAGCTTCTGAAGACCGCGCTTGAGCCGTTCGCGGCGGATCCGACGACGTCGGCCGTCCTGCTCGACATCGACGGCACGCTTGCGCCGATCGTCGAGCATGCCGAGAGTGCGACCGTGCCCGAGGCGACTCGCCAGTTGCTGATCCCGATGTCGCGTCGCTACGGTCTGCTCGCCTGCGTGAGCGGCCGCCGGGCGTCGGACGCGCGGGCGATGGTCGCGGTGGGCTCGATGTACTACCTCGGCTCCCATGGCGCAGAGGTGCTCAACGCGGGTGCCACCGAGGCCGTGCTCGATCCGCGACTGGGGGAGTGGGGCGAGCGGATCGAGCAGTTCAGCCGTGAGCTCGATCCCATGAGCCTGCAGCACCGCCGGGTGCGGATCGAGGATAAAGGCTCGATCCTCGCGCTCCACTGGCGCGGCGCCGCCGACGAGGCAAGTGCCCGTGCCGTTGTCGACGCGGTCGCCGAGCAGGCCAGGAGCGCTGGTTTCGAGACGCACTGGGGTCGCAAGGTGATGGAGATCTGTCCTCCCATCCCGATCAATAAGGGGACCGGGATCACGACCCTGCTCGACGGTCACGAGGTTTCGCGGGCGCTGTTCGCCGGTGACGACGCCACCGATCTCGACGCCTTCCGCGCGCTGCGGGAGCTGGTCGCGGCCGGGAAGCTCGAGAGCGCGCTCTGCGTCGGCGTCGCCTCCGACGAGGGGCCGGCCGAGATCGTCACCGAGGCCGATGTCGTCGTCGACGGCCCTGACGGCGTCCGTGAGATGCTCGTGGGCCTGCGTCTCGACGCCGACGAGTAAGCGGCTCCCGAGGGCGAGGCGGCTTGCGTTTCTCCGAGTTCCTGCGCACGACCGTGACGATCAGCGCAGCCTCGGCCACTGTGCTTGCCGTGCTGACCCTGATCGCCGCCGAGCGCGACGTCGACCTCTCGCTGGTGGTGTTCGCACTGGTGTGGTGGGCAGCGGCGGTGGTGATCGGCACGATCCTCGGCCGTCATAACCGCATCTCGCCGCCGATTCGGCGCTTGCTTGCCGACGCCCGAACCCAGATGCTGCTGCCGGAGCTGCAGCCGACGCGGACGATGATGGCTCGGCTCTGGCCGATCCTCCTCTACACGATCGTCGCTGGAGCCTGCATCTTCTTCGTGCCGCAGGTTGCGGCGGTGGCCGCCGGCTTTCCGGTCGTCTGGGCGTTCGGCTGGCGGCATCAGGCGTCGGCCGTGACCGCGATCGAGCAGCGCGACGGCGCTCGCTTCTACGTCGATCGCACCTCGCCGTTTGCCGCCGTGCGACTGGTGCGCACGCCCGGCTTCCGCGCTAACCAGTCGCCACAGCCGGCTTTCGGATCACGTCAGAGCACGAGGCGCGGCCGAGCATGAGAGCATTGAGGATCCCACCCAGTGATTTTCGTGCGGGTCCGTACGCAGGGGCGGCCAGCGGGCCGCCCCCTTGTCTGAGCCGATGACGCACTCGCCTACATTTCCAGCCTGAGACGATGACGCCACTTGCCTACATCCCAAGCCCCTCGTCGAACGGCTTCCATATCGGGCCGCTCTTCTTTCACGCCTACGGCCTCGCCTACGTCGTGGCGGTCGCGGTCGCGATCTGGGTCGGCGTGCGCCGCTGGCGGGCGCGCGGCGGCAATCCGGATCTCGTCTACGACGTCGCCTGGTGGGCCTTCCCGGCCGGTCTGATCGGCGGTCGCGCGTACTTCGACATCACCACCCCGAGCCAGATACCGGCGCACTGGTGGGGCGTGTTCGCGATCTGGGACGGCGGACTCGGGATCTGGGGTGGCGTCGCCGCCGGCGCCGCGGTCGGCGTCTGGCGCCTGCATCGCAAGCTTGCCTGGGGCGACGTCCGCCGCTTCATGGACATGATCGCGCCGTCACTGCTGTTCGCTCAGGCGATCGGGCGCATCGGCAACTACTTCAACCAAGAGCTGTTCGGTAAGCCCTCGACATTGCCGTGGGCCCTGAAGATCGCGCCAGCGCACCGACCGCCCGGCTACACCGGCTTCGCGACCTTCCAGCCAACCTTCCTCTACGAGATCATCTGGGATCTCGCGCTGGCCGCCTTCCTGATCTGGCTCGACCGACGGCGGAAGGTCCGTGCGCCGGGTCTCTTCGCGCTTTACGTGGCGGGCTACTCCGGCTTCCGGATCTTCGAGGAGCTGTTGCGGATCGACTACTCGCGGTTCATCCTCGGGGAACGAGTGAACTTCTGGATCGCGCTGATCATGTGCGTGGTCGGCCTCGCGTGGTTCGTCCGCATCCAGCTACGTTCGGTCACGCCCACGCGCCCGCAGGCGGACGCGCCGCTCGACGCACCGTATGAGGCGCCGGTGGAGGCGGTGTCGAAGACGGCCAAAGCGGCGACGAAGTAAGGCGCGCCCAGGTGCCGGCGACCCGTGCCGCTCGCGGGCGCGTAGACGGCCCCTATGCCTCAGCCTCGCGCGCGGTGGCTGGACGTGCCGCTCGCGGGCGCGTGGGCGGCCTGTCGTTCTTTGGCACTGGACCTATCAGATCAGTATGTGGAGTGCCAAAGAACGATCGGGACCGCACCGGCCGACCGGCTCTGATCGGGGCGCCGACCAGGTCGCCGGCTGAGCGGAAGGCGGCTTAGAGGACGGCGGCCAGCTCGGCCGCTGTCGGCGGGTTGGCGCCCTCGCGCGTGCAGGTCAACGCCGAGGCCCGGATCGCCTCGTCGACGACGCTCGTGAAGGTGTCGAGGCTCGCGCTGGCGAGCGCGCCGGGCGAGTCGATCTCGCGCCCCAGGCACGCGGCCAGCAGCGCCGACATGAACGAGTCGCCGGCACCGACCGTGTCGGCAACCTCGACATGAATTCCAGGGCGCGTGATGCGGATGCCATCCGGGCCGTAGACGTGGGCGCCATCGGCGCCGTCGGTGAGGACCACAAGCTGCGGGCCGGACGCCAGCCAGCGGCGGACGACCTCCGCGTACGCCTCACCGGGGTAGAGCCAGTCGAGGTCCTCGGTGCTGGCCTTCAGCAGGTGCGCGTAGGCGACGCTCGCCTCGACCAGCTCGCGTCCATGCTTCGGCGTGCCGAGTAGCGACGGTCGCACATTCGGGTCATAGCTGAGGAGCACATCACCGGCCGCACGCAACTTGCGCGCAAGGCCGCGAATCAGCTCATCGCCCGGCGCGATCCACGAGGCCAGAGAGCCCCAGTGCAAGCAACCGCTTGGCAGCGGCAATGCGTCGATCTCGGCTTGCGTCCAGTGCCAGTCTGAGGTGCCCTCGATGTAGAAGTCGTACGTCGCGACGGCGTTCTCGTCGAGCGAGACCACGGCCAGCGTCGTCTGCTCGCGCACGGGCTCCTCCGGTGCGACCCTGAGGCCCTCGTCGAGTGCATGCCGGCGCAGCATCCGTCCGAAGCCAGTGTCACCGAAGCGCGCAAACAGCGCCGTGTCGACCCCGAGCCGGGAGAGCCCGATCGCGACGTTGTACGGACTACCGCCAAGGGCGGCGCGCAACCGCGTCGCCGACCCGTCGGGAATCAGGTCGATCAGCGACTCGCCGATGACTGCTGCCTTTGGTGTGGGCACGGATACTCCCCCTCGCTCCATCCAGGTTCTCGGTACCTCTCCGCGTGGCCCCGGAATCTGCTGCTTGGCGACCGATCCCGGCACCGCCCGGATGCTACGCCACTCGCGCTTGGCTCAAGGGGTCGAGCGCGGCGACGCGCGTGAGCAGCGGCGCGGGTGCAAGTCCGTGATCCTCGGCGTGCTCCTTACGCTGGATCGCCGCGCGGATCGCGCTCGCGCCGAGAAAGCGCAGCGGCTCCGGCGGCAGCCGGAACGACGCCTTCGGCACGGTCCGTAGCGACACCGGTACGGAGGCGTCGTTCGGCCCGCCGAGCATCTCCGCGAGCAGTCCGCCGATAAGTCGGGATGGTCCGACACCGTCGCCGGAGAAGCCGGCGCACACGAGCACCCCCGGTAGCTCTCGCAGCCTCACGAGGAACGGCAAGCCACTCAGCGAGTAGTCGATCGGCCCGCTCCAGGCACAGTCGACGGCGGCTTTCCAGAGTGTCGGGTAGATGCGCAGCAGCTGGCTGCGCAGCGCTGGTGTGCGGCGGCCGGGGTGGTCGAACCGCGCGTCGATCCGTCCCTGGAAGGCGATCGCGCTGCCGCCCTTCCCGAATAACAGCCGGCCGTCCGGCGTTGCGCGGGAGTACTCCACGAGCCGCCGCGCGTCGGAGATGCAGATGCCCGAGCTGGCGCCGAGTTGGGCGAGCTGCTCGGGGATCGGCTCGGTAACGACGATGTCGCTGGCAAGCACCTGCAACCCGGCTGCGATCTCCGGGATCCGTGCCGCCCAGGCACCGACGGCGAGCACGACCTGTCCGGCGCGGATCAAGCCGGTGGCCGTCTTGACCTCGAGGCCGGCGGCGGCCGGCCCGGCATCGGCGGCGATCGACCGCACTTGCGAGTGCTCGTAGATTCTGACGCCGGACTCCCGCAGGACGCGTCTCAGCGTCCGTGCCAGCAGCGCCGGCTGCAACGTCGCCGCGCTGGGCTCATAGAGCCCGGCAAGGTGCGCCGGCGAGCCGGTGACGGCGGCGACCTCGCGGGGGCTGAGCAGCTCGAACGGCTCCTCGCCGAGCTCGGCGAGGAGTTTCACCGTTGGCTCCCATGCCCCGACTTGCGCAGGGCTCGCCGCGGCCCACAGCCAGCCGCTCTGCTGGCATGAGGCGGCAAGTCCGTAGGCGGCGCAGAATGAGCCGATCTCCGCGACCGCTTGTTCGGCGCGATGGGCAAGCAGGATCGCTGCCTCGGTGCCGCACAGCTGCACGAGCGCCGGGAAGTCCGCCCACCAGCTCAGCGCGAAGCCGGCGCTGCGCCCGCTGGCGCCACCGCCGCAAATGCCGGCTTCGACGATCGTCACGTTCGCGGCTGGGTCGCGCGAGATCAGCTCGTAGGCGGTCCAGAGCCCGGTGAAGCCGCCGCCGACGATGCAGACGTCCGCCGTTTCGTGATCGCGGAGCTGGGGGAGTGTCTCACCGTTGTCCGCAAACGCTTCCGTCAGCCACAACGAGCGCTGGCTGTGGGTTCTGATCGGGTCCGAGGCAAGTGCGAGGATTGGACGTGCGGCTTTGGTGTGTGGCATCGGAGTGGTGGTGGTCGGCGCCCCGAGCCCGCGGCGATTTGCGCCCTGAGGCCGGGGCTATACTTTTTGAAGTACTAGATGAACGTAATTGCGATCGGAGGAGCCATCATGGCAGGCAGTGTTTCCGCGGTGACGGACGCCGAGTTCAAGGCGAACGTCCTGAATGCTGACGGACCGGTATTGGTTGATTTCTGGGCGCCGTGGTGCGGTCCCTGCCGGATGGTCGGCCCAGTCGTCGAGGAGATCGCGAGCGAGAAGGCCGACAAGCTGACGGCCTACAAGCTCAACACCGACGAGAACCAGCAGACGGCGATCAGCTACAACGTGATGTCGATCCCGACGCTGATCCTCTTCAAGGGCGGTCAGGAAGTCAAGCGCGTCGTCGGCGCGTATCCGAAGAAGCGCCTCGAGGCCGAGCTCGAGCCGACGTTGGCCTGAGCGGAGCGGTTTGGGGCCGGCCCGCTGGCCGGCCCCGTTTGGTGACTGCGGCGCTCGGTCGGCGGCGGTAACCTAGCGCGATGCTCGAGCTGTCGGGCGTCACGGTTGACTTCGGCGAGCGCGCCGCGCTTGCTGATGTTGATCTGCGTGTCGAGGCCGGCGAGCTGGTTGTACTGAGCGGCGAGCCGGGATCCGGCAAGACGGCACTCGTGCGTTGTATCGGCGGCGATCTCGCGCCGGACTCCGGCGAGATCCGGATGGACGGTCGAGTTGTGAGCAGTGGGCTGCGCGCAGCGGCCCGCTGTGGCATCGCCGTGGTCTGGCAGGACCTGGCCTTCTGCGCAGACCTGGACGTCGCCAACAACCTGTTGCTGGGGCGGGAAACCCGAGCGCAGCTGCTGTCGGGGGCCCGTTTCCACGCCGCGGCGGCGCAGCAGCTTGCGGAGCTCGGAATTGAGGTCAAGGACACCGAGCAGATCGCCGGGCGACTCCCGGCCGGGCAGCAGCGGCTGCTGGCGCTGGCAATGGCGCTGGCACGCAAGCCTCGTCTGTTGGTGCTCGATGAGCCGACGCTGACGCTTGGCAGCGCCGAGACCCGCGCGGTTGAGCGGCGGCTGGTACAGGCCAAGCGCAGCGGCCTGGGAGTGCTCCTGACCAGCCGTGACATCGGTCAGATGTTCCGGATCGCCGATGCCATCGTGGTTTTACGCCATGGCAAGGTCGCGGCCAATATCGATCCTCTGCAGTCACATCCGGACGAGGTCGCGGGGGTGCTGGCCGGCGGGCGGATCGGCGACTCGGCACGACGCCAGCTGGCGCTCGTGCACGGTCTTGCCGACAGCTTGGCGCGCGCCGATCCCACCTCCGGTTTGGCGCTGATCATTTCGGCGCTGGCCGCGGCGCTCAACATCGATCGCGAGCGGGTCAAGGTGCTCGAGCGCAACCAGGCTCGGGCTGCGACCGCCGCCGATATCAGCGGTCGCGTGATCGTGCGGGACGGAGCCTGGATGGTGCCAGTGCCCGGACTCAACGGGCCCAGTGCCTGGATTGCTGTCGACCAGGCCACGCCGTCGCCACCGAGCCCCGACGAGCTCGAGCTGCTGGTGCTTTACGCCAGCTACGCCTCGGCTGCGATCGAGCGTCGGGAGTCGGAGCTCGCGCAACGCGAGGCCGCCGCGCTACGCCGCTCCCGGGAGCTGCAGCGGCAGTTCCTCTCACGCCTCGGCCATGAGCTGCGTACGCCGCTGACCGCGATCCGCGGCTACGCCACCAGCCTCGCCGCTCCCGACATCGTCTGGGACGATGACTCGGAGCAACGGTTCCTGGGCCGGATCGCGGACGAGTCCGCCCGGCTCGGACGATTGGTCGACGACCTGCTCGACTTCTCCGCGATCGAGTCTGACGTGATGCGCCTGTCACCCGGCTGGTGCGATTTGCGGTTGGTGGCCCAAGCCGCCGTCGACTGTCTCCCGTATGACTGGCCTTCGCGAGTCGCGGTCGCTGGCGAAACGCCGGTGATCTGGGCCGATCACGACCGGATCGAGCAGGTGTTCGTCAACCTGATCAGTAACGGCCTCCAGCACAATCCGGAGGGCACCCGGGTGTCGGTGAGCATGCACGCGCTCGATTCGAGCAGAGTCGAGATCGTGGTTGCCGACGATGGTCCCGGGCTGCCCCCTGAACTGCGGGCGGCCCCGTTCGACCAAACGGGGCGGCCACATTCGCGGACCGCCGGCGCGGGGCTCGGGTTGTCGATCGCACGTGGGATCGTCGAGACTCACAGCGGTACGATCGAGCTAGTCCCGGACACAACCGGGACAGCCTTCAAGATCATCTTGCCGATCGAGTCATCGACGTTGTCAGCTCCCACCGAAACGTCGCTTGCGGATGCCTAGGCCATCGCATGACGGCGAACCGCGCACGAAGGCGCTGCTGGTCGAGGATGATCCGAACATCGTCGATCTGATCCGTGCCAACCTCGCGGTGCGCGGCTTCGACACGGTTATCTCGACTGACGGCGGCGATGCCCTGCAACTGTTGGAGACCGAACGGCCGGACATCGTGCTGCTCGACCTCATGTTGCCCGATGCCGACGGGATGGAGATCTGCCGTGAGATCCGCGAGCGCTCACCTGTGGCGGTGATCGTCGTCTCCGCTCGCCGCGGCGAGCGGGATAAGGTCACGGCTCTGAACATGGGGGCCGACGACTACCTGACGAAGCCATTCAGCGTCGAGGAGCTGCTTGCCAGGATCACCGCCACCCTCCGGCGGACGCGGCCGTCTGTGGACACCTCGCCCGTCGCTTCGACCATCGTCGCCGGCGACGTCGTGATCGACCTCGGTGATCAGCGGGTCACACGTGGCGGCAAGCCCGTCCACCTCACGCCGACCGAGTTTTCGCTGCTCCGCGAGCTGGCTACCAATCGCGGCAAGCTGCTGAGCCACGCGCATCTGCTGCGATGCGTCTGGGGGCCGAGCTATCAGACCGAGACCGAGTACCTGCGTGTGTATGTGCGCCGGCTGCGCACCAAGCTCGAGGACGATGCCGCCGAGCTGATCATCACCGAGCCGCGTGCCGGCTATCGCTTCGCCGCCGAGCCAGCCTCGCCTGGTGCCCGGCAGTAGTTGCGGACCGAGTCATCGACCCGCACTTCCGTCGGCGTTTACGGGCTGTTAACGGCAGTGCGAGGAAAATACACGCCTTGTTCATGGCGTGTGCATTAAGCTGCACCCCGTAATGTGGTGACGGTCCAGCCTTAGTGCTGGCGTGGCCACAGGGAGAGAGGCACAAACAGAGGAGGTATGTTGTGAACCTGCTGCGCAGCAGCAAGCTGCCGGTGGCTGCGCTCGCGGTCGTCGCGAGCGTTGCGGTCGCGGCCTGCGGCTCCTCGAGCTCGAGCAATAAGAAGTCAACCTCGAGCTCTGGCGCCAGTACGCCTGCCGCGAACGTCACAGTAGCGTCCTTCACCAACGACTTCAGCGCGATGGCAGGCCTGAAGCCGCTCGCGGCCAAGGGGAAAGGTAAGATCGCCGCAATCCTGCCGGACACCACGAGCTCGACTCGGTACGTGGAGTTCGACCAGCCGGACCTGAAGCAGGCCGCGACTGCGGCCGGCCTCCCCGCGTCCGACGTCATCGTCCAGAACGCGCTTGGCTCAGACCAGACGTTCCTGACCGACGCGGAGTCCGACATCACGGGCGGTGCCTCGGTGCTGCTGATCGACCCGGAGGACTCGGGCACCGGCGTGAAGGTCGAGAACTACGCGAAGCAGCACGGCGTTGCCGTGATCGACTACGACCGCCTGACCACAGGTGGCCCGGCGGACGACTATGTGAGCTTCAATAACGTCGGGGTCGGCAAGCTGATCGGGAAGGGCTTCGTCAGCTGCGTGAGCGCCTGGGGCGTCAAGCATCCGAACGTGATCATGATGCGAGGCGACCCAACCGATAACAACGCCGGCCAGTTCTATCAGGGCTATACCGAGATCTTGAACCCGTACTTCAAGTCAGGTAAGTACACACTGGTCGCCTCGACTGCCGGCACCTGGGATCCCCCAACCGCGAAGACCGAGTTCGAACAGGCTCTGACCGCCCATTCGACGGCGAACTCGGCGGTCATCCCGAATGATGAGAACGGGGCACCGATCGTCACGTATCTGAAGTCCCGTGGGGTCAAGCCGGATACGTTCCCGCTCACCGGCCAGGATGCAACCCTGACTGGCCTGCAGGCAATTCTCACCGGTTACCAATGTGGCACCGTGTATAAGCCGGTGTACAAGGAAGCTCAGGCGGCGGTGGCGCTGGCGCTGTATCTTCGTGCCAGCCAGACTCCGTCGAGCAGCCTGTTGAACGGTACGACGACCGACCCGAAGAGCGGTAATAAGGTCGCCTCAGTGCTGCTCACCCCGACATGGGTCACGACGGAGAACATGGGCTCGACGATCGTGAAGGATAAGTTCGTTCCGGAGGCTCAGCTGTGCAGCGGCGCGGCTGCGTCTGCCTGCTCCAAATACGGCATCAGTTGAGTCATAACGGTTGACGCTGAGGTGGTTTGTTCGCCCGACCGAGCAGAGCTTGGTCGGGCGAACCCTCCACCGTGCCGCGGCCGTCGCTCCTCAAAGCACGGCAAGCCAACGATATTGAATCCAACCGAAAACTTGAAATGAGCACATCCGATTCGGAAACCGCCGAGGTTCTGCTGTCTCTGCGAGGGATCAGTAAGAGCTTCGGACAAGTACAGGCCCTGACGGACGTCAGCCTCGACGTTCCGGAGGGGAAGGTCACCGCTCTGATCGGTGATAACGGATCCGGTAAGAGCACACTGATTAAGACGATTGCTGGTCTCTGGTCGCCGGATAGCGGCGAAATCCATTGGCGGGATAAGCGAGTCCACATATCAACGCCGCGCGATGCCGAGGAGCTCGGCATCAAGACGATCTATCAGGACTTGGCGCTCTGTGACAACCTCGACATCGTGGGCAACATGTTCCTTGGGCATGAAGAGATGACCTATAAGTTGCTTGACGAGGGGAAGATGGAAGGCACCGCGCTGAAGGTGCTGGAGCAGCTTCAAGTTGTAACCGTAAAATCGGTTAGGCAGCTGGCGGAGTCGCTGTCAGGCGGCCAGCGCCAGTCGGTAGCTGTCGCTAAAGCCGTGATGACTAACGCGAGATTGGTGATCATGGATGAGCCGACCGCCGCGCTTGGCGTGGTGCAGACGCGAGTTGTGCTCGAGTTGGTCAAGCGGCTATCGAGTAGCGGCGTTGCTGTGCTGATGATCTCGCATAACCTCAACGACGTGTTCGCGGTGGCAGACCGGATCGCGGTGATGTACCTGGGGCGTCTGGTAGTCAGTGGCCCCGCGTCGGGCTTCAATCGGCAGAACGCCGTTGAGTACATGACAACCGGGACTGCTGCGCAGACGGTCGACGTTGCCTAGCGCGCGGTAAGAGAGGAGCTACTGTTGTCAACCCAGAACATACCCCCCGCGCAGGACACACCACCTGCGGCGGTCGACGAGGACGCTCAGGGCACGGCCGACGATGAAGAGCTGGTGGCCACCGCACCCGCGACGTTAGCCACGGGAGTCGGCGACTACTTCGGCGCGATCAGGCTGCGGATTAAGAATGGTGAGGCCGGGTCGTTGCCGGTGATCATCGGCGTCGTTGTGATCGCCATCTTCTTCCAGATCGAGCGGTCGGAGTTCCTGACCGCGGGCAACCTCGTCAACCTGCTGGTGCAGGCGTCTATATTCGTTGTCTTCGGCGTCGCCGAGACATTCGCGCTGCTGCTGTCGGAGATCGACCTGTCGCTCGGCTACGGAGCCGGCGTCGGCGCCTTCGTGATGGCCGAGCTCATCGCTTCGCCGGTGAACTTGCCGTGGTGGCTTGGGATCATCGGCGGCTTGGTCACGATGGCCATTCTCGGGACGGCGCAAGGGCTGCTGATTGCACGACTGAGGCTGCCATCGTTCGTCGTCACCCTCGGTGGCCAGCTGGCCTTCCTCGGCCTTATGCAGGAGATCGCCAATGCCGACAAGACAGCAGTCGGCGGTACCATCCAGCTCGATTCCAACACCCCTGTCTACAAGCTCGTCAGCAGCAGCATGAGCACGTCGCTGGCATGGATTCTGCTGGTGGTGTGCATCGTCTGGATCGTCTTTAATACCGTCAGAAAGAACCGATCGCGCCGTAGTCACGGTCTGACCGCGCCACCCATCGCGGTTGCGCTGGTACCGGTTATCCTCGCTGCGATCGTCGGCGTGGTGCTCGTGCTGATCTGCAACGCGAATCGCGGCACTCTAACGGTGCTGAGAGGAATGCCGTGGGTGATTCCGTTCGTATTGCTGATCGTGGCAGTGTATTCATGGTTTATGGCACACTCGCGCACGGGTCGTTACATATATGCGGTAGGTAATAACCCGGAGGCAGCGCGGCGCGCTGGCATCAATGTGAAGTGGATCGTGACGTTCGGGTTTATCATGGCGAACGTGACAGCGGGCTTTGCCGGCTTGATCTACATGTCGAACCAGGGCTCGATGTCGATTGACATCAACGGCGGTCAGTACGTCCTGTTTGCGGTGGCAGCGGCGGTGATCGGCGGCGCAAGCCTGTTCGGCGGTCGCGGCAAGATCTCCAACTCGCTGCTCGGTGGCCTCGTGATCGCGGTCGTCTACAACGGCCTCGGCCTCATGGGTGTCAGTGCCCCGATCCAGGATATGGTCACGGCCGCTGTGTTGATCGTCGCGGTCTCGCTCGACGCAATCGTGCGCGCCCGGCGGACCGCGCACTGAAAGTTGGTCCGGGTTTCTCCTCCCACCCGACAAACGCGGGGGCCGGTGGCCGTCAGGCCACCGGCCCCCGCGCGGCGGGCGAGGCGTCGTCCTGCGCGCCCACGGTTTTCAGCAGCGCCTCCACCACTTTTGGGTCGAACTGCGAACCGGCGTTGTCTGTCAGCTCGGCGATTGCCTGCTGCTCGCCAAGTGCCTTGCGGTAGACGCGATCCTCGATCATCGCGTGCCAGGCGTCGCAGATCGCGACGACGCGCGACTCGATCGGGATTGCCGTGCCGCTGACGCCATCCGGATACCCCTGTCCGTCCCAGCGCTCATGGGTGGCCCGTACCAGTGGCGCGATGTCCGCCAGCAGCGGCGAGCGTGCCAGCAGCGTGGCGCCCAGCGAGGCGTGCTTTCGCATTAGTGTGGTCTCCTCAGCGGTCAGGCGACCCGGCTTGTTCATGACCTCCGAGGGAACGGCGATCTTCCCGATGTCGTGCAGCAGCGCGCAGTAGCGAACCCGGCGCACGGTATCCGCGTCCAGTTCGAGCGTCGCAGCGACGCGCGCCGCGAGCGTGGCGACCTTATGCGCGTGGTCGCCGGTGTAGGCATCCTTGTACTCGAGGATGTCGGAGAGCAGGCCGAGGATGTTCGTGAAGTTGCTCTCCATCGTCACCGTCAGCATGTGGCGGTCGACAGCTGCGCCGAGCTGAGCGGCGACCGCGTTGGCGAGCATGACGTCGTAGCCGCCGAAGGCGTTCGCCTGCCGCTGCCAGATGCTCAGCACGCCCCAGACGCGTTGATGGACGAAGATCGGCGTGCAGAGCTCGGCACGCGGATCGAGCGGCGGTCTGATCGCGACATATTCGGGATCGAGATGGGTGTCGTTGATCAGCAGCTGCTGGCCGGAATGGGCGACGCGGTTGCCCGTACTGAAAGAGAGCAGTGCCCGCTCCCGCAGATACTCCGGGTGGCTGACAGCGAGCTCGCCGGCGGTGGCAAGCAATCGCAATGCCTCGCCGCTGACCTCGTGGACCGCGGTCAGGTAGTAGCCGAACGCCGATTGCAACTCATCGGCGGCGGCGTGTGTGAAATCGACGATCGAGTCGAGCTTGCCGAGCTTAATGGCGAGCGTGGTTGCGACTGCGAGCTGTCGACCGGCGTGGCGCTCTTCCGGTGGCGCCTGGATGCGACGAGGACAGTGTGCCACGGGTGTCCGACTACACCCGCTGTCCGTTACCTGCCCCTGCCGGGGGGG
>Ga0255363_100006_pt1:50000-217984 | contig 217984 bp, 204 predicted proteins | sample GFST100metaG_FD_186007 | JGI IMG/M metagenome (GOLD analysis project Ga0255363, IMG submission 186007) | Peat soil microbial communities from Stordalen Mire, Sweden - G.F.S.T100 | ecosystem: Environmental > Terrestrial > Soil > Wetlands > Peat | place: Sweden: Norrbotten County... | reverse complement strand
GGCTGAAGTAAGGGGTCGTATCGGAATTACTGGCTGGGTTCGGCGAGTGGCTGGGCGTGGCTGGCGGGTGGCGGCGAGCCAAGTCGTACCGGGCGTACGGCTCAGTTCGCCGCCACCCGCCATGGCGCGTCCAGCCACTCGCCGAAGACGGCAGGAATTCCGGTACGACCCCTAATTGCTAATCTCGTGCAGACACCTTTAACCAGGTCCAGTGAGGCCAGGAAGGAACGAATGGCAGATCCCACGGTCATCCTCACAGCTGAGGAAATCGGGCGTACGCTTGTGCGCCTCGCCCACGAGATCGTCGAGAAGGACCGGCCCGGGTCCGTCGCGGGGGAGGGTTCTTCGCAGACGGCAGCCGACCACTCGGACGATCAGCGTAACCATCCGCTGGCGCTGATCGGCGTGCACCGGCGCGGTGCCGTGCTCGCACAGCGCGTCAAGCGGATCATCGACGAGCTCACGCGCGCCGATACGCCGCTCGGCACGCTCGATATCAGCTTCTACCGCGACGACCTCGGCCGGCGCGGCGCCGGTGAGCCGCGGCCCGAGAAGCTCGCGCCGGTTGTGCGCTCGACCGAGATCGACTTCGCGATCGACGGCTTGACGATCGTGATCATCGATGACGTGCTCTACACCGGGCGGACGGCACGAGCGGCGATCGACGCGCTGTTCGACTACGGCCGACCCGCGCGCGTCCAGCTCGCGACGCTGATCGATCGCGGCCACCGCGAGCTGCCGATTCGCCCCGACTTCGTCGGTAAGAACCTACCGACGGCACTGACACAGCGCGTCTACGTGAAGGTCAAGGAGATCGACGGCGTCGATGCGGTCACGCTCGAGCCGACAAGCCCGATCGCGGCCTGACGTCATGGAGATGATCAAGATGAGGGATCGCGGCGCCGCCGCCCTCGGCGTATGCCACAGCCTTGAGATGGCGAGCGAAGGGACCCCGAGATGACTGCCAGCCTGCTTTCGGTCGAGCAGATGGACCGTGCCGCCATCGAACGGGTGCTGGATCGCTCGGAGAGCTTCGCTGAGGTCTCCGGCCGCGAGATCAAGAAGGTTCCGGCACTACGTGGCCGCACGGTCGTGAACCTCTTTTACGAGGCGTCGACGCGCACGCGTTCGAGCTTCGAGCTCGCGGCGATCCGCCTATCGGCCGACGTCGTGAACATCCACCAGACGGGATCGAGCATCGAGAAGGGCGAATCGCTGCGTGATACCGTCCAGACGCTCTCCGCCTACGACCCTTCGGCGATCGTGATCCGCTCGCCGCAAGCCGGCGCCGCGGCGCTGGCGGCCCGCTTCACCGACGCGGCGGTCGTCAACGCCGGCGACGGTAAGCACGCCCACCCGACGCAGGCGCTGCTCGACGTCTTCACGCTGCGGCGACGCCTCGGCTCGCTTGACGGCGTGAACGTTTGGATCGTCGGCGACGTCCGGCATTCGCGCGTCGCCCGCTCGGACGTGACGGCGTTCACGCGGATGGGCGCCAAGGTCACCCTTGCGGGGCCGCCGACGCTGCTGCCCCGCGAGATCGAGACGCTCGGGGCGACGGTCACGCCGAGACTCGACGGGATCGCCGAGGCCGACGCCATCTACGTGCTGCGGATGCAGAACGAGCGGATGCACGAGTCGTTCGTGCCGTCACTTCGCGAGTATGCGCGCTACTACCAGATCAACGCCGACCGCGTGCGCCCCGGCCAGCTGGTGATGCACCCAGGTCCGGTGAACCGCGGGGTCGAGATCTCCGCCGAGGTGATCGACTCGAAGCAGTCGCTCATTGGCGAGCAGGTCCGGGCCGGCGTCGCCGTGCGGATGGCGGTGCTCTACGAGCTCTTGGTCGGCACGCCGCCACTGGCGACCGACGGCGAGGAGGTGTCGCGATGAGCGAAGCGGCGAGCGCGAAGCTGTTCTACGCGCGGCAAGCGGCAGCGACGTTGCTGATCCGTGGCGCCCATGTCCTCGATCCGCGCACCGGGCTCGACGAGGTCCACGACGTGCTGGTGCGCGAAGGACGGATCGCCGAGATCGGGGCACCGGGCACCGTGGTCGCGCCAGCGGGCGCGACCACGATCGACGCCACGGGCAAGCACCTCTTCCCGGCCTTCACCGACCCGCACGTGCACCTGCGCACGCCGGGGCTCGAGTACAAGGAGACGATTGCCACCGGCACGGCCGCCGCGGCCGCCGGAGGCTACTGCCAGGTGCTTGCGATGCCGAATGCGATCCCAGTCGTCGACTCGGTGTCGGTGCTCCAGGGGCTGACGCTCCGTGCCGAGCGCGAGGCCGTAATCCCGACCGGGTTCCTCGCCGCCATAACCGTCGGTGAGCGGGGGGAGGCTCTGACCGGCATGGCGGGGCTCAGCGACGCCGGCGCGGTCGGCTTCACGGACGATGGCAAGCCGGTCGCACACGCCGGGGTGCTGCGCAAGGCGCTGCAATACCAGCATCTCGCCGGGGGCGTGATCGCCTTGCACGAGGAGGATCCGACGCTTTCCTCCGACGGGGTCATGCACGAGGGCGCGGTCAGCGCCCAGCTTGGAGTCAGCGGCATCCCGTCGATCTCCGAGTCGACGATGATCGCGCGAGATGCCGAGCTTGCCGGCTACGAGGATGCAACCGTGCACTTCCAACACGTGAGCGCCGCGGAGTCGGTGCGGGCGCTGGCGACAGCTCGTGAGCGCGGCGTCCACGCCACCGGCGAGGCAACGCCGCACCATTTGCTGCTGACCGACGAAGCGGTCCGCGGGCTCGACACGAATCTGAAGATGAACCCGCCGTTGCGTGCCGAGCGCGACCGTCAGGCGGTGATCGAGGCGCTGCGCAACGGTGTACTCGACTGCATTGCCACCGACCACGCGCCGCATGCCCGCCACGAGAAGGAGGTCGCCTTCGAAGAGGCGCCGATGGGCACGACCGGGCTTGAAAGCGCGTTTGCCGCGATCTACTCGGAGCTGGTCGTCCCGGGTGTGCTGCCACTTGCGCTGCTGATCGAGCGGATCACCGCCGGCTGCGCGCTGTTCGGCGTGCCGGGGCCGCGAATCGAACCGGGCAGCGAGGCGAACCTGGTGCTGGTCGATCTCGAACGCAGCTTCGTCGTCGGCGAAGGTGGCTACGTCAGCCGCGCTGCCAACTGCTGCTTCGCTGGCCGCAGCTTCCGCGGCCAGATCGAGCTGACCGTCGCCGCCGGGCAAGTCGCGTATGCGGCCGCCGGCATCCTCGATCCTGCCCCTGCGGAGGTCTGATGAGTAGCACCCAAGCCAATGCCTACGTACTGCTTCAGGACGGCGCCCGCTTCGACGGGATCGCCTGCGGCTCAGACGCGCCCGCCGTGGGGGAGATCATCTTCACGACCGCGATGTCCGGCTACCAGGAGGCCGTGACCGACCCGAGCTACGCCGGCCAGCTGCTGACCTTCACGTACCCCGAGATCGGTAACTACGGCGTGAGCGCCCGGGCGATGGAGTCCGATCGCGCCTACGCCCGAGCCGTGATCATGCGCACCGCCGTGAACCGCGATGACGCGCCGAGCGCCGAGCAAAGCTGGCTCGACTGGCTGCGCGAGGAGGGGATTCCAGCGATCACCGACGTCGACACCCGGGCGCTGGTGCTGCACATCCGCGAGCAGGGTGCGATGAAGGGCGGCATCTTCCCAGCCGGGCTGTCCGAAGGCGAGGCCCAGGCGCTGATCACGGCGGAGCCCGCGATGAGCGGCCGGAACCTGGCCGAGACGGTTTCGCCGCCGGCGCCCGTCCCGCTGGATGGCGCCGCCGCTGAAGCGATCGGCGCGGACCTTGCGGCCGCGGAGGTGGCAATCCAGCTCGATGGCGCCGTGAAGATCGCGATGATCGACACCGGCGTCAAGCGCTCGATCCTGCGCAACCTCATCCGCCGGGGCGCGCAGATCACGCTCTACCCGGCGGCCTCGACCGCGGAGGCGCTGCTGGCCGAGGACCCGGACGCGCTCTTCCTCGCCAACGGTCCCGGCGACCCGGCCGCGCTCGACTACATCTGCGAGACGGTCCGCAGCCTGATCGGTGTCAAGCCGGTCTACGGCATCTGTCTCGGCCACCAGCTGCTCTCGCGAGCGGTGGGCCTTGAGACCTACAAGCTGCCGTTCGGTCACCACGGTGCCAACCATCCGGTGAAGGACCTCGCCACGGGACGCACCGAGATCACGAGTCAGAACCACGGCTTCGCCGTGCTCGGTCCGGGCGGCGCACGCACGATCGAGGACGACAGCCCGGTCCGCTGGCAGACCGACTTCGGTGCGGCGCAGCTCAGCCACATCAACCTCTACGACCGCACCGTGGAGGGGTTGACGCTGCTCGACGTGCCCGGCGCAACAGTTCAATATCACCCCGAGGCGGGACCAGGTCCGCACGATTCGCTGTACCTGTTCGATCGCTTCCTCGACGAGATCCGGAAGGGGCGCTAGCGCGATGCCGCGACGTGACGATTTGAGGCGCATCCTGGTCATCGGGTCAGGTCCGATTGTGATCGGCCAGGCGGCTGAGTTCGACTACTCGGGCACTCAGGCGTGCCGGGTTCTGAAGGCCGAAGGCTACGACGTGATCCTCGTGAACTCGAACCCGGCGACCATCATGACCGACCCCGAGGTCGCGACCGTCACCTACGTCGAGCCGCTGCTGCCGGGACCGGTGGAGCAGGTGATCGCGCGTGAGCGTCCCGACGCGTTGCTGCCGACACTCGGCGGCCAGACGGCGCTGAACCTCGCGAAGGAGCTGTACGAGACCGGCGTGCTCGAGCGCTACGGCGTCGAGCTGATCGGCGCGAACTACGACGCGATCGACCGCGCCGAGGATCGCGAGCGCTTCCGCCAGGCGATGTACGACGCCGGCCTGCGGGTACCGCGTTCGGTGATCGCCACGAACCTCGAGGAGGCTCGCGTGGCCGTCGGGCAGGTCGGGCTGCCGGCGATCATCCGTCCGGCGTTCACGCTCGGTGGCACTGGCGGCGGCGTGCTCGAGCGCGAGGCGGACTTCGAGAGCGTGGTCGGGCGTGGCCTCGACACCTCACCGATCTCGCAGGTGCTGATCGAAGAGTCGGTGCTCGGCTGGGGCGAGTTCGAATTCGAGGTGATGCGCGACCACACGGATAACGTCGTGATCGTCTGCTCGATCGAGAACCTCGATCCGATGGGTGTACACACCGGTGACAGCGTCTGCGTCGCGCCGCAGCAGTCGCTCCCCGACCACCTCTTCCAGCAGCTCCGCGACCAGGCGATCACGGTGATGCGCGCGATCGGTGTCGAGACCGGCGGCTCGAACGTCCAGTTCGCCGTCAATCCGCAGACCGAGGAGATCGTCGTGATCGAGATGAATCCTCGGGTGTCGCGGTCGAGCGCGCTTGCCTCGAAGGCCACCGGCTTCCCGATCGCGAAGATCGCCGCCCGGCTCGCGGTCGGCTACTCGCTGCAGGAGATTAAGAACGACATCACGATGGCCACGCCGGCGAGCTTCGAGCCGGCGATCGACTACTGCGTGGTGAAATGGCCGCGCTTTGCGTTCGAGAAGTTCCCCGGCGCCAACCAGGACCTGACCACGCATATGAAGTCGGTCGGTGAGGCGATGGCGATCGGCCGCAACTTCAAGCAGGCGTTCGCGAAGGCGCTGCGCTCGCGTGAGCTGGACTCGCCGCCAGAGCCGCCGGCAGATCTCGATGAGCTGCTGGCCGCAGTCGCGGTGCCCAGTGCCTATCGCTTCGACTTCCTGCTTGAGGCGCTGCGACGTGGGGCCGGCGAGGAGCAGCTGCACGAGCTCACGCAGATCGATCCGTGGTTCCTACGCGAGCTCGCGGAGCTCGCGGCGGACCCGGAGGCGCCGTTCGCCGGCGTCCGCACGTTCAAGTCGGTCGACACCTGCGCCGCCGAGTTCGCCGCGCAGACGCCCTACTACTACTCGGGCTGGGAGCGTCCCGGCCCCGACGGCAAGCCGAGCCACGAGGCGCACCGCGGCACGCGCCCGAGCGTCGTGATCCTCGGTTCGGGCCCGAACCGCATCGGCCAGGGCATCGAGTTCGACTACTGCTGCGTGCACGCCGCCCAGACGGTCCGGGCAAATGGTCGCGACGCGGTGATGATCAACTGCAACCCCGAGACCGTCTCAACCGACTACGACACGTCGAACCGCCTGTACTTCGAGCCGCTGACGAGTGAGGACGTGATCGCCGTCTGCCAGCTCGAGCAGCCCGAGGGCGTGATCGTGCAGTTCGGCGGGCAGACACCGCTGAAGCTGGCGGCGGACCTGCTCGACGCCGGGATTCCGATCCTCGGCACCTCGCCGGAGGCGATCGACCTGGCCGAGGACCGCGCCCGTTTCGGGGCGCTGCTCGAGCAGCTTGGCTACAAGGCGCCGCCGTATGGCGCCGCGGCCACGCCAGAGGAGGCGTTGGCGCTCGCGCCGAAGGTCGGCTTCCCGCTGCTGGTGCGCCCGAGCTACGTGCTTGGCGGGCGCGCCATGGAGATCGTCTACAGCGTCGATGGCCTGCACGATTATTTGGACCGCGTCGGCATCGGCGTCGCGACGGGTGGCAAGGACACGACGATCTACCTCGACCATTTCCTCGAGGACTCGGTCGAGCTCGACGTCGATGCGCTGTGCGACGGCAAGGACGTCTGGATCGCGGGGATCATGCAGCACGTCGAGGAGGCCGGGATCCACTCCGGCGACTCTGCCTGCGTGCTGCCGCCGCACTCACTTGGCGAGGAGATGCTCGCGCGCGTACGCGAGCAGACGATCGGCATCGCCAGGGCGCTCGGCGTCGTCGGCCTGCTGAACGTCCAGTTCGCTGTCCACGCGACGAAGGGCCTGCATGTGATCGAGGCAAACCCGCGCGCGTCGCGCACGGTCCCGTTCGTCTCGAAGGCGATCGGCTACCCGGTCGCCGGCCTTGCCTGCCAACTGCTGCTGGGTGAGAAGATCGCCGATCTCGGGCTGCCGCCGGAGCCGGTGACCGACCACGTCTGCGTGAAGGAGGCGGTGCTGCCGTTCGAGCGCTTCTCCGGCGTTGACGTCCTCCTGAGCCCGGAGATGCGTTCCACCGGTGAGGTCATGGGCATTGCCCGCGACTTCCCGACCGCCTTCGCGAAGGCACAGGCCGCCGCTGGCTCAGATCTGCCGTCGTCGGGCACGGTCTTCATCTCGGTGGCGGACCGCGACAAATCGGCGGCGACCGGCGTCGGCATCCAGCTGCACGATCTCGGCTTCAAGCTGCTGGCCACCACGGGTACCGCGCAGGCGCTCAGGCGGATGGGGATCCCGACCGAGCGGATCAACAAGATGAACGAAGGCTCGCCGCACGTCGTCGACGCGATCAAGCGCGGCGAGGTGGATCTCGTGATCAACACGCCGGTCGGCACCGGTGCGCGGACCGATGGGTATGAGATCCGCAGGGCTGCGCTGGCGGCCCGGATCCCGTGCATCACGACGATGTCAGGCGCGGTTGCGGCCGCGCGCGCGATCGCTGCGGCTCAGCACGGGGTGCCCGAGGTGATCTCACTGCAGGAGCTGGCGGTGCACTGACGCGCCGGCGACGGGCATGAGCAGTGGCGCTGATGGCCGCTCTGCAGCCGCCGGCGCGTCCGGGCATCGCGGGTGCCGGCTCCAGCGGGAGCCGGCAACCGCTCACGCGTACCCGTGCGGCGCCGCCTCGCGCCTTCTGCGGCAGTGTGCAGCTTCGCTTCGAAGGAGTAGCCGTCCAGCAGTCCGGGGATCGGCCAGCGGGCCCGGTCGGAAGTCACGACCGAGCACTCGGAGGGTTTCGACATGGTGTCGCGAAAGGCTTGCAGACGTGTGTCATAACGCCTACCGCAGCCGTAAAAAGGCTACCGCAGTGACGCCCCGGCGCGCTAACCGCCCCTGCCAAACTACCTGCAAATGTAGCGCATTTTCGATGTCGCGCAAGGCTGCCGTGCACCTCAACTGGAGGTTGAGGCGAAATTCCGATGTCGACCTCGCGCACGATGTATAGTCGCCCGCCATGCCGTCGGTTAGTGATTTACCAACTAAGAGCTTCAGCGCCCCGGAGCGCTCACTCGTTCAACGCATGGAGGCGCTGCAGCGCGCCAACGCCATCCGCAGCCGTCGGGCACAGCTCAAACGGGACCTCAAGGCCGGCCGTCAGCAGATTCAAGACCTGCTGCTGAACCCGCCTGACTACCTCGACTCGGCCAAGGTCTTCGACCTGCTGCTTGCGGTGCCGAAGTACGGCCGGGTGAAGGTGAATAAGATCCTGACGATCTGCAGGATCTCGCCCAGTAAGACCATCGGCGGTCTCTCGCAGCGGCAGCGGCGGGAGCTCGTGGAGCTGATGCGGCGCCGCTAGTCGGCGGCACCGCGTTGCACTCAGACGATGGGGCCGGCCCAACCGAAGGTGTTCGTCATCACCGGCCCGTCCGGGGTTGGTAAGGGCACGCTGATCCGCGCCTTGCGCGAGCGTGTGCCCGAGTTGGAGCTGTCGGTCTCCGCGACGACACGGCAGCCGCGGACCGGCGAGCGTGACGGCGTCGCCTACCACTTCCTCGATCCCGCGGAGTTCGAGCGCCGAGCCCGAGCGGGGGAGTTCGTCGAGCACGCCCGCTACGCCGGCAACTGCTACGGGACGTTGCGCTCGGAACTGGAGCGGCGGCTTGCGGCCGGTGTGCCGGTGGTGCTCGAGATCGAGCTCCAAGGCGCCCGTCAGATCCGCGCAAGCATGCCCGAGGCGGTACAGGTGTTCATCGCGCCACCGAACTTCGACGAGCTCCAGGCGCGGCTCTCAGGCCGTGGGACCGACGCTCCGGAGCAGATCGCGCGCCGGCTCGAGACCGCACGGCACGAGCTCGCGGCGCAGAGCGAGTTCCAGCACGTGGTTGTCAACGGCGAGCTCCACGCCGCGATCGAAGACCTCGTTGGAATCGTTTGCGGCGAGCTCCGCGGCTCCGCCTGCGAAGGCGGCCTCGACGGGAGCCGGGTCACTGACGATAACCTTAGTCATTAGATCCATCGACCGGAAGGAACCAAGGACCCGTGAAACCCGCGAAGTCCCCCCGCATCGACAAGTTGCTCGCGCATGTCGACTCGAACTATGCGAGCGTGATCGTGACCGCCAAGCGGGCGCGTCAGATCAACTCCTACTACCACGGCATGGGCGAGACCGCATTCGACGAGTTCACGCCGCCGATGGTGGAGACCGCGTCGGACAACTACCTGACGATCGCGATGACCGAGGTAGCTGAGGGGAAGATCAAATACCACTACCGCTGATTCCGGCCTGATCGGCTGTGATCGGCGGGCTGGGAACGCGATGCGACTGCTGATCGGTGTGAGCGGCTCGATTGCCGCCTACAAGGCGCTGGAGCTGGCGCGGCTGGCGATTCGTGCCGGTCACTCCGTACGGGTCGTGCAGACCGAGGCCAGCACTCGCTTCGTCGGGGCGGCCGCCTTTACGGCGATCACCGGCGCGCCGGTGTTGATCGGCGAGTTCGACGACGATCCGGAGCGTGGACGCTTCCCCGGTGAGCCGCTGCCGGAGCGATCCCCGATCAGCCACCTCGCGCTGGTCGAGCGTGCCGACGTCTACCTGATCGCGCCGGCGAGCGCGAACACGATCGCGAAGCTCGCCAGCGGCCAGGCGGACAATCTCCTCACCACTGCTGCGCTGGCCGCACGCTGCCCGGTGGCGGTGGCGCCGGCGATGAACGAGCGGATGTACGCACATCCCGCGACGCAGGCGAACTTGCGGACGCTGCGCGACCGCGGGGTGGCTGTCATCGCGCCCGCCATCGGCGAGCTCGCCTCCTATGGCGAGCACGGCGCCGGTCGGCTACCGGAGCCGGCCGCGCTGCTGGCAGTGTGCGAGCGTCTAGCCGGCGGTGCGAGCGGCGCCTCTGCCGACGCCGAGACGGTCGCGATGCCCGAGACCTCTAGCGTCGCGGACGCCGGGACGTCGGCTGCTGCTGTGCCGTCGGCGGTTGCAACGAACGCCGATCCCGGGCCGTCGCCGCAGGCGCAGGCCGGCGAGCCGTGGTCGCCCGCCGAGTCGCTGATTCCCGCAGGGGCGGGCGGAGGCGACCTTGCGGCGTTGCGGGTCCTGGTCACGGCCGGCGGGACGCAGGAGCCGATCGACACGGTGCGGTACATCGGCAACCGCTCCTCGGGGCGGATGGGCTATGCCTTGGCCGAGGTCGCCGCCGCCCGCGGCGCCGACGTCACGGTCATAGCGGCGAACGTGTCGTTGCCGGCGCCGGTGGGAGTGAAGGTCGTCCCGGTCCGCACGGCAGCGGAGCTGGCCGACTCGTGCGCGGCGGCGTTCGACGACTGCGACATCCTGCTGATGGCTGCCGCCGTCGCCGACTTCAGGCCAGCGCAGGTCATCGACCACAAGCTGAAGAAGGACTCGGACGAGGCGCCGCGGCGACTCAAGCTGAAAGCCACGAAGGACGTGCTCGCGAAGCTTTCCACCCGCCGCCACACAGGGCAGTTGCTGATCGGCTTCGCGGCCGAGCACGGCGGCGATCCGATCGCCTACGGCCGCTCGAAGCTGATCGGTAAGGATCTCGATGCGATCGTCGTCAACGACGTTTCGCAGCCGGGAATCGGCTTCGAGTCGAGGCAGAACGAGGTCACGATCCTGACTCGCGACGGGGGGGTCCTCGAGGTCCCACGTGCTGACAAGCGGATCATCGCCGAGGCGATCCTCGATGCCGTCCGCGGCCTCTACGCGCTGACCGCGTTCGCCCGCTAGAGCCGCCGGACAGCCCCGCTATCGTTTGTATAGCGCGGCAGCTAGGCGCGAACCCGGACAGGAGCATCGACAGGAATCGAAATGGACGGCGTATTCGACCTCTACATGCGGGGCCAGGCGCTGCTGGCGAGCGGTGACCACCATTCGGCGGTCATTCCGTTGACGCGCGCACGCGACCTCGCACCCGCGCACGACTCCATTCGCGAGGCACTCGGGCGGGCACTGTTCCACAGCGGGCGCTACGAAGAGGCGCTGGCGGAGTTCCAGGCCGTGGTCGAGCACGCGCCGACCAACCACTTCGCGCTGTTCTGCGCGGGTCGGAGCTTGCAGCTGCTCGGGCGCCACCGGGAAGCCTGCCATCCCCTGGCGCAGGCGGCGGCGCTGGAGCCGGCGCGGGACGACTACGCGCACTACCGGGATCGAGCGCGAGCGCGGGCCTTCGCCTAAGCCAGATAGAGTGTGGCCTGCGGCTGTGCCGGAGGCCAAAGCGCAGCTCCGTCGAGGGTGTCTCGATTCGCTATCGGGCGGCCTTGTCGGTGCTACGCTCCCCGTACAGCTTCTGTTAGGCCAGGGCGAACCTGGCAGCTGTACCGGAAGTGGGCGCACGCCCGCTTTTTTTGTGACCAGACACGATTTCGCGACACCAGAGGGATAATTGACCGAGTTGACCACAGAGATCGAGGGACTGCTGAGTCAGCGGCTGCCCGAGCTTGAGGTTGTACTCGTCGAGGTTGTCGCCGGTGACACGCTTCGCGTCTACATAGATCACCCGGATGGGGTGACCCTCGCGCAATGCGCAGAGGTGACCGAGCAGCTCGGCGGCTACCGCGACCGCTACACGATCGAGGTCTCGTCACCGGGCGACGACCGGCCGCTAACCAAGCCACAACACTTCCACCGCTACCTCGGGCGGCGCGCGCGGCTGCGGCTGCGTGAGGTCCGAGACGGTCATCAGAGCCTAACCGGCGAGCTCGTCGGTGCCTCCGACAGTGAGGTCACGGTCTCGGCCGGCGGAGGCGTCGTGTCGATCCCGTACGAGCAGATCGCACGCTCGAACCTAGTGCCAGGAGACTGAGAGGCCGCTATGTCCAAGGAGATCCTCGAGGCCGTACGAGGCCTTGCAGCCGAGAAGAACATCTCAGCGGAAAAGCTGATGGAGGCGCTGGAGGACGCGCTCCTCTCCGCCTACAAGAAGACGCCTGACTCGGTGCCTTACGCGAAGGTCGAGATGGACCGCGAGACCGGCGACTTCACGGTCTGGGAGCTGAAGATCCCGCCGGAGCTGGAGCCGCAGCTGCTGATCGAAAGCAGCGAGGAGCAGGAGCCGACAGTGGACCCCGACACGGGTGAGCTGCGCGAGCCGCCGGCACCGGAGCTGGATCCCGAGAAGCTCGAGGAGTTCCGTGACCAGATCGATGTCGCGGACGTCACGCCCGCCGATTTCGGCCGGATCGCGGCGCAGACCGCCAAGCAGGTCATCCTGCAGCGCATCCGCGAGGCCGAGCGCAACATGATGTTCGAGGAGTTCAACGACCGCATCGGCGAGCTGATCACCGGCATCGTCCAGCAGTCCGACTCGCGCTACACACTTGTACAGCTGCGTGAGCGTGTCGAGGCGCTGCTGCCGAAGTCGGAGCAGGTCGAAGGCGAGCGTTACGATCACTCACAGCGGATCAAGGCCGTCATCAAGGACGTTTCGAACTCCACGAAAGGCCCGTCGATCATCGTCTCGCGGCGTGACCCGGAGCTGATCAAGGCGCTGTTCGAGCTCGAGGTGCCGGAGATCGCTGACGGCCTCGTCGAGATCACGGGTGTGGCCCGCGAGCCCGGCTATCGCTCGAAGATCGCCGTGGTCTCACACGTCGACGGCGTCGACCCGGTTGGCGCCTGCGTCGGACCGCGTGGCTCGCGCGTGCGCATGGTTGTCTCCGAGCTGCGCGGCGAGAAGATCGACATCATCCCCTATAACGAAGAGCCCGCACGGTTCGTCGCCAAGGCCCTGTCACCGGCTCGCGTCCGCGAGGTCCTGGTCGATGACAACGCCAAGCAGGCGACGGTGATCGTGCCCGACGACCAGCTTTCGCTGGCGATCGGCCGCGAGGGTCAGAATGCGCGCCTGGCGGCGCGGCTCACCGGGTGGCGGATCGACATCCGCTCCGAGACCGCGTTCGCTGCCGAGGAGGCCGAAAACGGCTACGAGGAGGAGGAGACGGCCGGACGCTGCGCCGCGATCCTCTCCAACGGCCGTCGCTGCCCCAACGCCGCGCTACCCGGATCGCGCTACTGCGGCCTCGATGCGCACCAAGCGCTGGCCGCACGCGGAACCGACCACGTGGACGCCGACGCTTAGCGGCAGCGCATCTAGACTGGACGATCGATGGCAACGCCCCCCAAGGAAACCTCCAAGCAGGAAACCAAGCCGACCGAGCACGGTGAGGCGCGCACGGCTGCGACGCCCCGTACCCGGAACCCGAACCTCCGGCGCGTTTCCATTTCGGGATCCGACGGCGGCTCCGGTCGGCCGCGGCGCACGACAGTCGTGAGCAGCCGGACCGCGCCGGCGAACGAGCCGTCCGCGGCCGCCGCCGCGGCCGCCGCCGCACTGGCTGCTGCCCGCAGCGCAGCTCCCGTCGATCCGCGGATTGCCGCTGGCCTAACCGCCCAGCCACCGCAGCCGCCGACCGATCCGCGCGCGGGTATGTCTCGCGGCGGCAAGCCGGCCGCCCGTAGCACCCGTTCGGCCGGCACCAAGCGCGGCGCCGCCGAGCCAAAGCGCGGCGCCGATGCGAAGGCGGGCACCACGACAACTGCAACCGGTACCCGCGCCGCCGGGACTCGGACGCGTCCGGCAGCTGCCGCGAGCAACGGCACCGCGACTCGCGGCCGTAACGGCAGCGCCACGAGCGCGGCCGGAGCGGCGCGCACGGCCGGCACCCGCAACGCCGTTGCCGGCACTCGTGCACGCCAGGGCGCGGCACCGAAGGATCCGCGTCGTGGCACGCCCGCGGCATCCCGGCCGACAGTGACACGGCCGGCGACTGCGGGCACGGCTGCGCCGGCGGCGAACGCGGCCGCCGGGCAGGCAACCGCTGACCAGCACAAGCGGCCGACGCGCGACTCGCTGCAGGGCGAGCACGCTCCGGCGGCCGCCGCTGGTGGCGCCCGCCGCCGCGTCGTGATCGACTCGCAAGCCTCACGGCGCGCGCCGGGCGGAGGGCCAGGCGGCCCTGCCGGCGGCCAGCCCGGCCGGCGCCCGCGTCGCGGTCGCCGCCGTCGCGGTACCTATGACGACGAGGCGGAGTCACGCGGTAACCAGAGCATGACCGCGCCGTCGCGCGACCTGATCCGGGTGAACTCGGGCTCGACCGTGAAGGACGTTGCCGAGTACTTCGGCGTTCGCGTTCCCGACATCGTGAAGAAGCTGATGGAACTGGGCGAGATGAAGAACCAGAACCAGACGCTCTCCGACGACACGATCGAGGTGCTCGCCTCGGAGCTTGGCCGTCACGTCGAGATCGTCAGTGTGAAGGACGCCGAGCCGGAAGAAGAGGAGTTCCACGACGAGGAGAGCGAGCTCGTCCCGCGCCCGCCGGTCGTCACGATCATGGGTCACGTCGACCACGGCAAGACCTCGTTGCTCGACGCGATCCGCCAGACGCACGTGACCGCCGGCGAGGCCGGTGGCATCACGCAGGCGATCGGCGCTTACCAGGTTCCGCACGGCGATGCCATGGTCACCTTCATCGACACCCCGGGCCACGAGGCGTTCACGGCGATGCGCGCCCGCGGCGCCAAGGTCACCGACCTCGCGGTGATCGTCGTCGCCGCCGATGACGGCGTCAAGCCGCAGACGGAGGAGGCCATCGACCACGCGAAGGAGGCCGGCGTGCCGATGCTGGTCGCCGTGAATAAGATCGACAAGCCCGGCGCCGACCCGGTCCGTGTCCGCACGGAGATGACGGCCCTCGGCCTGCAGCCCGTCGACTGGGGCGGCGAGGTCGACTTCGTCGATGTCTCGGCGAAGACGAAGGAAGGGCTCGACGAGCTGCTCGACACGATCGTTACCGAGGCCGAGCTGCTGGAGTTGCGCGCGAATCCGAACGCGCCGGCGTCCGGCTCCGTGATCGAGTCGAAGCTCGATCCAGGGCGTGGCGCCGTGGTCACCATCCTGGTCGCACGCGGCACGTTGCACGTTGGCGACGCTCTGCTCGCCGGCTCCCACTGGGGCCGTGTGCGGGCGATGCAGGACTTCATGGGCGAGCGGATCGAGTCCGCCGGCCCGGGCGTGCCGGTCGAAGTGCTCGGCTTCGATGGTGTACCCGAGGCTGGTGAGCACATGCGCGTGGTCGAGAACGAGCGCCGCGCGCGGCAGCTCGCGACCGAGCTGTCGATCCGACTGAAGAGCGAGTCGATGGCACGGCGCAGTGCCAAGCGGGTCTCGCTCGAGGACATCTTCAGCAGCGGCACGAAGGAGCTCAACCTGGTGCTGAAGGCCGATGTGGCCGGCTCGGCGGAGGCAATCCAAGACGAGATCTCGAAGCTGCCGCAGGATGAGGTGTCGGTCAACATCATCCGCCACGCGGTTGGCGGCGTGACCGAGTCGGACGTCATGCTGGCCGCGGCTTCGCAGGCCGTGATCATGGCGTTCAACGTTCGCCCGGTCGGCGACGCACGGGCACTGGCTGAGCGCGAAGGCGTCGAGATACGGTCGTACTCGGTGATCTACCGGGCGATCGACGAGCTGCGCCAAGCGATGCAGGGCATGCTCGCGCCGGAGCAGGTCGAGGAGCAGCTCGGCAGCGCCGAGGTGCGCCAGATCTTCCGGGCTTCGCGCGTCGGCACGATCGCCGGCACGCGCGTCACCGAGGGCAAGCTCACGCGCGGCGCGAAGGTGCGCCTCGTGCGGGACGGCACGGTCGTGCACGAGGCGGAGATCGCTTCGCTGCGCCGGTTCAACGACGATGCACGTGAGGTGACCGCCGGTTTCGACTGTGGTGTCGTGCTGAAGGACTACGCCGACATCAAGGAGGGTGATGTGATGGAGGCCTACGTCACCCGCGAGGTCGAGCGGGAGCTGAGCTGAAGATGACGCGGGCTGATGTAGCCTGTGGCGGCGGTCGCAGGTGAGATGGCAAGCGGCCGCCTGCGTCGGGTAGATGAGGCGATGCGCGTCGCGCTGTCCGAGGCCATCACCACCGGGGTTCAGGACCCGGAGCTGGGCTTCGTGACAGTCACGGCGGTGCGGACGAGCTCGGACCTGCGTCACGCGCGCGTATACGTGAGCGTGCTCGGCGACGAGGTCGCCCGCGAGCGCAGCTTGCAGGCGCTGGACCGCGCGCGTGGCTTTCTCCAATCACGGATCGCGACGACGGTGCGGCTCAAGCACACGCCGACGCTCGTCTTCGATTACGACGAGTCGATCGAGCGTGGAGCACGGATCGACCGGATACTGAAGGGAAGGCCAGATGAGCACCACTAGCGAGGTCGAGACGGACGCCGAGCTTGCCGCCACGCGTGGCGAGGTCGTGCGGCGACTGCTGGCAGCGGATCGGTTGATCATCGCCGCGCACGAGCGCCCGGACGGGGACTCGCTGGGGTCGATGGTGGCGCTGCGGGACGTGCTCGGCGCCCTCGGCAAGGATTGCCGGATCTACATCGACAGTGCGGACCTGCCGCTTTCCTACGAGTACCGCTGGCTGTCGCTGGAAGGATTGACCCGCGACACGCCGGACGACATCGGCGAGCGCGTGGCGGTCTTCCTCGACTGCGGCAACATCGATCGCAGCCCGCACGCGGCGGCGCTGGCACCTGCCGGTGGCTTCCATGAGCTGATCAACATCGATCACCATCACGACAACACGCGCTTCGGCACCGTGAACTACGTCGTGCCCCACGCCTCATGCGTTGCCGAGATCATCTGGGACCTCCTCCCGGCGCTGGGGGCCCAGCTCACGCGCTCGGTTGCCGAGGCGCTGTATGTGGCCTTGATCACCGATACCGGCTGCTTCATGTACGAGAACACAGGGCCACGGGCGCACGTGATGGCCGCGTCGTTGATCCGTGCCGGCGCTGACGTACACCTCGCCTATCAGCGCATCTACGAGGGCGTGCCGGACGGGAAGCTGGCGCTGCTGGCCCGTGGGCTGGCCCATATCGAGCGCTACGACGACGGCGCCCTCACGGCCACCTACGTGACCGTCGAGGACTTCCAGGAGAGCGGCGCGGAGACCAGCTACTCCGAGGGCATCGTCGACCATCTGCGAGCGGTGCGCGGGACGGAGCTGGCGGCGGTCGCGCGCGAAGTCATGACGCCTGAGCACGAGCCGGTGCTCGACGATGACGGCGCACGGCTGCACAAGGTCTCGCTGCGCGCAACCGATCGCGCGATCGACGTCTCGGCGATCTCGCGCGTAGTCGGCGGCGGCGGCCATCCCGCAGCCGCTGGCTTCACGACGGCGATGCCGTGGCCAGAGCTTGTCGAGTTCTTGCGAGCGCAGCTTGCGGCTCAGCGCGAGGCGCAGTGACCACGGACACTTCTGAGGCGGGCATCCTGCTGTGCGACAAGCCGGCGGGAATTACCTCCCATGACCTTGTGGCGCAGGTGCGCCGGCAGCTCGGGAAGGGAATTAAAGTCGGCCACGCCGGCACCCTCGACCCGTTCGCGACCGGGTTGCTGATCGTGCTGGTCGGGAGGGCGACGAAGGCTCAAAGCCTGTTCATGCGCCTGCCGAAGCGCTACGTCGTGCGGGCGCGGTTCGGTGCACGCTCGAGCACCGGCGATCCCGAGGGCGAGATCGTGGAGACCGGCCTCGTTCCGGAAGGCGACCTGGAGCTTCCGGAAGGGGTGATCAGGCAGCGTCCGCCGATCTACTCAGCGGTGAAGGTGCAGGGCGAGCGCGCCTACAAGCGCGCCCGCGCCGGAGAGAGCTTCGAGCTGCCGGAGCGCGAGGTCGCGATCTACCGCTTCGAGGAGACGGCGCGCGATGGGGTGGAGCGCGAGTTCGTGATCGAGTGCTCGGCTGGCACCTACGTGCGGTCGCTGATCGCCGACCTCGGCGATGCCTATTGCGTGGCCCTGCGACGCACGCGGATCGGCGACTTCGACGTGGACCACGCAAACCCCGAGCGGCTGCTGCCGCTCTCGGACGTGCTGCCCCGGCTGGAGCCGGAGCGGCACTGACCGGTAGGCTTGGTGCGCGATGCAGGTCTTGCGACTTGAGGATGTCAGGCGCCGTCCGCGGCACGTGGCGGTCGGCGAGTTCGACGGCGTCCACCTCGGTCACCGGCAGGTGATCGCTGGCAGCGACACCGTGCTCACGTTCGAGCCACACCCGCGCACGGTACTGACACCGGAGCTGCGACTGCCGCGCCTCACCTGCCCGGAGGCGAAGGCTCGGCGGATCGCTGAGCTCGGCGTCGAGGAGCTGGTGATCGTGCACTTCGACCGGGCGTTTTCGATGGTCTCCGCTGAGCGGTTCATCGATTCGATCCTCGTCGAGCGACTGGGCGCCACACACGTGTCGGTCGGCAGCGACTTCCGCTTCGGGCACGGCGCGCGCGGCGACGCCGCGCTGCTGGCGAGCGATTCGCGCTTCACCACGCGGGTCGTGGATCTGGTACGGCGCGACGGGCAGCGAGTCTCCTCGACGCACATCCGGCGGCTGCTGGCGGTGGGGGACGTGGAGAGCGCCGCCGGCCTGCTGGGAGCGCCATTCACGCTCTGTGGTGAGATCGTGCACGGCGAGCAGCGCGGCCGCACGCTCGGCTTTCCGACCGCGAACATCGTCCCGGACCCCACCTTCGCGTGCCCGGCGCCCGGCGTCTACGCTGGCCGTGTCGGCGAGCATCCCGCCGCGATCAGCGTCGGCTTCAGACCGACGTTCGGCCAGGGATTGGCGCTGCTGGTCGAGAGCTACCTGCTCGACTTCGTCGGCGACCTCTACGGACAGCGCCTGACAGTCGAGTTCCACCACCGCCTGCGTGGGGAGGAGCGCTACGACAGCGTGGACGAGCTCGTCGAGCAGATGCATGCGGACGTTGCCCTGACCCGCAAGCTGCTAGGCTCAGACGCCGCATGACTATTACCCAGGAACAGAAGGCCGAGATCGTTGCCAAGTACGGCGACTCGCCCCAGGACACCGGTAAGACCGAGGTCCAGGTGGCGCTGCTGAGCGCACGCATCAACGACCTCACCGAGCACCTCCGGGTCCATAAGAAGGACCACCATTCGCGTCGCGGCCTGTTGATGCTGGTCGGCCAGCGGCGTCGTTTCCTTGCCTACCTGCAGCGCACCGATCTCGAGCGCTATCGCAAGGTAGTCAAGGACCTCGGACTGCGTAAGTAGCGACGCGCCCCGCCGGGCGACGCGTATACCCGGCAGGTGCGCGTCTCGCGCATCCACATATCTGTTACCGCTGTCAGCGGTCATAGGCTCAACTTGCGCGTCCGCGGTTCAAGGGCGTCCATGTCGTTGCCGATCTGTAACTCCTGAATCGTCCAGGTACGACACTCAGGAGACCCATGAGCGCAACGATGCAGGGGGCGGCCGGGCCCGATGGCACGGTCGAGCATCAGTCGCGGCTGCCGCTACCGGCGGCTGCCGCGGAGGCGAACGTTGCAGCGGCAGCAGGCTGGCAGGACGGCAGCGGCGTCTGGCAGCTTGCCGAAGTCAGACAGGAGCAGGGAGCTGAGGGTGAGCTCGCAAGTGCGGTCGAAGACTCGATCGACGGTCTCGCGAGGGTCATCGCGAGCTTCTCGGTCAATGCCGCGCACAGTGCGCAGGCGTCCGGTGTGGTTGCGAGCCGCATCCAGTCGCTGTCGGGCGAGATCGAGGAGCTGAGCAGCTCCCTCGACGGTCTCGCCGGCTCGGCCGAGCAAGCGCAGGAGCTCGCGGCGAAGACCGCGACGACCTCCGAGACCCTCAGCGAGACGAACGGGCACATGCTCGAGGTGCTCGGCAAGTTGATCGACGGAATCGCGGAGATCAGCACCGAAGCGCGCCAGATGCACGAACTGATCAGCGCCCTCGCCGGCAACGAGATCGCGAGCATCGGCCAGTTCTCGTCGGTGATCGAACGGATCGCAAAGCAGACGCGGCTGCTGGCGCTCAACGCCGGCATCGAGGCAGCACGTGCCGGCGAGCACGGGCGGGGGTTCTCCGTCGTCGCCTCAGAGGTGGGGCGGCTCGCCGCCGAGACGGCCGAGCAGACCGCGATGATCAAGGACACCGTCACGCGGACTCGGACGCAGATGGCGGTCGTCGAGCAAGCGGCCGCAACCGTCAGCGAGCGCAGTGCCGCCGGCTCGGAAGATGCCGACCGCGGTCGTGAGGTGTTGGCGGAGGTCGGCGCACTGATCGCGGACACGCACGCACACAACGACGACCTTGCGACTCTCGCGGAGGAACAGGCGCAGCATATGCGCGTGATCGACGCGACACTCGACGAGTCCGCGCGGCACACGGTTGCGATCGCCGCCGAGGCGGAGTCCGAGCGTGAGCGCCAGCTGGCGCTCACAGACGCAATCCACGATGCCTCGATGTACATCGCCCGCTTCGACACCGGCAGCGAGCTCTCGCAGCTACGCGGCGAGTGCGTTCGCTGCGCACGTGGGGTTGGGGAAATCATCGAGCGAACGCTCGCCGGCGGGCAGGTGACTGCAGCCGATGTGCTCGCCCAGCGCTACGTGCCGATTGCGGGCAGCGCGGTGCAGCGCCTCTCGCGACTGTTCGAGGTCAGCCGCCTTGGCGCCGATGGGTTCCAGCCGCCGAAGTTCGCGACCGCCTACGACGCGCTCGTCGATGAGCCGGCGATGGTACGGCTCGACGCTGCGCTGGCGGCCATCCCCGGCTCGGAGTTCGTGGTCCTGGTCGACCTCAACGCCTGGGTGGTGGCGCACAACACGAAGTTCTCCCGCGACATCACCGGCGAGACGGCGGTTGATCGGATGGGCAACCGGACGAAGATCTTCCTCGGCGAGGAATCGGGCCTGCTGAGCGCGGTGCGCCACCCGCTGGCATGCAAGCTGCCCGGCAGGACGCTCGACCGCGGTCAGATGCGAGCGGCGGGCGCGGCCTTCGACAAGGCGACGGCCACCGCCGCCGTTTTGGCCAGCTACATTCGCGGCGACGACGACGTGCTGATGACGCTGACCGTGCCGGTGTTCGCCGTCGGCGAGCTGTTCGGCGGAATTGCCTGCGGCTGGAGGAACGGCGAGATCGAGCTCTAGTCGCGAGCGCCGGAGCTTTCCGGCGCGCATGCAGGCAGATCCTTGTTGCGCGCGTGACGGCGGGCGGCATGGATCTGCCTGCTCACTCGCTACGATCTGTTGCAGTTCGGATCAAGAGATACGAGAAACGAAGCACTCCGCCAACTGAAGGGCGGAGCGGAAGGGAATTGCATATGTCTGACGCGGTAACGCGCGTGTCTGTCGAGATCGCCGGTAAGGAGATTTCGTTCGAGACAGGCAAGATCGCCAAGCAGGCCTCGGGCGCGGTGGTCGTACGCTCTGGCGACACGATGGTGCTCTGCACGGCTACGGCTGGAGCTCTGCGCGACGCCGACTTCCTGCCCCTGACAGTCGATGTCGAGGAGCGCATGTACGCCGCGGGGAAGATCCCGGGCTCGTTCTTCAAGCGCGAAGGCCGCGCGGGCGAGAAAGCGACGCTCGCCGCTCGCATGATCGACCGCCCAATCAGGCCGCTGTTCCCTGAGGGCTGGCGCTATGACACGCAGATCGTGGCGATGCCCCTGTCGGTTGACCATGTCAACCCCTACGACATTTTGGCGATGAACGGCGCCTCTGCCGCGTTGATGATCTCGCACATCCCAGTGCCGGTTGCGGTCGGTGCCGTGCGCATCGGGAAGATCGACGGGAACTTCGTCGTCAACCCGAACGAGGAGGATCTCGGCGAGAAGACCGATCTCGACCTGATCGTCGCCGGCACGAAGGACGGCATCCTGATGGTCGAGGCCGGCGCGAACGAGGTTCCCGAGGCCGAGGTGCTGGACGCCCTCGACATCGCGCACGACGAGATCAAGAAGATCTGCGCCGCGCAGGAGGAACTGCGCGAGAAGGCCGGCAAGGAGAAGCTTGTCTTCGAGGCCCCCGTCGTGGACGAGAAGCTCTACGCGAAGATCAAGGCCTCGCATGGTGATGCCCTGGACACCGCGACTCAGATCACCGATAAGCTCGAGAGCCAGAGCGCGGTCGCCGCGCTTGCAACCGAGGTGCTCGCGCAGTACGGCGGCCCGGACGATGCTGAGGACCACGCCGAGCGCGTGGCCGGCGCGCGCCGCGCCTTCGAGCTGCTTGAGCGCACGCTGATCCGCGAGCGCATCGCGGTCCAGAAGAAGCGCCCCGACGGCCGCGGACAGACTCAGGTGCGTCCGATCTCCATCGAGGTGGGCGTCACTCCGCGCACACACGGCTCGGCGCTGTTCACGCGCGGCCAGACGCAGGCGCTGAGCGTCGTTGCACTCGGCACGACGCGCGAGGAGATGCGGCTCGACACGCTCGGGCTGGAGACCTCCAAGCGGTACTTCCACCATTACAACTTCCCGCCGTTCAGCGTCGGCGAGGCCGGCCGTCTCGGCGGCCCGAAGCGCCGCGACATCGGCCACGGAGCGCTGGCTGAGCGCGCGCTGCTGCCGATGATCCCGAGCCAGGAAGAGTTCCCCTACACGATCCGCGTCGTCTCCGACATCATGGAGTCGAACGGCTCGAGCTCAATGGCCTCGGTCTGCGGCTCGACGCTGTCGCTGATGGATGCGGGCGTGCCGATCAAGAAGCCGGTCGCCGGCATCGCGATGGGCCTGATCAAGGAGGGCGACTCCTACATCGTCCTGACCGACATCGCCGGTGTCGAGGATCATCTGGGCGACATGGACTTCAAGGTCGCCGGCACCCGTGACGGCATCACGGCGCTGCAGATGGACATTAAGATCGGCGGCGTCACATTCGACATCATGCGCGAGGCGCTGGCGCAGGCGAAGATCGCCCGCGAGTTCATCCTCGGCCTGATGCACGACGCGATCGCCGAGCCGCGCACCGAGCTGTCGAAGTACGCACCGCGCATCTCCCAGGTCAGCATCGACCCGGAGAAGATCGGCCTGCTGATCGGTAAGGGCGGCGAGACGATCCGCGCGTTGCAGGAGGAGTTCGAGTCGCAGATCGACGTCAACGACGAAGGCCAGGTGCTGGTCTACGCCGCCAGCGGGGAGCTCGGCGACGCCCTCGTCGACCGGATCCGCTCGATGACGAAGGAAGTCGAGATCGGTGACGAGTACACCGGGAAGGTCGTGAAGACCACGACGTTCGGCGCCTTCGTCGAGCTTGCCAAGGGCACCGACGGCCTGCTGCACATCTCCAACGTCTCACCGGGCCAACGGATCGCGACGGTCGAGGAAGTCCTGAACAAGGGCGATGAGGTCAGCGTCCGCGTGGTCGAGGTGGACCGTGAGCGTGGCCGGATCGGCCTGCGTCTCGCGGAAGACCCCGAGATCGCCGGTAAGACCGCTGAGGAGCTCGCCGCGATCGGCGCCGGTGGTGGCGCGGTCCGCCACGAGCGCCCGGAGCGGAGCGATCGCGGCGATCGCGGCGACAGGCCCGAGCGTGGCGGTCGCGACCGCGGTTCGCGCCCGCACCCGCGCAGTCGGGTACGCGACAGCGACCCCGATCGCGGGAAGGCGTGACGCTGAACGCGGAGCTCACCCAGCGGAGCACCACGCTCGCCAATGGGATGCGGATCGTGACGGAGGAGCTCTCCTCCGTCCGGTCCGTAGCGCTCGGATTCTGGATCGCGACCGGCTCGCGTGGTGAGGCGGACTCGGAGGCTGGGCTCTCCCACCTCGTCGAACACCTGCTGTTCAAGGGCACGGCGAAGTACAGCTCGCTGCAGATCGACGAGCTCTTCGACGGGCTCGGGGCCGACGTCAACGCGGGTACCGGCAAGGAGAACACGTCGGTCTACGCGCGAGTGCTGGCCACCCACTTGCGGGAGGCGTTCGACGCGCTTGCAGACATGGTCCTGCACCCGACGCTCGCCGACGTCGACTCCGAGCGGGAGGTCATCCTCGAGGAGATCGCCATGTACCAGGACGATCCCCAGGAGAAGATCTTCGACCTGCTGACCGAGGCGACGTTCGGGAGTCATCCGCTGGGCCGGCCGATCGTGGGACGCGCGGAGGTCGTGGCCGGGACACCTGCCGATGCCATCGGAGCGTTCCACGCCAGCCACTACGTGCCGGAGAACATCGTGATCGCTGCCGCCGGCGCCGTCGAGCACGAGGAGCTCGTGGCTCTGGCCGAGGCGCTCGCGCCAGCGGGCGCGAGCACGGATGCGCATCCGCAGCTGCCGACCCCGGCACCGTCTGACCCCACCCCAAGCATTCGCTTCGAGCGCAAAGACACGGAGCAGTTCCATCTTGCGGTTGGCGGCGTTGGCGTCTCGCGCCACGACGATCGCCGCTTCACGTTGCGAGTGCTCGACACGATCCTCGGCGGCAGCTCCTCCTCGCGCCTGTTCCAGGCGGTGCGGGAGCGGCGGGGACTCGCGTACTCGGTCTACTCCTTCCACAACGCCTACGACGACAGCGGCCAAGTTGGCCTTTATCTCGGCACACGCGAGGACAACGTTGCGGAGGCGGTTGGGGTGATCGGGAGCGAGCTGGCGCGGCTGCGGCAGACGCCTGTCGCGCCGGACGAGCTCAGCCGCGCGAAGGAGAATATGAAGGGCCGGCTGATGCTGGCGCTCGAGTCGACCGGGGCGCGGATGAACCGGCTCGGGTCGGAGACACTTGCCGAGATGCCGCTGCTTGACCTTGACGAGATGCTCGCGCACATCGACGCGGTGACTCCCGCGGACATCCAGCAGCTTGCCGGTGAGATCTGGGATCCGGCAGGGCTCTCGCTGGCCGGGATCGGCCCTGACGAGCAGCGATTCGAACAAGTTGTGGAAAGCGTGCATACACAGTGGCAGAGCTGATTCGTGTCGCCGTCGCCGGCGCCGCCGGTCGCATGGGCGGCACCGTCTGCGAAGCGGTGGACGGAGCACCGGAGATGGAGCTCGCCGGCCGGGCCGACCCGCAGATCGGGATCTCGGTGGCGGACTGTCTGGTCCAGACACGGCCGGACGTACTGGTCGACTTCTCGATCCCCTCGGCGGCGATCGGGAACATCCGGACGGCGGTTGCTGCCGGCGTCCACGTGGTTGTCGGGACCACCGGCTTCGACATCGCCGAGCTGACGGGACTGTCCGGGGCCAACGTCCTGGTCGCCCCGAACTTCGCGATCGGCGCCGTGCTGATGATGCGCTTCGCGGCCGAGGCGGCGAAATACATGCCGGCCGCAGAGATCATCGAGCTGCATCACGCCGGTAAGCTCGATCGTCCGAGCGGCACCGCGAAGCTAACCGCCGATTTGATGCAGGCAGCGGCTTCGGAGCTTCCAGCTCCGCCGATCCACTCGGTGCGACTGCCGGGGCTGGTCGCGCACCAAGAGGTGATCCTCGGTGCCGCCGGGCAGACGCTGACGATCCGCCACGACTCGGTTGACCGCGTCTCGTTCATGCCAGGCGTGCTGCTCGCAGTGCGGCGCGTCGCTTCGCTGCCGCAGACACTGACGGTCGGGCTTGAGAACATCCTGTGAGATCATCGAACGATATGAGCTTGAATCTGGGAAAAGTCCTGACGGCGATGGTGACGCCGTTCGATGCGGACGGCGCTGTCGACCGTGAGGCGATCGCGCGACTGCTCGACCATCTGTTCGAGCATGGCAACGACGGAGTGGTGGTCTGCGGGACCACCGGCGAGGCGACGACGCTGAGTGACGAGGAGCAGCTCGATGTGATCGAGCTCGTGATCCACCGCGTCCGTGCTGCCTGGCCCGGGAAGAGCGTGGTTGCGGGCGTCGGCTCGAACGACACGCGCCACGCCGTCGAGTTGACACGCAGGGCGAGCGCCCTGGCGCCGGACGCGCTGCTGGCGGTCAACCCGTACTACAACCGGCCCGGACCCGACGGGATCCGTGCGCACTTTGCGGCGATCGACGCCGCGACGGAGCTGCCGATCATCCTCTATAACATCCCGCAGCGCACCGGTGAGGACATGCCAAACGCGCTGCTTGCCGAGCTGGCGACGCTCGAGCATGTGGCCGCCGTCAAGCAGGCGAACGCCGCTAACGTCGCGCTGGTGCCCGGCCTCGAGCTCTACGCCGGCAACGACAACCTCCTGGCTACGGTGCTCGATCTCGGCGGCGCCGGTGGCGTCCTGACCGCGAGCCATATCTTCGGCGACGCCTTCCGGCGGATCGCCTACGAGCCCGAGCAGCGCGCGGCGGTCCACTCCGAGCTCGCCGATGTCTACCACGACATGGGCATCGCACCGGCCGCGGTGACCCTGAAGACGGGTCTGAACCTGATCGGTGTCGAGGTCGGCGGCCCGCGGCTCCCGTATGTGCCACTCGGCGAGGAGCAGACCGCGGTCATCCGCGCTCTGCTGCAACGCCACCAATTGCTGGAGGTAGTCGCGTGAGCGCGCCGAAGCTACGTGTGCTGCCGCTTGGCGGCCTTGGCGAAATCGGTAAGAACATGATGGTCATCGAGTACGACGAGCGGATCGTCGTGGTCGACACGGGCCTACGCTTCCCGACGCCGGAGATGCTCGGCATCGACCTCGTCCTGCCGGACTTCAGCTACCTGCGCGGCCGCACCGACGACATTGAGGCGATCGTGATCACGCATGGTCACGAGGACCACATCGGCGCGCTGCCATGGGTTCTCCGTGAGCTGGGCCGCGACGGCGCCGAGCTACCGCCTGTCTACGGCGCGCCGCTGACGATGGCGATGGCGCGCTCGAAGCTCGACGAGCATCGCATCAAGGACGTCGACCTGGTCGACACGGCTTGCGGCGAGGAGATCGAGGCGGGCCCATTCGACCTTGAGCTGATCCACATGACGCATTCGATCCCGGATGCCTGCGCCGTGGCGCTGCGGACCGACCTCGGGACCGTGCTGATGACCGGCGACTACAAGTTCGACCAGACGCCGGTCGACGGCGCCCCCGCCGACGTGCAGCGACTCGCCGAGCTCGGCCGCGAGGGCGTGCTGCTGCTCTGCGGCGACTCGACCAACGCGAACCGGGTCGGCTTTTCGCCATCCGAGAGCGTCGTTGGTCCGCACCTCGAGGAGGTCTTCTCGCGCGCCGCCGGTCGGATCATCGTCACCAGCTTCGCCTCGAACATCCACCGCGTGCAGCAGGTGATCGACGCGGCGGCGGCACTGAACCGGAAGGTCGCGCTGGTCGGCCGCTCGATGCGGAAGAACGTCGGCATCGGCCGCTCGCTCGGCCACATCGACGTGCCCGACGGCATGCTGATCCAGACCCAGGAGGTCGAGGATTGGCCGGATAACAAGGTTGTGGTGATCTCCACCGGGTCGCAGGGCGAGCCGCTCTCGGCATTGCGGCGAATGGCACACAACGACAATCACCAGATCAGCCTCCACGACACCGACACGATCGTCTTCTCGGCGACGCCGATCCCCGGAAACGAGCGCGCGGTCTCGGATACGATCGATCGGCTCTACCACCGGGGCTGCGATGTGGTCACGACCGCCGACGCGCCGATCCACGCTTCGGGCCACGGTTACACCGAGGAACTGAAGCTGATGCTGAACCTCGTGCGGCCGCGCTACGTGATGCCGGTTCACGGTGACTACCAGCGGATCCGGCTTCACGCCGAGCTCGCCGAGGCAGTCGGGATCGAGCCTGACAACATCTTCTCGGGCGTCAACGGGCGGCCGCTGGAGCTCGACGAGAAGGGCGCCGGCTTCGGCGAAGCCTTGAAGACCGGCATGATCTTCATCGACGGCGTCGACATTGGCGACCCACAGGACGTGGCGCTGCGCGACCGCCGGATGCTCTCGGCCGACGGCATCTTCATCGTCGTTGCGACTGTCTCCGAGGACGGTGAGCAGCTGACCGACGCCGAGGTGATCTTCCGCGGCGTGCCGTTCATCCGTGAGGCGGAGAAGCTCCGCGAGCAGATTCGCGATCAGGTGCAGCGCACGTTGACGCGCCTCGCGAAGGACGGCGTCGGCGAGTCGGACATGCTGCAGGAGGAGCTGCACGACGACATCTCCGAGCTCGTCTACAACCGGCTGAAGCGCCGCCCGATGGTGCTGCCGGTCGTCGTCGAGGTCTGAGCAGCCGCCCACGCGCTACAGGTCTGGCGCCGTCCGGTTAGCCTCCGCCGCAGCTACGCGCTTCGCGCAACGCTGCGGCGGAGGCTAGCCGGACGCGCAATCTTGGCCGCGCCTTTTGGTTGTAGTTATGCGCTGGCGCCGGGCGGGGCTCGGCAGCTGGAGCGTTGCACGAAGCGCGTAGCTCCAGCAGACGAGCCCCACCTGTGCACGTAGCCCTACGCGGGCCTGTACCTTCTATGGCACTTCGAGTATCACTATGCGACTTGCAGTGCCAAAGAACGCATGGCTCGCCAGCTCGGCGCTGGCCGTAGCGGCCGCCGTTGTGCTGGTCGGCTGCGGGAGCAGCGGTCAAGGCGCGCAGGACACGGCGACCTTGACGAAAGTCGACTTGACGACCAGGACGACGGTTACGACCGCGTCTGTCCAGGGCTCAGGGACCGCAACGGTCGAGGGGCAGGTCGATCTCTGCGGCGGCCCCACGGCGATGCCGTGCCGCGTCTACACCCTCAGGATCTCCGGCTGTGACGTCAGACTCTGCACCAGGCTGAACGAGGTCGCGATGGTGACGGCGGCGGGGAAGACGATCGCCACGGCGCCTTTACGCGCCGGCCACTTCGCGGTCAGTGTCAAACCTGGCACCTACTTGATCGAGATGCTCAAGGTCGTAACGAGCCGTGGCAAGCTGCACGGTCAGGAGCAACTCAGTCCGCCCAGCGAGGCACAGAGGGTAACCGTTATCGCCGGCAAGTCGACGCAGGTCGTGTTCAAGCTCTACGCCGGCTGAGACCGGCTGCCTGGATCGTCCTTTCCGCCTGGAAGTCGCCGTTTGATACTTTCAGGCGGAAAGAACGCGCTGGACGGCATCAGCGTCGAGATCCGAGGGCGGCGGCGCGCGGATCGTTCCTTCTTCTACCTGGACGGCGCGGCGGCGGGCTTGGCGGGCGCGTCCGCGGCCGGCAAGTCGATCCGCTCGAAGCGGATCTCGAAGCGCGAGCCGTGCAGCTCCGGCAGCGAGGTGAGCGTCACCTCGGCGCCGTGCGAGGCAGCCACGGCCGCGACGATTGCGAGGCCGAGGCCGGAGCCGCGCCGACCGGAGCCGGCGTCGCCGCCGCCGCGGAAGAAACGCTCGAAGACACGCTGCTGGAGCTCGGGCGGGATCCCGGGGCCGTCATCCTCGACGACCAGCACGGCAGCGTCCTGCTCGGTGCGGGTGCAGGCGCTGATGCAGGTGCCGGCGGGTGTGTGGTGGATCGCGTTCTCGACGAGGTTCAGCACCATGCGGTGTAGGTCGTCGCTGACGCCATAGACGACCGCGCGCTGCGGGGAGAGCGTCAGTTCGTGGTCCTCGGCAAGCTGCCCGATTTCGGCTGCGGCGTGCGTCAGCACGTCGCCGAGGTCGATCGTGGTGCGGGTCTGCTGGCGCTGAGTGTCGGCCCGGGCAAGCAGCAGCAGGTCGCCGACCAGCCGCCGCATCCGTCGGGTCGAGAGCAAGGCCGAGTTCGCCGACTCGGCCTGCTCGCCCTGCAGCTCGTCGGCGAGCAACTCGAGGTTCGCGAGCACAGCGGTCAACGGCGTCCGCAACTCGTGCGAAGCGTCGGCGACGAACTCGCGCTGGCGGGACAGTGCGACCTCGCTCTCGTTACGCGCCGCGTCGAGCGCGGCGAGCATCCGCTCCAGCGTCTGCGCGAGCTCACCGATCTCATCGTCGGCCTCGGGATGGGGGATCCGCAGAGTCGGGTCGCGGGTGCGCTCGATGTTACGGGCGACGGCGGTCAGCTCGGTGATCGGGCGCAGCGCGCGCTCGGCGACATAGAGGCCGGCGAGCAGCGCCAGCACACTGCCGGCGAGCACGAGGATCGCGAGACGCAGCCGGATCCAGTCGACCGTCTTATCGAGCGACGAGAGTGGGATCGCGTAAAGCACCCAGCCGGAGGCCTTGTGCCAGCGGACACGCGCCGCGGCGATCTCGTAGCCGCGCTCGCGATACGCGATGTTCGCGACGGTCGGCTTGCGGAAACGCGGCTCGACGTTCTGCGGCTTGACGGTGCCGAGTGTCAGCTTCTGCGTGCAGATCACCTTGCCGGCGTGGGTGAAGACCCGGATCTGCGCGTCGTTGGCGCTGGCAAAGTCGTGCAGGTCGATCGACGAGCCGCCGTCCGGGCACACCGGCTGGCGGGTGATCGGGTCCAGCTGGACGTGCATCTTCGCTTGCAGAACCGCCGTGTTCTGCAGTGCGCGGTTGACGAACTGCACCGATATCTCGCGGGTGATCAGCGTGCCGCCAGCGAGGGCGAACACTGCGAGGATCAGAAACGTCAGGGCTGCCGAGCCGCCGGCGAGTCGCCAGCGGGCCGGAATCGTCCTATAAGCGGAGGACGTACCCTGCGCCGCGGATCGTATGCAGGAGGCGAGGCTCGCCATCGGCCTCCAGCTTACGCCGGAGATTCGAGACGAAAACCTCGATCGTGTTGGTCATCGAGAACGGGTCGTAGCCCCAAACTTCGTCAAGCAGTCGCTGGCGCGAGATCACGATGCGCTCGTTCCGCATCAGATACTCGAGCAGCTCGAACTCCCGCTGCGTGAGGTCGAGCTGGCGCTTGCCGCGCAGCACCTCGTGCGTGTCCGGATTCAGCTTCAGCTCGCCCACGGTTAGCACCGCTTGACCGCGCGGCGGACGGCGCCGCAGCAGGGCGCGCATGCGCGCCAGCAGCTCCTGGCGCTCGAACGGCTTCACGAGGTAGTCGTCGGCGCCGGCGTCGAGACCTTCGACGCGGGCTTCGACGGCGTCGCGGGCACTCAGCACGAGGATCGGGACGTCGCCGTCCTGCCGCAGTGTCTTGGCGACCTCGATGCCGTCTAGCTTCGGCAGACCGAGGTCGAGGATGACGAGGTCGGGCACGAACGCAGCGGCGACATCGAGCGCCTCAAGCCCGTCGCCGGCTACCCGCACGTCATAACCCTCAAGCCGCAGTGAGCGCATCAGCACCTGGGCGATCGGATCGTCGTCCTCGACCACAAGTACTCGTGGCGGCCGCTCGTAACCGCTGGATTCCATGCCGGACATCGTAGGTACCGCTGCACATCGTACGTGTCCAGGCCACACACCGCCATCTCGTCAAGTTGTGGTCAGCAGGCCCCGAGAGAGCGAGAAGCCTGCGTCCGACGTGACGAGCGCAGGCAGGTTCACAATCGCCGCCGTCGAATCTCCAAAGTAGGTCATGCCGGCGACCAAGAGCAAGAGCAGGAGCAAGAACTCCACCGGTAGGCAGAGCGGTGCGGCGCGTGCGGCGACGCGCACATCGCCACCAACCCGCGCCAGGCGCAGCATCCTGGCCAGTCGTCCGTGGCTGCGGCCGTTGCGCGATCTCTCGCCGCAGCAGACCGACGTGCTGGCGCTAGCGCTCGTCGCGATCGGCATCTTCCTTGGCGGCGTTGCCTACTTCAGCTGGACGGGCGGCGCGATCGGCCACGGCGCGATGACCGTCCTGAAGCTGCTATTCGGCGTGCTGGCCTACGTCGCCCCAGTTGCGTTCGTACTTGGCGGCGTTCGGGTGTTGGCGCGCGAGACCTCACTGGCGCCGGCCTCGCGACCGCTGCGTAGCGGCGCATTGTGCTTGACGCTCGCGCTCGCACTCGCGCTCGCCGCCGGAACACTGGGGATCGGTCCCGGTCCGACCCCGGCCCACGGCTTTTGGGCCGGCCACGTACTCAAATCCCGTGGCGGCGTGCTCGGCGGCGCGCTCTACTGGGTCGCGGAGCGGCTGCTCTCCACCAGCGGGGCCGACATCCTGGCGATCTTCCTTGCGCTCGCCGGGCTCATCCTCCTGAGCGGCGCCACCGTTGGCTCGTTCGTCCGCGCCAGCCGCGCGCGCGCCGGCGAAGCGTTGCGCCACGCTGATTTTGGAAAGAGCGCCACGAAGCGCGCCGAGATCCGCGCACGGCGGCTGCGTGAGAACGGGCGCTACGGCAGCGACGACCCCTTGAGCGACGACCGCCCGACGGCGCCGCTCGACATGACCGCGGTGCTCGCCGGCGAGGACGACGACGAGACCCCGATCGATCCGCCCGAGTTCGATGCTCCAGTCGGGGGTTTGCCGCTGCAAACTTCCGAGCCCGACGTCTTCGAGGACGTCGACGGTCAGCGCTCGTTCGGCGTGCACGAAGAAGGCGAAGACGAGGTTGCCGGAGACGATGTGACCGTGGTCGAGCCGGCCACGGCGCCGGCTGGCGAAGCCGCGGCGAGCCGGCCGCAGACCGGTCCGCAGCGGGACGTGAACCCGGAGGAGCTGACCCCGGCAGGGCGCTACCGCGACTCGGTGCTGGAGGACCCGGAGTTCATCTGGACACTGCCGTCGCCGCACTTCCTCGTGCGCTCCACCGGCGAGGCCGCGAAGCCGGATACGGCCGGTCTCGCGAAGACAGGCAAGGCGCTGGTCGAGGGGCTGGCAAGCTTCGGGGTCGAGTCCAAGCTGATCGGACAGGTCTCGGGCCCGCACATCACGCGCTTCGAGCTGCGACTGCGGCCGGGCATCAAGATGTCGAAGGTCGCGAACCTGAAGGACGACATCGCCTATGCGCTGGCCGCAACCGATATCCGGATCCTCGCGCCGATCCCGGGAAAGACCGCGGTCGGCGTCGAGGTCCCGAACGCCCGGCGGCGGATCGTGCACCTCGGTGACGTCTATCAGCCGGCACCCGACGGCGCTTCGCCGCTGAACGTCTGGCTCGGCAAGGACATCGCCGGCAACGCCGTGGCGGCAGATCTTGCGAAGATGCCGCACTTGCTGGTCGCCGGCACGACCGGCGCCGGCAAGTCCGCCTGCATCAACGCGATGCTCTGCTCGATCCTGCTCGGCGCCAGCCCGCACGACGTCCGCATGGTGTTGGTCGACCCTAAGCAAGTTGAGCTGAGCCACTACGACTCCGTCCCGCACCTGCTGACCCCGGTCGTGACCGATCCCCGCGTCGCCGCCTACGCGCTGCAGAACCTGGTCCGCGAGATGGAGTCGCGTTACAGCACGATGGAGCTGGCGCGCACGCGCTCGCTGCCGGAGCTGAATCGCGCGCGAGCGAAGCGCGGGGAGGCGCCACTGCCTTACATCCTCTGCGTGATCGACGAGCTCGCCGACCTGATGATGGTCGCCGGCGCCGACGTCGAGGACTCGGTCATCCGGCTTGCGCAGAAAGCCCGTGCCGTCGGCATCCACCTGGTCGTCGCGACGCAGTCGCCGCGCGTCGACGTGATCACGGGCATGATCAAGGCGAACATGCCCTCGCGGATTGCATTCGCCGTCTCCAGCCAGACCGACTCGCGCGTGATCCTCGACCAGAACGGCGCCGAGTCGCTGCTGGGACGCGGTGACATGCTCTTCTCGCCGATCGGCTCGAGTCGCCTGCAGCGCATCCAGGGTGCGTTCATCGACGAGGAGCAGATCGCCCACCTGACGGGCGAGTGGCGTAAACAGGGCGCGCCCGAGTTCCGCGAGGAGCTGCTGGAGGAAGTGCAGACCGACAGCGCCGCCGCCGACACCGGTAGCGAAGGCGGACTCGACCCGGACGAGGATCCGCTGCTGCCGGAGGCGATCGGGTTGGTCGCGCAGATGGGAACCGCGTCGACTTCGATGCTGCAGCGGCGCCTGCGACTCGGCTACACACGCGCGGGCCGTCTGATCGACATGCTCGAACGGCGCGGCATCATCTCCGGCTACGAGGGCTCGAAGCCACGGCAGGTGCTGATCAGCGAGGCCGATGTACCACGGCTATTAGTGTCGCTGGACGCCGATCATAAGGGCGGCGCGAGCGGTGGTCATGACGCTGATCACGATGCCGGCGATGGCGGTGGCTACGGCGCTGACGGCGCGCACGCCGACAGCGGTTCGACGGACGTGCACCTTGACCTTGACGAGCCCGAGGACGAGCCGGTCTGAGACGCGTCCAGCCGGACGCTGCAACTTGGCGTGCACGACCGGTCGTGCACGCTAAGCCTTCCGTCCACAATCTCTAACATCGCCCTAGCACGCGCGAAATAATTGCGTGCCGGCAGCGTACGCTTGGAGTGATGGCTGACATTGGCTCAATCCTGCGGGAGACGCGAATGCGCGCCCGCATCGATATCAGTCAGGTGGAAGCGGATACGAAGATCCGCGGCAAGTATCTGCGCGCGCTTGAGAACGAAGAGTGGAGCTTGCTTCCCGGCGACGTGTACGTCCGTACCTTCATGCGGACCTACGCTGAGTACCTGGGCATCGATCCGCGTCCGCTGGTCGACGAGTACGACCGTCGCACGCAGCTCGCGCCCGAGCGGCCGGTGCGCCGGCACACACGCGGTCGGGAGCCGGCGCCAATCTCCCATGAGCATCCAAGCCAGCGACCAAGCCAGCGTCCGAACCAGCGACCGCCGCGTGTGATCTCGCCGCCGTTGCTGATCGGCATCGCACTCGTACTGATCGTGGTTGCGCTCTGGGTCGTGGGCAACCTGACGGGCAGCTCGAACAAGGCGCCGTCGGCACAGGTCACGTCGACACCGAAGACCATCACGCACAAGCAGAAGACGAAGCGAACGAAGCCGAAGGCGACCACCCCGACCGGGACGACAGTTGCGAACACCACAGCGACGTTGAAGATCGTGCCGACGGGGACGATCTACATCTGCGTCGAATCGGCGTCCGGGAAACCGCTGATCGCCACGGAGTACACCGCCGGCGAAACCGTAAAGCCGGTCAGTGGCACCAAGCTGCTGGTGAACCTTGGCAATGCGGACGCGACCTTGACGGTCAACGGCAAGTCGTACACCCCCAGCGCCGACACGTATCCGATCGGCCTTGAGATCCTGCCGACAGGGGTGAAGACGTTGTCCCGCGGGCCACAGTGCGTCGGATGAGCACCGGCACCCAACATTGGGACCCCGCGGTCTCTCGCGCGCACGGAGCGGTGCGAGCGGGCATCCTTGTGACCGGCACCGAGGTCTTGACCGGAGTCATCAGCGACCTCAACGGTCCTTGGCTGTCACAGCGGCTCGCGGAGATTGGCGTCGACGTCGCCGTGATCGAAGTGGTTGGCGACCGGCCCGACGACCTGGTAGCGGCACTGCATCGGCTGGCTGATGCCGGCCTGGCACTGGTCGTCACGAGTGGCGGTCTCGGCCCCACCGCGGACGATCTCACGGCTGCGATCGTCGCGCAGTCCAGCGGCCGGGAGTATGTCCTCGATCCGGATCTCGAGGTCCAGATCCGAGCGATCATGCTCCGCCTGCGCGGGCTTCCCGCCGATGGCTCCGAGCGGCTTCCGGACGGGCTGCTGGCAGCCGCGCGCAAGCAGGCGACGGTGCCGCGTGGCGCTAGCGTGTTGCCGCCTCAGGGCACGGCGCCGGGCCTGGTGGTGCCACCACTGCCCGGTGTGCAGGCTCCGACCGTGCTGGTGCTGCCGGGCCCGCCCAGCGAACTGCAGGCGATGTGGCCCGATGCCGCCAGCAATGCCGTGCTGCAGCAGGCGACCAGCGCGGCGACGCGCTTCACGACACACATGCTGCGGCTGTTCGGTGTGTCCGAGCCGCAGATCGCGGAGCTGCTGAATGAGGTGGCGACGGGCGCCGGGATCGATCTCGCGCGGCTGGAGATCACCACCTGTCTGCGACGCGGCGAGCTGGAGGTCTCCACCCGCGTGCCGGCCGGCGCCGAAGACGCGTACGAGCAGCTCGAGGCGCTGATCGCGCGGCGCCACCCGGACGGGCTGTTCTCTCGCGACGGCGCGACGATCGACGAACAGGTCGCGGAGATGCTGGGGCGGGGCGAGACGATCGCGCTGGCCGAGTCATGCACGGCAGGGCTGCTGGCCGGGCGACTGACCGAGGTCCCGGGCTCTTCGGATTACGTGCTCGGCGGCGCGGTCGTCTACAGCAACGCCGCGAAGACCGATCTCGCTGGCGTGCCGGAGTCGATGATCGCCGCCCACGGCGCGGTCTCGCGCGAGGTGGCGGAGGCACTTGCGAGCGGTGTGCGAGCGCGGTTCGGCGCATCGATCGGCGTCGGCATAACCGGAATCGCCGGGCCTGGTGGCGGGACGCCTGAGAAGCCGGTGGGCACCGTCTGGTTCTCCGTGCAGCGGTCGGTGTCGGACGATGGAGAATCAAGGCGAAACGGTGGAGGCTCGCGGCCGGAAGACGGAGGACCGCTGCCGGGCGGCGCGGGTCAGGCGCGTCTCCTGAAACGGACCCGGGGCCTGCTACTGCCCGGAAACCGCGGGAGCGTCCGCGACCGGGCAACCACGGTCGCAATGCACCTGATTGCCGACGTGCTGCACGGGCTCAGCGACTGAGCGGGGCGGGCCTGGCCCAAACGCTGCGGGTGAAGCCGCATCTGGCACAGAGTTGGCACAGAAGGTGCTTGTTATGTAACCGAGAGCGGCGATAAGCTGCGGGCGACGGCGCCCATCGACGGATGGGCCCGGCCGCAGCGGGACCAGGCAGGTCCGTCCGTTCGCGCGGCTAGGCTGGTTCTCTGCAGACATCACACCAAGGAGCGATCAGAGCATGAACGATAAGGACAGGGCCGACGGCAGGTTGTCAGCGGCGTCGGATCCCAAGTCCGACGCGAAGCGCCAGGCCGCGCTTCAAGGTGCGCTGACCCAGATTGACCGGCAGTTCGGTAAAGGCACCGTGATGCGGATGGGCGATCCGGGTGCCCGCGTGGCGGTTGACGCGATCCCAACCGGCGCCCTGTCATTGGACTTGGCACTGGGCGTCGGAGGAGTTCCGCGCGGCCGTATCGTCGAGATCTTCGGCCCGGAATCATCGGGTAAGACCACGCTGGTCTACCACATCATCGCCGAGGCGCAGAAGCGCGGCGGCGTCTGCGCGTTCGTCGACGCCGAGCACTCGATGGACCCGCTCTACGCGGGGCGGATCGGTGTCGACATCGATGAGCTGCTGGTCTCGCAGCCGGACTACGGCGAGCAGGCGCTTGAGGTTGTCGACATGCTGGTGCGCTCGGGCGCGGTCGACTTGATCGCGGTCGACTCGGTGGCGGCACTGACGCCACGGGCGGAGCTCGAGGGCCAGATGGGAGATCAGACCGTCGGCGCCCAGGCGCGGATGATGTCGCAGGCGATGCGCAAGCTCACCGGCTCGCTGAACCGAACCCAGACCCTCTGTGTCTTCACCAACCAGATCCGCGAGAAGGTCGGTGTCATGTTCGGCTCGCCGGAGACACAGCCGGGCGGGCGGGCGCTGAAGTTCTACGCCTCGCAGCGGCTCGACATCCGCAGGATCGAGACGATCAAGGACGGTGCCGAAGCCGTCGGCAACCGTGTCCGCGTGAAGGTCGTGAAGAACAAGGTGGCGGCGCCGTTCAAGCAGGCGGAGTTCGACATCGAGTTCGGCAAGGGGATCTCCACCTCCGGCTGCCTGATCGACTACGGCGTCGAGAACAACATCATCACGAAGTCGGGCTCGTTCTTCTCCTACGGCGAGCTGCGCCTGGGGCAGGGTCGTAACAACGCCAAGGCCTTCCTGGAAGAGCATGAGGACGTGGCCGACGAGATCGAGGCGAAGATCTACGAGGCGCTCGGGCTCGACCGCAAGGCGTCGACACCGATCGAGCATGACCCCGCCGCGGTGGAGGCGGTCGCGGCCGCGGTCTAGTCCCCGTAATCTCTAGGCCCGCAATCGGATGGCTGCGGCGCGTGCAGGCGCGAGTGCGATCGAGCTTGCCTATCGCTATCTCGGCAAGCGCGAGCGCACCGTTGCCGAGGTACGTGCGCGTCTGCAGCGCGCCGAGCTGCCGACCGGCGAGATCGAGGAGGCGCTGGCAGAGCTCCAGCAGCTCGGCTACGTCGATGATGCGCGCTACGCGCGCATGCTGGTGCAGGACAAGCGGGCGCTTGAAGGCTGGGGGAGACTGCGGATCGTCCGTACCTTGCGGCAGCACGGGGTCGCCGAGCAAGTGATCGAGGCAGCGCTGGCCGCCGAGGACGGCGAACGGGGCGACGACGAGGTCGAGCGGGCACTCGAGGTGCTTGAGCGCCGCTTCCCGGCTGGGCTGCTTGATCCCAGCGACCGGCGGCGGGCGTTCGGCGTGCTCACCCGCAAGGGCTACGCGGGCGAGTCGGCGGCCGCCGCGCTGCGGCGCTTCAGCCGTGGGGGCGACTGAGCGGCACGGCGTGAGCACCGAGGTCATCGGCGGCCACTAAGCCCCGACCGACAGGTTCACCCTGCAACCCCGGAAGCTCGACCAAGCCCAGTTATCCAGCAGGCTCTAGGATCTCTCCTGCAAGCGGCGAGTCGGCGGTTCGTGCGCGCGGCGTAGCGTGGCTGCGACTGGACTGCAGAGGGAGGAACGAGCATGGACATCATCGCCGCGGGAGCATTGATTGCAGTTGGCATCGTCCTTGCCGCGATCCTCTACGCAACCGTGCTCGGCCGCAGTGGCGCGACCAAGCTGCAGACCGCCGGCCGCGCCGCAGCGCCGGCCAGCGGTGACCCGGCTATGGCAGCCGACACGGCCGCCACCGTCGACCGCGGCACCGAGCTCGCGATCGCCGACCAACAGGGCAAGTTGAAGGCTCGCGAGCAGGAGCTGAGCGCCCGGGTCGACGAGGTGGAGCAGCGGCGGAACGAGCTTGTGAAGAAGCTCGAGGAGATATCCGGACTCTCGGCCGCGCGCGCGAAGGAGATGCTGCTCGCGGAGGTCGAGGAGCGCGCCCGGATGGAGACGGCGCGGCGCGTCCAGCGGATCGAGGACGATGCCAAGCACGACGCCGATCGGCGTGTCAAGAGCATCCTCGCCGTTGCCACCCAGCGGCTGGCCGCTGCCCATGCTGCGGAGACGACGGTGTCGGTCGTGCAACTCCGCTCGGACGACATGAAGGGCCGCATCATCGGCCGCGAGGGTCGCAACATCCGGGTTCTGGAGATGCTGACCGGCGTTGACTTCATCATCGACGACACGCCCGGCGCAGTTGTGCTCTCCGCGTTCGACGGGGTCCGCCGCGAGATCGCGCGGCTGACGCTGGAGCAGTTGTTGCAGGATGGCCGGATCCACCCGGCACGGATCGAGGAGGTCTACTACCAGGTGAAGTCGGATCTCGCCACCAGGATCGTCGAGATCGGCGAGCAGGCGGCATTCGACGCCGGCGTGCAGACGCTACGCCCGGAGCTGACCGAGATGCTGGGCCGGTTGAAGTTCCGCACCAGCTACGGGCAGAACGTGCTCGACCACTCGATCGAGGTTGCGAACCTCGCGGCGATGCTCGCCGCCGAGCTCGGCGCCGACGTGCGGACCGCGCGACGGGCTGGGCTCCTGCATGACATCGGTAAGGCGGTGACCCACGAGGTCGAGGGCCCGCACGCGCTGGTCGGCGGCCAGCTCGCTCGGCGCTGCGGCGAGAGCGACGCGGTCGTCCACGCGATGGAAGCGCACCATAACGAGGTCGAGCCGCAGACGGTCGAGGCCGTGCTGGTCCAGGCAGCGGACGCGCTCTCCGGCGCGCGCCCCGGCGCGCGCGGCGAGTCACTCGAGCAGTACGTCAAGCGGCTCCGCGACCTCGAACAGCTCGCTGCGGCCCACGCCGGCGTCGAGCACGTCTACGCGTTGCAGGCCGGGCGCGAGATCCGCGTGATCGTCTCGCCACAGCAGATCGACGACGCCGCCGCGACGATGCTCAGCTACGAAATCGCCCGCGACATCGAGCAGCACCTCGAGTACCCGGGTCAGATCAAGGTCACCGTCATCCGCGAGGCCCGCGCCGTCGACTACGCACGCTGAGCTCGCGCTGCCGAGCCCTGCCGTGCGGTTTCAGACATGTACCAACTGGTTTCGGTCTCGGATGGTGTCGGTATCCGGGCACTAAGCGAAAGCCTACACTGGAAGTCAGCTTCGCTTTAATCCTCGGCGGGCGGTGTTTCTCCGGCTCCAGCTACTCGGCCGGTATGTCCGAGACCTCAAGGAGTCTGGATGATGACTGTTCCCCTGAAACAGCCGCAGCTTGGTGCTAAAGCACAGCCGCCACGTCGGTATCCGCGGATTGGACCCGCCGGAGGCCCGCGACTGGAACGGGGCGAGATGCGGTGAGCACGAACCGTCTCGAGCACGACACAGCCACGGTGCCTGGGAAGGGGATCGCCTCAGGTGCGGTCACCAAGGCGATGAGCCGTCATGTGGTCCTTGTCGCGGCGGTCGCCGCGCTCGGCGGGTTGCTGTTTGGCTATGACACCGGCGTCGTCTCCGGGGCGCTGCTGTTCCTCCACCGCAGCTTCGGGGCGATCGGCTCGTTCGATAAGGAGCTGGTCGTCAGCCTGCTGCTCGTCGGGGCCGTCGTCGGGGCACTCGGGGCGGGACGCATCGCCGACAAGGTCGGTCGGCGACCGACGATGCTGATAACGGCGGTGGTGTTCATCGTCGGGGTGCTAGCCGCCGCGTTCTCACCCAGCCTCGAGCTGCTGATCGCAATGCGCTTCGTCATCGGACTCGCCGTGGGATCGGCCTCCGAGCTAGTACCTCTGTTCATCTCCGAAGCGGCACCACCCAAGCTGCGGGGCGCGCTGGTGAGCTTCAATCAGCTGGCGGTCACGATCGGCATTCTCGTGGCGTCCCTCGTTGACTACGCACTTGCCGGCTCGGAGGACTGGCGGCTGATGTTCGGGCTCGCGGCGATCCCGGCTGCATTGCTGTTCGTCGGCATGGTATTCCAGGACGAGAGCCCGCACTGGCTGATCCGCAAGGGGCGCGTCGAGGACGCGCGGCGTGTGCTCGCCAAGGTGCTGCCAACCGACGACATCGAACCTGAGATCAACGATGTCCAGAGCCTCACTGTCTCCAAGGGTCGCCTGCATGACCTGCTCAAGCCGTCGCTTCGCAAGGTGATTCTCGTCGGGGTGATCCTGGCCGCGCTCCAGCAGGTGACGGGGATCAACACCGTTATCTACTACCTGCCGACGCTGCTGAAAGACGCCGGCTTCGGCTCGAGCTCGTCGCTGCTGGCGAACGTCGGCAACGGGATCGTCAACGTGGCGCTCACGATCGTGGCCATCCGGTTGGTCGATCATGTCGGTCGGCGACCGCTGCTCATCGGCGGCATGTGCGGCATGACGCTGGGGCTGCTCGTCGTCGCCGTCGACTTCCTGGTCAGCGGCGGCCACCTGCACGGCACGGGGGCGACCGTGGCCGTGATCGCGTTCTTCTTCTACACGGGCTCCTTCGGCATCGGTCTCGGACCGGTCTTCTGGTTGCTGATCAGCGAGATCTACCCGGTCGACGTGCGGGGTCAGGCGATGAGCCTGGCGACGATGACGAACTGGGGAGCGAACTTCATCGTCACAATCTCCTTCCTCACCCTGCTGGACGTGATTCATGCCTCCGGAACGTTCTTCCTGTTCTCGGCCCTGGCCATCTTCGCCGTCGTTTACACCATCATGCGGGTCCCCGAAACCCGCGGCGAGAGCCTCCCACAGATCGAGCGTGACCTCGAGGATGAACGTCAATTCAAGCCAGGCTCCGACCGGAAGTAAGCGGGCGATGGTGGGAGGTGGCGCCGCACGGAGTCGATCGACACGAGGCAGTCGAGTCGCGATGGCAGCCTTTGATCGTCCGGGTATCGCCGCTAGTCTTGAGCGCGTGGACAAGAGCTACCACCTCACCACCTTCGGCTGCCAGATGAACGAGCACGACTCCGAGCGCATGGAGGGGATGCTCGAAACGCTTGGCTACCGGCAGGCCGAGGATCCGGCCGACGCGGATCTGATCCTGTTCAACACGTGTTCGATCCGCGAGCGCGCCGACGAGCGCTTCCTCGCACACCTGCACGAGGCGGCGGCGATCAAGCGGCGGCGGCCGGAGACGCTGATCGGCGTCGGCGGCTGCTGGTCGCAGTCGCTGAAAGAGGAGATCTTCCAGCGCTACCCGTTCGTCGACGTCGCCTTCGGCCCAGGCCAGGTCCATAAGCTCGGCGAGTTCCTGACGGCCGATTCGCTGAGCGCCCAGGGGTACTTCGAGTTCGAAGGCTTCGCGGGCGACTTGCCGGCGAAGCGCCACCGTCAGTACCAAGGTTGGCTGCAGATCTCGGTGGGCTGCAACATGGTCTGCTCCTACTGCATCGTGCCGTCCACGCGGGGGCGTGAGGTCAGCCGCCCGCCGCGGACGCTCACGGCCGAGGCCGAACGTCTCGCCGCCGACGGCGTCAAGGAGTTGACGCTGCTCGGCCAGAACGTGAACTCCTATGGACGCGACTTGCCGCCGGAGGAGCGCATCAGCTTCGCGGAGCTGCTGGGACTGATCGACGCCGTTCCGGGTATCGAACGGATCCGCTACACGAGCCCGCACCCGAAGGACATGAAAGAGGACGTGATCCGGGCACACGCGACGCTGCCGGCACTCTGCGAGCACATCCACCTGCCGCTGCAGTCGGGGTCGAACACGATCCTCAAGCGCATGCGCCGGCCGTATACGCGCGAACGTTATCTCGACCGTGTGGCGCTGATCCGTGAGCACGTACCGGACTGCGCGATCACCACCGACATCATCGTCGGCTTTCCGGGGGAGACCGACGCCGACTTCGAGCAGACGCTCGACATCGTCGAGCAGGTCGGTTACGACGGCGCCTTCACCTTCATTTACTCGCCGCGTCGCGGCACCGAAGCCGCCACGATGGCGGACCAGATCCCGCACGAGGTGTCCGTCGCGCGACTCGAGCGTCTCGTCGAGGCGATTCAGCGTCACGCGAGCGAGCGCGCTCAGCGCTTCGTCGGCCGTACGCTCGACGTGCTGGTCGAGGGTCCGTCGCGGACCGACCCGTCGCGACTCCGCGGCCGCTCTCGTCATAACAAGGTCGTGAACTTTGACGGGCTCGGTAAGGCCGGGGACATTGTCGCCGTGAAGATCACCGGCGCGACGAGCCAGACGCTGACCGGCGAGATGGAGCTGGTGACGCGAGCGACGGGCGCCGAGGCCGCCTGACAGCGCGCCCGCAAACCATGTGGAATCCCTTTCATCCGCACCGGCAGCGCGTCCTCGAGTCGATGTTCGAGACGCGCAGTGAGGCGTGGTCCGCCGCTGGCCTTGAGCGCGAGATCAGCGTCGAGCAGGCGCAATCCGCCGGCCGACGGATTGCGCTCACGGTGCCGGCGCTGGTCGCGACCTTCGTGCTGCGGGCACTGTGGCTCGATCACATCCAGCACCGTCCGCACCTGCACCTGCTGCTCGGCCAGACGACGACTCGGATCGTCGCGGTGATCCTCGTGGCCTGGCTCGGCTGGATGATCTCGCGCGACGTCTCGCGGCTGGCGCCGGTGCTGTTCAAGCGCATGGATCCCGCGACCGCCGGCACGGTCGGCTTCATCCTGCGCCTGCTGTGTGTCGCCGCGACGGTGCTCGCGACGCTGGCGGTCGCCGGCATCACGACCCGCACGCTCGCGGTCGGCGGCGCCTTCACGGCCGTCGTGCTCGGCCTCGCCGCTCAGCAGACGCTCGGCAACCTCTTCGCCGGCATGGTGCTGCTGAGCGCGCGGCCATTCAAGCTCGGTGAGCTCGTGCATCTGCAGGCCGGAGCGCTCGGCGGACCGATTAAGGGCGTCGTCAGCCAGCTCGGCCTGCTGTACACGACGGTCGCACGCGGCGAGGACCGCGTCCAGATCCCCAACACGCTGGTGCTCTCGGCAGTAGTGGTCCCGGTCCGCGAGCCCGAGCCAGTCGACGTCCGCGTGCGCCTCGCCGCCGGCCTCATGCCGAGCCACCTACAGGCCGTGCTCGACAGCGAAGTTTCGACGCCGACGCTCAACCCGCCGACCGTGGTGCTCGAGGAGATCGACGGCGGCGAACCGATCGTCCGCGTCCAGGCTACCCCGGAGGATGCCGACGACGGCGTTAAGCTCGCCGATCAGATCATCACCGTCCTGACCGGGATGACCGGCCAACACAGCGTCAGCACTCGCGCGGACGTCGGCTCGTAGCGGCGGGCAACGCAGGTCGCTAGGCCGCCGGGCGCTTGCCGACCTGGCCATCCGCGACCTCGCGGGCGACGGTGAAGGCGCCGTTCCGGCGCTCGAACTGCGAGGCGAGACCAGGAGCGACCGAGGCGATCTGCGCGCCGATCCTCATCGTCAGCGGCGCCACCGTCACCTCGGCACGGTCCCGCGCGATCGCCTGCAGCACCGCGCGCACGACCTGCTTGGTCGTGCTCGTACCAACCCCGCGCGGCAACTTCGCGTCCGCGTCGGCGAACATCCCGGCGCCCGAGATGAACCCCGGCAGCACGGTCGAGACGCCGACACCGAGCGGATGCAGATCCTCGCGCAGGCCGAGCGCGAAGCCGCGTAGCGCGAACTTGGTGGCGTTATAGAGGCTCGAGAGCGGCGACGCTGCCTTCCCCGAAAGTGACGAGATGAAGACCACGTGCCCACACCGTCGCTCGACCATGCCCGGCACCAGGGCCCGGGCCAGCGCGATCTGCGAGCGCAGGTTCACCTCGAGCATCACGTCGATCTGGCTCTGGCTGAGTTCAAGGAAGTGACCAGAGGCCGGCAATGCGGCGTTGGCGACCAAGATGTCGACGGCACCAGCCGCGGCCGCGAGACGCGACACCTCGGCGCGGTCGCTGAGGTCGGCGGCGATCGTCTTCGCGTCCAGCTCCTCGGCCAGCACCGCCAGACGCTCCACGCGCCGCCCGCTGAGCAGCGTGTGCGCGCCGCACGCCGCGAAGGCGCGCGCAAGCGCTTGGCCGAGACCGCCGGTCGCTCCGGTGATCAGCACATTGCCGTGCAGAAGGTCCTCGCTCACGTCAACGCACGATACTTACTGGAGATGATGTCTGCGGATCGACTGATCGCGATCTTCGGGCCGACCGCGATCGGGAAGACCGACATCGCCATCGCACTGGCGGAGCGGCTGCGCGCCGATGGCCGCACCCCGGTGGCCGTTTCGGCCGACGCGCTGCAGATCTACCGTGGTCTCGAAGTCCTGACCGGGGCTGCCGACGCCAGGCAACGTCGGCTGCTCGAGCATCGATTGCTTTCGTTCGTCGACATCTCGGAGAGCTTCAGCGCCGGTCGCTACGCGAAGCTTGCGCATCGCGAGATCGACGCGCTGCTCGACGCGCAACAGGTGCCGATCGTGGTCGGCGGCACAGGCCTCTATTTACGTGCGGCGCTTGCCGACCTGTCGTTGGCGCCGCCACCGCCGCCGGAGCTGCGCGCCCGCTGGCAGGCCGAGCTGGAGGCGCTGGGCCCGCGAGCGTTGCACGAGCTGCTCGCGCAGCGTGCCCCCGAGCAGGCGGCAACGATCGCGCCAACCGACGCGCAGAGGATCGTACGCGCGCTCGAGCTGCACGAGCTTGGTGCCCTGCCGCCGCCGCGGGGCACCGACTCGGAGCTGTGGACGCAGGCGATGCGACGGCCGACGCTGCTCGTTGGCCTGACGATGGGCCGGGGTGAGCTGCGGGCGCGGATCGACGAGCGAGTCGACGCGATGCTCGCCGCCGGGGTCGAGGCGGAGGTTCGCGCCGCGGTGACGGCAGGTGCGGGCGAGAGCGCGCGCAAAGCGCTCGGCTTCCGGGAGCTGCTCGCCGGCGACACCGAGGCGATGAAGCGCCGCACCCATGCGTACGCGCGTCGCCAGCTGACTTGGATGCGCAAGCTGGCCGGCGTCTGGACGATCGACATCAGCGGCCGTGACGCCGCGAGCGTCGCGGCTGCGATCCACGCTCGCTGGGCTGGCTGACATCGCCCCTGACCGGTAGGCTCACCATCATGCGCTTCGAGAAATGGCAGGCCCTCGGCAACGACTACATCATCGTCGAGGATGACGAGCTGCCGTTCCCGCTGACAGCCCCGCGCATCAAGCGGATCTGCGCCGGCCACTTCGGCATCGGGTCCGACGGCATCCTGCTGCTCTCACAGACCGACCAGCCGGACTGTGCCGCGCGTCTGCGGATCTTCAACCCCGACGGCTCGGAGGCGGAGCTTTCCGGCAACGGCGCGCGCGAGGTCTTCATGTACCTCTACAACGGTGGTTGTGGGGGCGGCGAGAACGGGGATCAGCTTGCACTCAGCACCGCCGCCGGCCCGGTCTACGCGAAGGTCCTCGACGGCACGCGCTGCAGCGTGCGGATGGCCCGCGCCCGTACGGTCAGCGACGATTTCCCGGGCGGCGCGCCCGATGGCCGGGGCACACTCAGCACGCCGGCCGGCGACTGGGACTTCCAGCACGTCCAGGCCGGCAACCCGCAGTGCGCGATCGCCGTGGCGACGCTCGAGCAGCTGCAGGCACTCGACCTGCCCGCGATCGGTCCGTCGATCGAGCATCACGAGCTGTTCCCGAATCGCACCAACGTGTCCTGGTACGTGCCGATCGCCTCAGGCCGGATCCGTGCGCGGATCTTCGAGCGCGGCGTCGGCGAGACCTCGGCCTCCGGCACCGGCGCGACCGGCGCAGCGGTGGCCTACGTGTTGGCCGGTGGCAGCTCGCCGGTAACCGTCGTGCTCGACGGTGGCGAGCTTGAGGTCAAGGTCTCAGGTGAGCTCGACATCACGCTCACAGGCTGGGCGCTGCCGGTCTTCAAGGGCGAGCTCAGCGAATCGCTGGTCGAGTCACTGCAGGCGCTGGAGTAGAGAACGGGAGCTCGAGAGGGCACACTCGAGGAGGACCCTGCTGATGCCGGGGCCGGTCCCGCTGGACCGGCCCCGAGGGTGCTGCGAGCAGCATGCGATCAATCAGGTAAGTCAACCAAGCAAAGGGGAGCCGTGCAACCAAGCAGCCGACTGCAGAAGATTCCGCCGTATCTGTTCGCGGAGCTCGAGCGGAAGATCGCGGCGAAGAAGGCCGCCGGCGTCGACGTGATCAGCCTCGGAATCGGGGATCCCGACACGCCGACTTACCCGGAGATCGTCGCCGCCGCCCAGGCGGCCGTCGCCGACCCGGGAACGCACCGCTACCCGACGAACCGCGGCCGGCAGGACTTCCGCGAAACGGTTGCCGCTTTCTACAGTCGCCGGTTCGGCGTGAGACTCGACCCCGAGCACGAGGTGATGGCGGCGATCGGCGCCAAGGAGTGCATCTTCAACCTGAGCCTTGCGTTCCTGAACCCCGACGACGTCGCGCTCGCCGCAGATCCCGGCTACCCGGTCTACACCGGTGGTCCGCTGCTCGCCGGCGCAAGCTCGGTGCTGATGCCGCTCAAGCCCGAGCTCGGCTTTGCGCCGGACCTCAGCGTGCTCGACGAGGCGACGCTGCGGCGCGCGAAGCTGCTGTTCATCAACTACCCGAACAATCCAACGGGGGCAATCCTGCCGGAGGGCCTGTTCGAGGACGTGATCGCGCTTGCCCGCGAGCATGACATCCTCATCGTCCACGACAACGCCTACTCGGAGACCACCTACGACGGTTACGTCGCCCCGTCGTTCCTCGCGACGCCGGGCGCCAAAGATGTCGGAGTCGAGGTCTTCTCGTGGTCGAAGGGCTACAACATGACCGGCTGGCGCTGCGCCGCGATCGTCGGCAATGCCGACGCGATCGAGTCCTTCTGGCGGCTGAAGTCGAACATCGACTCCGGCCTGTTCGAGGCCGTGCAGCTCGCCGGCATCGCCGCCCTGCAACCAGAGGTCGACGCCGAGGTGAAGGCGATGAACGCCGTCTACGCGCATCGCCGCGACCTCGTCTGCGATGCGCTCGCGCAGGCTGGGGTGCAGGTCGTGAAGCCACACGGGACGATCTACATCTGGGCACCGATCCCGCAGGGCTTCGCCAGCTCCGCCGAGTACTGCGAGTACGTGCTCGAGCAGACCGGCGTGGTGATCTCGCCGGGCGGCGCCTACGGCGTCAGCGGCGAGGGTTTCTTCCGCATCTCGCTGACAACCCCCGACGATCGGCTGCTCGAGGCGGTGGCCCGTCTGCGCACGCTGCGCGCCCCGCAGTGAGGCACCGTCCGCGACTGCAATAACATCATTGGTGTTGGTGTACGACACTGAGATTCAGCACAAGGCGAGCCGCGACCGGGGCGCGGCGACCGTGGAGCTGCGTGGTCGCGCTCGTCAGCGGGCGTTGATGGTGGGAGTGGGCCCTGACGCTGGCTCGCACTCGCTCGACGAGCTGCGCGAGCTGCTGCTGACCGCCGGCGTCGTGGCGGCCGGCGAGATCACGCAGCGCCGCGACCAGCCCCATCCGAACACGTATCTCGGGCCCGGTAAGATCACCGAGTGTAAGGCCGCGATCGCCGCCTCCGAGGCGAACGTCGTGGCCTGCGACGACGAGCTCACGGCACGGCAGCAGCGCAACCTCGAGCAGGAGCTCGAGCTGCCGGTGATCGACCGCACGACGGTGATCCTCGACATCTTCGCCGCTCACGCTCACACGGCCGAGGGCAAACTGCAGGTTGAGCTGGCGCAGCTCGAATACAACATGGCGCGGATGCGGGGCCTCTGGACGCACCTTGAGCGGCTCGGCGGCGGCATCGGCACCCGTGGGCCAGGCGAGGCGCAGATCGAGACGGACCGCCGCCTCGCGCGTAATCGGATCTCGACGCTCAGGCGCCGGCTCACGCACGTGCGCCAGGCGCGCAGCGTGATGCGGGCTGAGCGCGAGCGCACCGGGATTCCACGGATCGCGCTTGCGGGCTACACCAACGCCGGCAAGTCGACGCTGCTGAACGCGCTCACCGGTGCCGACGTCGGCGTCCGCGACCGGCTCTTCCATACGCTCGACCCGACCACCCGCGTGCTGCGGGCGGGCGGACGCAACTACCTGATGACCGACACCGTCGGCTTCATCCGCAAGCTGCCGCATCAGCTGGTCGAGGCGTTCGGCGCAACGCTCGAGGAGACGCGCGTGGCCGACGTGATCGTACACGTCGCCGACGGCTCCGCCGGCGACGACGAGCGTACCGAGATGATCCAGGCCGTCAACGAGGTGCTGGCCGAGATCGGTGCCGACGAGCTGCCGCGCCTCTTGGTGCTCACGAAGGTGGATCTGCTCGACGACGATGCGCGCCAGCTGCTGCAGATGACGCTGCCGCGGGCGGTCCTGGTCTCGGCTGTCAACGGTGCGGGCCTCGACGAGCTGCGCTCGCGGATCGAGGAGGAGTTCGAGCGCATGCTGCGCCCGGTGCGGCTGCTGATCCCGTACGCGGAGGGCGCGAAGCTCGCCGAGCTGCACCGCGCGAGCGCCGGGCTCGAGTGCGAGAACACCCCGGCCGGTGTCATCGTACGCGCGCGCCTGCCGCAGGCGCTCGCTGCCCGCTACGCCCGTTTTGCCCGCAGCGCCGAGCCGGTGGCGGCCACGCCGCAATGACTGCCGGCGACGACGGCTCAGTCGGGACCGGTGCGGTCGGCCCGGCCCCGGTCGTCCGCGTTCGGCGCCTCGATCCGCGCGCGATGCTGCCGACGCGGACGCATCCCGACGATGCCGGGCTCGACCTCTACACGCTGGCGGACGTCACGCTCGCGCCTGGTGACCGCGCCGCGGCCGGCACCGGCGTCGCGATCGAGCTGCCTGCCGGCCACGCGGGCCTTGTTCTGCCGCGCTCGGGCCTTGCCGCCCGCTACGGCCTCGCGCTGGTGAACGCGCCGGGGCTGATCGACGCCGGCTACCGCGGCGAGCTGCGCGTGCTGCTGCTCAATACGGACCGCGAGCAACCGATCACGCTCAGCGCCGGCTCGCGGATCGCCCAGCTCGTCGTGATCGCCCCGGCGCTGCCGCCGGTGGTCGAGGTCGCTGAGCTGTCCGGCAGCGAGCGTGGCGCCGGCGGCTTCGGCTCGACCGGCATCTAGAGCGCGCCTGCGCCCAGGGCGCCCTGCGCGCGCGGGTCGCTCCGCGCCAGCGCCCAGATGATTGGTTTCGTGTTGTTAGGCACAGCAGTTGACGAGATCTGCGGGACCGGCGTCAGGTGCGAGCCGTATCTGACGCTGCTATAGCCCAACGGTTGGGGCCTTATGCGACCGACTAGCGTGACCGATCTCATCAATCGACTCTCCCACGGCCGCGCAACAACCACCAAAAGCCGACGCTATGTACCTGCATAGGGTGGTGATGAAGAACGATCCCGGCACCGGACAGATTCAGGCAGGCTGGGTGACGACCGGCTCGGGAATTGAGCTAGACAACTGCGGAAGCCTGGATGCGGCGACCGCGGACTATGTCGAGACCATCGTCGTTGGTGGGGGCACCACGTGTTACCAATACACGACTTGGCCGGGTGGTATTGACTGGAACTTCAACGTGTACGTCAATTCCAACGGGTGGAACGTCAAGGTTAACGGAGACGTCGACCCGGACGGGCCGTCGCACATCGGCATGGCAACCGGTCAGGTACAGGTTGGTGGTGAGTCGTGGACCGGGTCTGGAGCCGGAAAGGCCGCCGCGTGCTACGGAGAAGGAGCCAGTGCCTGGGACTACTATCCGGCACAGACTGACGGAGGGTCCGGCTCGATCTTGGTCAGTCCGAACGCCGACACGACGACACATGTGACCGGTGAGTTGAGCATTGGTGCCGCTCCGACACCGCTCTGCGACAACCTCGGATGACGAGGAGATCACGATGAGATTTAGGTTGAACCGACTGGCCGTAACATTCGGTGTCGCCACGGCGCTTGCGACCGCGGCACTATCGGGCGCTGCGAACGCTTCCGCTAGCGCAGCCACCGACGCCGCCCAGGTGGTCGACGGTCTGATCCCGGGGGCGCGCGTATCGCTTGTGCAGCCGGCTGCTGGTGTGAGCAGTGGCTCGGCCCGAAGCAGCATTCTGAACGCCGCTAGCGGCTCTGCAGCCGGCCCCTTCTCGAAGGGCGGCACAAGCTCAGCGGCAGACCCAACCTTGGAAGTCCAGCTCCCGGCGAACGCCATCCCCGCGAATAGCACTCCAACGGAGGCGCAATTCGATTACTACGAGCTCGCCTGGAAGGCCGAGCTCGCTGCAGGAGCAGTGGACGGCACCCAGCCAATCAGCGGATGGCAGGTCACGCCATCGACGGGAACGGTGCCACCACAGGTATCGGACGTGATGCACGGAAGCTCCGCGAGCGAAGGGTCGTCAAGCAGTGACCCCAACCTTGACACCATGAGTTCGACGACAGCGCTTGCGCAACTCCAATCCAACCTTGCTGCGTTCAAGCAAACGATGCCGTCAGGCACAGTGGAGCAGGCGTCAGCTCAAGTGGTACCAGTCGGCACCGGCACCGACGAGTACGCACTCCAAGCCGACGTCACGCTCGCCCAAGCATCAGACATAACCGGCCACTACGGCGACGCGCTCGTCGGTCTTGAGACAGGCCTTTTGGACGATCTGGCCACGTCACCGATCGAAGGCATCGCAGTGAACGTCGTCGCGGCCGACGGTGTGCCGATCGCATCCGAGTGGAACTCCACGCGTTCCGGGGTGGGGACCACCGATTTCGCGGACCCGTCTGCCGTACCTTCCGCGCTCACGGTCACAACTACGTTCCCGGACACGACCGGCATCCCAGCCATCGAAACAGAGGCAACCGGAGCCGCCGGCTCTGTCAGCCCGAAGACTCCCAGTGTTGCTGCGAGTCGGGTCGTTCGTCTTGGTCCCGCGCACCGAACGGCATCGGGCGCAACATCGCCGTGGATCTTTGCGGCGATCGCGGGCGGCGCACTGCTCCTGTTGGCTAGTGGCTTTAGTGTCGCTCGTCTCCTCAGACGTCGCGGTACTGGCCCCGCCGCGACGACCTGATCCAGAAACTGGACGCAAAATACTGTGGTGGCCGAGCTAGCTCGGCCACCACAGTGCTTGACCCAGATGGCTTTGCGCCTAACAACACGAAATCAATCATTTAGTTGCCGCCCGGCGGGAACGCGGCTGGCATCAGGCCGTTGGCCTCAAGGAACTCGCGGGCGGCGATGGACGGGTCGAGGTGGTTCAGCTGGACCTCGGCGTTGAGACCGCGGATCGCCTGCAGCGTCAGCAGCGAGTCGACCCGGTCGAGTGTCGCGGCGAACTCCGGCCCCTCGGCCTTGATGACCTTCTTCGTGGTCACCGGTACAACGTTGCCGATGCCGTAAATATGCCGCGGGTCCTTCAGCAGGGTGTAGCCGTCGTGCTCGAGTTGCGGATCGGTGGTCGCCACATACGCGGCCTGGATGACGTTGCTCGAGAGGTCGCCGTATTGGTCGCCGAACGCGATCTCCTGCACCGCTGCCGGATGCAGTCCGTAGACGCGCTCGAGCAGCGGCAGTCCCGTCCGCGAGGTCTTGTACTGCGGCGGCACGCCGACGATCGGGTGGGTCCCACCGGCAAGCGCGGTTAGCGAGCGGACCTTCAGATTCCGGGCGTAGAAGTTGGTCACCGCCAACGCCGCGGTGTCACTGAACGGCGTCGGATCGAGCAGCACGAGGCCGTGCCGGCCCGCGTAGCTCTGCGCGATGGCAAGCGCCTCATGCTCGTTCTTCGGCGCCTTGTGGTTGCCGGCGATGTCCGCGTCGAAGTCGTTCAGGTAGGCGGGGTAGACGTCGAGGATGCCCTGCTTGAGCGCCTGGCGCGTGGTGGCGGGGATACCGACGTTGCGGCTGACGGCAACCTCGAACCCCTGCGCCCGCAGCGCGTAGGTGTAGAGCTGCCCGAGCACGAACTGCTCTGGCGTGTTCTCGTCGCCGAGCAGCACCACCGGCTTGTGGTATCCGGGCAGGTTTTCTTCGGGTGTCGTGACCGGCTCCGCGATCGTGGTGGTGCCGACCACGGTCGTGGTCTCGGTGGCGGTCGTGCTCGTCGTGGTCGTCTCGACGTCGGTGCCGGTGGTCGCCGCCGTCGTCACGGTGACGGCCATCGTCACCGTCCCCTTGCCACCCTTCAGCTGCTTGGTGGCGGGCAGGGGGCCGGTGATCTGGTCGCCGTTCGGATCGGCGCCGCGCTGCGTGCACGCCGCCAGAGTGGTGCCGAGCCCGGCCGCGCAGACGAGCACCACGATGAAGCGGAGAAGTCGGCTACGCGCCATCGTCAGACTCCGGCGGCGCGGCGAGCGTCAGCGTGCGCAAGCCGCTCGAGCGTGTCGTCGAGCTCGGCCAGGGGCTCTTGCAGGCCAAGCGCCGTCGTGATCAGCCAATCAGCGAACCACGCGTTCTTCGGTAGCAGCGGCCCGTGCAGGTAGGTGCCGATGACGTTGCCGGCGCGGGCGCCTTCCTGGCCGTCGCGACCGTTGTTACCGTGCCCTTTGAGCACGCGGCCCAGCGCCCGACCACGCTCGCCGAGGTATGTGCGGCCACCGTGGTTCTCGAAGCCGGCAAGCACGCGCGGCGCCGGCGCCCCCGGCAGGTCGACCTCGATCGCGACATTGCCGATCAGCCGCGGACCATCGGCCCTGGCGGTCTCGACGTCGAGCAGTCCAATCCCTGGCAGCGTCTTCTCGCCAAGCGCGTACGAGTGTCCGAGCAGCTGGTAGCCGCCGCAGACCGCGAGCACGACCGCGCCGCGGGCGGCGGCCGCGTGCAAAGGCTCGCGCTTGCGCTCGACAAGGTCGGCGGCGCACAGTTCCTGGTCACGATCCTGGCCGCCGCCCATGTAGAAGAGGTCGGCGGCGTCCGGGTCGAGGTCCTCGCCGATCGTGACGCCCTTCAGCTCGAAGCCGAGCCCGCGCCAGCGGCAGCGCTGCTCAAGCATCAGCAGGTTGCCGCGATCGGCGTAGATGTTCATCAGCTCGGGGTAGAGGGCCATGACCCGCAGCGTCGGGCTGTCAGACACCGAGCATCACCACCTCGCAGCCGGGGTCGAGCGCCGTGGGCGCAAGGCGCCGTCGCGCGATCGCGCGCAGGCCCGCCCGCTGGCCGGCCTGCTTCAGCTCGGCCGCGCTCAGAACATCAACCGTCGCCCGCTGCCACTCGCGCCGCAGCCGCCCGTCGGGATCGACGTGCTCACGCCGGCGCACGAGTTCGAAGCTGCTGCCGCGGCGCCGGGCGGCCGCCGGCTGGCTGCAGAAGACGTGGCCGCCGTGTTCGAGGATGTCCGGCAACGGCGTCCGCTCACCGGCGTGCCACTCGAACTCGTCAAGCGCCGCCTCCGGCTGGTACGTGACCGCGACGATGCCGGCGGGGGCGAGCACGGCCCGAGCCCGCCGCAGAAACGCCTCGCGCCCGCTGTCCCCGCCCAGCTTGGCGACGAGGTTCGCGGCGATCACCAGCGAGAAGCTCGCGCCCGGCAGCTCGAATGCACGCGCATCGGCGGCGACCGTCGTCAGCGGCAGGCTCTCGGCGCGTGCCTGCAGCTCGGCGAGCAGCACCGGATTGCAGTCCAGCGCGACGACGTCGATGCCGGCCTTGGCCAGCGTCAGCGCGACGCGACCGGTGCCGGCGCCGACGTCGAGCACCGTTCCGCCACAACCGTGCGCCAGCTCCAGCCAGAGGGCGAGGTCCGCGCCATGGCCGTCGCGCTCGAGCTCGTGCCAGACCACGGCGGGATCGGGGATGCCGGCGACGAGACGCTGGAACCGCGAGCGGGCTGCCCTACGCGCGCTGCTCATGTCCGCTCCCGCCAGTAGTGGTCGACGCCGGCACGGCGACCGAGCTCATCGCGCAGCGCCAGCATCGCCGTGTAGGTCGGCAGGACGTGGAGCTGCCCGTTCGGAGCGTGTCCCAGGGCGCGATCGAGCGCGGCGGGCAGCTCCGGTACGACTTCCAACCGCGCAGGATCGACGCCCGCGTACTTCATCCGCAGCGCCAGCTCGGCGGCACGTGTGCCGGCGCAGACCATCGTGGCAACGTGCGGTGCCAGGAGCTCGAAGTCGGCGTCCCAGACCCAGGAGACGTCGCGGCCATCGGCGATCCGGTCGTTCAGGACACCGAGCAGCTGCAGCTCGCCGCCGTGCAGCGCGAGCGTCCGCAACACCTCGTTCGCACCCGCGGGGTTCTTGATCAGCAGCAGCCGCAGCTGGACGCCGTCGACCGTGACCGACTCGGCACGTCCGAACGCCGCGTGCACCGAGGCGAGTGCAGCCTGGATCTGTGGCAGCGTCACGCCGAGTCGCAGGGTCAGCGCCGCTGCGGCAAGTGCGTTGTAGACGTTGTAGAGCCCGGGCAGCGGCAGCTTGACACGCACCTCGTCGCTGCCGGCCTGGAGCGTCAGCTCAGCGCTGTCGGTGCCGTGCAGGACGATCTCGCGGGCGGCGAGCGCCGGCTGCGGCCGCCGTTGGCCGCAGCTCTCGCAGTGATAGTTACCGAGGTGTCCGAGATACACCTGGTCGTAGCGGTACGGAGCGCCGCAGTTCCGGCAGTGCTTGGAGTCCGCGGCATGCTGCATCTGCGGCAGCGCCACCGCCGGGTCCTCGATGCCGAAGTACGTGACGTTCGGGCGGCCACGACCGAGATCGGCGATCACCGGATCGTCGGCGTTCAACACCAGCGCGCACTCAGGGGGGAGAGATGCGACGACATCCGCCCAGCGCCCGGCGATCGTCTCGAGCTCGCCGTAGCGATCGAGCTGGTCGCGGAAGAGGTTGCCCAGCACCAGTGCCCGCGGGGCCAACTCGCGGACGAGCCCAGGCAGCCAGAACTCGTCGACCTCGAACAGGCCGAGCTCGCCGCGAATCGCACGACCGTGGCCAGCCGCGGTCAGCAGCGTGGCGGCGACGCCACCGGCCATGTTCGCGCCCGAGCGGTTGTGCACGAGGCGCCTGCCCTGCTCGCCGAGGATTGCGGCGACCATCGCGGCAGTGGTGGTCTTGCCGTTGGTCGCCGAGATCACGGCGCTCCCCTCCGGCAGTCGCCCCGACAGCTCCGCGATCGCGTGCGGCTCCAGCCGCAGCAGGACCTTCCCGGGCAGGCTCGTGCCACCACCACGGCCACTGAGGCGCGCGAGCGCGCCCGCGGTGCGCGCGACCGCGACTTTACCCGCGAGCAGCGTCACGGCCTCACCAGCACCCGCAGCGCGTGCTCATCGACGCTCAGGCGCACCGGCAGGGCCAGCAGCGGATCGCCATCGGCGTACATCATGCACTCGCGGTCGGCGTGGATCTCAAGCTCCCGGCCCCGGACGATCGTCATGAAGCCGCAGTTCAGGTGGTTGCCCCCGAACACCTTCGGCAGATTCTTGAGGAGCCGCAGCTTCGACACTTCGCTAACCAATACCACGTCAAGCCGCCCGTCGGCGAGGCTGGCGGCCGGCGCGAGGCGCATGCCGCCGCCGTAGCTGGTGCCGTTGGCAGCTGAGACCATGTAGCCGCTGAGACTCAGTGGACGGCCGTCGAGCACGAGCCGGTAGTGGAGCGGACGCCAGCGCGACAGCGCCCGCAGCGCGCTGTAGACGTAGACCAGCCGTCCGAGTCGCAGCCGACTCTCGTTGGCAAGGCGGTTGGTCTCGGCGTCGAGGCCGGAGATCCCGATCCCGAGGAAGACGTGCTGCTCGCGGTCCGCCTCCGAGTCGTTACGCAGGCTGATTGCGACACCGAGATCGACCGCGACCGGCCGGCCCGCCGCGATCACTGCGCATGCCTTGACCGGATCGATCGGCACTCCCAGGCTGCGCGCGAAATCATTGCCGCGGCCACCAGGGATCACGCAGAGCACCCCGCCGGTGCCGCGCAACACCCCGGCAACCGCGGCGACAAGGCCGTCGCCGCCAAACGCCGCGACGATCTCACCCGCTGCGGCGGCCGCCCGTGCGAGCTCGCGCGCGTCGTCGAGACTGCGGCTGAACTGCGCGCTGTAACACACGTCCAGTCGCTCCAGCTCAGCCTGGACCGCGGGCAGGACACGGCGCGTCCGTCCGCCGCCTGCCTGCGGGTTGGCGATCACCGTCACCATCGTGCTGGGGTCCTGATACTGCGCGCGAGGATCGGAACCGAGCCCGCGGCGTCACTTGCCGGTGCGAGCAGTGAGCTCCGCGTCGCGCTTGGCCTCGGCGGCCTTGCGCCGACGCCGCCCAAGCAAGATCAGGGCGACGGCGACGATGATCACCAGCACGATGCCGTAGAAGATGCACAGGTCCCACGAGAGTCCGCCGAACGGCAGCGAGACCGCCTTCACGAGGCCGACGCCAGCCGCAAGAATGACGATGATCGCGACGATCGCGATGACGATCCCCAGGATCCGGCGCACGATGCCGGCACTCTTCGGCGGCGCGACGACGCCAATGATCCGCAGCCCGAGGAGCTGCCGGTTGGTTGGCGCCTCGACCCCGAGCTTCTCGGCGGCGACCTTCAGGTCACTCGCACGGCGCTCAGCCAGCGCCAGCGACGCGTTCGCCATCCGTCGGATCTGCAGGCGCTCCTGGGGGCGGGCAGCAGCCAATGCCTTCTGAAAGTGAGCGCGCGCGGCGGCGGCATCGTACTTCTCAGCGTCGCGCGTGCCGAGGATCGTCTGCGCGGCGGCCTTAAACCGGGTTTCGGCCTCCAGCTCGTCATCACTGCGCGACTCCAGCTCCTGCATCGCTGCAAGCTGGCTCTTCTGCTCGACGCGCATCACGCGCTGCTGTTGCTTGGCCATGGCTTGGCTGAGTCTAGATGGTCGGGGGTTCAGCGCGCCCCGCTCAGCGACTGGCCGGCGACGCAAAGTTTGCAAAGCGCACTGCTGCGTCAGAATCTGGCATATGACCACGCCGATTCCAGGCATCGAGAAGACGAAGAGCGGCCGTTACGACGAGCTGCTCGACGAACTCGTCGCCCCACCACCGCTGCGCATCGTGATCATGGGAGTCTCCGGGGTAGGCAAGACCACCGTTGGCGAGCGCCTTGCACAACGGCTGGGCGTGCAGTTCGTCGATGCGGACTCGTTGCACTCAGCGGCGGCGATCGCCAAGATGAGCACCGGCACCCCGCTCACCGACCGCGACCGCGAGCCATGGCTGGAACGCGTCGGTGCCGTCCTCGCGGGCTCCACGACTGGCGTCGCGGTCGCTTGCTCAGCGCTCAAACGCAGCTATCGCAATGCGATCCGCATGCACGCCCCGGGAACGCTATTCATCTGCCTGTCCGCGTCTCGCGCAGTGATTGCCCGCCGTCATGCCGAACGCGCCGGTCACTTCATGCCACCGGTATTGCTCAACTCCCAGCTCGACACCCTCGAACCGCTCATGTCCGACGAGCTCGGGGCGGTGCTGGACTCCGACATGCCGGTCCAGGCAATCGTCGATCAGGCCGTCGCCGCCGTCGCCGCGAGCCTCGGCAGGCTCGCGTAAGTCCGCCGGGAGCCATGGCGAGTCGAGGTCGGCCCCGGAAGCGCAACCCGCGGATGTAGAAGGCCGGACGTTCCGCTTGCTCAGGCGCCCAGCAGGGAGCGGTAGCGACGGTGGATCGTGACAGCGACGAGCGCCGTGATCACGGCCTTCGCGCTGTCGCCCGGGACGAAGACGCCCGCGCCGATGAGGGAGGCTTTCAGGCTGATGCCGCCGGCGACCGAAGTCCAGGGGATGCCGAAGGCGTAGACCACTCCGATGCCGCCGAGCACCGCGCTGATCGCCACCAGCAAGTAGCGCAGCCACAGCGTCCGCGGCCGCAGCGCGAGGTACTTCACGAGCAGGCCGACCACGAGCGCCCCCGGCGCCCAGCCGACGATGTAGCCACCACTCGGACTGAGCAGCACACCGAGGCCGCCGGCACCACCGGCGAAGATCGGCAGCCCGGCGAACCCGAGCACGACCACGACCAGGCACGCAAGCATTCCCCGCCACGGACCGAGTAGCGCCCCGGCGAGCATCACACCAAGCGTCTGTAGCGTGATCGGGACCGGCACGACCCCCAGCGTGATCGGTGGCACCAGGCCGAGTGCGGCGATCAGTGCCGCGACCACGGCAACGTGGACGGTGTTCGCGGTGCTGCCGGTACCTGCGCGCGCCACGCGGGCGCGCGCGGACGAACGCCGCCGGGCGAAGAGGCCGCCGCTGGCAGCCTCGCTGTCATAGCAGCGTGAATCGATCGCCAGCGCGACCTCCTGCGCCGACTGCAGCGTACGCGCGATGAGCGGCACCAGCACCGCGCGCGGGCTGCCCTGCAGGCCGCGCGCGTGCTGCGCCTCGCGCACCTCGAAGTAGGTGTTGCGGATCTCGGGGATGAACCGCACCGTCATTGAGAGGCCGAGACTCATCTGAGCGCTGCTGAAGCCAAGCCAGCGCACGGGCGCGAACAGTCGCTCGAAGACCGCCAGCATCTGATGAAAGCGGGTGCTCATCGTCACCGCAAAAGCGAACAGGCAGAGGGCGAGCAGCCGCACTCCGTACATCGCTGCGGCGTTGTAGCCGCGCGTGAAGGCGCCGATCACGACCACCAGCGCGATGATGATCAGCAACCCGGAGAGCGCCCGCAACAGCCGGGCGGGATGAACCTTTGCGGCTGCCAGTGCGACGATCGCCAGCGCCAGCGCCGCCAGCACCAGTGGCCAGCTCGAGACCACGTAGATCAGGATGCCGACCGCGAACAGGACGGCGAACTTCAGGCCGGCGGGTACCCGCGCAAGCGGGCTCGGCCCCACGGTGGAGAGACTCGACGCGGAGACACTCATGCCGCGCCGCAGAGCTCGCGATGGAAGCTGACCGCCGCCGCGGGAGCGCCGTCGAAGACGACCTGACCGGCGTCGATGACGACCGCGCGCTCGCATTCGAGCGCCAGCTCCAAGTCGTGGGTTGCGACGATCGCGCGCTGCGACAGGCGCGCGATCTCGCGCCGTACTCGTAGGCTGTTACGCAGGTCGAGCATCGTCGTTGGCTCGTCGAGCACGATCGTCGACGGCTCCATCACAAGCACCGCGGCGAGCGCCAGCATCTGCTTCTCGCCGCCTGAGAGCGTGTGCGTCTCGTGATCGTAGAGGCGCTCGAGCCCGAGGCTGTCGAGCACCGCGTGCACCCGGGCGTCAAGCTCGGTGCCGCGGATCCCGAGGTTCCGGAGACCGAAGGCGATGTCCTCGCAGACGACCGGCATCACGATCTGGTTGTCGGGGTTCTGGAAAACGAAGCCGACCTCGCGCCGGATTTGCTTAGCGTGATGAGCCGTGGTCAGCTCGCCAACACGCACCTCGCCGGTGGTGGGGGAGAGCAGGCCGTTCAGCAGCCGCAGCAAGGTGCTCTTCCCGGAGCCGTTCGGCCCGAGGATCGCGATCCGATGCTCCGCGAGCTCAAGCGAGACGTGGCTGAGGACCAGCTTGCCTTCGCGCTCGACGGTGACATCCTCGAGCACCAGCGGTGGCGCCAGCGCGTCAGGGCTCATCTGCGATTCGGGCGTGGCTGTGGCGGTCATTGGCGTCTCTCCACTTGCGGATTGTTCATTGACGGCTAAGAGCGGTCGCACCGGTCCCGAGCGAGCTGCGCAGGCCGGTTTGAGCAGCTAGTGTTCGAGTCGTGGCTGTCCGCATGCATCGCCCAGAACGCAGGCGAACCGCACTGTTTGAACACTGTTCAAACACTACCATGGGCGGGGATCGATGGCACTGACCCGCGATCGGATCGTCGACGCGGCCCACGCAGCGCTCCGGGAGTACGGCCTGAGCGGCCTGTCGATGCGTCGCATCGCCCAGGACCTCGGCGTCGCACCCGGCGCGATCTACTACCACATCGCCAGCAAGCAGGAGCTGCTGGTCGCGCTCGCCGAGCGGATCCTCGGAGACGCCGAGTCGATCTGCACATCGGACGCGGCGCAGGCGGCGAGCGACGTCCGCGACGCGCTACTGCGAGCCCGCAACAGCGCCGAGATCGTCTCCTTCGCGCAAGCCTATCGACCCGGCACGCTCGCGCCGTTGCGCGAGCTGCAGACGCAGCTCGCCGCGCTCCTGCCGGAGCCCGAGGCAAAGTGGGCCGCGCAGACGTTGATCCAGTACGTGCTCGGCTTCGTCGCCGAGGAACAGAACCGCGACGAGCTGCTGCGCGCCGGCGTCGTCTCCGACCGACCCGAGCCGATCGGCTCGGCCGAGGCCTTCCACTTCGGCGTTGCCGCCATCCTCGCGGGAGTCGGAGCCATGGCCGATCAGCCAGAGATCGCGCCGGAGCGCTAAACAAGACAGTTCATGCTCGTCCGTTTGATCAAACGCGTCGGTCGGCCTTACCTCGTCGCCGTCACGATCGTCTGCGTCTTCCAGTTCGTGCAGGCGATCGCCTCGCTCTACCTCCCGAGCCTGAACGCGGACCTCGTCGATAACGGCGTCGCGGCTGGCGACGCGACCTACATCTGGCACACCGGCCTGGTGATGCTTGCCGTCACGGTGCTCCAGGTCCTCTGCAGCCTCGTCGCGATCTACTACGGCGCCCGGGCAGCGATGGCGATGGGCCGCGATATCCGCGCCGCCGTCTTCGATAAGGTGCAGCTCTTCGGCTCACGCGAGATGAGTCAGTTCGGCGCGCCGACCTTGATCACCCGCGGCACGAACGACGTTCAGCAGATCCAGCTGCTGTTGTTCATGGGTCTCACGATCCTGATCTCGGCGCCGATCACCGGCATCGGCGGACTGATCATGGCGCTGCGCCAGGATGTCGAGCTGTCGGTGATCTTCGCCATCGTGTTGCCGGTGATGGCGATCACGCTCGGCCTCATCATCCGTACGATGCGACCTCTGTTCAGGCTCAACCAGACCCGCCTCGACAGCCTCAACCGGGTGATGCGCGAGCAGATCAGCGGCGTCCGGGTGGTGCGTGCGTTCGGACGCGAGCAGCGCGAGGCGCGGCGTTTCGGCGACGCAACCGAGGAGGTCCGCGCGGTTGCCACCAGCGCCGGTCGGCTCATGTCGCTGCTGTTCCCGACGCTGATGGTGATCATGAACCTGTCGCTGGTGCTGGCGCTCTGGTGGGGCGGGCACCGGATCGCCTCGGGGCACCTGCAGATCGGGCAGCTGCTGGCCTTCCAGCAGTACCTGATCCAGACGCTGATCGCGGTGATGATGGGCACGTTCATGTTCATGCTCTGGCCGCGCGCTGAGGTCGCCGCCGAGCGCATCACCGCTGTGCTCGAGACCGAGCCCGCGATCGACATGCACCCTGACGTGCCGGCCGTCACGCTGACGTCCGGGCGGATCGAGCTGCGCGACGTCTCGTTCGCCTATCCCGAGGCCGAGGCTGACGTGCTGCACCGTGCCAACATCGACGTGGTGCCCGGCGAGACGACGGCGATCGTCGGCTCAACCGGCTCGGGCAAGTCGACTCTCCTGCGGCTGATGGCGCGGCTGCTGCATCCGACGGATGGCCAGGTGATCTTCGATGGCCACGATGTCGGCGAGCTGCGCCCCGAGGACATCTGGGCCGCGATCGCGATGGTGCCGCAGCGATCGATCCTGTTCAGCGGCACCATCGCCTCCAATCTCCGCTACGGCAACGAGGACGCCAGCGACGCCGAGCTCTGGGAAGCGCTTGAGATCGCGCAGGCCCGCGACTTCGTCGAGGCGCTGCCCGACCAGCTCGAGTCGATCGTGACGCAGGGCGGAACCAACTTCTCCGGTGGCCAGCGCCAGCGTCTCGCGATCGCCCGCGCGATCGTGCGGCGGCCGCACGTCTATCTCTTCGACGACTCCTTCTCGGCGCTCGATTTCACGACCGACGCGGCGCTGCGCCAGGCGCTGCAGCCAGTCACCCGCGACGCGGCGGTCGTGATCGTTGCCCAACGAATCAACACGGTCCGTGACATCGAGCGGATCGTGGTGCTCGACGAGGGTGAGGTCGTCGGCACGGGCTCGCACGCGCAGCTGATGTCGAGCTGCGAGGTCTACCGGGAGATCGTGCTCTCGCAGATGAGTGAAGGCGAGGCCGCCTGATGAGCTTCCGCCAGCACGGGGCGCCCGCCAAGCCACTCGACTTCAAGGGCACGCTGAACAGATTGCTGCGCCTGCTGCTCGCCGACCGCCTGATGGTCAGCGGGATCGCGCTGTTCGCGGTGGTCGGCACCGGGCTCTCAGTGCTCGGCCCGAAGCTGCTCGGCAATGCCACCAACCAGATCTTCAACGGATTCCTCGCGACGCGAGTCCCCGCTCATCTCACACGCGCGGGTTTCATCGCGATGCTGCGGCAGAAGGGGGAGGACCACCTCGCGAGCATCTTCGCGGCGACGAACATCATCCCCGGCCACGGCATCGACTTCGGGTCGCTCGGGCGGCTGCTGCTGCTCGTCGTCGTGATCTACGTGGTGTCATCGGCGCTCACCTGGGTCGCGGGCGTGCTCGGGATCACGCTCGTGCAGCGCGTCGTCGCGAAGCTCCGCAACCAAGTTGAGGACCAGGTGAACCACCTGCCGCTCGCATACATCGACCAGCAGGAGCGCGGCGAGATCCTCTCGACCACCACCAACGACCTCGACAACCTCGCGCAGTCGCTCTCGCAGTCGCTGAACCAGATGCTGGTCAGCGTGCTGACCGTGATCGGCACGCTCGTGATGATGCTGCTGCTCTCGCCCTTGCTGACCCTGGTGGCGGTCGTCACGATCCCGCTCTCGGTGGTGATCGCCGGCGCCGTGATGAAGCGCTCGCAGCCGCAGTTCGTCACGCAGTGGAACGAGACCGGGCATCTCAACTCGCACGTCGAGGAGGTCTTCAGCGGCCACGAGGTGGTGAAGGTCTTCGGTCGTCAGCGGGAGGCCCGCCAGGAGTTCGATAAGAGCAACCAAGGCCTCTACAACGCCGCCTTCAAGGCGCAGTTCATCTCGGGGATCATCCAGCCGGTGATGATGTTCGTCTCCAACCTCGACTACGTGCTCGTGGCGGTCATCGGCGGGCTGATGGTCACCTCCGGCAGCCTCTCGCTCGGGTCGGTCCAGGCGCTGATCCAGTATTCGCGCCAGTTCTCGCAACCACTGACCCAGCTCGCTTCGATGGTGAATCTGCTGCAGTCGGGGCTCGCGTCGGCCGAGCGCGTGTTCAACCTGCTCGATGTGCCGCGCGAGACGCCGGAGCCGGTCGACGCGCCCACTCCCGACCCCGTGCGCGGCCGCGTCGTCTTCGACCACGTGCGCTTCTCCTACTCCGACGAACCGCTGATCCGCGACCTCAGCCTGGTCGTCGAGCCCGGTCAGACGGTCGCGATCGTCGGGCCAACCGGCGCCGGGAAGACGACGCTGACGAACCTCGTCCTGCGCTTCTACGAGCTCGACGGTGGCCGGATCACGCTGGACGGCTTCGACATCGCGCGGATGAGCCGCTCGCAGCTGCGCCGCGACTTCGGCGTGGTGCTTCAGGACACGTGGCTGTTCGACGGCACGATCCGCGAGAACATCGCCTACGGCGCCGACGATCCAAGCGATGAGCAGATCCGCGCCGCGGCGAAGGCCGCGCTCGTCGATCACTTCGTGCGGACGTTGCCGAAGGGCTACGACACGATGATCGACGCCGAGGGCGGCGGCATCAGCGCCGGCCAGCAGCAGCTGCTGACGATCGCCCGAGCGTTCCTCGCGGACCCGGCGATCCTGATCCTCGACGAGGCGACAAGCTCGGTCGATACCCGCACCGAGGCGCTCGTGCAGCAAGCGATGGATAAGCTCCGGACGGGGCGCACCAGCTTCGTGATCGCGCACCGTCTCTCAACGATCCGCGGCGCCGATCACATCGTCGTGCTCGAGCACGGCGACATCGTCGAGCAGGGAAACCACGAGACCCTGATCGCCGCCGGCGGCGCCTACCAGGCGCTCTACGAATCGCAGTTCTCCTCCGCTACCGTCGGCTGAGCCGGCGCTGCCGGCTAGCTACGGTGCGGCGCCTCGGCGCCGACCTTCGCGTCCTGGGCCACGTCCACGCTCGCCCGGATCACGTTCGCGCCGGCCCGACGCTCGTAGCGGACCCGCGCCGCCGCGGCCAGGGCCCCCTTCGTGGTGCCCAGCCAAGCCATGGCGGCGACGAGGATGCCACCCGCGACGATGACCCACCAGCCGGCGTGGGTTGCCGCTGGCAGCTTCACGGCCACGTCACCGACCAGGGCGTGGGTCACCAGCGCGCCGATCACGGCGACGCCGAGCGCCTGCCCGACCTGCCGGCCGGTGGATGCGATCGCTGCGGCGACACCACTGCGGGAGGCCGGCATTCCCGATAGGGCGACGTTCGTCACCGGCGCGTTCAGCATGCCGAAGCCGATGCCGAACGCGACCAAGGACGCCAGCAGCCGCAAATCGGTGCTGGTGCCTGTCAACGAGGTCAGGAGGACGCCGCTCAGCGCAAAGCCGAGCCCCGCCACCATCAACGGCAGCCGGGGTCCGCTGTGTGCCGCCAGCGCGCCCGACACCGGCGCCACCAGCACGACCACGAGCGCTCCGACCGCGAGGAACAGCCCCGCCGCCGCGGGGCTGAGGCCACGGCTGCTCTGCAGGTAGAACGTCATCACCCAGAGGTAGCCGCCGCTGCAGGCAGTGCCGATCAGCGCGATCACGACCGCAGCGCTGAACGGGGGTGAGCGAAAGAAGCGCAGGTCGATCAGCGGCTGCTGCTGCCGCGCCTCCCACCAGAGGAAGAAGACCGCGCCAAGCGCCAGCACCACGATCATGCCGATCTCGATGATCCGCCCCAGCGTCGAGCCGTCGATGATCAGCAGCGCGACAAGGACGAGCAGGCCGCAGAGCACCATCTGCCCGATCGGGTCGAGGCGCCGCGCCGTCTGTCCATGCGATTCACCAACGAACAGTGCCGTCAGCAGCACGCACAGCAGCGCGACCGGGGCGGTCACCCAGAACACGGATCGCCAGCCGGCGGCGCCGACCAGGAACCCTCCGACACTCGGGCCGAGCGCCATCGAGAGCCCGTAGGCGCTGCTCCACAGTCCGAAGGCGCGCGCCCGCCGATTCGGGTCCGTGTAGGCGGCGGAGACGATCGCGAGCGCTACCGGATTCATCATCGAAGCGCCCGTCGCCTGCAGCACCCGCAGCCCGACCAGCCAGCCGATCGTCGGCGCCACGCTGCAAGCCAGCGACCCCAGCGTGAAGATGCTGAGTCCGATCTGCAGCATCCGTCGCCGGCCGTAGCGGTCGGCGATCGCGCCAGAGCTGATCAGCAACGCGCCGAGCACGATCTGGTAGGCGTCGATCGTCCACTGTGCAGCAGCGAACGAGGCATGCAGGTCGTGCCGGAGCGTCGGCAGCGCGATGTTCACGATCGTGTTGTCAATCCCGACGCAGACAACGCTCAGGCAGCAGATCGCGAGGACGACGCGCGGACGGAGAGTGCGCGAAGAACTCACCTACCCAGTATGGGATATGTGCAGTTTGGCTGCGGATTGGGCGACGAACCCAGCTCAAAGCCGGGCGCCAGAGTGACGCCATCAACCGTCGGCGACCCAACCTGCGCCGCGCCTGCAGCGCGTTTCGCTTACGATCGACGCAGCCCTGATGAACGCGCATTCCTCCGATCCCTGGCCACTCGCTGACGCCCGCTTCAGCGGTGTGCTGTTCGATAACGACGGCACCTTGGTCAGCTCGATCGACGCGGTGGTCCAGTGCTGGCTGGAATGGGCGCGAGAGCTTGACGTCGACCCCGCCGGGCTGGTGAACATGCATGGCATCACGGCTGTCGACCTCGTGCGTCGGCTGGTTCCCGCGGATCGGTACGAGTACGCGCTGCAGCGCATCAACGAGATCGAGGCTGCCTGTGAGATCCCGATCGAGGTCCTGCCCGGCTCGGTGCGGGCGCTCGAAACCCTCGGGGATCGCTGCGCGATCGTGACCTCGGCGAAAGCCGACCTGTTTCGGAGACGTGCCCATGGCACCGGCATTCCGGTGCCGGCGGTCGTCGTCACCGCCGAGGACGTTCACAACGGCAAGCCAGACCCCGAGGGCTTTCTGCTTGGCGCGCGTCGCCTGGGGGTGCCGCCGCAGCGCTGCCTCGTCGTCGAGGACGCCCCCGCCGGGGTGCAGGCCGGCCATGCCGCCGGCGCCCTCGTGCTCGGCATCGAGTCGCACTTCGACGCGCGCACAGACATCGCCGGCTCGCTGGCGGCCGAGGCCGTTGTCCCGAACCTCGACGCGGTCCGCTTCGTGCTCGACGGCGACGAGATCGCAGTCCGGCTCGGCGCCTAGGTCCAGCCTGCCCGGCGTCGTTCGGCCCACCTGGCGATGGAAGCTGGGAGGGAAACCGGGCGTGAGGCCCGGTTTCCCTCCCAGCTTCCTATTCGCGCTATCTGAGGAGTAGCCGGCGATCCGGTCGCATCTATAATCCGATCCGTATTTCGAGCACGACTGGCGTGGGTAGATAACTACCAGGGAGTGAAGTCGAGAGCGTCGTCCGCCTGGGCGTTCTCCACACACGTTGGAGGATCCCTTGTCATCAGGGTTGATCGACGGCGCCGCGCTCGCAAGCACGATTCTGGAAGATGTCGCCGCCGGCGTCGCGACGTTCCAGCAGCAGATCGGACGACCGCCGCAGCTGGTGACGGTGCTGGTCGGCGACGACCACGCCTCGCAGGTGTACGTCCGGATGAAGGTGAATCGCGCGCATGCCGCCGGCATGTTGGCCCGCAGCGTCGAGCTGCCCGCGGGCACGACCACCGCAGAACTCGTGCAGACGCTCAGCGAGCTCTCCGCCGACCCGGAGGTCGACGGGATCCTGTTGCAGCACCCGGCCCCGGCACCGGTGGACGAGCGCACCGCGCTCGAGGCGATCTCGCCGGAGAAGGACGTCGACGGGCTGACGCGGCAGTCGTTGGCCAAGGCAGCCCTTGGCGAGCCCGGCTTCCGGGCGGCGACCCCCGGCGGCATCATGCGGCTGCTCGATGCGTATGAGGTGGAGATCGCCGGTGCCGAGGCGGTTGTGATCGGTTGCAGCGCGATCCTCGGCCTCCCGGTCGGGATGTTGCTGCTGGCGCGCGGGGCGACCGTGACCTACTGCCATCTGCGGACTCGTGACCTGCCCGCGCAGGTGCGCCGGGCCGATATCCTCGTCGCGGCGGCAGGGGCCCCCGAGCTGGTGAAGGGCGAGTGGATCAAGCCGGGTGCGGTCGTGATCGACGCCGGCTACAGCCCCGGCGGCGTCGGCGACGTCGAGTTCGCGGCGGCGCGCGAGCAAGCGCGCCTGATCACACCCGTGCCCGGGGGAGTCGGCCCGATGACGATCGCCGTGCTGCTCAAGCAGACCCTGGCTGCCGCCCGCTTGCGCGCCGAGGTCTGACCGTCGCCCACGCGCGGGCCTAGACGAGAACTGTCGTGGTCGGGTACTCAGCCACAAGCGGATCGGCGGTCACAAGCACGAGGTCGAGGAGCATCGCCTGCGCAACCAGCAAACGATCGAACGGGTCACGGTGAATCGCCGGCAGCTTCGTGCACACCAACGGACTTAGTCATGGATTTAGACTACTGGCACCCTCGCGCGATCTACGTGGTCTACGTTCGATTCAGCGTCTCGACCGCGCAGTGGCTGCCGGCCGCTCGTGCCAGCCGTAAATCAGCCGTCAGCAGCAGAGCATCGAGCCGCTCGGCCAGCGCGACGTAGGCCGCGTCGTAGATCGTGAGGTTCTCCCGTAGGCTCCAGCATCTCGCGAGCAGAGGTCGATGGGGAACACGTTGCAGCGGCAGGACGAGAAGGTCAGCCAGAGCCAGATCGGCCCGTCGAGCGGGCAGACGGCCGGCTCGCTGGAGCCCGCGCAAGGCCGACGCCACCTCGAGATCGATCAGCTCGGGCGCCGTCAAGCGCTCGTGCCAGAGCCGCGCGCGAGCCTGGTCGCCGTCCTCGCCGTCGTCGCCAAGCGCCGGGGCGAGCACGCTGGCGTCAACGACGATCACGATCCTGCCGCACCGCTGCCACCGCCTCGGAGAACGGCACCGATCCGCCCGCACGGCCCCCGGCCCGTTCCAAGACCTCTTCGAGCGAGGGCGTCGCGGCCTCATCGATCAGACGGGCGCGTAGGTACTCCTGCAGCGACTGGTGCGCAGCGGCGGCCCGCCGGCGCAGCACCGCGTGCGTCTCGACGGGCACATCCTTCACTTGGATACTGGGCATGGCGCCAATATAGCGCCATTGGCGCCATACCACCGCCATGCTGCGCCTGCAACACCTTGCCACGTAGGTGCGCGTGACCGGGCGCCCGCTGGCGCCCGACCACCGGGAACGGGGCAAATCCGGCAGCGCGCAGCTACTGGGGTAGGTCCTCAGTCGACCTCGCTCGACTGAACGCCGCCGATGTACTCGTCGACCCGGCTGGCCGGCAGTCGCCGCGCGAGCGCCCAGTAGTAGCAGGCCAGCGCCCACGCCGCCGAGACCAGCATCGTGCCGCCGAGCCCGAGATCGTTGTTGCCACCGTGGTCGAGCACGGTCTTGAAGACGCCGATGCCGCCGATGATGCCGCCGGCGCCGAAGCTGCCGAAGTACAGGATCACGAGCAGGCCAAGCAGGTAGGCGGCGATCCATGGCAGCGCCTGCCAGTCCATCGCCGGGGCCTTGGAGTTCAGCTTGAAGGTGTACGAGAGCCAGATCACGACGTAGCCGATCAGCATCGCCACGATCAACGTCGTGTACGTCTGCCAGCCCGAGAAGACCACGACCCAGGTGGCGCCGACGAAGCCGGCCGGCGCCCAGAACGCGGCCGCCGGCAACCGGTACGGTCGCGGCATCTCCGGCTTCTGTCGGCGCAGCGCGCCGAGCGCCAGCGGCGCGCCGGCGTACATCACGACCGAGATCGAGGTCACGACGCCCGCCAGCTTGTTCCAGCTCGGGAACGGCAGCAGGAACAGCAGCCCGATCAACGCGGAGACGATCACGCCGAAAACCGGCACATGAGTGCGGCCGTTCAGTCGCTCGAACGCCTGTGGCAGGAAGCCGTTGCGGCTCATGCCGAAGCCGATCCGCGACGATGTCGTCTGGTAGATGAGGGCGGTGCCGCTCGGCGAGATCACCGCGTTGATCCGTAGCACCGAGGCCAGCCAGCCGACTCCGGCCATGCTCGCGACCGTCCAGAACGGGCCGCTGTTCAGCCTCTGCAGCGCCGGGCTCGAGGTGTTGCCGAGCCCGAGCCAGCCGCCGTGGGCCGATAGGAAGCTCGGGTTCATCGCGCCGATGAACGCAATCTGGACGAGGAGGTAGACGACGACGCCGATCAGCAGCGACCCCATCACGGCGCGGGCGACGTCCTTCTGCGGGTTGCGCGCCTCGCCGGCGAGCTGCACCGCCTGCTCGAAGCCGAGCAGCGAGAAGACGACGCCGGCCGGCAGCGTCTCGACGATCGCCCGCAGGGGCGCCTGCTTCGTGAAGAAGCCGTTGAAGTTCGAGCCGTGGAAGTGGCCGATCAGCAGGATCAGGATCGTCGCCGCCGGAACCGCGAGCTTCCACAGCGCGATCGCGTTCGAGACGCGCGCGAGCCAGCGAATGCCGACGACGTTCACGAGCGCGAAGAAGAGGGTGAGGGCAACGGCGACGAGGATGCCGACCCCGTGCAGGCTGCCCGACTTCGAGTACCAGCCGCTGGCGAAGCTCCAGTTCGAGACGTATTGAATCGTGGCAAGCACCTCGATCGGCGCGATGCTCGTCGACTGCAGGTACGAGGCCCAGCCGAAGGTGGCGCCGGCGAAGCTGCCGAACGCATAGTGCGGGAAGCGGCTGGTGCCGCCGCTGACGGGGAAGAGGCCGCCGAGCTCAGCGTGGATCAGGGCCAGCACGGCGACCAGCAGGCCACCGATCATCCAGCCGATGATCGCCGAGGGGCCGGCGATCACGGCCGCGGTCAGCGCGCCGAACAGCCACCCGGAACCAATCAGCGACGTCGTCGACGACCACAGCAGTCCGAAGAACCCGACTCCGCGCTCGAGCGCCTCATCCGGCAGCCCAGCAGGCTCAGGCGTGTATGTCGTCTCGGTCACGGTTCCCCCAACGTGCTTGCTCGTGTGCTTCTAGCTGCCGCTTGCGGCCACGCGCCGAGCACGTCCACCCGCCAGTGCGGAAAGCCCTTCAGTGGCCGACAGTCTATGGGATGGGTTAGTGCGGTCGCGGTTGGCCTCTACGGCGTCGCCGGTCCGGCGACCGAGCGGACCTGCAGCGCGTAGAGCACCCACTCCGACCCGTGATGCCAACGGGTCCGGGCGGCAATGCGCCCTGGCTATCGAAGCGACTGACCTTCGTTAGATGCGAACACCATCGCCCTTGACATCTTGTAGCTCAGAGGTACTTTGTAGTTCATAACATAGTGGCCACCGGTTCAGATGTCTGCGTGTCGAAGGCGCCATAGCGTCATTTGACGTCAGCGCGGAAGGGGGCATGTGTGCGCATAAGTTGCTTTGGCCCGGCGTTGGCTGCGGTCTGCGCTGGGCTTTGCTGCGTTGCGTCGGTGGCGGCTGCGTCAGGTGCTAGCCGACCGAAAATCACGATCATCGAGCCCGCGGCTGGACAAACCTCGACGGCAGAAGTTACGGTTGGGCGCTTGGGGGTTCGGTCGGTGAAGTGCAGGATCTGGAACCGCAGGCTTGCGGTGAAGCGCGTTGCGGGAAGTCGTTCCCGTGGTGTCGGCACTTATACCTACCGGGTCGCTGGTGCGGGCGCTGCCCTGAACTGCACCGCGATAAGCCGTGGGAAGCCGCGGCTGTCGGGGACTGCAACGGCATCGAGGAAGGTCTCGGTGCGTGGCTTGCGGATAGTGTCGACGAATTGCGGCGACGGGATTACGTACGCGACGAAAGACGGGCGGATGACGGCGCGGGATTTTGAGGCGCTCGGCGAGTCCGCCCCGTTTGACAACTCCACGAGCGTCACCTGGATCGTGCCGAAGTGCGGCGCGCTCCCACAGGGCCAGCAGCCCGGCGGACGAAGCGACGGCGTCCGGACCATAGCCCATGCAGCCACCGCGGGTAGAGCAAGAGCTGGCGCGGCGACGGGCATAGCTACGCCGAATTGGGCTGGGTTTCAGAGCAATACGAGTAATTCCTACAGCTCGGCGCAGTCCCGCTGGACGCTCCCGGCAGCGGTACCGTCTCCGCCCAATGCGACGTATGAGAGTTCGTGGGTCGGGATCGGCAACGGTTCTTCTAAGTCTGGAGCGATGTTTCAGGCTGGCACCGAACTTGACGTGACTCCGTCGCCGGCCCCAGTGAATCCTCTGCCGGCATATGCAAGCATGTACGCATGGTGGGAGCTGTATCCGGACGTAGGTCCGTATAACGGTCAGCAGACAAGTGTTCCCACCGACCAGTCGAAGAGGGTCTCCGCAGGCCAGAAGCTTCAAAACTTCCCGATCAGGCTCGGCGGGACGTACTGGACGAGGATCACGATTCCGAACCGTCGCACTGGCCAGGTGAGCATCTGCTCGATCACTTCGCATAAAGTTACATGCGTGGCTACAATCCGGGTCTCATTCCCGAAATCTTACACCGTGCAGCAATCGACGTATGAGTGCATCGCTGAGCGTACTGAGATTAACGGTATACTCTCGCCGTTTTCTGATATTAAGGGAACCTGGTTTAAAGGCTGTGGAGCGGTTGTGCGCGGCAGTGGTAAATGGCAATGGATGGGCCGACATAGAAGACTCTATCTGTGGGCAACTAGAAATAGGACTGTGGCCAAGTGTGGTGCGCCCCCGTATTCGGTGGAGACTGGGAAGATTCATTATGGGGCGTTCCCAATTCGCTGGCTGAATTACGGATATCCGCAGCGAGCTAAGGCATGTGGAGTGTGATTCGGACGCCGCTAATGGACAGGATCGTAGCGGCTGTGGTGGCGTTCTCGCTAGCGCTTGTGTTGACGGGCTGTGGAGCCGGCAGCCGGAAGGTGTCTCGTGTGACGCGGGGTTCGGTAGTGCGGAACCGGGCGTGCTCGACGGCAGAGCTAAAGCGTGTCACGGCAGCTACGCCAAGGACTGTCGTTACCTTCAATCAGGCGTGGGACGGGTTCGCGAAACCGTCCGCCGCGATCCACGTCCGTCAGCATACGTTGCTGGTCGTGCGCGTGCAGGCGCGTCGAGCTAAGTTACTGGCGGTCATATTGTCGAGTCTGACTTTCTCTGGCAAAGGGGCGCGGCTCGCTTGCTGGGTTCGTGACCAGACACGTAGTCGTGGAGCTGACTATGAATTCGTGTTCCTGATGACGAACGCTGGGCACCTGGAATTAGAGTATATGCGGGATGAGCCGGGTGAAGTCGAGCCCACAACAGTTACCGCTCTCGACGTGTTGGCTGGCTGATTGTGGATATTTGCAAGGACCTTGATATGGGACATAGCGATGATGTAGCTACACACGGCGGGGTGATCCGTGGGATGGCTGACTGCGTAAGTAGTGTGCTGGAGATCGTTTCCATGTTGTGCGCCTTGCTGCTTGGCCTCGGTTTGGTTCCAGACGTTGCGCGTGCGGCTGTGGGTGTCCCAGCGACCGGTACGTCTGTTTATCAGGAGGAGTTTGGCAACTCGTCTTCTTCCCCAGTAGCGATTGGTTCTTATACGGGTAGCGGCACTGCGCTGAGCGGTAATGGCGCGGACGGAGCGTCTTATACCGCCGATCCGGCGTGGGACGGTTTGGATTGTGATGGCTGGGTGATGAGCTCGGTGACGTCGGTGGCAGCCGATAATTGTTTCACCGGCAACAGCCACGATTATTGGGATATGTTGCGGGCGCAGGGGATCGCGTTGGGGGAGTTCCAGGGTCAGAGCGCGTCGGCGGCGGCCGGAAACGACATCCTGGGGGAGGCGACCGGCTCCAGCACCTCCGCTGATGGCGCCGGTGACCCGGGGCCCGGGGTTGAGCTGGCGACGCGCGCTGCGGTGATTCCCGCGGTGAACGGTGATTTCTACGATGTGAGCGCGGATTATTCGGCGTGGGCACATCAGCCGTCGTTGGAGTACGGGTGCGCGACGGGGACTGGTGCTGCCGCGGGTGTGAACGAGGATCCGGACATCGACTTCTACTTGACGTCCGGCTCGACGCGGCTGACGGCCGCTTCGGGTCTAGATCCCTGCACCGCTGCGGGCCGTCAGGATTTGCCGGTGACGACGAGCCTGACGACCTATCAAGTAGCGGTCGCCAGCCTGCTGTCACCGGCGGTTCAATGGACCGGTGGCAGCTCGATGGGGATCGAGGAGTACAACGCCGACGGCTACGGCGTCAACGGCAATGACGGAGCCACGGACAACATCCAGGTGACGAACGTCACTCCGACAGTTGATAAGGAGTTCGCTAAGTCGTTCCTGATGGACCAGTCATCTACGGCGCTGACGTATACGATTACGAATGCCGCGTCGCCGGACGGGAGCTTACAGGCGAAGGATGGCTGGTCCTTCACGGATAAGTTCCCGTCAGGATTGATTGTGAATACGCCAGCGCACGCGACGACGACCTGTTCGGGTGCCACGGTCACCGCGAAGGCTGGCAGCGGTGTCGTTAATGTCGCCGGCGGTGAGCTGAATGCTGGCCAGGGGTCGTGTACGGTGACCGTCGACGTGACGGACCGTAACGAGCAGGCTGGTACGTTCACGAACGGGTCAAGTAATTTCACGCAGGTCTCGGGTGTAAAGTTGGGGGGCTCGGCTAGCATCACGTTTTATGTGGCGTGCTCGGGTTGCGACGCGCCGCGCCTGCCGGCTCCAGTCAAGTTGCTTGTCACCGCATCGAAGAAGGCGGTTCGTGCCGGCCAGACGGTCACCTATAAGATTCGTGTCGCGCTGGCCAAGAAGATATCCGTTGAGAAGAACGTGATGGTCTGCGATAAGCTGCCGACGGGACTTGTTTATGATGGTGCTACGCCGCCGCCTAAAGTGATTGGTGGCAAGTATTGTTGGTCCATTGCTATTTTGAAGCGCGGCGCTGTGCGGAGGTTCACGATTCGGGCCAAGGCGCGCGCGAACCTTGGTCGTACCCGTAATGTCGTCAATCGCGTGCATGTTCACGTAGGGAAGATTAAGTCCATTTGGGCGTTTTCCGCCGATTGGGCGGCCAAGACACCTATGAGCTGGTTGTCGGCGGGTGGGAGACAGACGTTTGAGGTCGACCGTTGGACGATCAGGACCGCGGGTTGTGTTGCTGGCGTCTGGCGGGCGATTCGCAGCGGCAGATTCGCTCATGGGGCGCTGGCCTGGACCTATCTGACCGCTGCCGGGCGCTCGTGCTTTCAGCAGCGCTGGAAGATCCTGCACGTGAGCCTGAAGAAGGGCTCGTCGGCCCAGCAGTGGCTAGCGGCGATCAACCAGCGACTTGGCGGCGCTCGGGTTGGCAAGCTGACGACGACCAAGCGCCTGAAGTCGCTTGGCACCGGAACGACGACGATCGCTTGGTGGGTGCCGTCAAACGGCTGGCTGCTTGGCCGCAGCGCGAGGAATCGAGCGGCACACTGGTTCTTCGCCCGCTCGTGAGACGCGCTGAGTGAGCTTGTCGTAGTCAGGATGGACAGGGGGGCTGACGATCTGGTCAAGCGGCCTCAGGCGCCGGCGGGGTGGCCTGGCGTTAGTCTCGGTAGTCACACATTTGCACTCAGCACGGAGCCCGAGGACATGAACCCAGCCAATCTCACACGCGCTGAAGCGCGGCGGCGCTCGCAGGCGCTCGCTACGCACTCCTATCGGGTCAGCGTCGACCTCACAGGCGCCGACACTCACGGTCAGCCGCTCGCGCAGCCCGAGGAGACGTTCGTCTCGACGACCACCGCGCGCTTCAGCTCGGACGGCTCGGACAGCTGGATCGACCTGATCGCCGACGCCGTGCTGACGGCCGAGCTCGACGGGCGGGCGCTCGATCCCACTGGCTTCAAGCATTCGCGCCTGCCGCTGCAGGCGCCCGCCGGCGAGCACGAGCTCACCGTCACGGCGCTCTGCCGCTACTCGCGCACCGGCGAGGGGCTGCACCGCTTCACCGACCCCGCCGATGGCCGGACCTACCTCTACACACAGTTCGAGACCGCCGACGCGAGGCGGATGTACGCCTGTTTCGAGCAGCCAGACCTGAAGGCGACGTTCCAGCTCACGGTGCGCGCGCCGCAGGGTTGGGTCGTCGTCTCGAACTCGCTGGCGCCGGAGCCGTCCGCACCCGACGCGACTGGCGCCCAGCTCTGGAGCTTTGCCGCGACGCCGCGCATTTCCACCTACATCACCGCCCTAATCGCCGGCGAGTTCTACATCGAGCCTGGCACGATCAACACGGCCAAGGGCGAGATCCCCGCGGCGCTCGTCTGCCGCCAGTCGATGCGCCAGTACCTCGACTCCGACCGCATCCGCACAACCACGCAACGGGGCTTCGACGTTTACGAAGAGGCCTTCGGCCGCGCTTACCCATTCGCTAAGTACGACCAGCTGTTCGTCCCCGAGTTCAACGCCGGCGCGATGGAGAACGCCGGCGCGGTGACGATCCGCGACGAGTACCTGTTCCGCTCCAAGGTGACCTCCGCGCAATACGAGGCGCGTGACAACACGATCGTCCACGAGCTCGCCCACATGTGGTTCGGCGACCTTGTGACGATGCGCTGGTGGGATGACCTCTGGCTCAACGAGAGCTTCGCCGAGTGGTGCTCCCATTACTGCCAGCAGCGGGTTGTCGAGCGCTTGGGGGGTACCGATCCGTGGGTCAGCTTCGCGGGCGCACGCAAGGGCTGGGCTTATACGCAGGACCAGTTGCCGACGACGCATCCAATCGCAGCCGACATGGTCGACCTCGAAGCCGTCGAGCAGAACTTCGATGGGATCACCTATGCGAAGGGCGCCAGCGTCCTCAAGCAGCTCGTCGCCTACGTCGGCGAGGAGCAGTTTCTGGCGGGGGTGCGTGAGTACCTCTCGGATCACGCCTTCGGCAACGCTGAGTTCGCCGACCTCCTGACCGCGCTGCAGAAGGCCTCGGGTCGCGATCTGCACGACTTCTCCGGGCAGTGGCTGACCACAAGCGGGGTGAATACGCTGCGTGCCGACGTCACGGTCGACGCCGACGGCCGCTACACCAGCTTCGAGATCGTCCAGACCGCGCCGGCCGAGCACCCGACGCTGCGCACCCATCACATCACCGTCGGGCTCTACGAGCCTGAGGGCGAGCGGTTGCTGCGCAGCGACACGATCGAACTCGACGTCAGCGGCGAGCGTACGGCGGTGCCGGAGCTCGTCGGCCGTAGCCACGCGGCGTTGGCCCTGCTCAACGACCAGGACCTCGGCTTCGCGAAGATCCGCCTCGACCGCCACTCGCTGAGCACGGCCTTCGAGCGGATCGGCGAGATCGAGGACCCGCTCGCACGCGCGCTGATCTGGGGAATGGCGTGGGACATGGTCTACGACGCCGAGCTGCCGGCCGCCGACTACATCGCGCTGGTTACGCGTGGAATCGGTATGGAGACCGACATGACCGCGGTGCGGACGCAGCTGCGCCAGGTTCGTCTCGCAGCCAGCGCCTACACCGCCCCGGATGGGCGCCATGCGGCGACCGCAGCCCTGTTCGCTGGCCTGCGCCACCAGCTCGCCGCCGCCGAGCCCGGCTCCGAGCGCCAGCTGCCGCTGGCCGACGCGGTGATCGCAGCCGCCTTCGACGCTGAGAGCGCCGAGCTGCTCGCCAGCTGGCTGGCCGGCGAGCAGCTGCCCGAGGGCCTGGTGATCGACCAGGACCGCCGCTGGGCGATTCTGACGACGCTCGCACGCCTCGGCCGTACCGGCGCGGCCGAGATCGCCACCGAGGCCGAGCGCGACCAGACGATCTCCGGCGCCGAGCTTGCCGCCGGGGCGCGCGCGGCACTGGCGGATCCTGCCGCGAAGGCCGCCGCCTGGAGCCTCGCCACCGAGGACTCCGACGTGCCCAATGGCACGCACACGCACATCTGCCAGCAGTTCTGGAACTACGGGCAGGAGTCGCTGCTGACGCCGTACGTCGACCGCTACCTGCAGGTCTGTGACTTGATCTCAGCCAAGCAGGGGATCTGGGCGACACGCGGGCACGCGGTCAGCGAGACGGTGCTGACCTGGCTCTGGCCGATGCCGCTGGCCGATCGCGGCTTCATCCGGCGGATCGACGCCTGGCAGGCCGACGGGCATCTCTCCGATTCGGTTCGTCACACGCTCTCGGAGCGGCGCGAGGCGACGCTGCGAGCGCTGGCGGCGCAAGAGCTCGGGTCCGCGCCGAGGATATAGAGCGGCGCGCCGACTCACCACGACGCCGCGCAACGACCGTTCCCGCAGCCCGCTGAAACAGCCGTCAGCATTGGCGTTCGGGGCGACACGATGTCGCCCCGGATGGTGGCGGCGCCAATTCCTACCCACAAGGCATGGATCTAAAACATGGTGGTAGAGTCGGATTTGCGCGCGGGCGAATAAAGGCGCGCGACAGCCAGACAGTTCCAACTTGGGGTCGGTGACCGGCCCCAGAGAGGCTCGAGACTAGACGATGCGCACCACCACCAGCAGCAGCGACACCGGCAGCCACCGCTTGGAGACTGGCCGGTGAGCGAGCCGGCGATCCCACTGAGCATGGTGCACGCCGGCAGCACGGTGCGTGTGCAGTCGATCACGGGTAGGGACGAGACCCGCCGTCGGCTGAACGACATCGGATTCGTCGCTGACACCGAGGTGGTCGTCGTCTCGGAGCTCCGGGGGAACGTCATCGTCAGCGTGAAGGGAGTCAGAGTCGCGATCAGCCACGCCGTTGCCCATCACGTCCTGACGACCGAGCGCCGCATGGAGCACGGCCAGAGCCAGGAGGGCCACCGATGAGAACGCTGAAAGAGGTTCAGGCCGGCGATACGGTCACGGTCGTCAAGTTCATGGGCGCCGGCCCGCTGCGGCGGCGCTTGATGGACATGGGTCTCACCAGGGGCACCAGCGTCTATGTGCGGAAGGTCGCCCCGCTGGGCGACCCGATCGAGGTCAGGGTCCGCGGCTACGAGCTCTCACTGCGCAAGTCGGAGGCCGAGGGCATCGTCGTCGATGCCGTGCCCGCCGAGGCCGGCCAGCAGACCGGTGCCGGGGAGGGGAGCCGATGAAGATCGCGCTCGCCGGTAATCCGAACTGCGGCAAGACCACGATGTTCAACGGCCTCACCGGTTCAACTCAGTTCATCGGCAACTGGCCGGGAGTGACTGTCGAGCACAAGGAAGGCCGGCTGCTGAGCCATAGGGACGTGGTCGTCACCGACCTGCCCGGGATCTACTCGCTCTCGCCCTACAGCCTCGAAGAGGTCATCAGCCGGAACTACCTGCTCAACGAGGACCCCGGCGCGATCATCGATCTCGTTGACGCCACCAACCTCGAGCGCAACCTCTATCTGACGACCCAGGTCCTGGAGCTCGGCGTCCCGGTGGTGCTGGCGCTGAACATGATCGACGTCGTCCACCGCTCCGGCCAGCGAATCGACGGGGTGGAGCTGGGCGAGATGCTCGGCTGCGCGGTCGTCGAGACCTCAGCGCTCAAGGGGGCCGGGTGCAGCGAGGCAGCTGAGATGGCGTTGACGCTGGCGCAGCAGAGCCTCGCTCCGAGCTCACAGCAGATCTTCTCGGCGCCGGTGGAGGCCGCACTCGCCGCGATCGGCGAGGCGCTCGGCGCGACATTCGACCAGGCTCGCGCGCGCTGGTACGCCGTCAAGCTGTTCGAGCGCGACGAGCAGACACTCGACGTGCTGCAGCTCACCGAGCAGCAGCGCAGCCAGCTCGAGCAGATCGTCGCGCCCGTCGAACGGCAGCTCGGCGACGACAGCGAGACGATCATCACCAACGAGCGCTACGACTACATCGCACGCGTGGTCGACACCTGCGCCGAGCGGCCAGCCGTGGAGATGACCCTCTCGGATAAGATCGACCGTGTCGTAACCAACCGGATCCTCGCGATCCCGATCTTCGTGATCGTGATCTTCGGGATGTACTTCGCCTCGGTGACGTCGATCGGCGCGCTCTCGGTGACGAACTGGGTCAACGACAAGCTGTTCGGTACCTGGATCACGAACGGCGCGACCTCGGGACTGCACGCGGTGCACGCGGCCGGCTGGCTGGACAGCCTGATCGTCAACGGGATCATCAACGGTGTCGGCACGGTGCTTGGCTTCGTGCCGCAGATGCTCGTCCTGTTCTTCTGCCTCGCAATCCTCGAGGACTGCGGCTATATGGCGCGCGTGGCCTTCATCATGGACCGCATCTTCCGCAAGTTCGGGCTTTCCGGCAAGTCGTTCATCCCGATCATGGTCGGCACCGGCTGCGGCGTGCCGGCGATCATGGCGACACGCACGATCGAGAACGAGCGCGACCGGCGCATGACGATCATGCTCACCACCTTCATGCCCTGCACCGCGAAGACCGTGATCATCGCGATGATCACCACGACGTTCTTCCCGCACTCGTTCCTGATCGCGCCGGCGATGTACTTCCTCGGCATGGCCGTGATCGTCTGTTCCGCGATCGGCCTGAAGAAGACACGCTACTTCGGCGGCGAGACGGCGCCGTTCGTGATGGAGCTGCCGCCGTACCGCGTGCCGTCGCCGAAGGGAGTGATGATCCACACGTGGGAGCGGTCGCGGATGTTCATCATCAAGGCGGGGACCATCATCTTCGCGGTCGTCGTCGCCGTCTGGTTCTTCTCGAACTTCAACGTCTCGCTACAGCTCGTCACCATCCAGCACAGCATGCTTGCGGACTTCGGGCGGGCGGTCACGACGGTCTTCGCACCGCTCGGCTTCGCGACCTGGAAGGCGACGGTCGCGACGATCACGGCGCTGATGGCCAAGGAGAGCGGGATCGCCACGCTCGCCACGCTCAATGGTGTCGCAGACCCCGATCGGACGCGCGCCGTGATGCAGGGCATCGGCACGATGTTCGTGCCGATCAGCGCCTTCTCGTTCATGATCCTGAACCTGTTCGATCCGCCTTGCATCGTCGCGATGGCCACAACGGGGCGCGAGATGAACAGCCGCAAGTGGACGACGATCGCCATCGGCTACCAGGTGGTGCTTGGCTACAGCATGGCCTTCATCACCTATCAGCTCGGCAGCTTCCTCTTCTACGGCGCCGCATTCCGCACCGGACAGATGATCGCCATCGCCGTGCTCGCCTTGATGGCCTTCCTGGTGCTGCGACCGGCGTCAGCCCAGGAACCCTTGGTTGCCACCGGCGACACCGAGATGGGCGCCGCATGACGACGGCCCGCCTGAGAGGGACGCGATGAGTATCGCCACGGTCGTACTGACCATCGCCATCGGCTGGCTGCTCGTACGGGCGGTGGCCTACGTGCGGCGCCGGGGGATGTGCGCGATCTGCGAGGTTCGCGGCTGCCCGCTGGTGAACCTCAAGCCGCCCCGACGGCGCTCACTGATGGCTCGCCTCTTCAAGCCGGAGCGTCAACCCCCGTGCGGTGCGCCGCCCAGCCGCCGCCCGGCAATTCGACCAGCGGATGCGGTTGCGAGGACCGACCTCGATCTGACGGCGACAACCGACTTCGACATCCGTACGCTGCTCTCGACACAAGAAAGAAGCCAGCAATGATTTCAACGATTGTGATCGTGGTTCTGATCGGCGCCTTCCTGCTGGTGGGGGCCCGGCACTACCGGCGGGTCATGCGGGCCGGCTGCTGCGGTGATGACGCGGACCCGAGGGTGAAGAAGCTGCGCGTCACCGACCGCAATGTTCGCCATTACCCGTATCAGAAGGAGATCGACGTCGAGGGCATGACCTGCGGCAACTGCGTCGCCAAGGTGCAGAACGCCTTGAATACGCTCGACGGTGTCTACGCGAAGGTCGACCTCTCCCAGAAGCGTGCCACGGTGCGGATGCGGACCGAGCTGCCGGACCAGTTGCTGCGCAGCGCCGTGGCCGACTGTGGCTACGCCGTGAAGTCGATCCGCGTGAACGGGCAGACGGAGAGCCGGGCGGCCGTCGCCGCCTGACAAGCGCCTTACGAGTCACCGCCAGTCGAGGCGGCAGCGGCGGCTGCCGCCGACTCGGCCCGCCACGTCCACCAGAGAACCGGGATCGCCGTCACCGTAACGATCGTTGCGATCGTGAAGTAGGCATCGCGGATGCCGCCCGTCAACGCCAGCACCAGCTGCGCGTGGATCGCCGCGTTTGCCGGGTGGGCGATCGCCGAGCCGTAGGACCCGGCAGCGGCGGGGGACTGGTGTGAGACAACCGAGCCGACGAGGATCGTGCCGGCGATCGCGACACCGAGCGCGCTGCCGACTTCGCGGCTGCAGCTGTTGAGCGCCGAGCCGACGCCTGCGCGCGCCTTCGGCAGGCTGGCCAGCACCTCGCTCGACAACACCGGCGTGGAGAGGCCCATCCCCGACGCCATCACCACGAGCGCGACCAGGTAGAGAGGGTAAGGCGTACTGCGCTCAGCGGTGCCGAGCAACACGAGCCCGGCGACGATGCAGGCGAGGCCGAGGGCGATCGTCTCTAGGCGCCCGATGCGCGCGGCGAGCGCGTTCGCGCGAGGGGAGACCGTCTTCATCACGTAACCCTGCGGCAGGATCGCAATGCCGGTCAGCAGCGGCGAGAAGCCTTTCACGTACTGAAGGTATTGGGCGTTGATGAAGAACAGCGTGAACATACCCGTGAAGGCCACGGCAACGCCGGCGCTGCCGGCCCGCAGACCGCCCCGCCTGAAGATCCTCGGATCGAGCAGCGGCTCGCGAGCGTGCAGCTCGAAGACCACGGACGCGAAGGCTGCGCCGACCGCCAGGACGAAGGCGCCAATCGTCGGCGCGTCCAGCCAGCCGAGGCTGCGCCCTTCGGTCAGGCCGAAGAAGAGTGCGCCGAGCGCGACGATCAGCAGCGCCGAGCCACTGACGTCGATCGGCGCCGAGTGCGGCGCGACGGGCGCGGTCCGGCGCGCGATCAGCAAACCGAGCACGATCGCGCACGGCACGGGCACGATGTAGAGCCAGCGCCAGTCGGCGAACTGCAGGATGACGCCGGCCGCGACGTTGCCGGTCAGGCCGCCGATGCCAGTCGCGGCCGACCAGTTGCCGATCGCGCGGCCGCGCCCGGCCGGCGGTACCCCGGCGGTCGAGATCGCAAGCGTCGCCGGCATCACCAGCGCCGCGCCGGCGCCGCTGACGGCCCGCGCCGCCAGCATCACGGCGACGGTCGGCGCCAGCCCGGCAACAAGCAGGCCGACCGCGAACAGTGCCAGGCCCACCAGCAGCATCCGCTTGCGACCGTAGCGGTCGCCGATCGCCCCGGCCGGCAGAAGCAGCGCGGCGAATACCAATACGTAGGTCTCGACCATCCAGATGACGGCGGTGGAGCTTGGGTGCAGCGCCGAGGAGGCCAGCGAGGGGATCGCGAGGTTCGTACCGGAGACCAACGCCTGCACCAGGATCACCGCCGCGCTCATCAGGCGGGCGGGCGACCTTCGTGCAGACTCGACTCCTCGCTCGATCTCGGTGGCGCTGGTCGCCCCCATTCGCTGCCTCCCTTTCACTCGGCTTGGCAGAGGCAAGTCTCAAGAATGCCCCGACATACGTCAAATGCATGTTCGTCATGCAATCTATGCTGTGTTCGATATGTCGCTACCTAGCCGATCGGATGGTTCGATGCAACGGGGAGATGTCGATCTGAACTTGCTGAAGGGACTCGCCGCGCTCGTCGAGGAGGAGTCCGTGACCATGGCCGCCGCGCGGCTGCACCTCTCGCAGCCGGCGATGAGCCGGACCTTGGCGCGAATCCGTCAGACCGTCGGTGATCCGCTGCTGGTGCGCGCCGGGCAGAGGATGCTGCTCACTCCCTACGCCGAGCAGCTGCGGGCGCAGGCGGGCACGATGCTGCAATCAGTGACCGAGCTGCTGGCGCCGCCGCCAAGCGTCGACGAGCGCGAGCTCGACCGCACCTTCACGATCATCGCGAACGACGCGATGACGAACTCTTTCGGACTCGACCTCCTGCAAGCGGTGCGTGCGGCTGCGCCGAAGGTCTCGCTGACGTTCGTGACCGAGACCGCGACGCCATTTCAGGCATTGCGCCTGCCGCACGTCGACCTGGAGATCGGGGTCCTCGACGATCCGCCGGTCGAGGCGGTCACCGAGGATCTCACAACCGATGAGCACGTCGTGGTGTTCGACGCCGGCCGCCATCCGGAGCTGCGCGGCGTACCGGCGGCGGCGACGCTAGCCGCTGCCGACCACGTCGTCGTCACCCGTAAGGCCCGCGCCTTCGGGCCGATCGACGACGCGCTCGCCGAGCAGGGCCTGCGCCGCCGGGTCGCGGCAATCGTCCCGTCGTTCAGCACGGCGCTGCTGATGCTCCCCGGCAGCGACCTGGTGACGACGGCTCCGCGCAAGCAATATCAGCGAGCGATCGCGAACCTGGGCCTGGCTTGGGCGCCGATCGCGGTGCCACTGCCGCCGCTACGGATCCAGCAGTGCTGGCACCCGCGCTACGCGAACGATCCTGGGCACCGCTGGCTGCGCAAGCAGCTCCGGCGGGTCGTCGCGGAGTGAGGTGACGCCTTCAGTCCCGCTCGACCGACTGCGACTGCGCGCCCCGGAACATCGTCACCGCCGTGACGATGATCAGCGCGGCACAGATCGCGGCAACAGGGTAGGCGTGGTGCAGACCAGTCACGAACGCGTTGCCAAGCGCATCGCGTGCCGCCGGCGTGATGCCGTGGACCGTCGTCAGCCCGCCGCTGGCGACCGCATGCTTCCCGACCTCGGTCAGATGGCTCGCGGCACCGGACGGCAGCTGCAGGCTCTTGACCTGGCCCGGTAAAGCGCCGAGGAAGCCAGCGAACGTGAGCGAGCCGAGCAGCGCCACGCCAACTGAGCTGCCGACCTGGCGGAAGGTGCTCGTCACCGCGCCGGCGACGCCGGCGCGCTCGGGCGGCAGCCCGCTGACCGCCGCGTTCGTGATCGGCGTGTTCACGAGCCCGGCACCGCAGCCGACCAGCAGGTAGGCGATGATCAGCAACCAAATCGGCACGGTGCGGCCGGCGAGCGAAAGGACCAACGAACCCGCGAGCATCGCGCAGCCGGCTAGCGTCACCGGCAGGCGTGGCCCGCGATCGGCTGTCAGTCGTCCTGACAGCGGCGCGAGGAACACGGTGCCGATCGTCGCCGGCATCACGAGCAGCCCGGCGGTCAACGGTGAGAAGCCTCGGACCGTCTGCAGGAACAGAGTGTTGATGAATAAAAAGCCGGTGAAAATGATGAAGTAGAGCGTCGCGACTGCGGCAGCGGCGCTGAAGTGGGGGCTGCGGAAGAGGCGGGGCTCGAGCAGTGCCTCTTCTTTATGACTCTCGATGAGAAGGAACGCCACGAGCGACACAACCGTGACCGCGAACAGGGTCAGCACCGTCGTCGAGGTCCAGTTGCCGTTCGAGGCCTCGATGAAGCCGGAGGTCAGCGACACCAGCACGACGAAGACCAGCGTCTGCCCGACCAGATCGAGGCGCCGGCGGACCGTCTCCTTCGACTCGATTGCGTAGCGTGCGGCGAGGAGCACCGCGATCACCACGATCGGCGGATTGATCCAGAAGACGCTGCGCCAGCCCAGGTACTGCACGAGCAGACCGCCGAGCGGCGGTCCGAGCCCGGTGCTGAGGCCGGTCGTAGCGCTCCAAATGCCAATCGCCTGCGCCCGCTGCCGGCGGTCGGGGTAGGCCTGGGCGATCAGCGCCAGGCTGCTCGGGACCAGGAAGCAGCCACCGAGCGCCTGGATCACGCGCGCGGCGATCAGCAGGTTCACGGTGGGGGCGAGGCTGCACAGTAAGGAGCCGATGCCGAACACAACCAGACCGGACTGGAGCAGCCGCCGTCGCCCGAAGCGGTCGCCGAGAGCTCCGGCTGAGAGCAGCAAGCACCCACGCACGACGATGTAGCCGTCGATCACCCATTGCAGCGCCGAGGTGCCCGCGTGCAGATCCTTGCCGATGCTCGGCAGCGCGACGTTGGCAACCGTGTTGTCGAGCGTGCTGATGAACAACGCCAGACAGCAGACCACAAGGACCATCCGCGCCCGCCGGCGCTCGTTCGGACCGCGGGACGTGGCAATCGTGGCGGTCGTCATGCGGCGGTGGGCTGGGATTGTCGTCACGCTGGCTAGTTGCTCAGATTGCTCTGGTCATGAGGCCGTAGGCCTGCTCGCGACACCTGCCGGACTTGCGCAGGTTGCCTTAGTAGGCTAGCTGTAGAGCCGTTTCCGCGACAGCGAACCGAACGACCATCACGCCAGCCTGCCCGAGCTCATCCCGAAGTAGCCCGCTTGCGGGTGATGCAGCATCAGCGACACCGTCGACTGCTCGGGATCGAGCGAGAAGCCCTCGGTCAGGTGCAGACCGATTGACTCCGGATGCAGCAGTCGGAAGACCTTCACCTGCTCCGAGAGGTCCGGACAGGCCGGGTAGCCCCAGAAGTAGGCGTGCCCTTGATCCGCGGGGATGTCGAGCTCAGCCCAGGCCAGCGCCCGCAGCCAGCGGGTCAAAGCCAGCGCCGCATAGACCCCGAGGCCGCGCACGAAGAACTGCTCGGCGAGCTCACCCTGCGACTCGAGCTGGGCGGCCTGGTCACTGACGCCAGGGCCGACGGTCACCGCCTGAAGCTCCACAACGTCGACCTCACCCGCGCCGTTCGCCTGCAGCGGCCGGAAGAAGTCGGCGAGGCAAAGCCGGTCGTAGCCAGGCTGGCGCGGAAACGTGAGCCGTTCGAGCTCGCGTGGATGAGCGGGATCGAAATCCTCGGGATCCCAGATGACGAGCTGATCGCCGTCACCGTTGCACGGGAGGAAGCCCAGCAGAGCGCGCGGCTTCAGATAGGAGGCGTGACTCCACATCCGTTGCAATCGCGGCTCGAAGTCATCGCGTATCAGCCGCTCCCAGGCTTCGCCTTTGACACCGTGGCCGCCCCAGCTCATCTTGAACAGCCCATGCCTGGAGATCCGGGGGAGGAGCTCGTCGAGATTGACGTCGACTTCGTGCACGCCCCAGTAAGCCGGGATCGGAACCGGCACGTCGGTCCGGGCGGCGCTGCGCGTCCCGGACCGCTGCGGTCCGGGCGCCGGCTTTGCCGGCGCCTTGGCGATCGGCGGCGCATCGCGCACCGCGCGGGCGTCCGCGGCCGTCTCGCTGACCAGCTCACGCCGCGCTTCAGCGGACGCGAGCCGCTGCAGCACCGTCATCGCCTCGAAGCCGTTCCGGCAGAAGAAGACACCCGGCGCGTAGACAACGTCGGTGGCGGCATCCGAGACCAGCATCAGCCGCAGCGCGAACCGCCGCGTCACCAGCGGCCCGCCGATCAGCACCGGCAGCTCGAGCCCGCGAGTATGGAGCTCCGCGACAACCGCCTGCATCTGGCTCGAGGTCGAGGTCAGCAGCGCGCTCAGCGCAATCGCGCTTGCCTCGTGCTCGACCGCGGCTTGGGCGATCACCGGCGCCGGCACTTTCCTGCCAAGGTCGATCACCACGTAGCCGTTCGCACGCAGGATCGCGGCCATCAGCGACTTGCCGATGTCGTGGACGTCGCCCGAGACCGAGGCCATGACGATCGTGCCCATCATTTGGCCGGCGAGCGCGCCCTCGTGGCGGTTGAGCTGCGTGATCGCATGCTGGACCACCTCGGCCGCGGCCAGCACCTGCGGCATGATCAGCTCCCCGGCGACGAACTTGCCGTCGACCGTCGCCATCGCCGGCAGCAGCACATCGTGCAGTGTCCGAGCCGCCCCGAGCGCTGCCGCCGTGTGATCAACGGCGGCATCGAGAGCTTCGCGCCGGCCAGACAGGACCAGATCACGCAGTCTTGTCGCCGGCCCGGCCCCGGATTTGCAGTCGTCACTCAAGCTTGCACGTATTTCATCTTGGTACTTACGATACGCGCGATCGGGCGCCGCCCCGTCAGCCGGGGCCAGCAGCGTCAGCGACGTCCGGCTATTCGGATCTGCCGGAGGGGGAGTCAGCTTCCCCGCCGGCCGCTCAATCGTCGAGCGCAGCGTCCAGATCGGCGATCAGATCGCCCGGGTCTTCGAGCCCAACCGACAAGCGCAGATGACCGTAGCGGCGGAACTGTTCGGGATAGGCGGCGACCCGGGGACCTTCGGTGCCGACATGCACGATCAACGACTCGTCGTGGCCCAGCGACACTGCGGAGGTGATCACCCGCAGCCGCGAGACAAAGCGATTCTGCGCGTCGGAGTCGCCGTTCACGGCGAAGGCCAGCATCGCCCCGTAGCCGTGAAACTGACGGGTGGCAAGCTCATGCTGCGGATGGCTGGCAAGCCCGGGGTAGACAACGTAAGCGACGCGAGGATCCCGGTCGAGGAACTCCGCGATCTGCTGTGCGCTGTCGAGATGGCGCGCCAGTCGCAACGGCAGGGTCACCGAGCCACGGACGATCAGCCACGCATTGAACGGCGAGATGACGCCGCCGACGTCGACCATCGCGTCAGCCCTGATCCGGTCGATCAGCTCGCGCGCGCCGGTCACCGCGCCGCCCATCGCGTCGCCGTGGCCGTTGATGTACTTGGTCAGCGATTGCACGACCAGGTCGGCACCGTCGGCCAGCGGCCGGTAGAGCGGCGGCGGGGTGAAGGTCGAATCCACGCTCAGCAGCGCCCCGGCGTCGTGGGCGATCTGCGCGACGGCGCCGATGTCAGTCACCTTCGTGGTCGGGTTCCCGATCGTCTCGACGTGCACCAACCGCGTGTTCGGCCTGATCGCCGCAGCCACCGCAGCATTGTCGGCAGCGTCGACGAAGGTAGCCTCGACTCCGTACTTCGCGGGCAGGATCTCGGCGAACAGCCGCCACGTCGCCTCGTAGGTCACGTCCGCGACAACGATGTGCTCGCCGGTCCGCAGGAACGTGAAGAACACCGCGTGCAGTGCCGCAACCCCCGACGCCAGCGCAACCGCGTCCTCGCCGCCCTCGATCGCCGCCAGCTTGGCCTGCAGGGCGAGCTGGTTCGCGCCTGAGTTACGGGTGTACAGCGGGACGTCGGTGCCCGACCAGTCGACCCGCGACGGATCCTCCGGCAGCGCGTAGGAGTTCGCCATCACAATCGGCGTGCGGATCGCTCCGGAGCCGGCATCGACGTGATTACCGGCGTGAACCGCCTGCGTCAGGAACGCAAGCGTCTCGGGATTCCGCTTGTCGGGACGCAAGGTCACAGCCGCCATTGTAGGGAATCACGATCTGCATTGCAGCGATTATGCGGACCGGGTGCGGCGCCGGCCCGCTGGCCGGCGCCATCGTCAAGCGACCCGGCGCCCCGACGACACGGTCACGACCCCGGTCGACGGTGCTGGCGTTCAGCGGTCAGCTTGAGGCGCTCGAGCCGCGTCGCCCAGGCGGCGTCAGCGGCGGCAAGCCACTCGATCGCCGGTGCCAGGCCTTGCGGGGCCGCCTTGTAGACGACTTCGCGATGCCCCGGATCCGGCGTGCGCTGCACGAGGCCGGCTTGCTCGAGCGCGGCGAGGTGCTTGGCGACCGCCTGGCGACTGATCGGCAGTGCGGCCGTCAGCGCTGGGACGGTGGTTGCGCCATCGCGCAGCAGCGACTGCAGCATCCGGCGACGAGCCGGGTCCGATAGGGCGCCAAACAGGATCCCGACCTGCGGGTCGGGATCCGCTACGCGAGCGCGAGCGTCCATCTGCGACTCAGGCACGACTGATGCAAGTCCGCGGCGGCGCCGGCGAGCATCGCGAGCGGCACGCTCGGCGCCGACTCGATCACGATGACTCGCGTCCGGTCGTCTTCGGGCACGGCGATGATCTCCACCCGATGCTCGCGCTCGTCCGACACCTGCCAGCGCCAGATGAGCCGACTCGGCGGCTCGGACTCGATGACCTCGATCGTCCGCTCGGGATCGGGCTCGAGCCATTGCCGGCGTCCCGCCTCGCTCTCGAGCAGCTCCCAGACCTCCGCCGGTGTGGCCTCGATCGTGATCTCGCGCCAGACACAGGGGTCCGCACCCTCCGGCGTCGTGTCGCTCTCCTGCACTTGGTCTTCCTGCATCGCGTCGCCTCCGCCGCGTCGTTTCCGGTCGGTCGCCTCGCGCCGCCCGCACCAGTCACCCCGCAGCGCCTCACGCCTGGCGCCAACTGCGCCACAGGTTGACAATCAGTTGGTTGCTATCGTCCAGACGACAACCAACTGATTGTCGAAAGGATAGTGCGATGTCACTGGTACCGATGGTTGTCGAGCAGACTCCTGGCGGCGAGCGCTCGTTCGACATCTACTCGCGCCTGCTGGACGAGCGAATCGTCTTCATCGGCACGGAGATCGATGATGCGGTGGCGAACCTCGCGGTCGCGCAGCTTTTGCATCTGGAGTCGCGGGACCCCGGAAAGGACATCTCGCTCTACATCAATTCACCCGGGGGAGTCGTCTACGCCGGGCTTGCGATCTACGACACGATGCAGTTCATCCAGCCGGACGTGCAGACGATCTGCTTCGGGATCGCGATGAGCGCGGCGTCGCTGCTGCTCGCCGGCGGGGCGCCCGGCAAGCGGATGTCACTCCCAAACGCGCGAATCCTGCTGCACCAGCCCTCCGGCGGCTTCCAGGGGCAGTCCACCGATGTCGCGATCCATGCGCGGGAGATCCTGGAGCTGCGCGATCACGTCGAGGCGATCTACGAGCACCACACCGGCAAGCCACGCGCACAGCTGCACGACGATATGGAGCGTGACCGCTTCTTCACCGCCGAGCAGGCGCGTCAGTACGGACTGATCGATCGGGTGATCGAGCAGCATGAGCTCCATCAGACAAACGCCGGCTTTCACGGCTGAGACGTAGGATGAGAGGTGGATGAGCGTTGATCAGCAACCGGTGAGCAGGGATGCTGCCCGTATCCTCACGATCCATCTGGTTCGCCATGGCCAGACCGACTGGAACAAACTGGCGCGTATGCAGGGACGCAGCGACGTCCCGCTCAACGCCACCGGCTTGCGGCAGGCCGACGCCGCCGCCGTGGCGCTCAGCGGGCGGCCGATCGGGGCCGTGATCGCCAGCGACCTCGTTCGTGCCCGCCAGACCGCCGAGCCGATCGCCGCCGTGGCTGGGGTGGAGCTGGTGCTCGAGCCGGCGCTGCGCGAGCGCAGTTTCGGCAGCGCCGAGGGCCAGCTCGAAACCGAGATCAACCAGCAGCTTGAGGGGCGGTTCCGCGAGCGCTGGGCCGACCCCGACTTCACCTTTGCCGGCGGCGAGTCGCGCCGCCAGCTCTACCAGCGGGTCGGCGCTTTCCTGCGCGACTTGCTGACCTTTCCGCCGCAAGGGGAGATCGTCCTTGTCGCCCACGGCGGCACGCTCCAGGTCGCCCGCGGGTTCCTGGAGCAGATCCCCGTGGAGCAGCTGCCCGAATGGCATTTCGAGAACGCCGGGATCACCACGCTCACGGTGCCACAACGATCCGCGCCGCCGCAGCCGGCATGAGGCGCTGGGCGGCGGCGGTAATGGTGGCCGCGGCCCTGGCGACGACACTGGCCGGCTGCGGCGCCAGCGTCAGCGCCGGCACAGCGGGCACGGCATCGGCAAGCACGGCAGCGGTGGTGGCAACAGTCGCCACGGCAGCCCCTGCGCCCAGGACCGTAGTGGCTACGACTCCAGCCGCCACGACTCCAGCCGCCACGACGGCGGCGGCGATGGGGAGGACAGCGCCAGTCACGGCCCGGCCAGCGGCGCTACCGCTGGCCGGCAAGGTGGTGGGGATCGACCCGGGCCACAACGGCGCCAACGGCCGGGATCCGACCCGGCTGAACCGCAAGGTCTGGAACGGCCGTGAGTGGGAGGGCTGCGACACCACCGGGACGCAGACCGACAGCGGCTACACCGAAGCCCGCTACAACTGGAACGTCGCCCGCTACCTGCAGGCGGACCTCCGGCGCCTCGGGGCGAAGGTCGTGCCGACGCGGCACTCCAACGATGGCTTCGGACCGTGTGTGAACACCCGAGCCCGGATCATCGATCGGGCACACGCGAACGTGGCAGTCGACATCCACGCCGACGGCGGTCCCGCGACGGGTCGCGGCTTCGCAATCCTCGAGCCGGTCGCCGACGGCGTCAACCGTCGGGTGATCGCAGGCTCCGACCGCTTCGCCCGGATCCTGCGTTCAAGGTTCCTGCCCGTGACGAAGATGCCCGAGAGCACCTATGACGGCAGCCACGGCCTGCAGCCGCGCGACGACCTGGCCGGGCTGAACCTGACGACGGTGCCGAAGGTGTTGATCGAGTGTGGGAACATGCGCAACGCCACCGACGCGCGGCGCCTAATCTCGGTGGGCTTCCAGCGGCAGGCCGCCGAAGCGATGACCCAAGCGATCGAGCGCTACCTGGCCGGGCGCGACTGATCCGCTTTGGCCAGTGCTTGTGGTGCCGCATCCCAGCCCGTTCACCGGGCCGGTAGCGCGGCAGCTTCACCTGCGGCCGCACCCAAGACCATGTCGGACTGCCCCTGGAGTCTCGTACGACACTGCAGTATGATCCCACTATGACGTTCGCGCTCAAACAGGTCCGCGGCAACGAGGTGCGTGTCCCCGACCCGATGCTCGGCGAAGCCACCGTCATCTCGCGCTACGGAAAGGAGCGAGCGATCTTGATTCATCCCACTGACTTCGACCGGCTCACCAAGCTTGACGAGTTGCTCGACGCTGCCGCGGCGCTCGACCCTGTGACGCTCAGCGACGAGGCGATCCGCGCACACCGCGAGGAAGGCACGCCAGGCGAGCCAGTCACCGATCCGGCCGTCCTCGCCGAGCTATTCGGCTAGTGCTGCAGCCGCCGATCGGCCACTGTTACTGGGCGGTCGCCCCGTTCGCGCCCGCACCACCATTTCGTCTCTACCAGCAGGGCGGCCCGCCGCTGGCGGTCCAGTCGGTCGAGTCGTTCACCGATGCGGCCCTTCGAGGCATGAGCGAATTCGTGATGCTCACGCCTGTCAAGGCGCGACCGGTGCTGGTCATCACCGCGGTGCTGCCCGGATATGATGAGCTGCTCGCGTTGCGGCTGCGGCGCCTGGAGAAGTTGTCGTCGGAGTCCGCTCGCGAAGCTGTCCGCGCCGGGCAGGATGACACGCTGTTCTACTTGCCACCGGAGGCCTTTCCCGGCCTGCCGGTCGAGAACGCCGCGATCGTTACCTCATTGCTGCGACTCCCTGTTAGCGCGCTTGATCGACGTGCGTCGTTGGGCGCTTTGGACACCAACGAGCTGCGCGTGTTACATGAGCGAGTTGTCCGCGCACACCAGCTACGGCTAGACGTGATGATCGTTGAGAAAGCCCGACGGCTCCTCGACGCGGCTGCCAACCGGCAGCCGCAGCGCCGGCCAAGCAGATAGCCGGACTGCCAAAGCGATGGCGCCAGCGATCGAGCGGGTCGATGGGCTGCTCGCCGGGGATGTATCGCACGACGCCGCTGTTCGGCCAGCGCGGAGCGGCTATACACGCCAAGTACATATGCAGTGTATAGCGGCGCCCATGTCAGTCACCAAGACATTCCTCGGCCTGCTTGAGAACCGTGCCTCCTACGTGGTCCACGGACCGCTGCAGATCGACGTTGGCGCGATCGCGGCGCTCGCGGGCGCCGCGATCGCGCTGGTCACGCTCGTCTCGCTGCCGCTCCTGGCCCGTCAGATGCGCCCGTCGGCGCTGCACACCGAGTAGCTCTGCTGCTCCCAGCCTGCTACCGATCCGATACCATATTGGTATGAGCAAGCAGATCGCCGTACGGTTGCCCGACGACCTCGTCGAGTTCGTCGACGAAGCGGTGGAGTCAGGGCGGCAGTCGAGCCGCGCGGCGATCGTCAGTGTCGCGCTCCAGCGCGAGCGACGTCGAGCCATCGCCGAGCGGGACGCGCAGATCCTCGCGGCAAGCGGTCCGGACCCCGACCTGGTTGGCCTGGCTGAGTTTGCCGCTGGCGTCCACATCAAGGACTGATGCGACCGATCCATCTCGCGCGCCTGGACAAGACACGTCCCGTGCTTGTCCTCACGCGTGAGCTCGTCCGCCCTTACCTGAACACGGTCACGGTGGCACCGATCACCAGCACGGTCCGTGGCCTCTCAACCGAGGTACCGTGCGGACCGCGCAACAGCCTCGAGCATGCAAGCGCGATCGCCTGTGATCACATCACGACGATCCCCACCGCGAGCCTCGGCCGCCAGATCGGTCAGCTCTTCGACGACCAGGAGCGCGAACTGGCCGCTGCGATCCAGGCCGCGTTCGACCTCGAGTAGCGGCACCGTCTGTCGCAAGCCGAAGGATCTTCGCCTCTGTCGACGAGCATGTGCCCACGAGGCTTCGGCGCTGAGGAACGAGCGCAGAGTTGCCCCAACTAAGGGGCTGGTGCCGTCGTTAACAGCCAGCCTGTTTACTTCGCGTCCTCGTCGCCTGGGCTCTGGCGCTGACGCTTACGCTGCGCTTGCTCATGCTTGGCCGTGAGTCGGCGCTCGCGCGAGGCCCGGGTCGGGCGAGTCGGAACCCGTCGCGTCGGGATCTGCAGCGCCTCGCTCAGCCGCCGCTGTAGGCGTTCCAGCGCTAGCTCGCGATTCTGGCTCTGGCTGCGCTCATCCTGCGCGATTGCTGCCACTCGCCGGCCGAGCCGGGAGCTGACGAGCTGCTTCTGATCCGCACTCAGCGCCACCGAAGCCTCCACGTCGAAGCTGGCCTCGATCCTCGACGCCGTGACGTTCGTATGTTGCCCGCCGGGACCTGACGAGCGTGACGCGCGGATCGTTATCTCGGATAGCGGGATCCGCGTGTCAACTGCTACGGGCATCGGATCTTCCATGCGAACAATCTTGTCATCTCACATCCTCGAACCCGGCGCATCCCAATCTGCTTCCCTACCACGAGCCTCGGCCGCCAGGTCGGCCGACTTTTCGCGGATCAGGAACGCGAGCTGACCGCTGCGATCCAGGCGGCGTTCGACCTCGAGTAGCGCGTCGGCCCCGGGGCCGCTGCCCCGAGGCCGACTGTGGTCCGGAACTTGCCGGACGTCCCTGTCCGACTGCTACTTGATTTTGACCTTGACCTTGATCTTGGTCCCGTTCGCCGTGCCGGCCACGTAGTTGGAGCTACCCGCGAACGAGATTTTGACCTTCCAAGTGCCCTTGGCCAGCTTCGGCAGCGTGAACGTCTTGGAGCCGCGGGAGAGCTTGCCACTCAGGGTCTTGGTGGTCTTGCCCTTGGTGAGCTTGATCTTCACCGTGCCCGTGGCGGTTGCGTCGCCGTTCGGCTTCGTAACTGTCACCTTGTACTTGCCGCGCGCCTTCTTCGTCTGCGCTTTGCTGACCTTGCCAGCGACCTTCTTCACGCGTGCCTTCGCGACCCGCAGCGTGCCGCTGTCCGAAAACGCAGGCACCTGTGTATCACCCGCATAGGACACGGTGAAGTGATAGGTACCCGGCGCGAGCTTCGGAAGGGTGAACGAGACGCTGCCGTTCACGACCGCTGCCGACTGCGACGCAACCGTCTTACCGCCGTTCTGGACCAGCAGCGAGACGTTGCCGCTCGGGCTGTAGCCGTTGGCGTCGGTAACCGCGACCGTGATCTTCGGCGTCGTGCCGTAGGTCACGGGGTTCGCGGTGACGGTCTGCTTCGAGGCGACCGGCGTCGAGGAGATCGGCGTCGAGGGAACCGGTGGCAGACCGGCGAAGAACACGTCCAGGGCGTGGTCCGCGGCGAGACCGCCGAGGACGCTGGCCGGGGTGGTCGCGTTGCCCCACGCAGTGATGACGTTGGTCTTACGCGACTGCGCGACACCCCAGGCGCCAACGACCGTCGTCAGGTTGCCGACCAGGGTCGGATCCGGCGTCGTCGCGTTCTCGGCCGCGATCAGCGCCGTCTTCGCAGCGGCGTAGTTGGCCGGTGCGGAACTGCCAAGCGCTGACAGCGCGCCGGACAGATCCGCCGGGCTGATCGATGTCGAGCCGGTGGCCGTGACGCTCACCGCCGTCACCGCCGGCGCGGTGCCGGTCAACGCGACAGTTGCCGTGTCGGCGCTGTCCAGATACTGGGCGTCGTCGGTGTCGATCGCCGTGTTCGGGTCAATGGACGCCGGGTTGGTGGCGTACGTGACATTCGCTAGCTCGGAGTTGATCGTCGGCCAAATCGGTGCGTCCGCCGGCAGCTTCGAACTCGAGAGCCCAAGCTCGTTCGGCTGTGGGTTGGTGAACCACCACTGCGACATGTACTCGGTGTAGGTGCCGTCGCCGTTGTCGATGATCCATTGGCGCGTGACGCCGTTGCCGCCGTTGTTCTCGTAGCCGATGAGAAAGGGGACTTGGAGCTTCTGCGCCGTGGTCAGCGTGCCGGAGTTATCGCCCCCCGGGTAGTAGGTCACGACGGGACCGTACTGCGTCTCCATGTTCTTGAGGTACGTGTTCACCAAGTCGCCGTAGAGGAAGCTCGGGTTGGCGTTTGTGGAGCTGGAGGACGCAGCGGTATTACGTGTCTGCAGCGGGTTGGACGCGCTGGTTGTGCTGCCACCGACCGAGCCACCGTCGAGCACGGTGTCGAAGTTGAAGACGGTGACGTTGTTCTGCTGCGCGTAGTCGTTGACGAACGGCAGTACCGGCCGCGTGTTCGGGCACCAGGTGCCACCGAACAGGATGACCGCGTCCGCGCTCGCCGTGTCGCCGCTCTTCAGCAGGTCGACAATCTCCGGATACGTGACCTGGTCGATCTTCCAGCCGCCGTTGTCCGAGGCGCTGAGCAGCGGGACGTTGCTGCCAAGGGCAGGCGAGGTGGACACGCTGAGCTGACGGGCGTTGGCCTCCGACTCCCACCAATCGAACTGGGAGAAGCCAGTGAGGTCGGATGCGCCGCCGGCGTTCGTCACGGCGGTCGTCACATCGGCCTGTGTATTGGCCGAGCTCGACTCGCCGTCCAGATCAATCCAGTTCAGGATGTTCTGGTTCTCGGGGTCGCTGGAGGCGTCGGTGACGGTGCCGCCCTTGTCGTAGATGAAGAAGTAGCTGTCGGTGGCAGTCGTCGGGATCGTCGTCGGGTAGCCGGTGTCGCTCGAATAGTCGTAGAGCGCACCGCCGCTGGTGTCAGCCGCGCCGTTGGCGATCTTGGTGCTGTAGCCGGGGATGTAGCCGTAGTCGTTGTCCGTGTACCCGGTCTGGTCGCCCGTACTGGAGGCAGTGACCTTCGCCGACTCCGTGTTGACGCCGGTCTGCGTCACGGCGACACCGTCGCCGAGGTATTCACTGGCAAGCAGCAGCCAGGCGTTGCCGTAAGTTGTCTGCGACGCCGCGGACAGCACCGTGATGTCCGCGGAGTTGCGGATGTCGAGGTTGGGCTCCGTCGTGCTGCCAACCTTGGCATTGCCCGAGAGGTTCGGATCGAACCAGTAGACCTCCTTCACGCCGGCCGCCTTGGCGGCGGCCTCGACGTCCCGGGCACGCGCCGCGAAGTTCGAGTCCGTGGCGGGGTCGCCGATCAAGATTGCAGACTTACCGGATTGCTGGAGCACCCACTGGAACTCGTCGTAGGTGACAGGAGCGATCACCGGATTCGTGTCGGTTATCGGCAGTCCCAACGCGTCCTGCAAGTAGTTCGCGGTGGTGTAGCTAGTGGTCGTTGCGGTGCGCAACACCGCCGCACTTGCGCTCGCCGGCGTCAGCGCGGCGCTGGCGAGCGGCACGGCCGTGACGGCCGCTGCAACCGCGGCGGCCAGCCGGGCTCGATGGCGCAAGCCGACCACTTTTGTCCTGAGGTTCACTATCTTCCCTTCTTGTCGGATCTGTCTTCGCGCCCGCTTCCGCGGGGGTCGTGGTTCGGGGGCGCTCGGACAGCGATGATGCGTTCCCTCTGGCCGCAGGTCTCGACCTGCCGGTCAGAGGGTCCGCCTCTGGCACAGATGCTTCCGCGGCGGTTTCTCGCGATTTCGCGCTGTGGCGCGGAACCTAGGTCGCGACGCGGGAGCTACATCGGTCTCCAGGCTGCACTCGGCCGGCCGTCACGAGTGCGCCTCCTTCACGGTGCGGCGAACAAGCGCCCCACCCCGACCGAACAGCAGACGTCGAGCCGAGTCACCGAAGACCAGGCCGATGCCGCCCAAGGCAAGAGCAAGGAGAATCGCGATGCCGGCGATCCGCGTCCCGGCGGCGCCGTGGCCGCTCGCAGTCGCCGCCGTGTGCGCGCTGGCCGGGGCGACCTTCACGGCTGTGCCGCCGCCACCAGATGAGCCACTACCAGTGTTCGCCGGAGCCGCGACGACCTGCTGCTTGGCGTGCTTCTTGGCTGGCGGAGTCTTCTTCTTGCTGACCTTGGCCTTCTTCTTGTGACTGGCCGCGACCTTTTTCTTCGTGGTCTTGGCCTGCTTCTCCGTGCTGGTGGCACTGGCCGTGCTGGTCGTCGACGCTGTGGTCGTCGTGGTCGGCTTCTTCACGACCGCGCTCTTCAACGTGGACGTCTTCTTGGCCGTGCTCTTCTTAGCTGTGCTCTTGGCGGTCGTCGTCTTCTTCGCGGAGGCGGTCTTACTGCTCGACGAGCCGTTGCTCGCAGAACCTGAGCTGGTGGAGGATGAAGACGGAGATGAGGACGAAGACGAAGGTGAGGAGCTCGACGAGCCGCTACTCTGCTGCGCGAGCCACGTCTTGTATGAGCTGATCCGCGACCACTCGGTCCACGGCGCCTTCGCCAGAAGCGTGCCCGAGTCGTTGTAGTAGAGGATCTCGTTGTCGGCAAAGTCGTAGACGACGTCGGGGATCGGCGTGCAGGCATCGTCGTCGTACCCCGGCAGCGTGTCTTCGCCGTCGTGGTAGGTCTGGCCGTCGATCGTCACCGTGATCGGATACGGGTGCTGCGCGGGGTTGGTGATGTCGGTCGCGTGCGCGGCTGGCACGATCAGCGCCGCTAGGAGCACGAGCCCAGAGGCCATCCTCAGCACACGCCTCAGCATCTGCCCGCTCCGATCCCCACCGTTACGCCGTTCTGCCCTGGTTCCAAGGCTCATCGTGCACCTGCCGCGAATCGTGTTCCACCATCGATGTCTGCGCCCGCCCGCGAAGCCAGCGCGTCGAGGCGTCGCGCCGGGGGCGGGAGCTCCGACCCCGGCAAGGGCGTGGCCGTGACCGTGAGCGTGACCTTCGCACCCCAGCCGGGAGGCGCCAGCTCCACTTGGGCCGCGTCCGCGGCCGTCGCGACCACCGGCCGATGGCTCGCCTGTTCCGCACTGGCCACAGCCACGCTGAAGGCGGGCACGGGGGTGGGGCTCATGGCCGCTGCGACGGGTGCCATCATCGCTGCCGGGGTCACGGTCGCCGTTGCCATGGCCGGTACCGGAATTGGCTGCGGCTGCTGAGCCGGGACCGGAGTGGCCACCGGCGCCGCGCCAGCGGGCGCGGCACTCTCAGGCGCCTCGTCCTCCTCGACGAACGTGGCGCGACCGGCAAAGATCTCGTCGTCGAGCGAGCCTGTCTCGCGTGCGACCAAGGTCGCGCTGACGGCCGCCGCCGTGACATTGGTCGCGGTGCGGGCCATGTCCGCAAGCATGCTGATCGGGATCGTCACGGCGACGAACTCGAGCGGTAGCTTCGCCGCGGTCAGCACCGTCGCGGCGGCGACGGTCGCCGCACCCGGCACGCCCGCGGTACCGATCGAGACGACGACGCTGAGGAGCGCGAGCACGACGTAATTCGTAGCCGTGTAGTGGACCCCGAACGCGTTGATGCCCCACAGTGCGATCAGCATCGGCCAGATGCCGGCGCAGCCGGGCATTCCGAAGGTGGATCCGAGCGGCGTCGTGAAGTGCGCGATCTCGGAGCTGACGCCGACCTCGTGGGTGAGCCGCGTCGCCGTCACCGGGATCGTGCCGATACTGCTCTGAGTGGTGAACGCGGTCAGCTGGGCGGGCAGGATCTTCCGGAAGAACGGCACTACGGGGACCTGGCCGAAGACCTTCAGCAACACGCCGTTGATCGGGTACGCGTGCAGCGCGCAGGCGGCCCAAACCAACGCCAGCAGCCCGATCAGCGAGACGAACTCCTTCCCGAGATCGGTGCTGCTGCCGACCATGTACGCGGTCAGGGGAACGATCGCGTACGGCGTCAGCCGGATCACGTAGCTGACGACCTTAAAGATCACAAGCCTCAGCGCCTCGATGCCACTGCGGAACGGCCGCACCTTCTCCGGTGACTTCTCGACCAGCGTCAGGTAGGCGACCGACAGCACGACCGCGACCAAGATGATCGGGATGATGTCGTTGTCGCTGAGGTTCTGGACCAGGTTCGTCGGAAAGAAGCCGACAAACACCTGGCTAAAGGATTGGACCTGGCCCTGGACGGCATCGGTCGAAACGCCGCCGAGCTTATCGTGCAGGCCGAGCCCTGGCGCGAATGCGAGGCCGATGCCCAGCGCGAGTACGACCGCAAGGGCGTTGCTCGCAAGCAGCCAGAGGACCGAGCGCACGCCGATGCTACGCAGCTTGTCGAGCCCGCCCAACGACGTGATCGCCGAGATGATCGCCACCAGGATCAGTGGCGCAACGGTCGCGAGCAGGATGTTGATGTAGATCTGGCCCAGCGGATTCAGCGTCTGGACATGGCTGCGCGCGATTAGTCCGATCGGTATCCCGATCGCCAGCGCGGTGAGCTGGAGCAGGGTGGACTGCAGGTGGCGCTTGCGCAAATACCAGATGCCCACCCAGACCAGCACCACCGCGACGAGGGTCGCGAATGACGGCCAGCTGAAGTTCATTACGGGGGCACTCCTTACTTCCTACGGGGGTCGTGGACCCGCATCTTACACGAAAGTAAAGAAAGCTTGTTGATTTTAATGTGTTTTCGAAGAATGCCCCGTTTTTCTGACACTCCCCTGACCACCCGAACGACGACGGAAGGGACCGACAAGGCCCGTGTCACCTGGATACGACGCCTATGCACTCGGAGCTGACCGAGCGCAGCCAGCTAGGACGTCGAATCCTGATTCAATCGTCAGGATTCGACGATGACGGGCGGTGCTCGCCATAGACCAGGTCGCGGTATTCGGCGTGACGCGCGATCCAGCCCTTGATGAACGGGCAGAGCGGCAGCACCTCGCGGCAACCGTCAGCGCGCACGTCGTCGAGCGCGAAGCGGGCGATGGCGCTGGCGACGCCCTTACCCTCGAACTTGGTCTCAACCTCGGTGTGGGTGAAGATGATCAGGTGATCGGTCAGCTGGTACTCGGCAAAGCCGGCCAGAGCCCCGTCGACGTGCGCCTCATAGCGGCTGGATTCGACGACGTTCGCAATCGTAGGATCGCTCATTGCAGCTCCTTGCTCCTGGCAAGACTGTTCGGCGCGACGTAGCCTCAGGATAGGGGTGAGGGAGAGGCCACGGTTGAAGGAGTGGCGATGCGCGCGTAGCTTCGCCGGAAGCAGCGGTCGCGTTCACGCCGGTGAGTCTCGCGGGTCAGGCCGGGACGTAGGCGCAGCCGGGGTCTTCGCCGAGCGGGTCGCCGGAGGCCGCATAGGCACGCGAGCGCGAACCGCCGCACACCTCACGGAACTCGCAGCGGCCGCAACGGCCGCTGAAGTGCGCTGCGCGAATCGCGGTGAGCAAGGGATGATCTCGGTAGATCGCGACCGGATCCTCGTCGCGCACGTTGGCAAGCGCAAAGGGCAGGAACCCTGCGGGGTAGGCGGTGCCGTCGTGGGCGATGAAGAAGATGCCGCTGCCGTCGCGGGTGCCGGAGCTGGCCAGGTGCGGCTTTGACGGCGCCGGGCCCATCAGTGCTGCCAGCTCGCGGGAGAGATGGCGGTAGAGCGGCCCGAGCGAGAACGCCGTCGCGGGGTCCGTGTCCGCCTCAAGCTCTTGACGCCACGCCGCCACGCGCCGGCACCACGGCCCTTCGACGGTCCGCACGGCGAACTTGTAGCTCGAGGCCTCGTAGAGGAAGTGGGCGACGTCCTCGTTCTCCCGCGCTGAAAGTTCCTCCTGCGCGCGGCCGCGGCCGACCTTCACGAGGAAGAAGACCTCCCAGGCGATCGCGCCGACCTCGCCGACGATCGCGGCGATCGCCGCCAGCTGCTCGGCGTTCGAGCGCATCACCGCGGTGTTGACCTGCAACTTGAAGCCGAGTCCGGAGATGCGCCGCATCGCGTCAAGCGTCTGCTGGAAGTGCCCGGCAACGCCGCGCACGCCCTCGTGGGTGGCGGCGTCGGCGCCGTCGAGGCTGATCGAGATGCTGCTGATGCCAAGCTCGCGGAGCCGCTGCAAACCCGCATCGTCGAGTCGCGGCGTAACGCTCGGGGCGACCGCGACCGGGAGCTTTGCCCGCTGCGCGCGAGCGACCAGCTCGGGAAGATCGCGCCGCATCATCACGTCGCCGCCGGTGAGGATCAGCACCGGCCGCCGCGGGCGGAAGCCAGCTAAGCGATCGATCAGCGCGGCACCTTCATCCGTCGAAAGCTCACCCGGAAACGGCTCCGTCCGCGCCTCCGCGCGACAGTGCCGGCAGGCCAGCTCGCACGCGCGGGTGGTCTCCCAGAAGATCAGGATCGGAGCCTCGTTGAAGTCCACAGCCTCCAGAATATGCTTCAAACCGGCGACAGCGAGTCGCTGCGCAAAGCAGCTACAATTGTGTACATGACGACGCTGTCGCTCGCTGAAGCTCGCGCGAATCTCTCGAAGCTGGTCCAGTCGGCCGTGGCGACTCATGAGCGTTTCGAAGTGACGCGCAACGGCGCCAGGACAGCGGTCCTGCTCAGCGCCGACGACTACGACTCGCTCCTGGAGACCGTCGACGTTCTCAGCCGGCCGAACGAGGTAGAGGCGATTCGCCAGGGCCTCAGCGATCTCAAGGCCGACCAGGTATCCACGCTGGACGAGGTCCGCGAGGCGATGATCGCGCGCGGCCGGCTCAGCGCTTGACGGATTCCTACGAGATTGTTTTCACGTCTCGCGCTCGCCGCGCGCTCGAGTACGAGCTGCCCGAGAAGATCGCCGCGGCCGCGTTCGAGTTCATCGCCGGTCCATTACGCGATAACCCGCATCGAGTCGGCAAACCGCTGCGAGAGCCGCTGGCGCCGCTCTACTCCGCGCGTCGCGGGGAGTACCGCATCCTCTACAGAATCGTCGATGCACAGCTGGTCATCGAGATCATCACGATCGTCCACAGGCGCGACGCCTACCACCGCTGACACAACGCTATCGGCCGGTCGCGCTCCACGTGACCAGCCGGATAGCATCGTGTCGCGGGATCAGAGCGACTGACCGATCAGCTGCGAGAACTCGACGAGGCGGTTCGAGAAGCCCCACTCGTTGTCGTACCAGGCAAGCACCTTCACCTGGTTGCCGATCACCTCGGTCAGCGGCGCGTCGAAGATCGCCGAGTGGGGGTTGCCGACGATGTCGCTCGAGACGATCGGCGCCACCGAATACTGCAGGTAGGGTGACAGCCCGGATGAATCCGCGGCGGCTTTGAACGCCGCATTCACCTGCTCGACGCTCACCGACCGGGACACCACCGCGGTCAGGTCGGTGATGGAGCCCACCGGCACCGGGACGCGCAACGCGAAGCCAGTCAGCTTCCCGTCGAGCTCGGGGATGATCTTCCCGATCGTCCGCGCCGCACCAGACGAGGTCGGAATCGTCGAGAGCGCCGCGGCCCGAGCCCGCCTCAGGTCGCTATGCGGAGCGTCGTGCAACCGCTGGTCGCTGGTGTACGCATGGACCGTCGTCATCAACCCGGACTCGAGGCCGAACGAATCGTTCAGAACCTTCGCCAGTGGTGCCAGGCAGTTTGTGGTGCAAGAGCCGTTCGAGAAGACGTCGGAGGAGCCGGCATCCAGCGAATCGCTGTTCACACCGAGCACGAATGTCGGCACATCACCCTTGGCGGGGGCGGAGATGAGCACCTTGCGGGCGCCGCCGGCGAGGTGTGCGCGGGCCCTGTCCGCATCGGTGAAGCGCCCGGTCGACTCGATCACGACATCGGCGCCCACCGTGCTCCAGGGGATCGCGGAAGGGTCACGCTCGCTGAAGACGCGGATCGACTGCGTACCGACCTCGATGTGATCACCCGCGGCCTGCACTGATTCCAAGTGACCGGCGATGGAGTCCCACTCAAGCAGCGACGCAAGCGTCGTGACGTCGGTGATGTCGTTCACCGCCACGACCTCGACGTTCGCCTTGCTTGCCAGCGCGGCGCGCAGGTAGCTGCGGCCGATGCGGCCGAAGCCGTTGATTCCGACACGAACAGTCATGAGCTTTCCTTTGTTCGAGCTGCCGGCCCGAGCCTTGAAGTCGGAGCCGGCGTTTCTGAGTCCTCGTTGATCCTGCTGTGCTGCGCGTCCAGTAGGCCAATCGCACCCCGGATGGCTGCGTCCATCGGCGCCTGCGACTGCTGCGCGCGGGCCAGCACATAGCTGCCCTGGATGACCGCGGCCAGCGTCCGAGCCAGCTCGCCCGGGACGATGGTCGCTGGAAGCTCTCCGGCTTCGATCGCCGCGGCGATCGCGCGCTCCCAGCGGCCCAGCATGGTGTCGAAGGCGTCCGCGACGATCGCGAGGAGCTCCGCATCCGCGACAACCTGCGGGTCCTGAGTCATCCGACCCACCCGACATCCTCGCGTCCCCGGCCGTGCCAACGAGAGGTAGCGCTTGATCCGCGTGAGCGGCGAACCCTCTCCCTCGAGCACCGAGGATTCGCCCGCCATCTCTCTAGCGACGACCGATAGTGCCTCGACCGCCAGCTCGTGCTTCCCGCTGAAGTGGTGGTACATGCTGCCCTGGCCGACCTCTGCCCGGTCCAGCACCTCCCGCGGCGAGGTGGCGGCATAGCCGCGCTCCCACAGCAGCGACGCCATCGCCTCGATCAGCCGATTGCGCGAACTCGTTGCCACAACTGCAAGTGTACCAACTAGTAGGTACAGAACGGGAGCGGCGGCCGCCGGCACAACTGGCCGTGGCGGCCGCCGCCGCAACTGGATGACAGCTCAGTACTGCGAGGGCTTATTCAGGATCGTGATCAGGCTGACGATCTTCCCGTCACGGACGCTGAAGTAGTTCGCCAGAACCAAGGGGTCAGGCAAGTTGGTCTTGTCGAAGTCGCCGTCGTAGACGGCGCGAACGATCGTGTCGCCATGGTGGTCGATGACCTCGGTGACGTTCATCGTCACGTGGTCGCCGACGATCTCCTTCTCGACGAAAGCCCGGATCGCGTCAAGGCCGCTGATCTCGCGGCTCGCGTCGTTGATATAGGCGTCCTGCGCAAACGTGGCGACGACCGCATCGGTGTCAAAGGCGTTCACAGCGCGGACGTGCTCGGCGAGCACGCCGGTCAAGGTGGTCGTGGCAGGCATGGGGTGCCTCCTTGTGAAAGACGATCTCCCCGTCAGATCGGGGCGTACGAACAGGATCGACGCTGCCGCCAGGGGAGGGTCAAGGCCGAGCTTGCTGTTTGACTCTCCCCTTGCGGGAGGGTCGATACTCGTTGCCATGACCGCGACGATGATGAACATCGGCGACTTCTCGCGGGCGACGCACCTGACGATTAAGACGCTGCGTCACTACCACCGGGTCGGCCTGCTCGCGCCCGCGGAGATCGACGCGTCAACCGGCTACCGGCGCTATCGCGTTGACCAGATCCCACAGGCGCTGATCATCTCGCGGTTCCGCGGGCTCGATATGCCGCTGGACTCGATCCGCGAGGTGCTCACGGCGCCGGACCTACAGGCGCGCAACGCGGCGATCAGCGCGCACCTCGAGCGCCTGGAGGGGGCCCTCACACATACCCGCGCGGCGGCCGCGTCCCTGCGTCAGCTGCTGACCGGCAGCGAGCCGTCAGCCGCTCCGATCGAGCAGTTGCGGGTCCCCGCCACGAGCGCTGCCGCGATCACCGCGACGATCACGACGGGACACGACACCATGGCATGGCTGCTGGGGGCACTGGCGGAGCTGCACGCGACCCTGCAGGCGCAGGGCCTTCAGGAGGCCGGGCCGGCTGCTGGGATCTTCGCGGACGAGGTGTTCACCGACGGCCGCGGCAATGCGACGATCTTCGTTCCCTGCAGCGGCAGCGTCGCGCCGGTCGGGCGCGTCCAGCCGGTCATCGTGCCCGCGGCCGAGCTCGCAACGATCCTGCACCTGGGCTCCCATGCCGATGTCGATCGCGCCTACGGTGCCCTCGCCGCGTTTGTCGCCGAGCATGCGCTGGCGGTCCCGGGACCGCTGCGCGAGTACTACCTCACCGACCTGACCAGCACCCCGGACCAGGCGCAGTGGCGCACCCGCATCGGCTGGCCGATCTTCCAGACCAAGCTCTGAGGCGGCCCATCGCGCTGTGGCTCTGCTTCATCAGCGCGATGCTCATCGGCTACCACCGCGGCGAGCTCTGGCTGCTGCTGCTCGTGCCAGCGATCCTGCTGCACCTCTACATCGCCTATCGCATCCGCCCGCGCGCGATCACTCGCTAGCGGGGGCTGCAGATCCGTGACGCGAGGGTGCGCGCCGGCTCTGGCCGACCAGGCTCTGGCCGACCAGTGGCACGATCGGTTCGGACCAACCCGGCCGGCAGCCGGTTGAGGCACCGCTGGCAGGCGCCTTACCCTAGGGGCAGCCATGTCAACGTCGCAGAACGCATACGTGCTCCTGATCGGTGCCTCGCGCGGGCTCGGCTACGCGATCGCGGGGGAGTACATAGATCGCGGCTCGTCCGTCGTCGCGACCGTTCGTGGCCGCCGTCGCACTGCGCTACACAACCTGCAACCGGCCGCCGACGGGCGGCTCGAGATCGAGCATGTGGACATCAACGTGCCGGAGCAGATCCAAGTGCTCAGAGACCGGCTCGCGGGGCGCGTGTTCGACCTGCTGTTCGTCAACGCGGGCGTCGCGAATCGAGCGGAGGAGACGGTCGCGGACGTCGAGGCCGACGAGTTCGTCCGCCTGATGGTCACCAACGCGCTGAGCCCGATGCGCGTCGTCGAGGCCCTGGGCGAGCTAGTCGACCCGGCCGGCACGATCGCAGTCATGTCGTCGGGCCAGGGCAGCATCGCGAACAACGACCACGGCGGCTTCGAGGTCTATCGCGCCAGCAAGTCGGCGCTGAACCAACTGATGCGCAGCTACGCGGCCCGCCACCAGAAGGACCCGCGGACATTGCTGCTGCTGGCTCCGGGTTGGGTGAAGACGGACCTCGGTGGGCCAAACGCGCGCCTGACGATCGCCGAGAGCATCCCCAACCTGGTCACCACCATCGACGCTCAGCGCGGCCGGGCAGGCTTACAGTTCCTCGACTATCTCGGTCACACAGTCGCCTGGTGAGGGCTCGGGCCTCCTGCGGCTGCCCGCTGGCAGCCGTGCAGGCCACAGGCGTTCTCTAGCGCCCGCGAGCATGTGGTGTGCGAGCTTGTTGCGTCCTGGTTGACAAACTCGCACATCATCATCGAGGAGGAGATCGGAGCGTAGACACCGGTATCGTTGCCGGACGTGCTCGAGACTCAACCGGCTCCGCGAGCGCAACCCCGTCGCGTCAGCCGTTCGTATCCGCCGTACCTCTGGCTGCTGGGAAGCCTGGTGCTGCTGCTTATCGTCATCGCGGTCCGTTGGCGCCTAGCGGCGGGGCCCTTGCCCGGCGACGCTTGGGCAGCGCGCCTGGGAACGCTGCCGAAGGCGCGACTCATATGGCGCATCACCCGGGGCTACCAGCAGATCGGCCGCCCCGTGGTCGCGGTCCTCGAAGTAGTCATAATGCTTGCGTGGCTGTGGCGCGCGGCTGGTCGGCGGGCCGCTCAGGGACTGCTGATCGCACTGCTGGCATCGGCGGCATGCGGCCTGATTAAGACCGTTTCCGGTCCGACGCCGCTGTGGCTCTCGCTACATAACGTCGGCACGAACTTTCCGAGTGGCGTGGTCACGTTCACGACCGCGACCGGCGGCTACCTCGCGGCAGTGCTCCGGCGCCAGGGACAGCGGATCGTGCCGGCTGCGTTGCTCGTGATCATCATCGGCGCCGGCCCAGCGCGCGTGCTGGGCGGTCAGCACGTCCTCAGCGACGTGATCTGCGGCTACATGCTGGGCATCGCCGGGATGATCGCCGCCTACACGTACTTGACGGCTCCCGAGCAACGCCGCGACCACCGTCGGGCGGCGGCGCGTTCGGTGACAAGGCGACGTCTGGTGTTTGAGCGCCCGGTGATAGAGCGTTCGGTGATAGAGGCCGCCGGTCGGCACGACACCACACAGCCTCAGCTCGAAACCGAGAGCCAGCCGTCCTAGCCGGCCATTTCCTCTCGGTTATTTACATAACGCACATTATCGAGCATTAAATAAGCGGAGCCCCGAGCGCGACCACGACACCTTCCGGGCGCGCTCACCGCTCACTGCTCACCACGACGGCCTCAGCGGTCGTCACCCGCGTCAGCCGTTGACGCGCTCCCAGACTTCGTCGATCGCGAGGCCGTACTGCTCGGTGCTGATCGCGCCCGGAATGCCGAAGCGCTCGCCAAGCACCGTGAACGGCACGCCACGCGCGCCCAGCTCCACGGCTTCACGAGAGTCGGCCAGCACGGCGTCGGCGTAGCGATCGCCCGCGAGCACGTTCTTGATCTCGGCAGCCGGAATGCCGAGTTCAGTACCGACGCGAATCAGCGTCTCAGGCTTGAACGCACCGAAGTTGCCGCCGAAGACCTCCGCCTGCAGCGCCCGCATGTATTCCCAGGCGACGCCATGCTCGGCACCGAGATGAACCAGGCGGAGCATGTCGAAGGTGCTGCTCAGTGGACGATCGACTTCGAAGCGCAAGCCTTCGCTGCGCGCGTCCGCGGCAAGCTGTTCCTCCGTCGCACGTGCTTCGTCGACCGGGATGCCATACTTCGCGGCCACCGACTCGAGCGTCGGTATGACCTCGGTGCTCGCATTCGGGTCAAGCTGGAACGAGTGGATCCGCAAATCGATCTCAGCCGCATGCTCCGACCGGGCGATCGCGTCGTCGAGCCGTTTCTCGCCGAGGTAGCACCAGGGACACACGACATCAGCCCAGACGTCGATCGTTAGCTTGGCGGCTGTAGCTTCTTCAGTTGCCGTTGAACTCGTCACGCGACTCCCCCTGAGGAAGTTGGATAGTTCTCAACGAGTGGTGCTGCCCGGATCGGACGTGTCTTAGACGCACACGACGAGCAGTCGCAGCGGCACTTGCCCAGACCTTTTCCCGAAGTCTCGGTATTTTTCCCGAAGTCTCGGTATGCTTGCCGCGCGATCCACCCCTGGCGTTCGGTGACATCACGCGGGCAGCCCGTTCGAGCCGTATAGAAGCTCTCCGTGCGGGATGGCCCTCAGGTCAGCGGGGACGCGGCGGGCACAGTCCTCGCTGATCGCGTGCATCCGCTCCACCCGGTCGGCGCGTTGTGCAATCTCTGTGCCGCCGCTGCGGAGGTGTATAACGGCACTTGCGATGTCTCTCTACCGTGACCGTTGGATCCGCTGTGACGACGACGAGCTCGTCGTCCGCGGCTACTACTTCCCCTGGGGCACGAAGCGGATCCCCTATGCCAAGATCCGTGCCGTGACAGCCGTGCCGCTTGGCCTCTTGACCGGCAAGGCACGGGTCTGGGGTACCGGCAACCCGACGCTGTGGGCCAGCCTCGACCCGCAGCGTCCGGCCAAGCGGCGGGCGCTGATCCTCGACCTCGGTCGTACAGTGCGGCCGTTCCTGACGCCCGACGACGTGGACGCCGCCGTCCAGGTGATCCAGCAGAAGACCGGACTGCAAGCCGGGTCGCGGAAGCGCGGCCAGCCCGTGTGACTCCAACGCCCGCCCGGCTCTGACCGCGCTGTGGCCGCTAGGCCGCGGCGAAGCCCAGTGGCAACGCTAGCCGCAGTGCTGATCAAGCCAGCCGATGATGTCGGTCGTGACCTCGTCCCGGTTGGTCTCGTTCAGGATCTCGTGATGTGCGCCCGGATAGACCTTGACCGTCACGTCGCGTAAGTCCGCGGCAGTTCGTAGCCGCTCGGCGACCGAGTCGAGCAGCTCAGCATTCTCGCCGTTGATCGGGTCGTCGCTGCCGGACGTGATGAGCACTGGCAGCTCCGGGTTGACCTGTGCCAGCACCGTGGGGTCGTAGGCATGCGCCGCCGAGCCGATGAACTGCGCCATGGTGTCTGGCTGGGTGTCGAAGCCGCACAGCGGGTCGGCGACGTAGAGATCGACCTCGTGCGTGTCACGCGAGAGCCACTCGAATCCGGTCCGCCGCTCGAAGCCCGCGTTCAGCGCCGCCAGCCCCAGATCAGCGGCGTTCAACTTTCCAAGCAGCTCGCCGAAGCGCGCGAGGTCGGTGGTGCCGATCAACACCATGGCCGCGTATTGCCGCGTGTGCTCGGCGATCACGTTCTGCGCGCCCATCGAGCCCATCGAGTGGCCGATCAGGAACAGCGGCAGATCCGGGTGCGCACGCCGCAGCAGGCCGCCGAACTGGATCATGTCCTGCCACACGCCGGCGAAGCCGGGCTCGCCGAACTGGCCCAGCGGCCGCTCAGCGTCGATCGAACGTCCATGGCCGCGGTGATCGTTCGCGTAAACCCAGTAGCCGTGGTCGCGCAACGCCCGCGCGAAACGCTCGTAGCGCTCCGCGTACTCCGCGAGCCCATGCGCGATCTGGACTACTCCCCGGCACTCGACCAGCGGCTTACCCCAGTCGTAGAAGTAGATCTTCAGCCCATCCTGATCGGAAGTGAAGGTCCGCTTCTCCGCACTCGATGCCATATCTCTCCCCCACCGTTATCCCCTCGGGTCTCGCAGCCTACGCCCAGGCGGCTTCAATGGCTTCGTCATCCGGAAGTTAGTCAGCTGCACCCCCGCGACAAGCGGATGTCGCTCAACGGCCACGGTGAAGCCCTGCCGCTCGAAGAAAGGCCGCGCACTGATGCTCACGTTGGGGCGGGTAGTTAGCTGCTGCGGTGACCGTCACCGCGGCGATGACCGCTGTCAGCGTCGCCGGTGAGACCGTGCCGCGGCGACGCTTGAGACGACCACGGCTGATCGCTCGCACCTGGTATGGCGACGCGCCGGAGCGCTCCTCGAGCCCGCTCTCGGGCGGATCGATCTGGATCTCGGTCGGCACGCGGTGCGTGCGTGTCAGCGGCACCACGATCGCAAGTTCACCGGGGTCGGTTCCAAGCTGGTCAACCGAGATCACCAGGCGGGGCCGCCGGCCGTCCTGCTCATGGCCCCGCGGCTCGGCCCCAGATAACAATCCCATACTTCACCCTGGCGGGCGCCGGGGCTCATAGCTCAGGCGTCGCGTTGTCCCAGGCCTCTGTCTCAGCCTGGTGTTTCTCTCACCGCTCGGGGCTAGCAACCTGGGTGCCCCACACCTAATCTGCACCTCGTCACTCTTCTTCCGGCTCAGCCGGCAACGGCTGCAACGGCCAGCGCTCTTGCTCGACGGAGTCCGCGGCTTCGTCGTCGGCGTGCGTGCGCAGGTAGCGGGCAAACTCCGCCCGCTGCCCTCGCGCCCAGAACCGCTCGGCCGCGAACAGCCCGGCCGCGTCCTCCCGCAGCCGTAACCAGTCGGCCTCGCGCCGCGCATGGGCGTCGTCCTCGTCGTAGCGACCGCGCACGACCCGCCCAGACGTGCACATGGCCAGTGCCAGCTCGGCGGCAGCTGTCGCATCGGCAGCCGCCGAATGCGCCTGCGCGAGCTCGACGCCGTACGCCTTGCAGAGGTCCGGTAGGCGCCGTGAGCCATGCCGGAAGCGGTCGAGGTGCCGATCGATCACCAGCGGGTCCACGACCAGTCCCGGGAAGAAGGCGGGCAGCAGATGCGTGATGCCGTGTCGTCGCGCTTCGCGGTCTAGCACCGTCAGGTCGTAGCGAGCGTTCATGATCACGACGGGCGTGCGCGGGCCATTCTCCGCGAAGCGCCGCAGCACTTCGTTGAGCACCGCTTCAGCTGGGTGCCCCTGCGCCCGCGCCACCTCGGTCGTGATCCCGTGCGTCGCGGTGGCGCCGGCCGGAATCTCGATCCCGGGGTCGGCAAGCTGCTCCCAGACATCCACGACCTCACCACCGTCGAGCGTTACCAGCGCCGCGGTGACGATCCGCGCCTCCTCGATGTCTGTACTCGTTGTCTCGAGGTCGAGGCCGACGAGCTTACCGTTCACCCAGTCCATCTCCGCCTCCCCGCGCGCTGAGCGCCGACTACCACGACTTGCAGTAAGTGTCGCGCACCTTGCGGACGCAGCAACGTAAATTCGCCGGCTACGTCGCGCCGCCTGGGCGCGGACGCGGCACCAGCCCACGACCCAACCCGCCAGAAAACACGAGTCCACCCGCCCGCTCGTCCAGTGCGATACTGCGGCTTGTGCCCAATGGCGTTTCGAGCCCCTTGTTCGTCAGCGGCTACCGCGGCCGGGTGCACCTCGGCCGCCACCGCGAGCATCGTCATGTCGGTCGTGTGCTCCTGATCCTGCTCATCTTGGTGTTGATCGCCGCGGCGATTGCGGCCGCTTGGTTCTTCACCGCCCGCCACGACCGCGTCAACACTGCCAGCGGCCAGGCGACCGTCGGCAAGCGCGATACCGCGACGCTGGTCGCCGCGGGTCACAGCTACAGGCTCGACGGCGGCGTCACCTGGATCAACTCGGCCGGCACGACTGTGGCCGGAAGCTGGCCGCAGTGCCTGCCGCACAGCGCCACCTCAACGGTGACGTTCGGCTGGCTCTGGGTCCAAAAGCTCCACACGCGCGTTGTCGTCTGGGTCAAGTGCTGAGTCGCTGATTGCGCGCTCCGTCGCCGCGCGCAACGTCTGCCAGTGCTGCTGCTCGTGACCGCCACGCGGCCGGCTGAACGCGAGCTGCCGCGCCGCTGTCCGCAGCCGTCGCTCATGGCTCGACACCCGTCGCGCCGACACCGCGGCAGCGTGCGACGCGTCCGCCCGCACCCACTCGAACCGTTTCCAGATGCAGATTCCGAGGCACTCCTGCATCGCGTCGACGGAGCCGCACCGCCGGCAGCGCCAGATCGTCATCGCCTCGGGCTCAGCTGGATCCCCACGCTCAGCGTCGGAGCCGACGTCAGGCGCCGGAGCTACCTCGGCAAGTGCGGTGCGCGCGGCTGCTGCCGCGCGCTTCAGGGCCTCCGCAGGCTCCTGCCCCTCGGTCTCCGCGAGCACGTCTGCCAACACCGTGCGCAACCGCGCCGCGGTGAGCGCCGCGCGCTCGTACGCTGCCAGCGAGCGATCGAGCTCCTCCGCCGGCACGAGCTCGAGCCGTTCGTAGTCGCAGACGTCGCAGGTCTCATCGACGCGCATCGAGCCGCAGCCGATGCACTGCGGGATGAGATAGCGCTCAGCCGCCGGCATCGGCGCACACCTCGAGGATGATTCGTGAGAGCTGACTGCCCTGCCAGGCAAGCGGGGAGGCGCCGGGGCGCTCGGTCTCAAAGCGCGCTCCCGGGATCACGTCGGCGTAGGCGTGGGCCAGCGCCAGCGGATGTTCGGGGTCGGCGTCGTCGTTGTCGCCGACGATCACGGTCGGCACACGCGGCAAGGCGGTGAGGTCGGCGACCTCCGCGAATGGCTGGGAGCGCGGCACCGACTGCAGCGCGTCGGCCAGCGCCAGCGGATGCTCGTGCTGGGAGAGGCGCTGACGTACCACCTTCAGCACGGTGCGGGCCACGCGCTCATCCGCGAAGTGCGGGTTGCCGTAGGCGGCGAGAAAGCCGTCCACACCGTCTTTCCGCAGGCCTTCCGCCAGCGCGTCCCAATGCGCGATCCGCTCCGGCGCGAGCGTCGCCGGACCTTCGAAGGCCGGCGTGATCACCACCAGCCCGGCGACGCGCTCGGGGGCACGCAGCGCCAGCGACAGCAGCGTGTGCGCGCCCATCGACGCGCCGACCAGCACCGCCTGCTCGACCTCGCGCTGATCCATTACGGCTTCGAGGTCGTCGGTCAGCAGCGGATAGCCGTAGCCGTCGGGGTCCGGCGCCGGCGACGACTGGCCGTGCCCGCGGGCATCGTAGAGGACGACCCGGCGACCGGCCCGCTCGATCACGGTCGAGCCCATCACCACATAGCGGCGGGTCGCGGTGAGCCCGTGCAGCAGGACCACGGCCGGTCCTGCGCCCGACTCCTGACCGGCAAGCGTGACGCCGTCGTGCCGCACCGTGAACTCAGTTGCCAAACGCGCTCCTCATCTTTGTTGAACGTATCCTCTTTCAGGATATGGACGCCACAACTGAGAACTTTCAAAGCGTCGTCGTCGAGCGCTCCCGCGAGCTGCCGGTCGTGGTCGACTTCTGGGCTGAATGGTGCGCACCATGCCGCCAGCTCGGACCGGCTCTGGAGCGGGCGGTCGAGTCCCGCGCTGGCGGGATCGAGCTCGTGAAGGTCGACACCGACGCCAACCAGCGGCTCGCGATCGACTACCGGATCCAGAGCATTCCGGCGGTGAAGGCGTTCCGCAACGGGAAGGTGGCCGCCGAGTTCGTCGGCGTCCAGCCCCCGGCTGCCATCGACCAGTTCCTCGACGGCCTGCTCCCCTCCGAGGCCGAGCTGCTGACCGCCCAGGGCGACGAGGCCTCGCTGCGACAAGCGCTGGCACTCGAGCCGACTCGCGCCGACGCCGCCGTGCCACTGGCGAAGCTGCTCTACACGCGTGGCGAGCTCGACGAGGCCCTCGCGGTGCTCGCGCCGATCGCCAGCTCGTTCGCCGCCGACGGTCTGCGCGCGCGGATCGAACTCGAGCGCGGCGAGGAGCCTGATCTCACCGCCGCGTTCGCCGCCCTCGACAGCGGCGACGCGAACTCGGCCCTCGACGAATTGCTCGGCGCGTTGCCGGCCGCCGGCTCCGCGCGCGACACCGTGCGCCGGGCGATCATCGGCATCCTCGACGAGCTCGGCGCCGAGAGCGAGCTGGCCCGCAGCGCCCGCCGCCGCCTCGCGACCGCACTGTACTGAGAGCGGCGCAGAGAGGCGCCAGGTCGTGGTGGTCGGCGAGTTTGTTGCGCCCTGGTTGACAAACTCGCCGACCACCAATCACACGCCCGCCACCTGACCGCCCGCCGTTAGACCGCCCGCCTCTAGACCGCGAGCCGCAGCTGCCCTGTCGCGTCCTCGTCGAACGGCGCCAGGCCGCCGACCCGCACGCCCAGCAGCCGCACCGGCCGCGGTGCGGCAAACGTGCGCAGCAGTTCCAGCGCGGCGGCCCCGACAACTGGGGCGTCGTTCACGGGCGTCGTCAATGTCCGCGCTCGGGTGTGCGTCGAGAAGTCGTCGAGCCTGACCTTGATCGACACGTTGCGCCCCGCGAGCCCCTTGCGCTGCAGCGTCGTGCACAGCTCCTCGGTCAGCACCGCCAGGATCCGCTCGAGCTCCCCGGCATCCTCGATGTCGGTGTCGAACGTCCGCTCCCGTGACTCGGAGTGCTCCTTCCGCTCCTCGGTGACCGCGCCGTCGTGCTCGAAGCGCGCCAGGGCCTGCAGGTAGGAGATGGTGCTGGCGGCGAACGCCACGCGCAAGGCGCTCGGCTCGGCCTCCCGCAGCTGGCCAACCGTCGCGATGCCGAGCGCCTCCAGTCGTTCCGCGGTCCGCCGCCCAATCCCCGGGATGACACGGCACGGTGACGCCGCGAACCGCGAGCACGCCGCTTCGCGTGTCAGCACGACGAAGCCATGCGGCTTCTCCGCGTCGGAGGCGACCTTCGCGACCAACTTGTTCGGCCCGATCCCAACCGACGCCGTCAGGCCGACGCGCTGCTTGATCTCCAGCACGATCCCGCGCATCGCCGCCTTTGGCGCCGGCCAGCCGGTCAGGTCGAGGTACATCTCGTCAAGGCCGATCTGCTCGGTCTGCTCCACATGCCGACGGATGATCCCCATCGCCTGCGCGGAGACCTCCCGGTAATAAGGGAAATCGGGCTTCAGAAACACGCCCTGCGGGCAGAGGCGATGGGCTCGGGACGACGGCATCGCCGAGCCGACGCCGAATTGCCGGGCTTCGTAGGACGCGGTCGTCACCACCGAGCGCGGCCCGTCGCCCGCGACGATCACCGGCAGCCCCCGCAGCTCCGGGTGCCGCAGCAGCTCGACGGAGACATAGAAGGCATCCATGTCGAGGTGGGCAACACAACGTCCGTTCATCCCACTCATCATGCAACGGCCCGCAGCGGACGGCGGGTAAACAGCCCGCAGCCCGCCGCCGATCACTTCCAAAGGACGGCGGGCGAGCCGCCGTCCTCCACGTCTACATGTTGGTGTGCGAGCGCACGAGGCCGAGACGTGGCCCCGTCACCGCGGTCGCACGGACCCGGCGATGCACCACTCCAACCGCGTAGGCCGGGAAGAAGACGCCGGTCGCCGGTTCGCGGTGGCCGCAGGTTCCGTCCGAGTTGCCGACGTTGTTGTACCAGAGCAGCCCGTCAAGGTACTCGTAGCCGGTGTTCCATGTCAGCGGCCCGGCACCGCGACCGCTCGGGTTACAGAGGTTCTCGATCCCCTGCGTACGCGGGTGCTTGTTCAGTAACGGCCCGCGTCCGTTCACGCCGGTGTCGACGATGAAGTGCTTGCCGCCGGTCATCCGCGCGAGCTTCTGGCCCCACCTGATGTCGCTGGTGGTCCAGTAGAAGTGCGTTGAGTTCACGGCGAACCCCTGCGCCTGAGCGACGTCCGACTGTCGCAGCATCGACGCCATCCTCGAGGCGCCGATCAGCGTATCGGGAGCACCGGCGTCGAGGTAGATCAGCACGTGCGGGTCTTGGGAGAGAGCCTTGACCGCGTACGCCAGCTCCTGGAAGCGAACTTTCCGCTGTGCGCCGCTGAGGCACGGCGTCTCGATCAGCGAGTCCTCCTCCAGGTAGAGGACAACGCGGAAGTTCCCGATCCCCTTGGCGAACTGCGAGATCCATTGCTCGTAACGGTTGCGGATGTTCGCCGGCCGCTCGCAGCGGCCGTGGATGAGCGAGTAGGTGGTGAGCTGGACGGTGGTGCCCGGCTGGGCCTGCTCCGCATCCGCCAGGTACTTCTCGACGGTGCCGGCGATCGTGCCGGTCGGCTGATTCCACATCCAGAAGCGGTAGCTGGCCGAGCCGGGCGTGTAGGCGAGGGTGTGCAGCGCGCGTGACCAACTCGGCTTCGACCGCTTGTACTTCGCGGCGGCCTTGCCGGCGGGACTCTTGTCCCCAAACACGTACCAGTTGACGAATTGCAGCGGGTCGCCATTCGTCGGCGTCTGCGCGTAGCCGAGCGGGTTCGCGGGATCGCGAGTCTGCAGGGCGTCGTCCTGCTTCAGCTCGATGTTCACGTTGGTCTGGGCGACGCTGACGCCGCCGGTGCAGGCGTAGAGGAAGGCACGCGCGTAACGGGACGGGCCGTTGATGCCCTGGTCAACGACCGGGAACGACGCCGACGCGCGAGTCTGACCAGCGGCGAAGTCGACCTGATGCTCGCCACTGCCGGCCAGCTTGATGAAGTTCGTGCCGGCCTCGGCGCTCGCGTTCGTGACCCCGTAGCAGATGTGACCGGCGGCTCCCGCCTGGCTGGCGCTGCGATCGATCTCCAGCTCCGCGGTGCCGACGTTCTCGCTGACCGAGTAGCCACCGGGCTGCGACCACGCGTACTGAACGTCGCCGGCGCTCGACGCGTGCGCGACCGGGGCCGCCGAAATCACGTTCGCGCGCGCCGCCGGAACGACGAGCAGGGCGGCCGCAAAGCTCGACATGTAGACAAGCCTCCGCAGCCACCTTCGTGACCGTCGTCGCTCATCGGCCATGCCCATGCATGTTTCCGATCGTTTCATTCTTGTCCTATCGGCTCATACTCCGGTGTGGACAAGCCCGCTCGACGGTCGGGTAGCCCCTGCTCATAGCTCCGCCCCGCGATGCCGGCTCAGCTCACCTTCACTGTGCCAACGCCGGCGAAACCAAGCGCCGCAGCGGTCCGCTGGTCGAGATCGAACGAACGTCCACCTACGTACGGACCGCGGTCGTCGACTGTCGCGACGACTCGCCTATAACCATAGCGGATCGTCACCCTGGTCCCGCACGGCAGGGTGCGGTTGGCGACGCCGTAGCCGGCATGGAAGCCGCACGCCGTCGAGCCCTCGTCGTAGTACCAGGAGGCAAGCTCCGGGTGCAGGATCAGATGCGGCACGCGCCGCGATGTCCGGTGCGCCCGCGGGCGCACCGTCTGCTTGTGCACTACCTGCTTGCGAGCACCTACGTGCGTCTGGATACGCACCTGCTCCAGCTTGTGGGCGCTCCTGCTGGAGCGCCCCGTGAGGCGCGCGATGACCGCCGTTGCGGCGGCGTTCCGCCGCGGCCACACAGGCGCGTGTGTCGTGGGCCTTTGGGCGAGGCCCCCATCGACACCGGCCGAGGCAACGGCCGGGGCTGCAACGGCCAGCGCGGCCGCGCAGATCTGTACCGCGCAGGCCGCGCGGGAGCTACTTCTGGCTCTCATACTACGAGGGCCTTCCTTTCCTTTACACCGACTGGGCGCCTGCGGGGTTAGCTGACGGGCTCGCGGCTAGTCGGCCCAGCCACGGCAGATGGTGCCCTGGTCTGGTCCTTAGGTCGCTACGACCGGATTAGCCATTGGCTTCGCGGTCGATTCGCCCCGGCCACACAACGCATTGCTCATGCGTGCGCGGCATTGGGTTCTCCGTTCGCTCCCGCACCGGGCGGGGCGATTCGGCAGGTCGGTGTGACTTGCAGACTTTGCCAGTTAGGTAAGGAAACTGTATGTGACGTCGGTCACACTGGCGGCGCGCCAGCGGGCGCGCCATCACCAGGCGAGAGCGACTCGGGCGCCGGGCGCACGGCGATCGTCATGCGCGTGATCACCGCCAGACGGCCATCGTCATCGCGCATCTCGACCTCCCAGACCCAGGTGCTGCGGCCGCGATGCTTGCGGACCGCGACGGCGTGGATCGTGCCGCCTCGGATCGGTCGCAGAAAGCTCGTCTGATTCGAGAGGCCGACTCCAATCCGCCCGTCGTCCATCACCGCGAGGTTGGTCGCCAGCGAGGTCAGACTCTCCGCGATCGCGGCGTAGACGCCGCCGTGCACGAGTCCCATCGGCTGCAGGTGCTGCGGGCCAACTCGCACCTGCGATGTTGCCCGCTCCGGCGACAGCTCGAGGATCTCATGGCCGAGCAGCGCATCGAAGCCGTCGGGATGCATCAGGTCGATGGCCATGTCGGCGCCCTGCTAGGAGTCGTAGGTGATCAGGGAACGCACCGGATAGGCGGCAAGCCGCTCGCGACCGCCGAGGCCGGAGAGCTCGACCAGGAACGCGCAAAGCACGATCTCGCCGCCCAGCTTCGTGACAAGGTCGGCGAGCGCGCCAGCAGTGCCGCCCGTGGCGAGCAGATCGTCGTGGATCAGCACGCGGCCGCCGCGGAACGCATCGGCGTGCATCTCCAGGGCGTCGATGCCGTATTCGAGCGCGTACTCGCTGCGGATCGTCTCCCACGGCAGCTTGCCGCGTTTGCGCGCCGGCACGAACCCGGCGTGCAGCGAGTGCGCCAAGGCGCCGCCGAGGATGAAGCCGCGCGCTTCGGCCGCGACGACGTAGTCGACCTCAAGGTCGCGTGCGAGCGCCGTCAGGCGCGAGACGGCTGCGTCCAGAGCCCGCGGGTCGAGTAGTAACGGCGTGATGTCGCGAAACAGAATCCCGGGATGGGGAAAGTCCGGGATATCGCGAACGTAGCTGCGGAGGTTCACGGCCTCCGATGAGTCTGCGGTAGGCATTCGTTCAGGCGACGATCTTACGCAGATCGCGGATCAACAGCAGGTGCTTCAAGTGAGTTGTAACGGAGACGAGCTTGTCCAGCGCCGCCAGCGCCTCACGCCGTCGCTCTGGGTTTCGTGAGCGCAGCGCCGGGGCGAGGATGCTCTGCAACAGCTGCGCCTCCCGGTCGGCCGAGGTGCGGAACACACGCAGGTTCCGACCTCCTACACCGTACCGCGCCAGCTCACCGACCGCCCGCACAATCTCGCGCTCGGTTTCATCGAAGTAGCGCTGGCCGCCGCGCAGCTCACCCTTGATGATGTCGAACTCGACCAGCTCAGCCACGAGCTTCGCCGGCACCCCCGTCTGCTCCGTCACGTCCTGCGGTGTGTAAAACGTGGGGCTATCCGAGTCCGTCAGGCTGTGTTGCCGCACCGGCTCGCTGCTCTCCTCGAAGCTCGGCATCTCCGCCTGCTCGCGCTTGCCTTCGAGCTCCTGGCGGATGACCCGCAGCGGCAGGAACTCGTCACGCTGAAGCCGCAGGATCGTCCGCAGCCGCTCGACGTCGTCGGCGGAGTAGAGCCGGTAGCCGCCAGGCGTCCGCTGCGGCGACAGCAAGCCCTGATCCTCGAGGTAGCGGATCTTCGAGATCGAGATGTCCGGAAACTCGAGCCGCAGCGCCTTGCACACCGTGCCGATCGTCATCGACTTGCGTGGGCGGCTCTCCCCGGCCGCCGCCGTGCCAGCCCCATCTTCCTCCGCCCCGCCCATCATCGGCAGGCGCTGCTGCTCATCGCCGATGCTCATCAGCGCGCCAGGAATGCAAGCTTGTACTTGCCGATCTGCAACTCGTCGCCGTCCTCGAGCCGGTGTGACTCGATCCGGCGGCGGTTCACGTACGTGCCGTTCAGCGAACCGGAGTCGTCGATGTAGTACTCGCCATCGCGCCGCACGATCACGGCGTGATCGCGCGAGACCGTGACGTCGTCAAGGAAGACGTCGCACTCCGGGCGCCGACCCACGGTCATCCGCGGCCGGTCGAGCTCGAAGGTCTCACCGGCGCGCCCGCCGCCGGCGCGGATCACGAGCGCGCCACTACGCTGGGTCGCACTGGCGGGCGGCAGCTCCTCGAACTCACCGGTCTCGCCGATGCGGAACACGGCGGTGTTGGCGCCCGTCGGCGACTCCCCCTCACCGATGAACGCGCCGCAGCGCTGGCAGTAGTTCGCGCCGTCGGCGTTGGCGAAACCACATTCAGTGCAGTACCGGGTCATCTTATGACACCTACTTCCCAGCGCCGCTCGGCGGCTCGTTGCCGATATCGTCCGCCAGCGGCACCCGACCCGAGAGGATGTCCGTGAGCCGCTGCACGTCGTCGCCGCTGATCGTCAGCTCACCCTCCTCGTCACGCTGGTGCAGCCGGTTGACGAGCTCGGCACGGAGGATGTCGATCTTCCCGTGAAGGATCCGACGGCGATAGGAGATCTCCCGCTCCTCGTCGGTCAGCTCCTTGATCAGGTCCTTCAGCTCTTGGTCGCTGAGCGAGCCAAGGTCCGGAAATGTGTCCATGACAAACCCTTTGTAAGGTGGACTGCGCCCGCGAGGCTACACGCGGCGAGTCGATTATAACTCGCGGCGCGATAAAGGATGAAGCTCAGCTTGAGAGTTTTCTTAGCTCTCTGAATCCATGCCTCATGTAGAGCAACGTCGCGGTCCAGGTCAACGCCAGGCCGCAGATCAGCAACCCCACCGCTACCGCCCGGGTCCCGATCATCGTGAAGAACGGCGAAGCCATCGTCGGCACAACGCCGATCCGGCCGGCCCAGTTGATGTCGATGTCGATGCCGTGCGCGAGGCCGTAGCGGCTCACGCCGAGCATCAGTAGCTCGCGGGCGATCGCGAGCGCGATCGCCCAGCGCGGCAGCAGATTGAAGTGCCAGCAGACCGCCATGCTGCAGAGGATCAGCAGGCGGTCGACGATCGGGTCGAGCAGCGTCCCCAGGCGGCTGTACTGCCCGGTCAGCCGCGCCGTGAAGCCGTCGAAGTAGTCCGACCATGCGATCACGGCGAACACCACCGCGGCCCGCCAGTCGCGACCGGTTGCGCTGCCCAGCGCAATGATCACGAACGCCGGGATCAGCGCCAGGCGCACGTAGCCGATGAAGTTCGGGATGGTCAGCGGCCGCCATGGCTGGCCCGCCCGCGTCGGGGTCGGCGCCGGCCCGGAACGGTCGATCCCCAGCAGCCGCTTGGGATCGCGCGCCGACCGTGCTTTGCGCTGCTCCATGCGACCTACCCTACTTCAGGGCAGGCTGCGCCATAGCTCCGCGACTGCATCGGCCGCGCCCGCCAGCGGCAGCTTCCGCGACTCGCGGCCATTACGAACCTGCACCTCGATCGCCCCGGCCTGCAAAGCCTTGCGCCCGACCGTCACGCGCAGCGGGCAGCCGAGCAACTCGGCATCGGCGAACTTCTCCCCCGGCCCGGCGTCGCGCTCGTCGTAAAGGACCTCGAGACCGGAGTCTGAAAGCTCGGTGTAGAGCCGGTCACTGACCTTGCGCTCCTCGCTCCCGCCCTTCCCGAGCGTCACGAGGTGCACGTCGAACGGCGCGATCTCAGGCGGCCAGACGATCCCGCGCTCGTCCGCGAGCTGCTCGACCGCAGCGGCCGCGACGCGCGCCGGACCGATGCCGTAGGAGCCCATCCAGATCGGCTGCGAGCTGCCACCCTCGTCGAGGTAGCTGGCGCCCAATGCGCTGCTGTAGCGCAGCCCGAGCTTGAAGATGTTGCCAACCTCGATCGCCGGCTCGATCGTGACCGGCACGCCGTCGACGGTATCGCCCGCCACGACGGTGCGCACGTCCGCAGGCTCGAAGTCGAAGTCACGGCCGGGCACGACGCCCTGCAGGTGCGCACCCGGTCGGTTCGCGCCGACGACGTAACCGCCGCCGTCAGCGACAACCGCCGTATCGAGCAGGATCCGCACGTCGTCGACACCGGCCGGGCCGATGAAGCCGGCGGGGCCGATCCGGTCCTCGAACTCCTCGGCCCGCGCCTGGCGGAAGCCTTCGCCAAGCGCGATCCGCAGCTTCACCTCGTTCACCGTGTGGTCGCCGCGCACCAGCACGAGCACCAGCGAGCCGTCGCCGTCGAGCACCACCGGGAAGGCCTTCAGCAGCGCTCCAGCCGGAACGCCAAGCAGCGTCGCGACCTCTTGGATCGTGGTCGCGCCGGGAGTCTGCACCAGCTTCGGCTCGGGCAGCGCCGGCGGCAGTGCGACCGCCTGCGCCTGCGCGCTCGCGACCTCGAGGTTCGCGGCGTAGGAGCCGGCGACGACGAGCTCGTTCTCGCCGGCCGCGCACGGCGCCATGTACTCGTCCGAGCCGTGGCCGCCCATGAAGCCGACGTCGGCCGCGCAGCGGTACCAGCGCAGACCGGTGCGATCGAAGATCCGCTCGTAGGCCGCCGCGTGCAGGTCGTAGGCGCGATCCAGACCGTCGCGATCACGGTCGAGGCTGTAGGAGTCCTTCATGATGAACTCCCGCGTGCGCAGGACACCGGCGCGCGGCCGCGCCTCGTCACGCGCCTTGACCTGGAAGTGGTAGAGGATCTTCGGCAGATCACGGTAGGAGCGGATCAGGCTCGCGACATGCGTGGTCAGCAGCTCTTCGTGCGTCATCGCCAGCACGAGATCGGCGCCCTTGCGATCCTTCAGCTTGAACAGCTCGTCAATCCCGTAGCGGCCGCTGCGTTGCCAGAGCTCGGCCGGCTGCAGCACCGGCATCAGCAGCTCCTGGCCGCCGATCGCGTTCATCTCCTCGCGGATCACATCGACGATCCGCTGATGCACACGCCAGCCGGCAGGTAGCCACGTCCACAGCCCGGCGCCGACCTGACGGACGAGCCCAGCGCGGACCATCAGTTTGTGGCTCGTCGCCTCGGCGTCAGCGGGCGCCTCACGCTCGGTGGGCAGAAGGTATCCAGATTGCAGTGTCACGGTCGGCCTAGCGTAGCGGTGGACGATGGGCGGCGACGCAGCCGCCTGAGGCGGGCGCCATGGCCGCGGACTCAACCGTAGCTCGCCGGCTCGCGCAGCCGCCGCCACCGGCCAGCGTGGCGCGCCGCGTCCTGGCCGCGCCGGAACCTCCCCACCGGCCTGCCCCAGTCGAACGTGGCTCCGCGCGGGCGGCTGGGTAGCGATAGGTCGTGAGACAACCCCACGCGATAGGAGAATCATGGCCTTTTCCGTACCTCCGCTGCCCTACGCCTTCGACGCGCTTGAGCCGTACATCGACGCGCAGACGATGGAGCTCCACCACGACAAGCACCACGCTGCGTATGTGAACAACGCGAATGCCGCGCTGGCAGGCACCGAGTGGGCCGAGAAGAGCGTTGAGGAAGTGCTGACCAGCCTCGACAGGCTACCCGCCGACAAGCAAGCTCCGGTGCGCAACAACGCTGGCGGCCACTACAACCACTCGTTGTTCTGGACCCTGCTGGGCCCTGGTAAGGGCGGCGAGCCCAGCGGCGCGCTCGGCGACGCGATTGCCGCGCGATTCGGGTCGTTCGGCGACTTCCAGACGCAGTTCAAGGCCGCTGCGGTCGGCCGCTTCGGCTCTGGCTGGGCATGGCTGGTCAAGGACGGTGGCGAGCTTGCGATCGTTTCCACCGCGAACCAGGACACACCCATTTCCGCAGGCAAGACGCCGCTGCTCGGCATCGACGTCTGGGAGCACGCGTACTACCTCAAATACCAGAACCGCCGGCCCGATTACGTCGACGCCTGGTGGAACGTCGTCGACTGGGACACGGTCGCCGCGCGTTTCGCGGCCTGACCGCTCAGCGGCCTGACCGGCCGGCGCGGTTGCCGGTGAAGCCGGTGGGGACGCCCAGCGGGGCGTCCCCAACAGGGGCGTCCCCAACAGGGGCGTCCCCAACAGAGCGATGCAGCGGCGCCGCCTGCGATCTCCGGTTCAGCGCTACTTCAGCTTGACGAAGAACGTTTGCTTCGCGGTCAGGCCTGACGGCGGTACGGCGCGGTACGGAGTCTCCTGATCGAGCGCAGCTAGCTGCGCCGGAAGCGCCGCCCGGCGACCGGCGAGACCGACTCGTCGAGAACGACGTGCTCGGACACGGGCACTGATTCGGGCTCGGTCGCGACGCCCTCAGCGAGGAGCGTCGCCACGGCGATAGCCGCTTCCTGCTCGGCGACGGCTTCCTGCTTGGCCGCGGCTGCCTCCATCGCCGCCAAGCGCTCGGGCGTCAGTGCCTCGGCGTCCTCGTTCTCGGACAGCCAGACGCGCGCCTGCTCCGCTTCCCGCTCGTCGCGCACGACCTGACCGCCGGCGGCGACGTAGCGGTCGATCTCGGCGAACAGCTCGTCGACCAACCGCTCGGTCGGGACCTTCTTCAGCGGCTCGCCGTGGGCGTAGATCATGCCCATGTCGCGGGCGCCGGCAATGCCGAAGTCGGCGTGGCGAGCCTCGCCAATGCCGTTCACGGCACAACCGAGCACCGAGATCTCGATCGGCTGGTCGTAGGCCTGCAGGCGCTGCTCGACCTCGGCGACGACCGTGTCCATGTCGAACTGCAGACGCCCGCAAGTGGGGCAGGCGATCAACGTCGGGCCGCGCTGGCGGAGCTTCAGCGCCTTCAGGATCTCCCAGGCGACCTTCACCTCCTCCTCGGCGTGGAAGGTGGAGAGCGAGATCCGGATCGTGTCGCCGATGCCGTCATAGAGCAACGATCCGATGCCGATCGCCGACTTCAGCGAGCCGGACCACTTGGTCCCGGCCTCCGTCACACCAAGGTGGATCGGGTAGTCGATGCGCTGCGCCAGCAGGCGGTTGGCGGCAATCGTGTTTGGCACGCTGGTCGACTTCATCGACACCTTGAAGTTCGTGAAGTCGAGGTCCTCCATCAGCTCGACCGTTTCGACGGCCGCGTTGACGAGCGCCTGCACCGGGTCCGTGTACTCGAGCTCGCGCAGATGCGCCGGCAGCGAGCCGGAGTTCACGCCGATCCGCAGCGGCGTCCCCAGCTCCTTCGCGCGGGCGACAACGAGCGCGACCTTCTCGCGGCCGCCGATGTTCCCGGGGTTCAGGCGCACGCAGTGGGCGCCGGCGTCGAGGGCCTTCAGCGCCAGCGTGTAGTTGAAGTGGATGTCGGCGATCACCGGGATCGGCGACCGCTTCACGATCGTCTTCAAGGCCTCCGCGTCCAGGGCGCGCGGCACGGCGCAGCGGACAAGGTCTGCTCCGGCCTCCGCGACGGTCTCGATCTGCGCAAGCGTCGCTTCGATGTCGGCGGTCTCGGTCTTCGTCATTGTCTGGACGGCAACCGGGGCGCCTCCGCCAATCGGCACGTCGCCCACATGGATCTGGCGCTTAGAAGACATGGTGACGAGTTTAGAGGCTGCGACACACTCATCCCCGCCTTCGCGCAGCTGCCGCCGTGGCCTGTGTTGCCTGACATTGCCGGTTGCCGCCAGCACTTCCGGGTGCCAGTGCCAGCGCTTCCGGGTGCCAGTGCCAGCACTTCCGGGTGCCAGTTAGTCACACCTTGCTCGCAGTCTGTGCCAACTCTGCGCAATCCACCCACAGTTCGAAGAATCGGTGCTTCGATCGGCTTCGTGGACCGACATCAGGACCTATCTCCCCGGCCACCAGGCGAGCAGCCGAGCTGGCGCAGCCAGCCGCACCATCCCAGTCAACCGAGCCAACCGAGCCACTCCAGCCAGCGCAGTCAGGCGTCCCGGCTTCAGCGACCGTCCACCCAAGAAGCTGGGAGGGAAACCGGGCCTGAGGCCCGGTTTCCCTCCCAGCTTCCCTCCGGTGACCAGTCTGTCGTTGCTGCGAAGCCGACTTTCGCCTGGCGTGAAGTCGCAGCCACCCACGTCCAGCGTGATCTCACGCTGACGCAAGTGCTCCGATCAGAGTCCGGGCTCGTTACTCTCGCCAGGCTGCATCACATCGGCTTTACCGACGATGACGTCCGAGGGATGCGCGCGCACGGCCTGTTGGTCCAGCTCCATCGCGGGGTCTTCGCCGACGGACGCCACCGCCTCCATCCCCGAGTACGCATGAAGGCCGCGCTGCTGGCACTTGGCGAGAATGCGTTCCTGTCCGGACGTAGCGCGGCCGGCCTCTGGGAGCTCCGCCCGCTCAGCGCGTTCGAGATCGAGGTGACTGTCGTGGCAAACCGCACCCCGAGGCACCCCCCGCTACACATTCGCCGTGTCACCGACCCACCTCACCCGGACGAGGTGACCACCCTCGGCGGTCTCCGCGTCAGCTCGGTGTCCAGGACGTTGCTCGAGCTGGCGGCACGCGAGGACGAGACGCAACTCCGGCAGCTGGTCACCGCTGCCGCACGCCGGGAGATCCTGGACATCCCCGACATACTGCGGATGATCGCGCGCCACCGAACCGCCTGTGGCAAGAAGACGCTCCGCCGTGCGCTCACCGGATACATCCCAGATGGGTCTTTGAAGTCCGGCTTCGAGGACGACTTCCACGCGTGGCTCGCCGAGCACCCCGAGATACCACCGCCGCTGCGCGACATCCACCTCGGACCGTGGGAAATCGACTGCTACTGGCCCCACCGGCAGCTGGCGATCGAGCTCGACGGTCGCAGCTACCACGCTGCCCTGGAGGACTTCGAGCGCGATCGGCGCAAGGACGCATGGCTGCAGCGCCGCGGTATTCGCATCCTGCGGATCACGAAGAAACGCTTCAACAACGACCGCGCAAGCGTCCTCGATGACGTGCGCGCGTTTGTCCGCCAGCGCCGCGCCGCATGGCGAGAAGCCGCCTAGCGAGAGACCGCCTGGCGAGAAGGATCTCTACCGGCAGTGGCAGTGCTTGGCCTTGCGTCCGCTGCCGCACGGGCATGGACCATTTCGCGGCGCACGGGCAAACAGCTCGATTACCTCACTTGGCGCGCGTCCCGCACGGAGCAGCTCGGCCATCAGCCGCATCGGTCCCGCGACATGACCGAAGTAGCGCTTGTATCCCGCACACAAATAGTTGAGGCCCGGCTCGCCGGCGGCGGTCGTCAGGAACCGGTTCCGCGGGCACTCGCCCCAACATGCGAACTTGAACTCGCAGCCGCGGCAGTCGGACGGCAGGCTGTCGCGCTTCGCCAAGCCGAAGCGCTGCTGCTGCTGCGAGCTGACGAGATCCAGCAAATGAGTCTCGCGGATATTGCCCAGCCGGTGCTCAGGGTCCACGAAGTGATCACATGAGTAGAGGTCGCCGTTGTGCTCGAGCGCCAGCGCCATGCCGCAGGTCTCGGCGAAAACGCAGCTGCCGGGGCTTGCACCGACCCACGCGGCTAGGGCGGCATCGAACTGCTGAACGAAGACACTGCCGACATCACGCCGCAGCCATTCGTCGAAGATCGCGCAGAGGAACGCGCCCCATTGCTCGGCCGACACGCTGCGCGTCGAGACGCGCGCAACATCATCTATCGGGCCATCCGTCGAGATGCCGTCCGCCGTTACCGTCTGCTCGACCACTGGGATGAACTGCAGGTAGCGCTCCTTGAGCTCGTCCCGGAAGTAGCGGTAGACCGTGAGTGGCTCGGACGCATTGGCGGCGTTGACCGTACAGAGGATGTTGTGCTCGACCCCGTGGCGTCGCAGCACGTCCAGCCCTGCCAGCACCCGCTCCGCGGTCGGCCGCCCGCGCCGGTCGTGACGATAGGCGTCGTGCAGCCGTGGTGGCCCGTCGACGCTGATCCCGACCAGCGCCCCATTTGCTGCCAGGAACTCGCCCCACTGATCATCGAGCAGCGTCCCGTTCGTCTGCAGCACGTGGGTGATGTGCTGCCCGGGGCGACGGTACCTGTCCACCGCCGCGACCATCGCTCGGTAGAACGGAAGTCCTCTGACGGTTGGCTCCCCGCCGTGCCAGGCGATCTCGATGTCGGTGTCGGGCTGCGCCTCTAAGAGCTGACGGATGTAGAGCGCCATCAGCTCCTCGCTCATGCGCGGATGTCCGTCTGGGTAAAGGTCGCGCTTGCGCAGGTAGTAGCAGTACTCGCAGTCGAGGTTGCAGATGGCCCCCACCGGCTTGACGAGCACACCGAACGAGTAACGGCTGCGCTCGGGGCTCGGCGGCGCCGGCCAACACTGGTCGGTCAGAACGTCGGTCATCCCGGTACCTCGGTGGAACCCGGTATCCCGGCTGGGGCCGTCGGGGGTTGACCGGCGCTCTGACCGTTATCCAGCTGCTTGCCGGGGCACATGCGGCGCCCCGGCACCGACCCAATCAGCTCGGCCGTGTAGGCCTCTCGCGGTTCCTGGAACACCCGCGCGGCTGGCCCTTGCTCGACGATCCGGCCGTGATGCATCACCGCGACCTCATCGGCGAGATGGCGTGCGACCGCGAGATCGTGGGTGACGAGCAGCAGCCCGACCCCGAACATGTCACGCAACTCGGCGAGTAGGTTGATCACCTGCGCCTGTACCGACACGTCGAGCGCCGAGACTGGCTCGTCGGCGACGATCAGCCGCGGCCCAATCGCCAGTGCGCGGGCGAGGCCGACCCGCTGACGCTGACCGCCAGAGAGCTCATCCGGGTAACGATCGAGAAAGCGCCGATCGAGCCCAACCGCCTCAAGCAAGCTCACAAGCTCAAGTCCGAAGCCGTAGCGCCCGTCGCGCACCGGCTCGGAGACGATTTGACGAACCCGCCAGCGCGGGTCCATCGCCGCCAGCGAATCCTGGAAGACGAGCTGCACGGTGTGACGCATCGCGGCTGTCTCCGCCGCGGTTGCCTCCGTCCAGCTCAAGCCGTTCACCCTGACGATGCCGGACGTGGGCTTGACCAGGCCCACGATCGCCTTGGCCACAGAAGTTTTGCCCGAGCCCGACTCACCGATCAGGCCAAGCACGCGGCCCGTCGACGCGGTCAGTGTCACCCCGTCGACGGCGGCTGGCGTAGTTGCCCGGCCGCGCCGACCGGCGGACCCGTAGCAGATGCGCAGGTCACTGATCTCGACAATCGCCTCGCCGGCCGGATCTCCGTCTCCCCCGCCGGCACATGAGACCGCCGCACGCGATACAGCGGTTCGCGGCGGCGTCTGCGCGACATCCGGCTCGATCGGTCGTGATCGCAGTTCCGGATGATCCCCGGTCAGCCAGCAGGCGATGCCAGATCCGTCCGCGCCTACCGCCAGCTGCGGCACATTAGTGTCGCAGCGCTCCATGGCAAACGCGCACCGCGGCGCAAACGGACAGCCTGAAGCCAGCTCGCCCGGCAGCGGCGGCGCTCCCGGGATGACTGCGAGCTGGTTGACCGGCTCCGCGTCGATGCGTGGAACCGAGCGGATCAGCTCGACGGTGTAGGGATGACGAGGTGTCCCCAGCACTTGTTTGCCGCTGCCGACCTCCATCACCCGGCCGCCGTAGAGGACCGTCACCCGGTCGCAGACCTCCTCGACCACGCCGATGTCGTGGGTGATCAGCAGGACCGCCGTGCCAAGCTCCTCCCGTAGCTTCAAGATCAGCCGCAGCACCGCCGCCTGGATCGTGACGTCAAGCCCGGTGGTCGGCTCATCCGCGATCAGCAGCCGCGGGTTGTTCGCGACCGCGATCGCGAACATCACCCGCTGGCGCATGCCCCCGGAGAACTCGTGCGGATAGTCGTGCACCGCGTCTGCCGGATCATGGATTCCCACCAAAGCGAGCAGCTCCACTGCCCGCGAGCGCGCCTGACGGCGCGCAGTGCCGTGTAGGCGCAGCGCCTCCTCGATCTGAGCGCCAACCGTCATCAGCGGGTTCAGCGCCGAGAGCGGGTCCTGGAACACGACCCCGACCTGACCGCCACGCAGCTGGCGCAGCGTCGCCTTGCCGGCGCTTGCCAGGTCGCGGCCGTCGAACAGGATCCGTCCGCCGGTGATCCTCGCCGCGTGCGGCAACATCCGGATCACGGACAGCGCTGTCAGCGACTTGCCAGCGCCGGACTCGCCGACCATGCCAACCACCTCGCCCCGAGCGATCCGCAGATCGACACCATCAAGCAACTTGACGCCGTCGCCGAGTGAGACTTCGAGCCCTTTGACCTCGAGCAGCGCTTGGTCATCCGGCTGACGTTCCCGCCGCGGATCCGCAGCCTCGCCGATACGGGCGATTTCCCTCATGCCAGCAGGGCCTCGTTCAAGGCGTCGCCGACCAGCGACAGACCGCAGACCGCGATGAACAGCACCGCCAGCGGCGCCAATGAGTACATCGCGTTCGTGGACAGGTACTGGCTGCCAGCGGCGATCATCTGACCTAGCGAAGCCCTGGGCGGCTGGATCCCGAGACCGACGACGCTGAGCGCACCCTCGAGCTGAATCGCCTGGGAGACGGCCGGCGCGATCCGCACGATCACCGAGTCGATCACGTTGGGCAGGATGTGCCTGACGATGATTCGGCGGCCAGACGTGCCGGCCACGACTGCCGCGCTGACGTAGTCCCGCGAGATCTGCGCGGCCGCGGTCAGCCGCGCCTGCCGGCCGAAGACCGGCACTGTGCAGAGCGCAATCGCAACCAGCACGGACAGCTCGCCCGGCGCGACCGCGATCGAAACCGCGATGCCCATCACGACTCCAGGGAAGCCGAGCAGAAGGTTAAACAGCCATTGCGCACCGTTACCGGCCCGGGGAGAGATCGCGCTGACCAGGCCAAGCGCGGTGCCAACCACCGCCGAGACGGGAATCGCGACGACGGCCAGCACGATATCGAGCCGGATGCCGGCAAGGACCCGTGCGAAGATGTCGCGCCCAACCTCGTCAGTGCCAAACAGGTGCCCGCCGGCAAAGGCCGTGCCCAGCGTGTCGCCGCTCTGCTGCAGCGGTCCCCACCGCAGGAACAACGGCGCGAGCAGGCCGCCCAGCACGATCACCGCGGTGATCGTCAGCCCCGCGAGTCCACGTGGGGTCCGCAACCCGGACAGCAGCGTACGGCGCCCCCCGGATCGGGTCGCAACCTTGTCAGTGGTCGTCGTGCCGGCTGCGATCGCGCTCACGTCAGCGTCGACTCCAGCAGTAGACGCCGATCGATCCTCGCCATCCCGGCTTCGGTCAGCAGCTGCATCATGATCGCAAAAGCAACCGACATCAGCAGCAGATCGTCCGCCAGCATGTAGTCGCGATCCTCGACGGCGCTGACGAGCAGCGAGCCGATCCCGGAGCGCGTGAACAGCGACTCCACGACCACTGCGCCGGCAAACAGCTCGCCGATGCGGATGCCAAGCTCGACCAGCGCCGGACCGAGGGCATTCGGCAGCACGTGCCTGAGCACCACGCGCCAGCGCCCGGCACCCTTGGCGATCGCAGTACGCACGAACTCGTCCTGCCGCACGCGGCGCATCTCGGTTGCCAGCAACCGCCCAACCACCGCCGAAGCAGGTAGCGCTGCCGCAACGCTGGGCATCACCAGATACTGCAGGCTCAGCCAGGGATTGTTGAGGAAGTTGAGCTGGCCGCTGGCGGGCAGCACCCGCCAGCTGATCGCAAAGACGAAGATGAAGATCACTGCGCTCACGAACGGCGGCGCCGACAACGCGGCGGCGGAGATCAGGTCCACGAGCCAGCGCACGAAGCGGCTGTGCGTCTCGGCCGCCACGACGCCGAACGCGAAGCCACCGACGCACATCAGCACGGTGGCGCCGATCATCAGCTGCACCGTGGACCCGAGCCGCTGCGCGATCAGCGCGCCAATCGGTCGCTTCAGGACGTATGACTGCCCCAGGTTCCCGGTCAGTAGCCCGCTCAGCCAGTGCCAATACTGCAACGGCAGCGGTTGGTCGAGGTGCAGCTGGCGCGCCACCGCGGCGACCTGCGCCGCCGACGCATCAGGACCCGCGAGGACCGTCGCTGGGTTGCCCGACGCGAGGTGCAGCAGCATGAAGATCGCGATCGAGGCGATGAACAAGACCCCGATTGCGACGAGCAAGCGCTTGGCCAGGTATGGCATCGCTCAGCCAGATCCGTCGGCGTCAGGTCAGCTTCGCGCCGGTCAGCTCGATGGCGCCGCCCCCGGATGTCTGGACGCCGCTGAGGCTCGTGGCTGCAGCCGACACGGTCGGGATGCTGCCGACCGTGATGTGGAACGCCTGGTCCAGCACGTAGGCGCTCAGCCCCCGGTTGGCGCTTGCCTCCTGCGCCGCCGTCGACGCATAGATGACTCGCTTTGCCAGCGAGACGTATTCCGGATCGGTGACGTTGGAGGTGTTCTTCGTGATCTTGAACGGGGCGTTGCCGAGCAGCACGGTTCCCAGCGATAGGTACGTCTGGCCGACGTCGTTGATCCACAGCCCATCGATCGAGGCCGCCTGGAGCTGATTCTGGAATGTCGTGGCCTGCACCTGCGACGCCTTGACCTTGAAGCCGGCAGCGGTGAGGTTGTACTGGACGATGTTCAGGATCGCCTCGGCGATGGTATTCGTGGAGTTGGTCAGGATCGGCGCGGTGACGCCGCTTGCACCGGCTTCCCGTAGCAACGCCTTCGCCTTGTCGGGGTCATAGGGATAGTGCGTGGCATCCGCTGCTGCCACGCCGGGCAGCGACGTGGACCAAGGAAGGCAGCTCGCCGCGCCATAGCTGGCGAAGGCCTGCTTGACGATCCGCTCGCGGTCGAGCGCGTACGCGATCGCCTGACGGATCCGCACGTCGTCGAACGGCTTGGACTTCACGTTGACGCCGACGTACCACTCCGAGACCGCCGCGCCCGTGGTCAGACTCGCGAACTTGCCGCCGCGCTTCAACAATGCGGCGTCGGATGGCACCAGGTTCCAGGCGAGATCGATCTCGTTGTCCCGGATGGCCGCGACCAGCGACTGCTCGGAGCCGAAGACGCGCACCTTCACGCTGTCCAGGCGCGGCAGCCCGTGCTGCCAGTAACGATCGTTGCGCCGCAGTGAGATCGAGCTGCCGGGGACCCAGCTCTCGAACCGGAACGGGCCGGTGCCGACCACCTGTTTGCCGCTTGCCAGCCCCGAGAACGTCTTGCGATCGATCAGCGGCGTCAGCACCAGGACGTTGGCGAAGCTCGAGATCGGCTCGGAGACCGTGATCTTGAACTGGTTCGGGCCGGTCACGCGCATCGCCGTGATCAGGTCCGTGGTACCCCCGATCTGTGCGCCGGCGGTGGAGCTTTGCGTCGCCTTGATCGAGTAGATCGCGTCCTCGGGACCGAGCTTGCGACCACTGTGGAAGTAGACGTCGTCGCGCAGGTTGACGGTCAGCTCCGTCTTATCGGAGTTCCAGACCCAGCTCGTTGCGATCATCGGTGTCGGTTGCACCGTCGTCAGATCGACGTCGGCCAGCGTGTCGAAGATCAAGCTGAGCGTCGTTGTGTTGACTCCGGCCCGGAGGATCTCGGTCGGCGCGAAGTCCGTCACGGTGCCGAGCGTCATCGAGCGACGCGCCTTAGCGCCGTTGCTCGAGCTGCTGGAGGCGGCGGATGCGCAGCCATCGAGTAGCAGGGCGATTCCGCCCACAGCCGCGGCTTTCAGCATCGTGCGCCGCGTCAGCAACGTCTCTAGCGGCAGGTCAAGCGGTGTTCTCATCTGATCTCCTCGGGTTCCGCAACGTCGAAGATTTGTTTTCCGCCGGAGTAGAGCTCCAAGATCCGCTCGTGCGGCACCACACCGACCCGTTCGGCCCACGCTGCGTAACTTGCCGCGAGCTCTGCAACCAGCTTCGGGTGCGTCGCGGCAAGGTCGTGTTGCTCGTTCCGGCTCTCGGCAAGGTCATAGAGCTCCCAGGATTTGCCGTGCTCGCGCACGAGCTTCCAGTGCCCGCGTCGCACGGCGCCGTTGCCGATGTGCTCCCAGTACATTTCCGCTGCCGGCGCCTCAGCGTCTGGATCGCGCAGTGTCGACACCATGCTCCGGCCCGTCAGCGGCGACAGCTCACGGCCCGGTGCCTGGTAGTCCGATCCCGTGATCTCGAGGATCGTTGGCACGAAGTCGATGAGCTGGAATGGCGCGGTCACAACCGCCCCGTCACGGAGCTCACCGTGTGGCCAGTGCACGATCAGTGGCGTGGCGATTCCGCCCTCGTGCACCCAGCGCTTGTACAGGCGAAACGGCGTGTTCGAGAGGTTCGCCCAGGCACGGCCGTAGCTGGCGAAGGTGTCGTCGGCACCTGGATCGACATCCGGGAAGTTCCCGACGCGGATCGGACGCCCGTCTCGTGAGGCCGCCGGCATAATCTCGCGCCGCGCCCGCAGGGTCTCGGGATCCCCCATCGGCAGCTCCTCGGCGCAGGCGCCGTTGTCGGAGAGGAACACGACCAGCGTGTCGTCGAGCACGCCACCACGCTCAAGCGCATCGAGCACGACGCCGACACCACAGTCCAAGCGGTGCACCTGAGCGGCATAGACACGCATCCGGCGCGCCTGCCAAGAGCGATGTTCCGCCTCCGACCAATCCGGGACTGCCGGGTCGCGGTCACTCAGCACGGCTTCCTCGTCGATGATCCCCTCATGCTTCTGGCGCTCGAGTCGCTCTGCGCGCAGCTCATCCCAGCCACGCTCGTAGACGCCGGCATACTCAGCGATGTCCTCCTCCGGAGCATGCAGCGGCCAGTGCGGCGCGGTGAACGCGACATAGGAGAAGAACGGCTTGCTCGCCTTGACGTTCTCGGTGATGAATGCCGCCGCGTCGTCCGCGATCGCGTCGGTGTAGTAGAACCCCTGCGCCTTGGTCTCCTCCGAGACGTCGCGCTCACCCCTGTGCAGCGCCGGCGGCTGGAAGTAGCTGCAGCACCCGGCCAGCGTGCCGAAGAAGTGCTGGAAGCCGCGCCGGGTGGGCCACGAGTCGGTTGGCTCCTTGGTGTTCGAGCTCATGTGCCATTTGCCCGACATCCCGGTCGCGTAGCCGCTTGCCGCAAGCAGCTCGGCAAGCGTCGCGCAGCGGTCGTTCAGCGAGCCCCGGTACCCGCGTGGGCCATCGTCCCGGTTGAGGATCCCGACCCCGGTCTGCTGTGGATGCAGCCCGGTGAGCAGCGATGCGCGCGACGGGCTGCAACGAGCGGTGTTGAAGAATTGGCTGAAGCGAACACCGCCATGGCCGAGACGGTCGATGTTCGGCGTCTGGATCTCGCTGCCGTAGCAACCGACATCGGAGTAGCCGAGGTCGTCGGCGAGGATCAAGACGACGTTGGGCGGCATCAGCGGCAGCCCAGCCGTTCAATAGAATACATTTTCAATTGCTTTGATTGAATTACCAAAGTAAGTTGATAATACCAAAGCAGAACAACAACATGACGGCACGTCCATGCGCAGTTAACGTTGCTTTAGCAACACTGTGTCGCCAAGCGAGCAGGTAGGTGCTACCACTTGCCGCCTAACAGACCGCGGTCGGATGCACCACACCTTCCCGCCCACCGCAGCCGCCTAGCGGCCAACTGTCCGCCGTACCCGTTACGCCCCTGCCGACGTCTTATTGCCGTCCGGCCTTCGCGGAGGCCGGGCGTATCAGCCGCCGCCGGGCAAGCTCGACCAGCGCGCTTGCGGCCGCTCCCAGCGGTCGCAGGGCGGCGACGGCGAGGTAGATCGCGAACACCGGCTGGTGGTGGCGGATCGGGAGCAGCCGCAGCTGGCTGGCCAGCTGCGGGTTCCCGGCAACGGACGAGCCTGCCAGGAAGGCGCACCCGAGGCCGGCTGCGGCCAGCCGCGCCTGCAGCCGCACGTCGTTGATCTCGAGCGCGACACGGCGCTGCAAGCCGGCGGCGGCAAATGACTGATCAACCACGATCCGGGCGCCCCAATCCGCCGGACCGTCGATGAATGACTCGCCAGCCACATCGCTGAGCTCGACCGCACCGCGACTTGCGAGCCGGTGGCGACGGCTGACGGTCAGCAGCAGCGGCTCGCTACTCAGTGGATGCAGCTGCAGCCCGTCGACCTGGGCGCCGGCCGGCGCCACCAGCGCGCAGTCGAGCTCCCCGCCGCGGACCTGCGCGATCATCGCCGCCGTGTGCAGCTGGCGCACACGCAGCTCGACAGCCGGATGCGCGGTGCGGAACTCCGACAGCAGCGCCACGATGTCGAGCCCGTGCACCGACTCCACCTGCATGATCCCGATCCGTGCGATGCCGGTCAGGCCGCCGCGCACCTGCGCAACGGCGTCACGAGCGGCATCGGCGGCGGCAAGCGTCTCGCGGGCAGGCAGCAGCAGCGCACGTCCGGCGTCGGTCAGCGTAACCGTATGACTGGTGCGCTCGAACAACATGACGCCGAGCTCCCGCTCAAGCCGGCGAACGTTCGCGGAGACCGCGGACTGTGCCAGCGTGAGCTCCTCGGCGGCGCGCGAGAAGCTCAGGCGGTCAGCGACGGCAACGAAGCTGGCGAGGTGGCGTAGCTCCATGAGAGCCATCTATTCTATCGCGTCACGCGATAGCCGTTAGAAACAACGTGCGTTGCGCACGATAGTTGCTCGCGCAATCATCGTTGCATGGCAATCTTCATCCACAGTTCCGCGGCGTCGCGCGGCCGGCTGCATTACGGCCTCTGGGCAGTCGCGTTCGCGTTCTTCACCGTTCTCGCCTTCTCAACCGTGCCGACGCCGCTGTACGCGCTTTACCAGCTGCGCGACGGCTTCTCGACCTTCATGATCACGGTGATCTTCGCCGCCTACGCGTTGGGCGTGGTCGCCGCCCTCTTCTTCGTCGGGCACGTCTCGGACTGGTTCGGACGGCGGCGCTCGCTGCTGCCGGCGATCGGCTTCGCGCTTCTGAGCGCGGTGGTCTTTCTGTTCTGGCGCGCGGCGATCGGCTTGATCGTCGCCCGGGTGATCAGCGGCATCGGCGTCGGCATGATGACTGCCACGGCGACCGCCCATATCGCCGACCTTGACCGTGCCCACCGTCCCGGCTCGGGCTCCCGCCGCGCGCAGGTGGTCGCAACGGTCGCGAACCTCGGCGGCCTTGGGGCCGGGCCGCTGATCGCGGGCCTGCTGGTGCAGTATGAGGGTCGCCCGCTGGCGACCCCGTTTATCGTCTTCCTGGCCGTGCTGGCGGCGGCACTCATCGCCGTGGCCTCCACACCCGAGACAGTGACGGTCAGCTCGCCGGCGCCGCGCTACCGGCCGCAGCGCGTAGCGGTGCCGGAGACCGCGCGTGGCCGCTATATCGGCGCGGCGCTTGCGGGCGTCGCTGCCTTCTCCGTATTCGGCCTCCTGACCGCGCTGGCGCCGTCGCTGCTGGCCGGCACGTTGCACGAGCATTCGCACCTCTTGGCGGGGATCCCCGCGTTCGCCGCGTTCAGCGCCGCGGTCGTCGCCCAGCTCACCAGTTCTCGCTGGCCGCTGCGCCGGCAGCTCCTCCTCGGCATGGTGGCGATGATCACCGGCATCGTCCTGGTGGTGCTCGCGGTCTGGCTGCCCGCGCTGGCACCGTTCATGGTCGGCGCGGTGGCAGCCGGCTTCGGCGCGGGGCTGCTGTTCAAAGGCGGGATCGCGACGGTCTCGCAGATCGCGACCAAGGCGAACCTCGCCGAGTCGCTCGCCGGCTTCTTCCTTGCCAGCTACCTCGGCCTGACGGTGCCCGTGCTCGGTCTCGGCATCCTCGCCCAGCTGATCGCGCTGCGGCTGGCGCTGCTGATCTTCGCCGCGCTGGTGGTGGCGGGCGCGATCGCCGCGGTGAGCGTGGCCGTCCCCGCGCGGCCACAGTCGATCTCAGACTCGCCTAGCGGTGCGCGGCCGGACTCAGAGCTTGCCGTGGGCGATGTTGCTGATGTCATTGCTGAGCCCAATCACGAACAGGGCTCCGATCAGCGCAATCCCGACCAGGCTGGCGCGCTCCATGGTCTGTACCGTCACGGCGCGGCCGCGCACCTTCTCGACCAGTGCCCAGAAGATGTGGCCACCGTCGAGCGGTAGGAACGGCAGCAGGTTCACGATCGCCAACGACAGCGAGATCAGCGCCATTATCTCCAGCACGTTGGCCGTGCTCTGGGCAATCTGCTGCTGCGAGACCGTGTAGACGCCGACGACGGACGAGATCTGGCGTCGGTTCCGCGACCGGAAGATCCCGGCGATCACCGACACCGTCTTCGAGGTCACTTCCCACATCCAGCTGGCCCCCGTGCTGGCGGCGACTCCGGCACCTGCCCGGCTTGACACCGTCCCGAACTCCACCCCGATCGCCATTCCGCCAACCTGTGCGTCGTAGCGCGGCCGGATCCGCAGCGTCACGTCCTGACCGCTGCGCCGCACAAGCAGATTGACCGGGGTCGCGGCCAGGCAGCCGTCCTTCTGGACGCCGCTGCAACGATGCGCCTCGATCTGCGTGCGCAGGGTCTCCTCACCGCCGCGCCTGCCGCCCACCGCGAGGATCTTGTCTCCAGGCTTCAGCACCGCCGCCGCGGGCGTCCCCCGCAGCACGCTGTGCACAGTCGTGTTGGCCGTCACCTGCGGCGTCACCAGCAGGAACAGCCAGGCGAGCAGGAACGCCAGGACGATGTTCGTCACCGGTCCCGCAGCGATCACCACGATCCGCTTCCAGACCGGCTGCGAGTAGTAGCCGCGGTCCAGACCCGGCCCCTCGACCGGCTGCTCCCCCGGCACCATGCCGCCGATCCGCACGTAGCCGCCGAGCGGGATGGTGCCGATGCCGTACTCGGTCTCGCCGATCCGCCGCTTCACGATCAGCGGGCCGAAGAACAGTGCAAACCGCTCGACCGGCATGCCGACGGCTTTCGCTGCGAGGAAGTGACCGCCCTCATGCAGGACGATCAGAAGCATCAGGCCGATGATCGCGAGAATGTATGACATCTCCGCGCCTAGTCTGGCAGGCCGATGTCAGAGCAGATCGCGCCGGCCCGTTCGCGAGCCTCGGTGTCCGCCGTCATCAACGCCTCGAACGAGGTCGCCGGCCCGCTCGGGCACTCGTCGAGCGTGCGCTCGACGACCTCGGCGATCTCCGTAAACGCGAGCCGTCCGGCGAGGAAGGCGTGCACCGCGACCTCGTTGGCCGCGTTCAGCACACACGGCGCGGTGCCGCCGGCGATGCCCGCCTCACGCGCGAGCTTCAGGCATCTGAACGTCTCGAGGTCTGGCTCTTCGAACGTCAGCGACCCGGCTGCGACCAGGTCCAGGCTGCCGATCGGCAGCGGCGCACGCCGCGGGTAGTGCAGGGCGAAGGCGATCGGGACGCGCATGTCCGGGTAGCCGAGATGCGCCAGCATCGCGCCGTCCTCGAGCGCCACCAGCCCGTGGATCAGCGACTGCGGATGGACGACCACCTTGATCTGCTCGTATGGCAGGCCGAACAGGTGATGCGCCTCGATCACCTCGAGCCCCTTGTTCATCAGCGTCGCCGAGTCGATCGTGATCTTGCCGCCCATCGACCACGTCGGATGCGCGAGCGCCTGGGCGACGGTCACGCCTTCGAGCTCGGCGCGGTGCCAGCCTCGGAACGGGCCGCCGGAGGCGGTGATCACGAGCCCGCGCACGGTGTCGCGCGGCCGCCCCGATAGCAACTGGAAGAGCGCGGAGTGCTCGGAGTCGACCGGCACGATGTGCGCGCCGGTCGCTGCCATCAGCTCGCCGACCAGCTCGCCACCGACGACCAGCGACTCCTTGTTCGCGAGCGCGAGGTCGATACCCTCGCCGACCGTGGCGACGGTCGCCAGCAAGCCGGCGGAGCCGACGATCGCGTTCAGCACGATGTCGGGAGCGGCGCCGGTAACCAGCTGCACGATCCCGTCCGGGCCCCGCAGCACCTGACCATCGGTCCACGCCTCGCTCGCCCGTGCGGCGGCGTCGAGATCTGACAGCGCGACCTGTTCCACGTCGAACGTCCGCGCCTGCTCCAGCAGCAGCGGCCAGTTGTGGCCAGCGCTCAAGGCCACGACCTGCAGCTCTCCTTCGCTGCGACGGACCACGTCGAGCGCCTGGACGCCGACCGAGCCGGTCGACCCGAGGATCACCACCCGCCGTGGCAAGTCAGTCCCTCCCGCATCATCCGCGATTCACCTCCGGGCTCCGTCGCCACGCGCGGCCTCAGTGGGCCAGCGCCGTCCAAACGTAGTAGCAGGCGACAATCGTGAACATGATCGAGTCGAGGCGGTCGAGCGCACCGCCGTGGGCGCCGAACAGCCGCCCGGCGTCCTTCGTACCGGCATCGCGCTTCAGGAGCGACTCGAACAGGTCGCCGAGCGGGGCCATCACCGCGATTGTCAGACCAAGTGCCAACGCCGTCCCGTGCGGCAGCCAGGTCTGGTAGAGGCCGGCGCAGAAGACCGCCAGGATCGCGGTGATCATGCCACAGACGAGACCTTCGACCGTCTTATTCGGTGAGATTTCCGGCGCCAGCGGCCGGCGGCCGAACAGCCGCCCGCCGAAGTATGCGCCGGTGTCGCTGAGGAACGTCCCGATCAGAACGTCGATCACGATCCCGTCGCCGTGCACGGCTTTCCGCAGCAGAACCGCGTGCGCGACGGCGAAGCCGATCCACATCACCCCCAGCAGGGTCGCGGCGATCGCCAGCGTCGGCCGGCGGCGGTCGCTGCGCCAGAGCACCGCCAGGAACGTGACCGGTACGCTCGCGACCGCGGCGCCCAGCAGCGCGTGCTCGCCGCCGAACTGAGCCGCGACGCACATCCCCGCCACTGCGGCCACCGCGACCACCGTCACCGGCCGCCACTTCGCCAGCATCGTCGAGAGCTCGATGACACACGCCGTGCCCATCACTGCCGCCACCGCCATCCAGGCCAGGCCGCCGAAGTCCACAAACGCGATCGCCACCACTGCTGCGGGGATTGCGACCAGTATCCGGCCGACCAGATCGGAGCTCTTACGTGCTCGGCGCGCCGTTGTGGTCTCGCGTTCCTCTGTCTGGCTGCGTGCGGGATCCTGCCGCCGCGAGCGCGGCGACCGGGAGCTGCGTCGTGGTGCCGGCACCGTCAGCGTCCCCCGAAGCGCCGTTGACGAGAGCGGTACTCCTCAAGGCACGCTGCGAAGCAGTCGCGCGTGAAGTCAGGCCAGAGCTCCGGCCGAATCACGAACTCCGAGTAGGCCAGATGCCACAGCAGGAAGTTGGAGAGCCGCCGCTCACCGCTGGTGCGGATAATCAGGTCGGGGTCGTGCATCTCCGGCGCGTAGAGATGACGCCGGAACTCTTCCTCGTCGCCGCCTGTGAAGCTGGCGGCAGCGTCGAGGATCTCGGCGCGCCCACCGTAGTTCAGGGCGACGTAGAAGGTGAGGCGCTGACCGGCAGCGGTCTCGCTTTCCGCCCATTCCATCTTCCGCAGCAGTCGCGGCGACAGCGGCGCCGCCCGCCGGCCGATGAAACGCATCCGCACACCCTGCTCCTGCAGCTCCGGCGTCTCGCTCTCGATGCGCCGCTCCAGCAGCCGCATCAGACCCGCAACCTCGGCTCGCGAGCGATTCCAGTTCTCGGTCGAGAACGAGTAGACGGTCAACTCCTTGATTCCAAAGCGGACCGCGTCTTTCAGTCGCTCCTTCACCACCTCGGCGCCGGCCTCGTGGCCGCGCGCGACCGGCACGCCCTCGCGCTTGGCCCAGCGGCCGTTGCCGTCGGTGATGATCGCGACGTAGCGCGGTGATGCCACGGTGCCTTCGCCGGTCGCCTCCGCGGCCACCATCAAACCTCGAGGATTTCGGTTTCCTTGGCCTTCAGCAGCCCCTCGAGCGACGCGATCTGCGCGTCGGTGATCTTCTGCAGCTCCGACTCGGCGCGATGCTCCTCGTCGGCGCCGGTGTCGCCCCCTTCTTTGAGCTCGCGCAGGTCGGACAGGACGTCGCGGCGGACATTGCGGATCGCGACCCGCCCTTCCTCGGCGATCGTGTGTGCCACCTTCACAAGCTGCTTGCGTCGGTCCTCGGTCAGCTCCGGGATCAGCAGGCGGATCACGACGCCGTCATTCGACGGCGTGAGCCCGACGTCGGACTCGAGGATCGCCTTCTCGATTGTCTTGATCGAGCTCTTGTCGTACGGCTGCACCGTGAGCAGTCGCGGCTCCGGGGTGCTGATCGTCGCCAGCTTCCTCAGCGGCGTCGGCGTGTGGTAATAGTCGACGATGATGCGGTCGAGCAACGCCGGCGTCGCCCGCCCAGTGCGGATCGACCCGAACTCCGTGCGGGTTGCCACAACCGACTTCTGCATCCGCTCGCGAGCATCGGCGAGCAGCTCATCAACCATCTGCTCTGTTTCGCTCATGTCTTCACCAGAGTCCCTACTCGCTCCCCTGACACAATCCGGCTGATGTTGTGGCCGTCGGTCATGTTGAACACAACGATCGGCAGCCGGTTATCCATGCATAGCGCGAAGGCGGTGCTGTCCATCACCTTAAGACCTCGCATCATCGCGTCGCGGTGCGTGATCTCGGGGATGAATTGCGCGTCCGGGTCGTGCACCGGGTCCGCCGTGTAGACGCCTTCGATGCCGTTCTTCGCCATCAGCACGACTTCGGCGTGTAACTCCGCGGCCCGTAGTGCGGCGGCGGTGTCGGTGGTGAAGAACGGATTGCCGGTCCCGGCCGCAAAGATCACGACCCGCCCCTTTTCGAGGTGGCGCACCGCGCGCCGACGGATGTAGGGCTCGCAGACCTCCGAGATCGTGATCGCCGACTGTACGCGGGTGGGTACCTCGAGCTTCTCGAGTGCGTCCTGCAACGCGAGCGCGTTCAGCACCGTCGCCAGCATCCCCATGTAGTCGGCGGTCGCCCGGTCCATGCCTTCCGCCGCGGCTGCCATGCCACGGTAGATGTTGCCGCCGCCGACGACGATCGCGACCTCGACGCCGTGGGCGTGTACCTCGCCGATTTCCTCGGCGATCGCGCGCACGCTCTGCGGGTCGGTCCCGTGCTCGAGCTCCCCCATCAGCGCTTCGCCGGAGAGCTTGAGCAGCACCCGCCTGTAGGCCGGTGCTGCTGCCGAGTTGTTATCGGTGCTCAGACTGCTCACGACCTTCGCCTGCGTCTGTCACTCGCCGACCGCGAATCGCGCGAACCGGCGCACGACCACATTCTCGCCAGTGTCGGCAGCGAGCTTGGCACGCAGCTGCTCGATCGTCTGGCCGTTGTACTTGTCTTCGTTGACGTGCTTCTGGCGCATCAGGACAACCTCGTCGAGGTACTTGCCCAGCTTGCCCTCAACGATCTTCGCCCGCACGTTCTCAGGCCGGTCGGCAGCCTGCTCGGTCGCGATCCGCACCTCGCGCTCGCGATCCTCGGCCGGCACGTCGTCCTCGGACAGCGCGACCGGCGCGGCGGCGGCGATGTGCAGCGCCAGGTCGCGCGCGAACTGCACGAACGCGTCGCTGCGCGCGACGAAATCGGTCTCGCAGTCGATCTCGACCAGCGCCCCATACTGACCACCAGGGTGGATGTAGGTCTGGACGGTGCCCTCATGGACCTCGCGGCCTGCGCGCTTGGCGGCACTCGCCTCGCCCCGCGCCCGCAGGATCTCGATCGCCTTCTCGGCGTCGCCCTCGGACTCGGTCAGCGCCGCTTTCGCAGCCATCATGCCGGCGCCGGTGCGGTCACGCAGCGCCTTGACTTCCTTTGCGCTGATCGCGCTCATGCTTGCTCCTCGGATGTCGTTGCGGTCTCTGCCTGCTCAGCGGCGGCCGGGGCGGCAGCGGGCTGTGCCGGGCTGGCCTGCTGCTGCGGCGCAGCGGCGGGCGCTGGCGCAGCGGCGGGCGCGGCCTCAGGCGCCGACTGCTCGGGAGCGGGCTGCGAGGGAGCAGCCTGGCCAGCGGCAGCAGCGGCCTGCTGGGCGGCTGCGGCCTCCCGCTTCGCCTGCTCGGCAGCCGCGGCATCCTGCTTGGCCTTCGCGGCGGCAGCGGCCTCGGCCTCGCGCCGGGCACGCTCCTGCGCCTTTGCCTCGCGGCGGGCCTTCTCCTCAGCCTCGCGCCGGGCGCGCTCTTCGGCCTCGCGACGCTCGCGCTCGAGTCGAGCCTTCTCCTCGGCAGCCTTGTAGACGTCGTGGCTCTCGGCGACGACGTCGCCGATCGCGTTCGCGATCAACGTGCAGGCACGGATCGCGTCGTCGTTACCGGGGATCACGAAGTCGACGCCGTCCGGGTCGCAGTTCGTGTCGACCAGGCCGATCACCGGGATCCGCAGGCGCTGGGCCTCCTTGACCGCGATCGCCTCGCTCTTCAGATCGATCACGAAGATCGCGTCCGGAACGCGGGTCATGTCCTTGACGCCACCAAGGTTCGCGCGCAGCTTCACCAGGTCGGACTGCGCCGCCATCCGCTCGCGCGTCGGCAGCAGCTGCAGCTGGCCCTCGGTCTCGTAACGCTCGAGGTCGTGCAGTCGCTTGATACGACCCTGGATCGTCTGGAAGTTCGTCAAAAGGCCACCCAGCCAGCGGTGGTTCACGTACGGCATGCCGGCCTTCGTCGCGGCGGCCGCGACAGCGTCGCGGGCCTGCTTCTTCGTGCCGACCATCATCACGAGGCCGCCGCGCTCCGCGACGCCCGCTGCGAACTGCTGGGCCTGGCTCAGCAGATACGCGGTCTGCAGCAGGTCGACGATGTAGATGCCATCACGCTCACCGAAGATGAAACGACGCATCTTCGGGTTCCAACGCCGAGTCTGGTGGCCGAAATGCACACCGGCCTCCAGCAGCTCGCGGACTCCGACTTCAGCCACTGGTAACTCCCTTACAGATAGATATTGAGTGCTCTGCCTCCGCTTGCCGCGAGCCGCTCCTCGGAATCTCTACCGAGGCAGGGTGCGGTGGGGCGCCGCGAAGGGTTGAATCTGGATAGAACGGGCAGGAAGTTTAGCCTGCCGCACGGGCAAGCTGTAGCGCGCTTTCGAGATCGGGCGGCAAGGGCGAAGCTACGTCGATCGGCTCGCCGCTGATCGGATGCGCGAAGCTGAGCCGCGCAGCGTGCAGGAACTGACGCTCCAGGCCGAAGCGAGCCGTGCCGCCGTAAGCGCGATCACCGACCACCGGATGCCCGATCGCGCTCATGTGCACGCGGATCTGATGCGTGCGCCCGGTCTCGAGGGTGACCCTGAGCAGCGCGACGCTGCCCAGCGGCTCGATCAGCTCGAAGTGTGTCCGCGCCTCGCGCGGGTGGTCGCTCTCCAGCGAGATCAGCAGCCGGTCGCGCCGATCGCGCCCGATCGGCGCGTCGATCGTGCCGGTTCGTGCCGGGGGAATTCCGTCCACGAGCGCGAGGTATTCGCGGTGCAGCTCGCGCGAGCCGATCATCTCCTTCAGCAGCCGGTGCACCTGTGCGGACTTCGCCACCACCAAAAGGCCCGACGTGTCCTTGTCGAGCCGGTGCACGATCCCCGCCCGCTCCGGGTCCTCGCCGCCAGCGGCCCGATCCGCAAGCGCCTGCGCCAGGGTCCCCTGCTGGTGTCCGCGCGCGGGATGCACGACCACTCCCGCCGGCTTGTCGACGACGAGCAGGTCCGGGTCCTCGTAGACGATCGTGAACTCTGCGGTTGCCGGCCCGCTGGCCGGCAACCGCGTCACCGGCTCCGCCTGCACGAGAACGGCATCCCCTTCGCTCACCAGTGCCCGCTTGCTGGCCGCAAGCCCGTTGACGCTGACCCGCCCCTCGGTGATCGCGCGCGCCGCCTGCGTCCGCGAGCCGAGCGGCTTCGCCAGGTACTGGTCAAGTCGTCGGCCCCCGTCGCCGGCCGCGACGAGCAGTTCAAGCGCCGGCTGACCGTCGCTTCGATTCATGGTTGTCCTCGGGCCCTGTAAATACCTCGAGCACAAGCACGAGGATGATCACCCCGAAGGTGATCGACATATCAGCGAAGTTGAAGGGCGGCCAGTGCGGCAGCTTGATGAAGTCGATCACCTCACCGCGCGCAACGCGGTCGATCAGGTTGCCGATCGCGCCGCCGATCAACATCCCGGTCGGCAGCCACACGAGCCGCCGTGCCGGCCGCCTGAGCATGTAGACAACCAGCACCAGCAGCGCGCAGACAACCACGGCGTAGACCCAGTCGCCGGCGCCCGCCAGCATGCTGAAGGCGACACCGCTGTTCCGGGCGTAGACGAAGTGCACGACGCCGGGGACGATCGTCCACTGGCTGCCGGGCCCGATCGCGGTGCCGATCGTGTGCTTGGTGAGCTGGTCGACACCGATCGCCACCAGCGCCACCAGCAGGGTGCGCCAGGCGACGCCGCGACGTCCGCCGGCCGCACGAGCGCTCTTCGTCGAGGCTGTGGCGTTGCCGGGCACGGTCTCGCTGCTCATGGCGCTCACCCGCCGATCACCGCGCTCACGAGCCAGGCGACGATGATCAGGAAGATGATCGCCGCCACGGGGCTCAGGTCAAGCATCCCGATCTGCGGGATGAAACGCCGGAACAGCCGCAGATATGGCTCGCAGACGTCCCGCAGAAACTGCATGACGGCATCCAGCACGCGTGAATATGGGCGCCGCACGCCGAGCGAGAACGCCATGTTCAGCACCAGGTAGATCAGGATCAGGACGATGTAGACCTCGATCACCGCCTGCACGTAGCCGGCGATGCCAGCCCGTGTGACGGCGCCGAGGGTGAGCATCAGCGGCTTACCCGAAGGCCGGCGACGGCGTCGGCGGCGTCATGGAAGGCCGTGCGAACACCCGCACGCTCGAGCTCACGCAAACCGCGCGCAGTCGAGCCACCGGGTGAGGTCACTGCTCGGCGCACGGCCAGCGTGTCGTAGTCATGGGCGGCGAGCAGGCTCGCGGTGCCGCCCAGCGTGGCGACCACCAGCCGCGCCGCCAACGGGGCCGGGATTCCCTGGCGCACGGCCGCGTCGACTTGCGCCTCGACCAGCAGCGCCGTGTAGGCGGGGCCGACGCCGGTGACGCCGGTGGCGGCGTCGAGCAGTCGCTCCGCCACCGTGACGACCTCGCCGAGGCGCCGGAACTCGCTCAGCACCTGTTCGCGCAGGTCCGCGTCGACCACCACGTCCGGCCCCGGATCGGCGTAGACCGTGACGCCGCGCCTCACTTCGACCGGCGTGTTCGGCATCAGCGCGAACACCTGAGCGCGCGGGTAGGCGCGCTGCAATTCGCTCGTCGGCGTGCCGCCCAGGACCGAGATCACCACGGCGGTCCGATCGCGGATCTCGGCAGCGACCGCATCAAGCTGGTAAGGCTTGTGACAGAGCAGGACCGCATCGGCGGCGGCGGCCAGTTCGGCGTTGCTCGCGAACGCCTGGCCGCCGAGCTCGGCGACCAGCCGCGCGGCCCGCCCTGAGCCACTGTCGGTGCAGAGCACGGGCTGTCCCCAGCCACGCGCAACTGCCTGCGCCATGTTGCCGGCGCCGATCAGTCCGATCTTCATCGCTGCAAGGCTAGCGCCGCAGTCAGGACTGGTTGAAGAAGCCCTTCTCGATCAGCCGCGCGCGCTCTTCCGCCGACACCTCGACGTTCTGCGGGGTGAGCATGAAGACCTTGTCGGCGATCCGCTGCATGCCGCCGTCGAGCGCATACGTCAGCCCGCTGGCGAAGTCGATCAGGCGCTTCGAGAGATCCGGCCCCGCGCCCTGCAGGTTCAGGATCACCGGGATCCCATCCTTAAAGCGGTCGGCGACCTCTTGGGCGTCGTTGAAGCTCTTCGGCGCGACGAAGTGCACGCGCACATCGGCGCCGCCACGGCTCGCGCCGCCACCAGCGGCGCCTCCTCCGCCGCCGCGGCCGGAGACCGCACGCAGTGTGGTTGTACGGCGCGGCTCCACGTCCTCATCGCCGAAGATCTCGTCGAAGTCATCGTGGCTCCGACGCGAGCGATTTCCCATGCGCCTGACGCTCGGCCGGTCGCGGTAGCTCTCTTGCATTTGGACCTCCGGCTCTGAGTAGGCCTCGTAGTCCTCGTCGTACTCCTCCTCCTCGGCAAGGCCGAAGTAGACGAGGGTCCGGTGCCATGTATCGCGAAATGCCATCTCAGAAGGCGGGGTTCGAGGCAGAGAGACGTTTCCCTGCCGCCAGCGCATTATGCCTGCCTGGAACCTACCGCGTTGAAGCTGGTGCTGGCAACCCTTTCGAGAGCGAGCTACAGGTAGCTGCTCCGGCAGCAGGCTTCATCGGAAGCTGGGAGGGAAACCGCTCCTCGGGAGCGGTTTCCCTCCCAGCTTCCGCCGCGAGCGATCCTCAGGCCTCGTGGGCGTCCTGCTTGGACCGTCGTACAAGGTGCTTGGACCGTCGTATAACTCTGGTCCGCCACACGAGCGAGTTCACTCAGCGCCACGGCGTGAAGAGCGTCGAGCCCAGCCGGACGATGGTCGCGCCCTCCTTCGCGGCGGCCTCGTAATCCTGGCTGGTGCCCATCGACAGCTCCCGCAGGCCGTGCTCTGCCGCCAGCTCGCACAGCGCCGCGAAGTAGCGGCGGCTGTGCTCGCCGTCGTGAGCCAGCGGCGGCATCGTCATCAAGCCGACGACGGGCACCGGGCAGCGAGCCAGGAAGTCGGGCAGCTGGTCCGGAGCGATCCCGGACTTACCAGCTTCGCCAGCGACGTTCACCTCGATCATCACCTTCGTGCTGGGCACGCCGTGCCGGGCAAGCTGCGCCAACGCGGACTCGCTTGCCACCGAGTGGATGTAGCGTGCGTGCGGCACGATCTGGGCGATCTTCCGGCTCTGCAGCGCGCCGATGAAGTCGAATGTCAGCTCCGGGTGCTGGGGCGCGCGACGCACGAGCTGCTGGGCACGGTTCTCGCCGGCGAGCGTGATCCCAGCCTCCGCCAGCAGGCTCAGCGCCTCGTCCGGCAGGTATTTGACGGCCGCGAGGATCTGGACCTCGCCGGGCTCGCGGCCGGCCCGGGCAATGTGCTCGCGCACCCGCTCGAGGTTTTCGTGCAGCGTCTGCACGGTCAGTCCCTGGACCAGCTCGACCATCGTCACTCCCGCCATCGTTATGCCAGCCAGACGAATCCGGCCTGGCGTCCCGTGCGGCCGAGGTCGCGGCGGTGCGAGAAGAACAGGCCCGGATCGGAGCAGATCGTGCAGAGCCCGAGGTCCTCGATCTGCGCGACGCCGGCCGCGTGCAGCTGATGGCGCGCGATCGCCTTCAGGTCGAGGTTGAGCCCCTGCCGGAAGTCTTCGCCACGCACCGCAAAGCGCTCGTGCAGCTCACCCGAGACCTCGTAGCAACAGGGTCCGGCGCCAGGCCCGATCGCGGCGCCGAGCGGCGCCGAGCCGGCGATCTCGCGCAGCCGCCGGACACCCGCGGCGATGACGCCTTTCGCGAGCCCCTGCCAGCCAGCGTGCACCATCGCCACCGCGCCGCCGCCGGCGATCGCTACCGGCAGGCAGTCGGCCGCAAGCACCATTGGCGCGAGGCCCGGCGTCGCGGTCACGAGCCCGTCGCCTGGCACCAGCCCCTGCACCCAGTCGCCGATGTCGGCGTCCGCCTCCGGCTCCAGCGTCGGCTCGTCGACAAGCCGCACATCAGCACCGTGCACCTGGCGCCCGAAGGTGAGCGCGACGTCGTACCGATCTGCGATCAAACGACGGTTCCGCATCACGTTCGCTGGTGCGTCATCGGTGCCGAAGCCAAAGTTCAAGGTGTCGAACGGAGGCTCGGAGACACCGCCGCGCCGCGTTGAGAACACGGCCCGTGCCCCGGGTAGATCGACGCTCAGTTCCGCCGCTTCGCTCACTGTGGCCATAGCCTACTGCGACCCTTGACCGCTCTCGGCGATCGCCGCCAGCGCCCGCTGGAGCTGGGCTGGGTGCGTCTGCGCGGTTCCGTCGAGCAACGCCCCACGCGCCGCCGCCAAGCCGAGGCCGATCGCCGGACCCGGCGCGACCCCCGCGGCAAGCAGGTCGTGGCCGTCGATCGTGAGCCGCAGATGCCTCAGCTCCTGCAGCCAGCGGCGGGCGTGCTCGCGACCCCGCGGCGCGGCGAGCGCACCCGCCAGCGCGATCTCCTCAAGCTCCGCTCCGGCGACCGCGGCACCGATCTGTGACGCCAGCTCAGCCGCTTGGAGCACCTGTGCCAGCGCCTGCGCGCCCGTGGCCGCGGCAACGGCGCGCTCCCGGTCGGGCGCGCTGTAGTCGAGCCTTGCAAGCAGCGACCACAGGCGAGCCTCCGGAACGTGTCGGCCGGCGGCGGCCAGCGCCAGCAGATCCAACCTCCCGTCAGCCGGCAGCAGCTCGCGCGCGCAAGCGAACGTGGCGTCCTCGGCGTCGAGGCCGAAGTCCGGGTCGAGCGCACGGTCGATACCAAGCTCGCCGAGGGCGCGCAGCGCCGCCTGCGGCTCGCGTTCGCGGCACAGCAGCCGCAGCTCATTGCCGATGCGGGCACCGGAGACTGTCTCGAGCGTTCCGTCGGCGATCGCCTTCAGCGCCAGCCGCCGGGTCTCCGGTGCCACCGTGAACCCCAGCCGCGCGCGATAGCGCGCCAGACGCAGCAGGCGTGTCGGGTCATCGCTGAACGATCGCTCGTGCAGCACCGCGAGCTGGCGTCGGTCGAGGTCGTCGAGCGCTCCCGGTGCAGCTTGAAGCTCGCCGGCCGCCGTCCCGTTCAGGATGATCGCCAGCGCGTTCACCGTGAAGTCGCGGCGGGCGAGGTCAACGGCGATCTTCGCCGCTTCCACCTCCGGCAGCGCCCCGGGGTGGGCGTAGCGCTCGCTGCGAGCTTGCGCGACGTCAACGCGCCCGTGCTCGGTCTGCACTGTCACGGTGGCGAAGCGTTGGTGGCTCCGCACCGTCGTGCCGAGCCGCGCCGCCAGCGCTTCGGCCGATCCTTCCGTGACGACGTCGATGTCGGTCGGCGTCTGCTCGAGCAGCAGGTCCCTGACTGCGCCGCCGACCACCGCTGCGGTCGGCGCGCCCTCCGCCTGCACCGCCGCCAGCACCGGTTGCAACGCCGGCAGCGCATGCAGCCGTTGCCACAGTGATGCCGGCAGCTGACCGCCCATGGCACCATGATCGTCGTTTACGCGGCGTCAGTGCTTCGCCGTCCGGCTGCGCCGCCTCCGGGCGACAGGTAAGCTGCCTTCCGATGGCTCGACGTTCCTCGCGTAACAGGCCGCGCCGCAACGGCGCCTATGGCATGTATTCAAGTGGTCTCTCCAAGCGCAGCCGCCGGTCGCCTCGCCGGACCGTCGTCCGGCGCGTGGTAGCGCTTTCGGTGCTCGGCATCGTGATCGTCGCCGGCGTCGCCTATGGCGCATACCGGGCTTTGCGGCCCCACAACGTCTCGCATCCGAACGTCTCGTTCACCAAGCCGCAGACGACGACCACGCAGACAACGACCCAGGCGCCCGATACCTTCGCTTGGCCGCTCTACGGCTACACGCTGGATCGCACGCGCGACTTCACGGCCGGAGGCGCAAAGCTCGATCCGCCGTTCAAGGTCGCCTGGCATGACGGCGGCAATGCGCTGCTGGAGTTCCCGCCGTCGATCGACGCCGGCTATCTCTACTTCATGGACGACAGCGCGACGGTGAAGAAGGTCCGCGCCAGCGACGGCCACCATCTCTGGCACAACGACATCGGAACGCTCTCGGCGGCCACGCCGGCGCTCGACATCAAGGACCAGCTGCTGTTCGTGCCGACGCTCTCCGATACCGGTAAGGAGCCTGGCAACGGCCGTTTCGCCGCGCTCTCGATGAAGACCGGGAAGATTGTCTGGTCAATCCCCGTCAGCTCCGGCTCGGAGTCCTCGCCGCTGTACCGCGACGGTGTCGTCTATTTCGGTACCCAGGCCGGCACCGTCTACGGCGTCGCGGCGAAGACCGGGAAGATCCTCTGGAGCTTCAGTGCCGCCGGCGACGTGAAGGGTGGCCCGGCATACTCCGACGGGCTGCTGTACTTCGGCGACTATGCCGGGAAGGTCTACGCCCTTCACGCGTCGACCGGCAAGCTCGCCTGGGAGGCCGGCAGTGGTACTGGCGCGTTCGGCTACGGCTCGGGCCGCTTCTACTCGACCGCGGCAGTTGCTTACGGGCGCGTCTACGTCGGCAACACGAACGGCGCGATGTATTCGTTCGCCGCGAAGACGGGTGCCCTCGCCTGGGACGTTTCAACCGGCGCCTACGTCTACGCAGCTCCCTCGGTCGCCGACGTCTCCGGCCTCGGCCCGACCGTCTACGTCGGCTCCTACAACGGCGACTTCTACGCGTTCAACGCCCAGTCTGGGGCGATCCGCTGGGTGCACCGGGATGGCTATCAGATCTCCGGGTCGTCGACAATCATCGGCAACACCGTGTACTACTCGGACTTCGACCACTACACAACCGGCCTGAACACCCGCACCGGTAAGTCGGTCTTCAGGTTCCACGACGGCGCCTATACGCCTATGGTGGCGACTCCCAAAGCCCTATATCTGGCGGGTAACTACACGCTCTACGAGCTATTGCCGAAGCACTAGCGGTCCACCGCAGGGGGCGAAATCACGCTTAATGCGGTAGACTACTTATCTATGCGTTGTAAAAGTGGTAGCCACTGCGAAGAGCCCGCCCTCGATGGGCATCGGTTCTGCGCGACCCATCAGGCAGAGCTCGATCGCATGCGCGAGGAGCTGAAGGATGCTGCCGCCGCGCGGATCGGGCGCGGTCGGCCAAAGCGTTCGTCAACGTGCTGCCGTCCGGGGTGCTATGAGCCCCGCGTCCCGCCGGCCGCCTATTGCGATGCCTGCGCCGCCGCTGGCTACGTCGAGGAAGCCGCCTGAGCAGTCGTCCGTCGCCGAGCGACACTGAGCAGTTTCAGCTGTGGGCAGAGCTTCGGCTCTGCCCACAGTCGTTTCCGGGCCTTCCAGCACGCGCTGTGAACCTTCGAGCGCCGGTAGCCGGCGTTCGTTCAGCACGCCGTCAGCCTTCGATCTCGCCACTGACGGCAACCGTCGCACCGGCCGCGCGCAGCCGTGCGAGCGCTTCCTCGCCGGTTGGGACCCCGACTTCGCCGGGGATCGCGCGACAGGCATCGGCCAGCACCACCACCTCGAAGCCGGCCGCGAGCGCGTCGAGTGCGGTCCGCAGCACGCAGACGTTGGTCACCAAGCCGCCGATCAGCAGCCGCCGGACGCCGGATGCGTGCAGTCGCGCGGCGATGTCGCTGACGGCGAACGCCGAGTAGGCGTCGATCTCGCGTACCGTCCCCTTCGGGAAGAACCAGCCCGGCGTCACCACTGCCGCAACCAGCGGGTGCAGCTCGGCACCCGGGGTGCCGGCGACGCAGTGCACCGGCCAGGTACCGCCTTGCTCGGCGAACGAGCTGTGGTCGGGCGGATGCCTGTCACCGCTGGCGGCGACGAGCCTCACTCGCGCCGCGACCGCTGCCAGCGGCGCGGCAACCGCGTCGCCATCGGGGGCCGGCAGCTCCCCGTAGCCAGGCTCGGACCCGGGCATGAAGCCGCGCTGCGCGTCGACGATGAGCAGCGCGTCGTGCTCGCGGTCAAGCGCGATCGGCATCCGGCGCTCCGAGCCGCACCGGCACCCCAGCCGCCGCAAGCGCCGCTTTGATCTCACCGACCGTGAAGCGACCGTAATGCAGCAGCGACGCGACCAGCACCGCGTCGGCGCCCACCTTGAGCGCGTCGGCCATGTGCTCGATCTCGCCGGCGCCGCCGGACGCGATCACCGGCACAGTGACCGCATCCGCGACCGCCGCGGTCAGCTCGAGGTCGTAGCCATCGGCGGTTCCGTCGCGGTCCATGCTCGTCAAGAGGATTTCACCGGCACCACGCTCGACGGCCTCGACGGCCCACCGCACCGCATCGCGGCCAGTCGGCGTGCGCCCGCCGGCGAGGTACGCCTCCCAGCCAGAGCCGTCCGCGCGGTGTTTGGCGTCGATCGCCAGCACCGCGCACTGCGCGCCGAAGCGCTCGGCGATCTCGCCCAGCAGCTCTGGCCGCTGCAGCGCCGCCGAGTTCACTGACACCTTGTCGGCGCCGGCGTCGAGCACGGCCTGGGCGTCCACAACCGAACGGATGCCGCCGCCGATCGTGAACGGCACGAAGACGTCGTCGGCGGTGCGCCGCGCGAGGTCGACGACGGTCTCGCGCCGGTCGGAGGTCGCGGTGATGTCGAGGAAGACAAGCTCATCGGCGCCGGCGGCGTCGTAGGACCTCGCCAGGGTCACGGGATCACCGGCGTCGCGGAGGTTCACGAACTCGGTGCCCTTCACGACGCGGCCGTGGTCGACGTCGAGGCACGGGATCAGCCGCTTATAGTGCACAGCCCTGCCCTACCCCAGCCGATCCAGGAGCTGCTGGGCGTCCCGCACGCCGAACTTGCGCTCGTACAGCGCCTTGCCCGCGATCACGCCCGAGAGATTCGGGAGCCGCAGCTCGGCCAGCGCGCGCAGATCGGCGAGCTCGGCGATCCCGCCCGAGTAGACGAAGCTGCCGCTGACAGCAGCGGCCACGTCCCTCGCGCCCTCGAGATCGGGCCCGGTCAGCATCCCGTCGCGCTCAATGCTCGAGTAGACAAAGCGCCGCACACCCGCCGCCTGCAGGCTCGCGATCGCGTCGCGCACCGGCACCTCCGTCTGCTCGCTCCAACCGCCGGTGGCAACAAGGCCCGCACGGGCGTCGAGCGAGACCACGAGCCGGTCGCCGCTACCGGCCACCGCCGTGGCCACCAGCTGCGGATCGTCAAGCGCAGCGGTGCCGAGGATCACGCTTCGGGCGCCGGCCTTCAGCGCCGCCGCGATTGCCTCCGTCGAGCGCAGCCCACCGCCGAGCTCGACCGGGACGTTCACCGCCGCGGTGATCCTGCGCACCTGGTCGAGGTTCCGGGGGACGCCGGCGCGGGCGCCGTCGAGGTCGACGACGTGCAACGCCCTCGCTCCCGCCCGCACGAAGCTCTGGGCGGCGTTGACCGGGTCGTCGCTGTACAGCGTCTGCTGCGTGAAGTCGCCCCGCTCGAGCCGCACCGCGTGGCCACCGAGGATGTCAATCGCCGGCAGCAGCAGCATCAGGCCGTCACCGCCTTGCCGACGCAGAGCGCGCAGAAGTTCCGCAGCAGTCGCAGCCCGTCGAGCGAGGACTTCTCAGGATGGAACTGCACGCCGTAGACGTTGCCGTGCTCGACCCCGGTCGTGAAGCGGCTGCCATATTCCGCCGTCGCGATCACATCCGCCTCATCGCGCGGCCTTGCCACATAGGAGTGGACGTGGTAGAACGGCGCGCCGCCGGCCGGCAAGCCGCTCAGGAGCGGCGAAGGACGGGTGAACGTCACCTCGTTCCAACCGATGTGCGGCAGCCGCAGGCCGTGGGCGTCAAGCTTGCGGACGGCGCCCGGCAGCAGCCCGAGGCCGGCAGTCTCGCCGCCGAGCTCGTCGGAGCTCTCGAACAGCAGCTGCATGCCGAGGCAGATGCCGAGCAGCGGCACCCCGGCGGCGACGCGCTCGCGGATCAGTTCGCTGAGTCCGCGCGTCTCGAGCTCGTCCATTCCGCGCCGGAAGGCGCCGACGCCGCACAGCACGAGACCGTCGGCCGCATCCAGCTCGCCCGAGTCGGCCGTAATCGCGGCGCGCGCGCCGACGTGCACCAGCGCCTTCTCGACCGAGCGGCGGTTACCGAGGCCGTAGTCGATCACGGCGATCGTCGGCGCCAGCGGCTTGCGCACGCCCGTCGCGGTCATCCCCCGGCCTCACGCACGCTAGAGACTCCCTTTCGTGCTCGGCACACCGGTCTCGGTCGGGTCGAGCGCGACCGCCGCACGGAGCGCGCGGGCGACTGCCTTGAAGATCGCTTCCACCACATGGTGAACGTTAGTGCCAGCCTGGAGCGTCACGTGCAGGGTGATTTTCGCGTTGGTCGCCAGCGCTCGCAGGAACTCCTCCGTCAGCTCGACCTCGTAGCCGCCGATCGTGACCGGTGGCAGATCCCCCTCGAAGACAAGCAAGCCGCGCCCGGAGACATCGATCGCCGCGGCCGCCCGTGCCTCGTCCATCACCACGGTCGCCTCGCCGTAGCGGTAGATGCCGCTGCGATCGCCGAGCGCCTGATCGAGCGCCTGGCCAAGGCAGATGCCGGTGTCCTCGACCGTGTGGTGCGAGCCAGTCTGGAGGTCGCCGTGGGCTTCGAGCTCGAGCGCCAGCCGGCCGTGCCGCGCCAGCAGGTCCAGCATGTGGTCGAAGAAGCCCACACCACTCACGCGCTGCCCCTCGCCGTGAGCGTCGAGCTCCAGCCGCAACTCGATCGCGGTCTCACCCGTCTGCCGGCTCACCGTCGCGCTGCGTCCCATCTCATCTCTCCCGAATCCGGATCTCCATCGATTGTGCATGAAGCTCGAAACCTTCCGCGCGTGCGATCGGCGCCGCGGCGCGAGCGAGCGCGTCGGGCTGAGCGATCCGCACCTCGCTGTACACGCGCCGGAAGTGGTGGGCGCCAAGCATCGAGGCGAACCGCGCGGCGCCGCTGGTCGGCAACGTGTGGTTGGAGCCGGCGATGTAGTCGCCGAAAGCGGTGCCGGTCCCGACGAAGACGCAGCCGGAGCGGGTGATCCGTCCGGACAGCTGCTCGGCCAGCGGGCCGAGCAGCTCCAAGTGCTCGGGCGCGAAGACCTCCGCCAGCGCCAGCGCATACTCAAGCGACGGCACTTGTGTCAGTGCGATCTTCGCTGGCGTGTCAAGCGAGCTCTCCTCGATCACGGCGGCGACCGCAGCGAGCAGCGCGCCATCCGTCAGCGCGCCGACCGCGAGCGTGCCGGGGCCGTGTTCAGCCTGAGCCAGTAGGTCGAAGGCGATCTCGCGCGCGTCGGCATCAGCGGCGGCCAGGACCAGCACATCGCTGGGGCCGGCGAACGAGTCGATCCCGACCGTGCCCGAGAGCTGGCGCTTCGCCTCCTGCACGTAGAGGTTCCCGGGGCCGACGACGACGTCGACCTTCGCGATCGTCTCGGTTCCGAGCGCCAGCGCCGCGATCGCCTGGGCGCCGCCAGCACGGTAGACCTCGTCGGCGCCAGTCAGGGCGCAGGCCGCAAGGATCACAGAATTGATCTCGCCGTTCGGCCCAGGCGGCGAGCTAACGGCGACGCTGCCGACGCCGGCCGCGCGCGCGGTCGCGACGCCCATCACCACGGTGCTTGGATACGGCGCCCGCCCTCCGGGCACGTAGATTGCCGCACGGTGTACCGGGACTTCGCGCACGATCACCTGGTGGTCATCGAAGTCGACCACCACCGGCTCGCGGATCGGCGCCGCAGCGACCCGGCCGACGTTCGCGTTCGCAAGCTCCAACCCTGCCCGGACGGCGGGATCGAGGTTGGCAAGCGCCTGCTGCAGCTCCGCGTCGGTCACCCGCAGCGGCGGCGCTGGCGCGCCAGCGGTGTCGTGCTCCTCGGTGAGGCGCTGCAGCGCCTCGTCGCCCTCGTCGCGGACGGCGGCGACGATTGCGGTGACGGCGCCTGCCACCGAGCTGCCACCGGGCACCAGCGCCCGTAGCGTCGCCGCCAGCGCCCCCGGCTCGCCTTCTGCGTCAATCCGCTCAAGCCTCATTGCCACCTCATTCGCCGGTCGCCGTCTGCGGCCCACTTGGGCCGGGCGCCGTCAGACGCCGCGGGTCATCGTCCTGGGCCGTTTCGATCCGCGCCAGCAGGTCGTCGATCGCGGCGCTCTTCAGCTTCAGCGAAACCGGGTTCGCGATCAGCCGCGCGGTGCAGACGGCGATCTCGTCGCGAATCACGAGGTGGTTCTCGCGTAGCGTCGTGCCAGTCGCGGTCAGGTCGACGATCGCCTCGACCATGCCGGTTAGTGGCGCCAGCTCGACCGAGCCCCTGACCTCGACAATCTCCGCTTGGACGCCGGCGCGCTCGAAGTACGCGCTTGCGATCCGTGGGTACTTGGTCGCGATCCGAACGACGCCGAGCCGCCGCCGAGCCTCCTCCACCCGGTCGGGTCCGGCGACCGACGCGAGCACCATGCGGCAACGTCCGAACCGCAGGTCGGCAAGCTCGTACAGCTCGCGCTCGGCCTGCTCGAGCAGCACGTCCTTCCCGGTGATGCCGAGGTCGGCTGCGCCGGACTCGACGTAGGTCGGCACGTCGGACGGCCGCATCGTGATGATGCCGGCGTCCTCGAACAGCAGCTTGCGGTCGTTCTCGCGCACCTCGGTGGTGTCGATTCCGATCCGATCGAGCAGGTCGAGCGTCTCGCCGAGCAACGCCCCGCGCGGCACCGCCAGCCGCACGCGCCCGGATGCCGCGCCGCGCCCCGCCGCATCAGCCATCGATGCGCTCCTCGCCGGTGAGCGCAATGTGCAAGCGCTCGACGTTGAGCGCGAAGCCGACCGCCGGCAGCGGCCGGCCGAAGTTCGCGAGCAGGTTGTCGTAGCGACCGCCACCGCCGAGTGGCTGGCCGTGGCCCGGATCGTAGACCTGGAAGATCACGCCCGTGTAGTAGTCGATCGAACGCACGAGCCCAAGGTCATAGATCACGCGTCGCGCGGTCTCTGGTGCCAGCGCGGCATGGACCTCGCGCAGATCGCCCAGCGCCGCATCGAGCGGCCCGTCCGCCTCGAGAATCTCGGGACCGCCGTGGATCCGCGGCACGCTCGCGAGCAGCTCGGCATCGGCGGGGCTCAGGTCCATCCGCTCAAGCGCCTCGGCAACGGCGACGAAGTCATGTCGCGCCAGCAGGCGCGACAGCTTAACGCGTTGCCGCTCGTCGACGCCGTACCGCGCGAGCAGCGAGGCGTAGAGGCTGACGTCACCGATCCCGACCTTGAAGTCGGTGAGACCGGCCGCCGTGAGGCTCTCGCAGAGGACGTTCAGGACCTCCACGGTGCCGTGCGGCGCCGGCGCGCCGATCAGCTCGATCCCAGCCTGCATGAACTCGCGCGACTCACCACGACGCGGGTGCGCCGCGCGGTAAGCCGGCGCCTCATACCAGAAGCGCAACGGCAGCCGCGCGTCGGCGTAGCGGTTGCCGACCACGCGTGCGATCGGCACGGTCATGTCGGAGCGCAGCACCAGCACGTTGCCGTGCTCGTCGAAGACCCGGTAGGCGGGCCCGGCGTCGCCGCCATCGCGCGAGAAGGTGATCTCGTTCTCCAGCGCCGGCGTGCGGATCTCACCGTAGCCGGCCGCGTCGAAGACCGTGCGCAGCCGCTCGCCCAGCGCACGCAACTCCTGCATCTCGTCGGGCAACACATCCCTGGTGCCGCTGGGCGTCCACTCGGCCACACCTCAAGCTAAGCAAAGCCGGGCGCAAAGCGCCGTCAGCCGGACGTTGGCTAGTCGGTCGGGATCTCGTGGACCCGCTCGATGCGGGCGCCGAGCGCACGCAGGCGCTCGTCGATCCGCTCGTAGCCACGGTCGATCTGGCCGACGTTGCCGATCTCCGTGACGCCATCGGCGCACAACGCCGCGATCAGCATCGCCATCCCGGCACGGATGTCCGGGGATTCGACACGGCCGCCACGCAGCTTGCGCGGGCCGACGACCATCGCCCTGTGCGGGTCCATCAGAGTGATCGCGGCACCCATCATCTGCAGCTTGTCGGCGAAGAACAGGCGGCTCTCGAACATCCACTCGTGGACGATGATCGAGCCGACGGACTGGGTCGCCAGCGCCATCGCGACGCTCGTCAGGTCAGCTGGAAACGCCGGCCACGGACCGTCCTGGAGCTTCGGCGTGTGCTCGCCGAGGTCGTTCTGGATCACGAGCTTCTGACCGCCGGGCACGATCACGTCGTTGCCGTCAACGCGGCTCTTCAGCCCAAGCCGGCGCAGGCCAAGCCGGATCATCCGCAAATCGGCGGGCACGGTGTCTTTCACCACGAGCTCGCCGCCGGTCACGCCCGCCGCGACCATGAACGATCCGATCTCGATGTGGTCGGGGGCGATCGTGTGAGTGACGCCGTGCAGGCGCTTCGCACCGTGGACCGCCATCACGTTCGAGCCGACGCCGTCGACCTCCGCGCCCATCTCGGTCAGCATCCGCGCGAGGTCCTGGACATGCGGCTCGCTGGCCGCGTTGCGGATGACCGAGATCCCGGGCGTCAGCGCCGCCGCCAGTAGTGCGTTCTCGGTCGCCATCACCGACGGCTCGTCCATCAGAAAGTCACACGGACACAGACCCTTGCCGCGGGCATCGAGGATGATGTCCCGCTCGTACTCGACGCTGGCGCCGAGCGCGCGGAACGCGTCAAGGTGCGGGTCCAGCCGCCGACGGCCGATGACGTCGCCACCGGGCGGCGGGATCCGGGCGTGCCCGAACCTCGCCAGCAGCGGGCCGGCAAGCAGGAACGAAGCGCGGATCCGCTCTGCCAGCACGCGATCGACGTCGGTCCGGTCGGCGCCCGAGGCGTTCACTTCGACCTCGCCGTCGCCATTCCACGCGACCGCAACGCCGAGCGTGGTCAGCAGCCCGAGCATCGCATCCACATCGCGGATCCGTGGCACGTTCCGCAGCACCACATCCTCGTCGGTGAGCAGGCAGGCCGCCAGGATCGGTAGGGCACCGTTCTTATTCCCGGCCGGCGTCACGATACCCGAGAGCGGCACACCGCCTTCAATTACGAACTTCTCCATCGAACGACAAGGCTAGAGGTTGGCGCGCCCGCGGGCGCGCCCGTCACCGTCGCGGCCCGAACCCTTAGGCTGTAAGGAGAGATGACGGATACGAACGGGAAGACGCGTGCCGAGGCCTGGGACCTCGTCTGCGAGTGGACGGAATCGGACTCGCTACGCCGGCACATGCTTGCGGTCGAGGCGGCGATGCGCGGCTACGCCCCGCGCTTCGACGGTGACGTCGAGTTGTGGGGCCTGACCGGCCTGCTGCACGACCTGGATTGGGAGCGTTACCCGGATCTCGAGACCGGTCACCCGAGGGTTGCGATGCAGTTCCTGCGCGAGCATGGCTATCCCGAGGAGTTGGTGCGAGCGATCGGCTCCCACGCCGAGCTACTCGGCATCGAACGCGTGACGCCGATGGAGCGGACCCTGTTCGCCGTCGATGAGCTCTGCGGCTTCGTCCTCGCCGTCGCCTATGTGCGGCCGGACGGCCTCACCGGCATGACGCCGAAGTCGGTCCGGAAGAAGTTGAAGGCGGCGAGCTTCGCCGCGGCGGTCAGTCGCGACGACATCACCGGTGGTGCCGAGGCGCTGGGCGTCGAGCTCAGCGAGCACATCGGCAACGTAATCGCCGCACTACAGGCGCGCGCCGACGAGCTCCTCCCTGCCGGCTAGACGGCTGGCGCCATCGGCGGACCTCGATTCAGGCGCAATCCGAGATAGGCGGGCCGACCGGGGTGTGTGGGTGGCAGTTGTCTGGGCGAACGGCGCGCTGCCGAGGTCGAATGCGCAGCCCTGGGCGAGAAAGCTCACCCAGACAACTACCACCCACACGGCGGCGGGCCCGATCGCGCAGCCGGCATCGGTGACGTTAGGACACAGGTTCGAAGTCCTGGCCGCGCTATAGCGGGACAAGCCGCGAACGCCGACCAGCGAACCATCGTGTTTCGCGCTCCTACCCCCTATACGAGGGGGCAGCGGATATCGTCTGAGCAACCATGATTGACGAATCGATTGAGATTGTCGTGCTCGACGGCGATGAGACCGGCCAGGAGCTTCTGGAGCAGTCGCTGCGCGTGCTCGATCCGAACCTGCTCGGCGTCGGCGTGCACCTGCACCACTTCGATCTGTCACTCGAGAACCGCCGCGCCACCGGGAACGTGGTCGTCGAGGAGGCAGCTGCGGCGATGTGCGAGACCGGCCTCGGCCTGAAGGCCGCGACGATCACACCAGAGGGACGCGACGACGTCGGCTCCCCGAATCGGATCGTGCGCGAGGGCATCGGCGGCAAGGTCATCGTTCGCACCGGCCGCCGGCTGCCGGGCGTCCAGCCGCTTGCCGGCGTCTACTACCCGATTTCAGTCGTCCGCATGGCGATCGAGGACGCCTATGGCGCCAAGCAATGGCGGGAAGGTGAGGACGGTGCGCCCGATGAGGTCGCCTACCGCACCGAGAAGATCACCCGTTCGACCTGCCGAGCGGTGGCCGAATACGCATTTCACACCGCCAGACGAATCGATGGCCGCGTCTATGGCGGCCCGAAGTGGACCGTCTCGCCGATCTACGAGGGCATGCTCAAAGAGGAGCTCGACGCCGCCGCCGACCGGCATCCGGACGTCGACTACAAGCCCGTGTTGATCGACGCCACCTATGCGGGCCTACTCTCCGGCGCCACCGACCGCACCCTTGTAATCCCGACTTTGAACCGCGACGGCGACTGCATCTCCGACCTCGTCCTGCCGATGTTCGGCTCGATCGCCGGCGCTGAGTCGATCCTGCTGGCGTTCGATGACCATTACGAGACCACGGTCGCGATGGCCGAAGCCCCGCACGGCACCGCGCCCACACTGCTTGGGAAAGACCTTGCCAACCCGTTGGCGATGATCCTCGCCTGCGGCGCGGTGATGAGCTATGCCGGCGAGCGCCATGGCGCCGCGGCCGAGCGCGCCTCGCGGGCGATCTACGAGGCGGCGCTTGAGACCATCGCCGCCGGCACCAAGACGGTCGATCTAGGTGGCGCCGCGAGCACGACGGAGTTCACCACCGCTGTCGTGAACCTGATCCGCCGCAAGCTCGAAGTCTGGTCCGCGCTCGGCTGATCGCAAGGCAGGCCGAAGGGCGGGGTCGGCAGGCCATAGCGACGAACGGCGCGCGGTCAAGGGTGACGCGCCGCAATCCTCTAGAAAGCTCGCCGCTGCGACCTGCCGACCCCGCTTACTGTCCCGCCCGACCCACATGCGCCGCCTTGCGAATGGCGCGCGATTGGACATCCGTCGCGATGTGCGCGAAGATTCCTGCAAGAAATTTGCGGAACTGCTGATATCTGGTTCCGCAGAGATCCGTCCGGTGCCGTCTTTACTCTACGAACGTATGTTCCGTCAGCTCAACACGATTCTCACGACGGTCGGCGATCTGATCGACGACATGCTCGTCGGCGACGCCGATCTGGATGCGTCTGAGTTCGAGCGCTGGCAGCAAGAGCGCGAACAGAGATGCTCGGCTGGCAGCCGCAACTTGTTCGACGACGGCGATGTCCTCCTTACAGCGCCTATCGATGGCTGTGACGGTGGCCGCCACTATGCGAGCCACATGCCCGCTCCAGTGCGCCGCGCCGGTGAGGTCCCGCCGCCGCCAATCGACTGCGACACCCCGGTTCACCACCAGGCGGGGCCACCGTCGCGATCTCTGCCGCTCTAACCGTTTCGTGTTCTCTAGCCGTTAGCTACAGCTCGACGTTTAGCCGCAGGTAGAGGCTGAGCCTTGCCTTCTTGGTCGCCTTCGCCAAGCATGTCCAGGTTGACGCAACCCTACGAGCCCGTTCTCCCACGCCACAATATCGTAGGAAGGTCGTCCACTAGCGCGCTAGCGGACGACCTCAATGTCGGTTCAGTGCGTGGACGGCTCCTGCTCGATCTCGCGGCGATCCTCCGACCAGAGCGTGTGGAAGGTGCCAGGCTTGTCAATTCGCTGATAGGTGTGCGCACCGAAGAAGTCCCGCTGTCCTTGGATCAGCGACGCCGGCAGGCGATCGGATGCCAGGGAGTCGTAGTACGCCAGCGCGGATGCGAAGCCCGGGGTCGGGATGCCTGACGCAACCGCAATTCCGACGACGCGGCGCCAGGCCGCCTCGCCTTCAGCGACGGCGTTCGCGAAGTACGGATCGACCAGCAACGACTCGAGCTGCGGATCGTTCCCGTAAGCCTCGACAATGCGGTTCAGGAACTGGGCTCGGATAATGCACCCACCGCGCCAGATTTTCGCGATGTCTCCGAGTTTGATGTCCCAGTCGTACTCCTTCGCCCCAGCGATGATGAGGTCGAAGCCCTGCGCGTAGGCGACGACCTTCGACGCGTAGAGCGCCGCGCGGACGTCATCGATGAAGCTCTCGGGAACCTCCGCGATCTGCGGCCGGCTCTTCACGGCCTGCTGCACGGCGAAACGCTGCGTCGGCTTCGACGAAACCGAACGAGCGAATACCGCCTCGCCGATGCCCGAGACAGGGATGCCGAGTCCGACCGCGTTCTGCACGGTCCAGACGCCGGTACCCTTCGATCCGGCCTCGTCACGGATGACGTCAACCAGCGGCCCGCCGGTGTCAGCGTCTTTCTGGCTCAGGACCTCGGCCGTTATCTCAATGAGGTACGACTCGAGGTCTCCCTCGTTCCACCGCTTGAACACGTCAACCAGCCGGTCGCTGTCGTATCCGCCTGCGCGCCGGAGCAGATCATACGACTCGGCGATGAGTTGCATGTCGGCGTACTCGATGCCGTTATGGACCATCTTCACGAAGTGACCCGCGCCGTCGGTCCCCACGTGTGTCACGCACGGCTCGCCCTCGGCGACTGCTGCGATTGACCGCAGGATCGGTCCGAGCGTCTCCCACGCTTCGGCCGACCCACCGGGCATGATCGACGGACCGTGCAGCGCCCCCTCCTCGCCACCGGAGATGCCAGTGCCCACGAAGTTGAGTCCCTGCTCGCGCAGCTCGCGCTCACGGCGGATGGTGTCGTGGAAGTTCGCGTTCCCCCCGTCCACGATGATGTCACCTGGCTCGAAGCGCTCGGCGAGCTGTTTGATCACCGCGTCGGTGCCCTTGCCGGCCTGCACCATGATGATTGCTGTGCGCGGCTTCGACAGCGAAGCTACGAACCCGTCGATGTCCTCGGATGCGATGAACCCTGCGTCGCCATGCTCCTTCAGCAGCTCCTCGGTGCGCGCATACGTACGGTTGTATACCGCCACCGTGTTGCCTGCTCGCGATGCGAGGTTCCGTGCGAGGTTCGATCCCATGACCGCGAGGCCGACAACGCCGATGTTCGCCTGCTGGGTAGTTGTGCTCATGCTGCTGGTACTCCTCTTCTTCTCATGAGTCTTCGAGCGGGAAATTGTTCCCCACTCGTCAACTACCCCAGCAGCGTCCCTCCTCACGCGCACAGCGCCCTCAACCCCGCAAACGGCGGCCTGCCGCGGGGTGATGCTGCGCCGGGTCCAAGGCAGAGGTCACCTGCATGCGCCCGCCTCGTGGCAAGCGGCCGCGCCGTTCCCTGTCGCCCACCACACGCCCCCGGTCAAAGGAACGTGGACGGCTCCGCCAAGACTGAGCGATCGCTTAAACACAAGTGCCCGCCAGCTCTCGCTGACGGGCACCAATAAAAAAACCGGCGGCGACCTACTCTCCCAGGCCCTTTCGAGCCAAGTACCATCGGCGCTGAGGGGCTTAACTGCTCTGTTCGGAAAGGGAAGAGGTGTTTCCCCCTCGCAATAGCCACCGAAAAGCAGCGAGAGCCGGCCTCAGCGGGCCTTCAAAACTACACAGCGCCAATGCAACTAAGGGATCTAAAGATCCGTCAAGCCCTCGACCAATTAGTACCAGTCTCCTACAAGCGTTACCGCTCTTACAGATCTGGCCTATCAACCTAGTGGTCTACTAGGGGTCTTACTCTCTCTAGGAGATGGGAGAACTCATCTTGAGGTTGGCTTCCCGCTTAGATGCTTTCAGCGGTTATCCAATCCGCACGTAGCTAACCTGCAATGCCGTTAGCACGACAACAGATACACCAGAGGTGCGTTCGTCCCGGTCCTCTCGTACTAGGGACCACCCCTCTCAATTCTCCAACGCCCACGGCAGATAGGGACCGAACTGTCTCACGACGTTCTGAACCCAGCTCGCGTACCGCTTTAATGGGCGAACAGCCCAACCCTTGGGACCTACTACAGCCCCAGGATGCGACGAGCCGACATCGAGGTGCCAAACCGGGCCGTCGATGTGGACTCTTGGGCCCGATAAGCCTGTTATCCCCGGAGTACCTTTTATCCGTTGAGCGACGGCGCTTCCACTTGCTACCGCCGGATCACTAACGCCGACTTTCGTCTCTGCTCGACATGTCTGTCTCGCAGTCAAGCTCCCTTACTGCGTTTGCACTCTACGTACGATTTCCAACCGTACTGAGGGAACCGTTGCGCGCCTCCGTTACATTTTAGGAGGCGACCGCCCCAGTCAAACTACCCGCCTGTCACTGTCCGGCAACCGGATTCACGGTTTGCCGTTAGGGATCCAATACATCAAGGGTGGTATCTCAAGGTTGACTCAGCACCAGCCGCAACCGGTGCATCAAAGTCTCCCACCTATCCTGAGCGAAATGGACCGAACCACAATACCAGGTTGTAGTAAAGGTTCACGGGGTCTTTCCGTCTAGCCGCGGGTACCCGGCATCTTCACCGAGACTGCAACTTCACCGAGCCCCTCGTTGAGACAGCGTCCAAGTCGTTACGCCATTCGTGCAGGTCGGAACTTACCCGACAAGGAATTTCGCTACCTTAGGACCGTTATAGTTACGGCCGCCGTTTACCGGGGCTTAGCTTCGCTGCTTCGGGTTTCCCCTAACACCTCCGCGTAACCTTCCGGCACCGGGCAGGCGTCAGTCCCTATACATCGTCTTTCGACTTAGCAGAGGCCTGTGTTTTTGGTAAACAGTCGCTTGGACCTATTCACTGCGGCCAACTCGGGCTCCGGACGAAAAGTCCTTCACCCTACGATGGCGCCCCTTCTTCCGAAGTTACGGGGCCAGTTTGCCGAGTTCCTTAACGAGGGTTATCTCGCTCACCTTAGTGTTCTCCACTTGCCCACCTGTGTCGGTTTTGGTACAGGCACGCGCGTTCTCCCTAGAGGCTTTTCTAGGAGGCATGGCGTCCGGGACTCGCCGGCAAAAAGCCAGCTGACATCGCGCCTCAGGTTATGCAGCTCCGGATTTGCCTAGAGCCACCCCTACACGCTTGTCCCAGGACAACTATCGCCTGGGCTCCCATAGCCTTCCTCGTTCCCCCATCGGTCAAACGAACGCGACGTGGTACAGGAATATCAACCTGTTAGCCATCGACTACGCCTTTCGGCCTCGCCTTAGGTCCTGACTAACCCTGAGCAGACGAACTTAACTCAGGAAACCTTGGGCAACCGGTGGAGGGGATTCTCACCCCTCTTTCGTTACTAATGCCGACATTCTCACTTCCCGCGCCTCCACGGCTAGCTTACGCTGCCGCTTCAGTGGCACGGGAACGCTCTCCTACCGCGCGATATAAATCGCACCCGCAGCTTCGGTGACTAGCTTAAGCCCCGTTACATTTTCCGCGCCCGAACACTTGACCAGTGAGCTGTTACGCACTCTTTCAAGGATGGCTGCCTCTGAGCCAACCTCCTGGTTGTCTATGCACTCGGACATCGTTTACCACTTAGCTAGTACTTAGGGACCTTAGCTGGCGATCTGGGCTGTTTCCCTTTTGACGCTGAAGTTTATCCCCCAGCAACTGACTCCCGGAGTAACCGTAACGGTCTTCGGAGTTTGCCTGAAGTCGGTAACCTGGTAGGGCCCCTAGTCCAAACAGTGCTCTACGGCCGCCACGGAATTTATCCGAGGCTATACCTAAATATATTTCGGAGAGAACCAGATATCACTGAGCTTGATTAGCCTTTCACTCCTACCCACAGCTCATCCGGTCAGTTTTCAACCTAAATCGGTTCGGTCCTCCACGAGGTCTTACCCCCGCTTCAACCTGGCCATGGGTAGCTCGCTCAGCTTCGGGTCTACCGCCTACGACTAATTCGCCCTATTCAGACTCGCTTTCGCTTCGGCTCCGCTCATCGCTTAACCTTGCCGCAGACGAGTAACTCGTCGGCTCGTTATGCAAAAAGCACGCGGTCACAGCTCAAGGCTGCTCCCACAGCTTGTAGGCACGCGGTTTCAGATACTATTTCACTCCCCTTCCGGGGTACTTTTCACCTTTCCCTCACGGTACTAGTCCGCTATCGGTCACCAAGGAGTACTTAGCCTTGGAGGGTGGTCCCCCCAGCTTCAGACCGCGTTTCTC